>Ga0308169_10001520_pt1 | contig 26879 bp, 25 predicted proteins | sample PhyBR1_2_FD_202139 | JGI IMG/M metagenome (GOLD analysis project Ga0308169, IMG submission 202139) | Phyllosphere microbial communities from UC Gill Tract Community Farm, Albany, California, United States - DLSLSB.R1 | ecosystem: Host-associated > Plants > Phyllosphere > Unclassified | place...
AGCGTGGTGCGTGTGTCATTTTGAAGCGATGATGCTTGGTTTAAAGGGGTGGTTGCACTGGTGATTCTTGAAGTGGACTGTTGGGCTTGTTGAGAATTACTGCTGAATGTGGCCATAACTTCCTCCTTTACCATAATGTTTAGATAGAACGCTTACATATTCATTATAACAATACATAACCTCTCGGTGGGTGAGAATTCTATTAGATAGGTCTTGTTACTTTATTTCTTATCTGGTTGTTGAAGGTATTTCTCAATGGACTAAAAAACACTGAAGGAAAAATCTCCTTCAGTGTTCCTCTATGCTGTCCAAACTGATTCCAACATTCTGCTCTTATCTTATACGGATAGTTGTTTCTTCTGAATGTAAAATAATAAATAAAGAAAATACGGCGCACCCAAGACAGCAATCAGGATTCCTGTTGGTACTTCTCCATCGGGTAAAATGACACGCGCAAGAATATCAGCAATGTTGACAAATAATCCTCCGAACAAACCACTGAATAGGAGTGCCCATTGATTTTCTTTACGTACAATGATTTTGGCAGCATGCGGTGCGAGTAACCCCACAAAGGACAAGCTACCTGCGACAGCCACACTGCCACAGGCTAAACCAACAGCAAGCAGTAATAAAACTGACTGACTTCGTGACACATTCAGTCCTAAGCTTTGCGCACGTTCTGGTCCAAAGGATAAAAGACCAATCCTGCGACTATAGAAAAACGCTAAAGGGATCAGAATAAGTACCCATGGCAAAAATGCAGTGACATAAGGCCAACTGGCGCCCCAGATCGAACCTGCTAACCAAGCGTTTACAAAGCCATAATTTTCTTTTGATATCTTTATCGTACTTAATAACATTGCCGCAGAAAAGCCGGCATTTACAGCGATACCTGAAAGGAGCAAGCGATTCATCGCCACTTGTCCCGAACGCTGATATGCCACAAAATAGACTAGACATGCAGCAAGCGTGCCGCCTAGAAAGGCAACAAAAAGCAACAAGAAAGGTGACGCATGGCTAGTAAAAAAGCCTAAATATAGCATCACGAAAAAGCCTGCACCGGAATTGATGCCTAAAATACTTGAATCGGCTAATGGGTTTCTAGTTACTCCTTGCAAAAGATAGCCAGCGATTCCTAGACAGGAACCTGCGAATAAACTGATCAATAGGCGTGGCAAGCGAAATTCTGTCAGAACCAATTGTTGGACCTGTGTTCCTCTACCAAGTGCGACATCGATCAATTGGTCAATATAAAGAAACGGTGTACCGATCATTAAACTGATTCCCGCAGTCACAAGCCATAAAAATAGTAACAGGCCAATCCCCCAATATATTTTTTTCACACGCGTTCCCTCCTAACTTGTACTAATAAGAAAGGGACACCGATCAAAGAGATGACTAAGCCAAATGGTGTTTCAAAAGGTGGATTGATCATTCGTGCCACAAAGTCTGCTAACATGACTAAGATTCCCCCAGCGATAAATGAAGCTGGCAAGACATACCGATAATCCGTACCGACAAAGCCACGAACAACAGGTGGAACCATCAAACCAATAAAAGAGACGGGCCCAACTAAAGAAACAGCTAACGCTGCTAAGATCGAAACAAAGATGAAAACCAAGACCCGTGTGCGCTGTGGATGTCCTCCTAAGGCGATCGCATGTGATTCACTCAAATGAATCAGGGAGATCGACTTCCCTAAGAGAAAAGAGCCAATAACCGCCATTAGATAGATAGGTGAAAGAACGACCAACTGTTGCCAAGTAATATTCGCCGCACCGCCAACAAACCAAAAAGTCAAATCTTGTTGTAGATTAAATAACTGGGTCAGTGCTTGGCTGATTGCCGTAAAAAAAGAACTGATCGCCACACCGGCTAAAATCATCTGCATGGTGCTGAGTCCGATTTTTGAAAAACTAAAGAAACCTAGAACCGTCATCGTCACGATCAACGACCCGAGCAATGATAGTAGAAAAATTGAAAACGGCGAAGCTTTAGGTAAAAAAGCAAAGCTAAATGCCATGGCTAACGAGGCACCAGCATTGATCCCTAACAATCCTGAATCTGCCAGGTTGTTTCGCGTTACCCCTTGCATCAAAGCGCCACTGAGGGCGAAACAGCTACCCACAATAAATGCTCCGATGACCCGAGGCAGACGGATATTACGAATGATCTGCTGGGCTTGATCAGTTGGATCGAACTGGAACAACGCCTGCCAGACTTCATTGCCTTTAACTGTAGAAGCACCATTATACAAAGCAAAAAAGAAGACAAGGATTGCCAATAACAGAAGCAGCCATAGGGTATTTATTTTTTTCCCTTTCCTCATCATTTTCCCTCCGGTTTCTTGATGAGATCATATGTTAAAAAGACAGGTTTATTTGTTTCAGGTAATTGAACGATTTGTGCTTCGATCTCAAAAATCTCTCTCATCCATTCTTTCGTGATGACTTGTTCTGGGGTCCCGTTGACGATTAATCGCCCATCTTTCATTGCGACTAAATAATCGGAAAAGCGGGAGGCATGATTGATGTCATGGATCGACATCAAAATCGTTGTTTTTTTCATTCGGTTGATTTCTTTCAGCAGATCTAAGATTTCCAGTTGATGCGCCGGATCTAAAAAAGTTGTCGGTTCATCAAGGATCAAGATATCTGCTTCTTGAGCTAACGCCATCGCAATCCAGACTCGTTGGGCTTGACCTCCGGATAAACTCGCTAAGTCTCGATCTTTTAGCGAGATCAGATCCGTCGCTGTCAATGCCCACTCAATGGCTTGCAGATCTTGATCATCCATGCCACTGAATAGTTTTTGATAAGGATATCTACCGTAAGAAACGACTTCTTCGACTGTCATTCCTAATGGGTATTCACTCGTTTGGGCTAGTAAGGCAAGTTTCCGAGCTAGTTCTTTCGAATGATAGGTCGTCAAGTCACGATCGTTGACTAATATTTTACCGTTTTTTACAGGAAGTATGCGGGTAAAGCTTTTTAATAGTGTAGACTTTCCACTGCCGTTCGGGCCAATCAAACTGGTGATTTTCCCTTCTGGTATAGCGACAGACAAATTTTCAATTATCGTTTTGTTGGGGTAACCGGTAGTAATTTCAACTGCATTTAATCTAGACATATACTTCCCCCTCTCATTGAAAATCATTCTCAATTATGACGGTACTTCACAAATTCGTCAAGCACAAATTTCGTCGTTTACGTTAGTAAAAAGAGTTGACAGCGCCCTTTTCTTGGGGAATAATAGCAATTGAGAAACATTCTCAATTACGTTTGGAGGAAAGACATGAGACTTAAAAATAAACTATTCACAATCTCTAGTGCATTACTTTTGGTGGGATTACTGAGTGCTTGCTCGCCAGGCTCATCTACAACCGAAGAGACAACCGCCTCATCGACTACTGCCGATAATGGTACGCATACCTTGACAGATACATTAGGACATTCAGTTGAAATACCTAACCAACCAAAGCGGATCATCGGGAGTTATTTAGAGGATTATCTTGTTGCGTTAGGTGAAACCCCGGTTGCTCAATGGACAGTCGGCAGTGGTTCGATCCAAGATTATTTACAAGATGATCTGAAAGATGTCCCAACTATCTCCTATGATCTACCCTATGAAAATGTGTTAAGTTTTGAACCTGATTTATTATTGATTTCTTCTTCAGCCACTGTTGAAGGCGGCAAATACGAGCAATATAGTAAAATTGCTCCAACCTATGTTGTTAAAAATGGTACCGATGTCACATGGGAAGAACAGTTGCAAGACATTGGCAAAGTATTGAATAAAGAGGACAAAGCAGAGGAAATCATTCAAGATTATCAAGATTACGCGAAAGAAACACGAGAAGAATTGAGTGATCAGATCGATGGGAAAACAGCGGCCGTCTTATGGGTCACGAACAACTCTGCCTTTATGGTCAGCCAGAATCGTTCAAGTGGTCGCATCGTTTATGAAGATCTACAATTCGGTGTGCCATCTTTAGTGGAAGAAGTATCAAAAGAGGCAACCTCTGATTGGTCAGCTGTTTCATCAGAAAAATTAGCTGAATTAGACGCAGACTATATCATCTTAGTCAATAGTGATGAACAAGCAGCGATGTTCAATGAACCCACTTGGCAAAATCTGAAAGCAGTCAAAGCGGGGCAAGTGTTCGAATTTGGTCCAACTTCTAGCTGGTTATATAATGGACCAATCGCTAGTCGTCAAATGATCGATGATATCAAAGGCGAGCTAAAGTAAAAGCGTGAAAACCACAATTTGGCTTGAGCTGTAAATAAAAGAAGTGTTCCATGTGCTAGCTGGTAAACAGCACATCAAAAAACGACAATCACCAAGAGGTAAAATTCTTCGGTGATTGTCGTTTTTTTCGATGTTCAATTTGTTTGTCGCTTACTAAGAATTTCGGTAATCACGTAACCGATAGCCAACTCCGATCTCAGTGATTAAATATTCTGGACGAATGGTATTTTTCTCGATTTTTTTCCGAATGTTTGACATATTCACTCGCAACACTTGGGAATCTGTTCCGTAAGGCCCCCAAACTTCTGATGTTAATACGCGATAAGTGACGACCTTCCCAAGGTGTTGGAATAATACGAGCAAAATGCGATATTCATTCTTAGTGAGATGGATCGGTTCTCCTGCTTTGGTTAACAGCTGGCTTTCTGTGTCCAAAGACAATTCCCCATTGGTGATGACTGAAGGTAATTCCTCTTGTTTACGATGACGAAAAGCGGTTCTGATCCTAGCAAGTAATTCATTCATCCCAAAAGGCTTAGTGACGTAATCATCAGCACCGAGATCAAGGGCTTTGACTTTTTCATGCTCGTTGTTTCGCGCAGAGATCACGATCAACGGTGTAGCCAGTCGTTTACGAATGATTTTCAATAATTCGATGCCATCAATATCTGGCAAACCTAAATCGAGCAAAATCAAGTCAAAGGAATCTTCTTGGAACACATGCAAAGCTTCCATGCCAGTTGTGGCAATCGTAACGTGATAATGTTCTTTTGCCAACACGACTTCCATAAAATCAGTGATCGTTGGGTCATCTTCAATCAATAGTACTTTCCTCATGTAACGTCACCTCCTCACTCTTGTTCAAATAGATGCGAACCACTGTTTTCCCTTCTGATACAGCCATCTCTAATTTCCCATTATGGGCATGGATGATGGTTTTGACAATACTTAATCCAATGCCAAGACCATTTTTTGAATCGATTGGTACTTCTTCTTCATTGGATAGATTCATCTGGATTTTTTCATATTGCTTCAATGAGATTTCACCCTCATTTTTTACTTCACAAATGACCTGTTCTCCCTCTTGGAACACGCTGACTTCTACTTGACCTTGTGTTGATCCATGACGAAACGCATTTTCCACCAGATTGAACATCGCTTGCTCAATCAAGATAGGGTCAACTTCGACAAATAAAACCGCTGTCGGTAAATGGACCAATAATTCCTTGTCAGGATAAACTTTTGTGACATGTTCATAGACTGCTTCAATGATTTCCTCAATCGGTTCTGTTGTTTTTTTCACTTGCATTGTGTCCATATTGATCCGTGTGATCGACAACAGATTCTCCACCATGCGAATCAACCATTGGGATTCTGTCTGGATATCGGTCAGCAATTTTTGGCGCGTCGCTTGTTTCAGCTCTTCATCTGTTTGCAAGAGTGTTTCTGCAATCCCAGAAATTGCAGTCAATGGCGTACGCAAATCATGGGATATCGCACGTAATAAATTACTGCGAACTTTTTCACGTTCATTTTCTAACTCGATTTGTTCTTTTTCATTCTTAAGCTCTGTTTGCTCTAAGATAACAGCAAGCTGGGTCAACACTAACCGTAAGTAGTTCAATTGACTATCCTCGATCGGAAGCCCGCGACTGCGACGAATCCCTAAAACAGCTAACGTCTTCCCATTTGCGACAATCGGTAAATAAAAACCTTTTGCGCCACTTAATGTATCAGTTCCATAACCTGAATCTTTTTGATTTCTAGCCGTCCAATAAGCCACTGCCGCTTCTTCTGGATGATCGAGTAAAAATGGGGCATCTTTTGGTGTGTATTGACTTTGCTTGATGGCATGTTTATCAAAGAAAATCACTTCCCGATCCAATAGTCTGCCTAAATAAGTGGCAGATAATTCAACGATTTGTTGCTGGTCTTCTGCTAAAACAAACTGCTTGTTCAGTTCATACAGAATTTCCATCTGTTGTTCTTTTTCTCTGGCATGGACAGCCTGTTTTTTCAGACGAACCATCAAATTACTGATCATCAGTGCAACGATCAGCATGATGACTAAAGTAATCGGATAACCTTGTTTATATACGGTCAAGGAATACAGCGGATCGACAAAAAACCAGTTGAAAGCTAAGACACTTAAAATAGAAGATAATGCGCTCCAAAAATAGCCAGAGGTCAAACGGGCAACAAGTAAGATAAAGAAAATGTACACCAACATCAAGTTTTGTTCTCCAAAGTGAAGATATTGCATCACTTCAGTCAAGAGCGTTGCTACGAACACACAGATCAATGAAATCGCAACATCTTTTCCTCCCCCTTCCACTAGTTTCTTGGAATGGGAAAGGATGGTTGAACGTTTTTCTTTATAAGGAATCAAGTGAAGTTCAGTTTCTGGCAATCGTTTGAGCAGTCGAACATCCAGCTCTTCTGAAAACAATCGCTCCGTCCACGGTTTCGCCAAATTTTTACCGATGATCAAATCGGTTGCGCCGACCAGTTTAGCATATTCGACGATCGTTTCAAATGAATGATCCTCCTCGATCACCACGACTTCTGCGCCAAGTTTCTCCGCTAAGTCATTCGTCCCTTGTAAACGATCATCGGAACGAATGTATAGCACGATCCATTCTGCCCCCAAGCCTTGAGCTAACCGAGCAGTCCACCGAATACTTTTCTCAGCCATTTTAGGGAAAGCATCTTGAACGATCGTGATCAATTTACTTTGGACACCATTTGTTTTACCGATCACACGATTGATATGATCCGAAGCCCTTTGGATCGCTAGACCTCGTAACTGTTCCAATTTTTTAGGAATAAAGAAGTGCTGCAAGGCGCGTTTTGCATTTTCATCGGCATAGATTTTCCCTTGCGCTAAACGATCGATCAATTCATCTGGTTCCACATCGATGACCTTCAATGTCGCCTGTTGGAAAAACGTATCCGGAACCGTTTCTTTTACTTCGATCCCAGTCACTTCTTCAACGATATCATTCAAGCTTTCAATATGTTGGACGTTGATCGTCGTATGGACATTGATCCCCGCATTCAATAATTCTTCGATATCTTGATATCGCTTGCGATTTCTTGATCCTGGCGCATTACTATGGGCTAATTCATCGATCAAAACGATTTCTGGCTGACGTTTGATAATGGCATCGATATCAGGTTCACTCAAAGTCAGCCCCTTATACGGCACTTCTTTTAAAGGGATCTGTGGTAACCCTTTTAATAATTGATTCGTATCCGGGCGATCATGAGGTTCGATGTAGCCAACCACAATGTCTTTACCTAGTACGCTAAGCTCTTGTGCTTCCGCCAGCATCGCATAAGTCTTGCCGACTCCCGCCGCAAAGCCAAAATAAACCCGTAGACGTCCTCGGCTTTTTTCACGCTGGTGTAACATTTCTGAAACATCCTGTCTTTCCATCTTTGTTTCTCCTAACCCCTCTGCCACCTACATGTTATCAAGTGACAGATTCAATTCAAGCACATTGACAAACATTCGATCTGAAAACCAATCTTTCTGTGCTTTTTCCTGTATTATAGCACGAATTTTGGCAACGTCTTGTCCCCGCTCTTTAGCGATACGAGAGACTTGATTTTCTGCGGCTGCCACACTGATATGCGGATCAACACCGCTTGCAGAGTTTGTGACTAGATCGATTGGGATCTCCATAGTTTGATCGCTTTGTTGTGCCAATTTCGTTCTATTTTCTACTAATTTCTTTTGCTCCGATGAGGTTGGTGAAAGTTGGGTCACGTCTTGCCCTCTTCCATTAAAATAAGCTGCCTGTTGAAAGGATTGTCCAATCAACGAAGAGCCGACTACCTTCCCTGAAACAACTCTCTGACTACCATTGGCTTGCTGGGCAAAGAAAAGTTGACCGATACCAGTAACAGCGACGGTGTATAGCCCACCAAGGAGTAGTATGCTGAGGAATAAAAAACTTAGCTGTGCTCTAAGGATATTTTTCATAGGTGAATTCCTTCTTTCTGCAAAATGTCTTTCTTTTTATATCAAGAAAAAGCTCAAAGCGAGATCGATCAGTTTGATGAATATGAATGGGGCAATTAAACCGCCTAATCCATAGACCAATAGATTGTGTCGTAAAATTTGACTGGCAGGTTTTTCTGTATACTTGACTCCTTTTAATGCTAAAGGAATCAATGCGACAATAATCACTGCATTATAGATAACAGCCGATAAAATCGCCGTAAGAGGACTACCTAGTGCCATGATATTCAATTGGGCCAATTCGGGATAGATCCCATAAAACAAGACTGGGATCACAGCAAAATATTTTGCGACGTCATTTGCAATACTAAACGTGGTCAAAGCACCTCTAGTCATCAATAATTGTTTACCGATACGTACGACCTTCAATAGCTTCGTTGGACTAGAATCTAAATCAATCATATTGCCCGCTTCTTTTGCTGCTTGTGTCCCTGTATTCATCGCCACTGCCACATCTGCTTGTGCTAATGCTGGCGCGTCGTTCGTTCCATCACCTGTCATTGCTACAAGATGTCCTTTTTCTTGATAGTCACGAATAAGATCCATTTTATTTTCAGGTGTTGCTTCTGCAAGAAAGTCGTCGACCCCCGCCTCAGCCGCAATCGCCGCTGCTGTCAAAGGATTATCTCCTGTGATCATGATAGTTTTGATCCCCATTTTACGCATATCTGCGAAGTTTTCCTGTACACCATTTTTTACAATATCTTTGAGATAAATGACCCCCATCACCTGATCATTTTTTACAACCACCAAAGGAGTTCCGCCAGCTTGGGCAACTTTTGCAACGATGTGATCACATTCTTCTGGATATTGTCCACCACGTGCCTGCACATATTTCTTGATCGTATCTGCGGCACCTTTACGGATCTGATCGCCACGATAATCCATGCCGCTCATGCGGGTTTGCGCACTAAAATCAATGAATTTCACTTCGGATTTTTCAAAAATACGTTCCCGCAAAGCAAATTTTTCTTTAGCTAAAATGACAATACTGCGGCCTTCTGCCGTCTCATCTGCCAAAGATGAGAGTTGTGCTGCATCCGCTAATTGTTGTTCTGTGACACCATTGACCGGTAAAAACTCACTTGCCCGACGATTTCCTAAAGTAATCGTTCCTGTTTTATCTAACAGTAATACATCAACATCTCCCGCTGCTTCGATGGCACGACCACTCATTGCGATCACGTTCTCTTTCGTTAACCGACTCATTCCAGCAATTCCGATCGATGAAATCAATGCACCGATCGTCGTTGGCGCTAAACATACGAATAAAGCAATGACAACGATCGTCGCAATCGGCGCCCCTTTACCTGACAGCTGACTACTGAATTCGGTAAAAGGAACTAAACTAACAGAGACCGCTAAAAAGATGATCGTTAACGTGATCAAAAAGATTTGTAACCCGATCTCATTCGGGGTTTTCTTTCGTTGTGTCCCTTCCACCATTGAAATCATTTGATCTAAAAAGGAGTGTCCATTTTCGGATGTCACACGGATCACCAAGTAATCAGAAACCACCGTCGTCCCACCAGTAACGGCACTTCGATCGCCCCCTGATTCACGGATCACTGGTGCTGATTCCCCTGTAATGGCACTTTCATCCACTGAAGCAGCTCCTTCGATTACATCACCATCCGCCGGAATTTGTTGACCCGATACTACGTAAATCAGATCCCCCTTTTTGAGATCAGAAGATTTGATCTCAATAAATTCTTGGTTTTCAATGTCTTCTAAGCGATTGATCTTATAAGTGATCACTTCTTTTTTTGCTTGCTTCAAGCTATTTGCCTGCGCTTTTCCGCGACCTTCTGCCACTGCTTCGGCAAAATTTGCAAACAACAAGGTGATCCATAACAAACAGGTGATCGTTATAGTAAACCATAAAGGCACCGTTGTTTGTTCAAAACAAAGGATCGTCGCTAAGATCGCTCCGATGTAGACCATGAACATCACTGGGTTTTTGATTTGTTGTCTTGGGTCTAATTTGACAAAGGCTTCTTTGATTGCCCATACATAAATAGTTTTCATTTGATTTTGCTCCTTCTAACTTAAGGTAAAATGATCAGCGATCGGACCTAACGCCAACGCTGGTAAAAAGCTCAATGCTCCGACAACAAGGATAACGATCATCAACATGGAGATGAATGTGCCATTCGTTGTTGAAAGTGTTCCATCATTGATCGCGATCGTTTTCTTCCTTCCCATGTTTTCAGCCAAGAACAAAATAGCAACGATCGGAATGTAGCGAGAACACAACATCAAGACACTTCCTAAAAGATTTAGAAACGGTGTATCTGCCGTCAACCCACCAAATGCACTCCCATTATTATTTGCTAGAGAAGTCACATTATAAAGCAACTCACTAAATCCATGAGGCCCTTTATTGGTCAACCAAGTTAAAACATCAGGATGCAGTGAAACTGCCATCGTACCAAACAACGTCAATAATACAGGCGTCAAAATCACTAAACTAGCCATCTTGATGTCGAAAGCCTCGATTTTCTTGCCTAAATATTCTGGCGTACGTCCAACAAGTAGACCGGCAATAAATACTGTCAAGAGCAGAAATGCCAACATGCCATACAAGCCACTACCCACACCACCAAAGATGATCTCCCCTAATTGCATCAAGAAAAGCGGGATACCACCACCGAGAGGCGTAAAACTGTCCAACATCGCATTGACTGATCCATTCGATGCCGCTGTTGTGCTAACAGCCCATAAACTTGACCAACCTACACCAAAGCGTACTTCTTTTCCTTCCATATTCAGTGAACCCAGTACATCCGTAAAAGCGGGCCCATGATATTCACTAATTGCTACACCTACAAAAGCTGCAAAAAGAAAAACAAACGAAACGATCAAAATCGTTCGACCTTGTTTCCATTCTTTGACCCAATAACCAAACGCAAAAATCAACGCTGTAGGTATCAACAAGATGGCGAGATTCTCGATGAAATTAGAAAAGATCGTCGGATTCTCAAATGGATGAGCGGAATTTGCACCGAAAAATCCACCACCATTGGTTCCTAATTGCTTGATAGCTACTTGACTGGCCACAGGTCCTAGATACAACCATAAAGATTCTCCTGATAGACCAGTGTAAGACAGCCCATGACTAAACGTTTGAACCACGCCTTGGGAAATCAGAAGTACAGCAGTAATCAATGAAAGTGGTAAAAAAATGTAAAGTAAACTACGTACTAGATCTTGCCAAAAATTGCCCAATTGGCTCGATTTCCTTTGGATGATGCCGCGGATCAATGCACAAAGAACTGCTAAACCTACAGCTGCTGACAAGAAATTTTGAACAGTCAAACCAAGCATTTGCGTCGTATTCGAAAGTGTCAATTCTCCCGTGTAAGCTTGCCAGTTGGTATTTGTCACAAAACTAACAGCTGTATTCACGGCTAAATCAAATGACAGATTTTCCACGCCATTATTGCCAGGAAGCCAACCTTGGACCATCAATAATCCCGTTAAAAATAGCAAAGAACAGATCCCAACACCCAACACATGCGCTAAATAGCGCTTCGCCGTCATTTTCTTTTGACTCTCAGGACCAATCAATTGATAAAAAAAGCGTTCGATTGGTTGGATGAAACGTACATATTTTGGTGTTTCCCCTGTCATGATCAACTTAATGTACCACCCAAGAGGTGCGGCTAAAACAAGTAGAATAAAAAAGAAAAACAATCCTTGAAATACTGCACTCATCATTGCTCTTCCCCCTTAAATAAAAACCAGAATAGATAAGCTAACAAAATCATACTGATACAACCTAAAAATAAGACCATTTTCTTCCTCTCCTTTGTTTTCATCATAGACAAAGGACTATAAAGATAGTGTTAATATTCAAGAAATTTCTTTATATGTTCTTTATACAACACAAAAAACAGCTAAATCTTAAGGAGCAACCCTCGCTTGACTTAGCTGTTTCTCAATAAAAAAGACAAAAAAAAGATGCTCCCATGATCTTGAACATCTCCCTTTATTTCTTTCACTCATTCATTTTATACATCAATGATCAGAACTTACTTTCTTACCCATTTTTGGAAGCGATGCGCATAATGGTTTTCTTGATCCGTGATACCGATATGTTCTTCTGCTAGTTCAAAATCACTAAAGTCGATCTCTCCAATATACGTATCTCCATCAAACTCACCATCGATCAGTGTTCGCCAAATAATCCCAGTCTGGGGCAATAATTCTTGAAAGATCCGACTTCCACCAGAAACATAAATATCTTCTGAAACAGTCTCAGCAAAAGCCAATAATTCATCGATCGAATGCATGACTTCTGCATTTTCTTTGACCTCAAAATCTTCTTGGGTAGTCAACACGATGATGTGGCGATAAGGAAGAGATAGGTCGCCCATGCCTTCGTATGTTTTACGCCCCATCACTAATAAACGATCCACCGTATGTTCTCTGAAAAAACGCATATCATTTGGCAAACGCCAAGGCAATAACCCATCTTTACCGATCAATCCATTCTTGTCTTGGGCCCACATGGAAATAAACATTTTGACTCGCTCCTTTCATCTACTACTTGATTATACTAAAAATAAAAAAGCTTGGGTACAGACCCAAACTTTTTTAGACATATTATTTTGTTTCGCGGTGCAAAGTAACTTTACGTTCGCGTGGGCAATATTTTTGCTTTTCCAAACGATCAGGATTGTTACGTTTGTTTTTGTTAGTTAGGTAGTTACGTTCTTTACAAGAAGTACACTCTAAAGTAATGTTTACGCGCATGATTTTCCCTCCCATTTATACTAGAATCCTCTAAGATGACTCTCAGACTTGATTATCTTACCATGATTTTTATCAGATTGCTAGCCTTTTTGACGATTTTGTTAAGTAGTTCTACTTGACGAGCAAAAAACAAGCTCAGGAAAAATTGAAACAGATGATTTTTCTTTTTACCAAGTTGAGATTACACTTGTTATAGTAGTAAAATCAATTATTCTTTTAGGAGGAGTTAACTATGCCTTGGAATATGAAAGATTTCCCACCAGCCATGAAGAACTTGGAAGAGTTGACCAAAAAGAAAGCAATCGATATCGGCAATGCGCTTTTAGATGAAGGTTACCCTGATGATCGAGCAATCCCGATCGCAATCAGTCAAGCCAAAGAATGGGTGGAAAGTGCAGATGAGAAAGAGAAGAAAGCTTTCTCAAAAGAGAAAAATCCACAAAAAAATGACAAGCATGATAGCAATCCGCGAGCAGCTAAATTATTAGACGCCACAGTCGAAGTCAAATTCGAAGAAGATCATTGGATCGTTCGCTCTAAAGGCGCTGAAAAAGCAAGCAATCACTTCGATCATAAAGAAGATGCCATTGAAAAAGGAAAAGAAGTAGCTCGTAATAAAGAAACATCCTTAATGATCTATAAAAAAGATGGCACATTCGAGCGAGAAGTCCATTACTGATTGTATATTATCGTCCCTTTGAATAAAAAATCAACTCATTCCGATTTACGGCAAAAAAAAACGAAGAGTCTACCCATTATGGATCGGCACTCTTCGTTTTTGCGTTCAATAGAAACATCGTTGGATCGTCTAAACTGTTACATATTGGATCGGTTCAGCTTGAGGAATCGTTTCATCCACAAAATAAACTTTGTACCACGTCAAGAAACTGAAAATCGTCCAAATCTTACGTTGTTCTTCACTTCTACCTTCATGATGGTCATCAAGTAATTGGATGATTTTCGCTTGATCAAAGAACTCTTTCGCAAAATCAGCTTCAAATAATTCTTTTACTTGGTGATAGCCATGTTCTTCTTTCAGCCAAGCTTTGATCGGTACAGGGAAACCAAGTTTTACACGATTTGACCATTCTTCAGGCAGATGCTTGTTCGCAGCTTGTCTAAAGACATCTTTCGTATTGTTTTGATTCAATAAATACTTACTTGGGATTTGTTGCGCTAATTTCATTACTTCGATATCAAGAAGTGGTACCCGCACTTCCAGTGAACTTGCCATTGAAAGTTTATCGGCTTTTAACAAAATATCTTTTGGCATCCATTGGTGTAAGTCAACATATTGCATCTTGTTGATCTCGTCTTGGATTCCTTCAGTTTTCGCATAATGTTCTGCCATGATTTCTTTGACTGTTGGGGCTTGTTGAAATTCTGGCGTCAACAAGTTGGCCGCTTCGTTTTCTTCAAAGATCCGTGCATGTCCGATAAAATATTCTTTGGCAGGCGCTAATGATTCATATAAATGGATCCTACCATGGAAATTACGCATCTTCCCGATTTTTCTACCTAAGTTATAGCGAGTGCCTTTCGGTAATTTTTTCAATCCTTGAGCAATCACTCGGATAAATTTTGAATTTGTGTGGAAGCCATATGATTGATAGCCAGCAAATAATTCATCTGCCCCTTCGCCAGATTGAACGACTCGTACACTTTGTGCCGCAAGATTCGCTAAGAAATACAACGGTACACAAGATGGATTAGAATCTGGTTCATCTAAATGATATTGAATCAAAGGGAAAGCCTTAAAGGACATGTCTCCATCAATGACAGCTGCGGTGTTATCCAAGTCAAGCATTTCTGTTAATTTACGTGCCTCGATTGCTTCATTATAAGTTTTATCATCAAAGCCTATTGAGAATGAATGGTCTGGTTTCAAAACAGAAGTCACATAACTTGAATCGACCCCACTTGATAAGAACGAGCCAACTTCCACATCACTGATCGTGTGTGCTTCGATCGATGCTTTCACTGTGTCATCAATTTGATCGATCCATTCTTGACGGCTTTGTGTGCCTTTTTCTTCAAAGTTCGCATCCCAATACTGTTGGATATCCATGTGGCCATCTTTGTAAGTGAAATAATGACCTTCTGGTAAACGATAGACGCCTTTAAAGAACGTTTCTCCATTTAAAGGAGAATATTGGAACGTCATATATGGTTTCAATGCTTCCCGATTCAATTCTTTATTGAAATCTGGATGTGGTAAAAAACTCTTGATTTCAGAACCAAACATCAAAGTTCCGTTCATTTCAGCATAGTAATACGGTTTGATCCCAAAATGGTCTCTTGCACCGAATAATTCTTTTTTCTCATTATCCCAAATCGCAAAAGCAAACATCCCACGTACTTTTTGCAATAACTCAGTTCCCCATTCTTCATAGCCATGTAATAAAACTTCTGTATCTGCATGGGTTTTAAAAATATGACCTGCATCGATCAATTCTTTTCTAAGTGGTTGATAGTTGTAGATTTCTCCATTAAAAATAATGATTTTTGTTTGGTCTTCATTGTAAATGGGCTGTGTGCCCCCTTCTAAGTCAATAATACTTAGACGTCTAAAACCCAAAGCCACATCACGATCAATGTATTCACCTGAACTATTCGGTCCGCGGTGAATAATGCGATCCATCATGTCATTGATGATTGCTTTTTTATTATCTTTGTCATTAACAAATCCTACGATTCCGCACATTTATTTCACATCCTACTAAAATTACTATTCCATTATTATGTCCACATGAATCTTATCACAGGAAGGCATCCAGAATGAATGATTTTCACTCTTACAATTTCGTCACATGAAAACAAATAAAATGAAAAATCTCTATCTTTAAAAAAAGTAGACTCAACAATTAATTTAACATGTTTTATCCTAGGAAGCTACTGGATTCTCCTATAGTTTACAAATATTTCATGTTATTCATAAATAGGGAGATTTTTGTAGACGTATATCTTCAAAATAACAAGCGATTTCATTTTTTATTTCAATCTAAAATCTTCTTTACTTGCGCTTTGATAGGATACCTTTTATCCATCACTGTCTTTTACGTCAGCATGTAAGAGAATCATCATGCGAAAAAAAAGTCAGTTATTCTGTTTGGTAGAAACGAGAACTACTCGGCACAATATTAAAAAAACTTTTTATTTGCCTCTTATTATATTTGAAAATAACTAAGTATCTCTTTGTACTACCTGCTTCACTATACAGAGTAGGTAAATTTCAATAAATAAAATTCAATATACAATAACTGTAACCTGCTATCAAATCACTTGACGAAAAAACGAATTTCGGAGATGCTCAATTTAAGAACATATTTTATTTTAAAGTTAGGAAGGATGAACATCAAAATCGGAAAAGTACTATTAGGGATATTGTTAGGGGTAACAACTATTATTGGGGCATTTATATTAGGTATCATGCTATTCCCGTTATTTGCACCAGAAATCCAAAACACGACAATTCAAGAAGCCACAAATACTTCACAGACAAAAAGTACCGAACGTTCATTAACCACGACAGAAACAACAAGCCCAAATGATCAACAGCTGGTAAATCAAACACCTGCAGAACAAGGACAAACACAAGATCCAATTTTGGAAAAAGCATTAAATACACCTGCTACACCATTGACCGCCTTTAGCTCAGATCCTTATGATTGGGATCTAAATCAAGCGAATATCACGAATGGCACCGCTCAGTCAATCGGCTGGATTCAAGCAGAAGACCCAACTGGACGAATAGAGGTAGAATATCACTGTTTCGCTTGCGACACGAATTGGAGTGGCAGAAATTACGCCTATGAATGGAATGGCCAAACGACGACGACTAAAATAACTCCTTTCACGATCGTTGGAACACCTTGCGAACATCAAAAATCCTTAAAAAATCATGGCTATATTAGTTGATTTCAGATAAATAGAAAATCTATATCAAAAAAGAGAACAGATTACTTGAATACAAGAAAACAAGCGCACAACCCAAAAAAGACTACACCACCATTTGGATTTCTGCGCTTATCTTCTTGTAAATAAATTTTTATTGTTTGCCCAAGAAACGAAGGTCACCGATTTTCATATTGCAATCCAAAAAGTCACTGGAACCCCGATAACATAAAAATCAAAATGGGCAATCACTACTTTTATAAAATTTTTTCTTCTATCCTGCTTATTTCATGAATTTTTTAAAACAACCTATTCCATCATAGTGAAAAAATAATCCTCATGCTCACTCAACCATCCAGTATAATCAAATTATCAACGAGCAAAACGTTGAAATAAATCAGGATGGTAGATAGAGATGGCAATTTATTATTTTAACAAAAACACAGATGATCGAGGAAATCACGAAGTCCACGTGATCTCATGTACGCATTGTCCAGAAGATGCACTTTTTATTGGCGTATTTTCTACATGTGAAGAAGCCCTACATCAAGCAAGCACAACCCACACATCCAAAAGTTTCGATGGTTGTTCTCACTGCTGCAAAGACTGTCATAACGATTGATTGCAAGAAATAACTAGGCTGTCCCTTGTTGTCTCTTTATTTTTACAGAGAACTTTATTTATACATAAAATCGATCATGTTTGAAAATTCAAAAATCATATGAAAGGAGTATGTAAAAGTATAAAAGGAGTACCAAAAGGGGAGTCAAAAAATATTTTAGGGTAAAAATACAACAAAAAAGACACGACCTAAATCGTGTCTAACTGTTGGTATATAAGGAAGGTACAGGATTTGAACCTGCGCGCCGGTGTTAGCCGGTTCGCCGGATTTCGAGTCCGGTGCATTACCACTCTGCCAACCTTCCATGCCTACTATTTTTAATCTTTTTTCTAAAAATGTCAAGAGGTATTATGCACTCTTGTTAATCTTGTTTGTTTTGTAAACTGGTCATTTAAATACCATAACTGTTATGTTTAAATCCAAGAACACTGTTCAAGTTATTCGCTAAGAATAAAGTAGCTTATGCAATATTCATCCTCTCGCACCATCTACAACTGAATAAACGGCGGTAACCTCTTCGAAAAAATAAGGCGCCATCCACATAAATTTGAAGAACAAATTTCGTGGATGGCGCTTTATTTCTCGAGGCTAAACACTTTTGTCACAACCTCATGATGTGGCAATTAGCGTATTTTTTCTGGATTTTCAATTGCAAGTACGGAATCGACCGTCGTTTTGATGATCGAGATGATTTGCTCTTCTGTAGGATGCATGATACTAGAAGACATCAATGAAGCGATACCAGTGATAGTTACCCAAGTACCAGTATGCAGTGCATCGATATATTCTTCCGATAAATCTTTATAACGTGCGTCCTCTTTTAATAACTTGCGGAAATAATTATAAGAAAAATCATGCATCTTTTGACCATTTCCATGCTCATCGATATATAAAGCCATATAAAGGCTATGGTTTTTCTTAGCGAAATAAATATAATTCAATCCTAAATCGATGATTTTATCTCCTGTACGCTCTACAGGAAACACTTCTTCTTCTAACTGTTGGAAGATAACATCTAATAGCGTATTTTTTAAATCTTCCATATTTTTGAACTCTAAGTAAATCGGTTGGGTAGATATCCCCATCTTCTTCGCGATATTTCGTGCAGTGAAACCTTTAAATCCTTCTTTAGCAACAACTTCATATGCAGCTTTCAGAATTTGATCCTTCGTATAGACTTTTCTTCTCATAATAAACTCCCCCACTTCATGCTACAGTCTCTGTTCTTTTATTTTAACCGATATTGATCAATTTTTGCAAATAATATACCTAAATTGTTATATTTTAAAGCATATATGTGTTTTTTATTGGTTTTCTCAATTTTCTAAATATTTTTTTACGTAATTTGTTTCCCCTTACAATTTTTGATTTTGTGTTGAATTTAAGTTGACCTAAAGTTTTCTTTCAAGTTATAGTTAAATAAAAAGGAAAAGAAGGTGTGTAATGAAGAATAAAAGTGACGTTATTTATATTCATCCTAAAAAAAGAATCATTTCTCAAAGGAAAAACTATTTTTACCTTATTTTTTCAGGATTGTTTTTTTTGATTATTGGCTTGCTCAGTGATTCTTTGACAAATAATCTTGTTGGACTAACGGTCATCATGACCTCTCCAAGTAATCTCTTGACTGATTATATTGCTTTAGGCGGATTTGGAAGCGCATTTATGAATGTAGGCTTACTTACACTCTCTTCTGTGTTACTCGCCTATCGCCATAAAGTCATGTTGAATGGTGCGATGTTTGCTTCCATATTGACTGTCGCGGGTTTTTCATTCTTTGGGAAAAATCTATACAATTCCATCTCCATTATCCTCGGTGTTTATTTATATGCCTATTTTATGCACAAACCATTTTCTCAATATGTAATGATTGGCTTATTTGGTAGTGCACTCTCTCCAGTTGTCAGCTATATTACGTTCGGGATGGGTTTACCAATCCTTCAAGGTGCTTTCTTGGGTAATTTAGCCGGTTTGATCGTTGGTTTTTTATTGCCGATCCTAGCTGTTCAGACTCTGACCTTTCATCGTGGTTTTACACTTTATAATATTGGTTTTACTTCAGGGTTGATTGCTATGTTGGTAACAGGTATCCTTCGGCAATTTAGTTATTCGATCGAAGTACACTCGATTCTTTCGACTGATTACCACCACGAATTGGCTTGGATCATCTTTTTATTCTTTTTATCAACCGCCGTTTGTGGCTTCTTCTTTAACGCATTCAAATTGAAAGGGTTACGTGAAATCTTTGAGTCTTCTGGAAAACTTACAACAGATTTCATCGGCACATCAGGTATCGGCGCCACCTTGATCAATATGGGCTTGGTTGGCTTGTTATTGATGTCTTACGTCTTGCTGATCGGTGGTGTGCTAAATGGGCCTGTGGTGGGAGGAATCATCTCAGTGGCTGGTTTTAGCTCATTCGGAAGTCATGTTAAAAATTGTTTTCCGATTTTGATTGGTATCTACATTGCCTCAATATTAGGAACGATGCATGATATGACCGATACGACCATGCTCGTAGCTGCGATTTTCGGTACAGGGCTTGCCCCGATCAGTGGATTTTATGGCGGCGTTTATGGAGTGATTGCAGGCTTTTTACATATTACTCTTGTCCATAATCTCAGTACCTTGCATGGAGGATTGAATCTATATAATAGTGGGTTTTCAACGGGATTTATTGCTGGTATACTAGTGCCTATCCTAGAAAATTTTACGTTTACCGGGAAGGGAAAGAACGCACATGGAAATGGAAAAAGAACTATCAAAGAGGATCATTGATGAATTTCTCACGTATCTTTACGAACACGAGATCAAGGAGATTCGTATTGGCTTAGAGTATACAGATGAAGGACTATACATCGAATTCCAAGGAACAACAAAAAATCCGCCAAAAGATTTGAATACATTGGCCTCACTGTTGAATACACCTAGAGATCCTAGTATGGAGATCTATTACCACGAGTTGCTAGGCACCCCTTCTCATGGCCAAGAATCCTATCGATTACTTGGGAATCTGATCGATGATGTAGAAATCATGTATGATTCGCCAATTTTAAACATCAAGATTTTTCGCCGAATTTAAATGTGAAATAGCCATGAACCTTTTATAGATCATAAAATTAAGTAAATAAGACTCTAGATGGATGTTTTATTTTGTTTCATCCTCTATACTTGGTTTGAACTTACAAAATTGTTTGTTGTTTCTCACTTGAAATAGTGGCGCGCAGTTACGCTTTTCAGGTAAAATACAATTATCAGATGAAAACCTCGAAGGAGTTGACTAGGGATGAACGTTGCAGTATCACGTAAATTAATGAATATTATATCGATCATCGGTATTGGTTTTTCAATTGCACTTACGATTTATTTTATTAATCTAGGCGTCTTTAAAGATTTGAACGCATTAAGAGGTCTTGTAGGTGATTCAATTATTTTAGGACCGATAATCTTTATCTTGATCCAAATACTGCAAGTCGTTATACCGATCATTCCTGGGGGGATCAGCACCGCAGCAGGTGTCCTGATTTTTGGTCCTTACGCTGGCTTTATCTATAATTACGTTGGTATTTGTATCGGTTCGATCATTATTTTCCTATTAGGTAGAAAATATGGGAAACCATTTATCCTGTCGATGATTAGTGATAAAACATATGACAAATATATTGGTTGGTTAGAAAACCAAAGTCGTTTTGAAAAGCTTTTTGCGCTAGCGATCTTCTTACCAGTAGCACCAGACGATGCCTTGTGTTTAATGGCTGGCTTGACAAATATCTCAGTCAAAAAATACACGTTGATTATTTTGATTGCTAAACCCTTATCGATCTTTTTGTACAGCATGGCATTGATTTATGGTGGTAACTTCCTGACTGGCTTGTTAGGATAATTTCTTAATAGATACACTGTGAGTACTGCAATGAAAGATTCCTGCAGTACTCCTTTTTTATGTTTTTTGCGCTATAATGTTAGGAGTAGGTGATAATAATGATCGTTTATTTAAAACGAAGTTTAGGAAATGCTTGGGACTTCCTTAAAGGAACACAAGCTTATTTTCGTGATGTAGTTCTGATGCATGGGTTTATTTTGTTTATTTGTTTGCCTTTGCTCGGTAGTATGACACGCTTGATTTTACAACGTGGGTCGATCGATTATCTTTCAACGGATAATATCCCCACACTGATTTCGCAACATCCAGGAGTTTTCTTCTCCTTGATTGCTGTCTTATTGTTGATTTTGCTCTTAGTCTATTTTGAGTTTACTTTTTTGCTAATGAGTGTTTATTTCATCAAAAAACAAGAACCAATTTCATTGAAGCAATTATTGCAGTTGACCATCCGACAAATAAAAAAAGTTCGTCCGATGATTTTTTTATTTTTCTTAGCTTACTTTTTTTTGATTTTACCAATCAGCGGATTAAGTTTTAATTCAGACTTACTTTCTAAAATAAAAATTCCTGCATTTATTATGGATTTTATTTTCACTAACCGCTGGATCATCGTAAGTTCTTTTCTACTTGTCTATGTCTTCCTCGGCTATATCGGGATTCGTTTAATCTTTGCATTACCTGAAATGATTTTAAGAGATCGCCCTTTTCGTGAAGCGATCCGTGAGAGTTGGCGTTTGACCAAAGCACGTTTTTTTGCGATTTCAGGTCAATTTTTAGTGATCAGTGGTACGATTTTATTGATTTCAACAATCAGTTACTTGGCAATCTTGTCAGGTCAGATCTTTGTTGAGGAATATTTCTCCGATTACTCATTGATTAGTGCTGTTTTTGCCATGACACTCTTACAAGGCGTTCTTTTGTTCAATATTGTGATGTCTACCGTCGGAATTTTTTACGTCATTGTAGACTTTATGGATGATGAAGGTTTCTTACCAGATATTCCCAGCTGGTTCTCTTCACAAGAAGTGCCCAAAAAACACACAGCTTTAAAAAATACTGCGTTTACTTTATTTGCTGTTTTCTTTGGTGTTGGTGTTTGTATTTACAATATGAATTACCTGACATCTGCTTCTGAAACAAAACCTTTAACGATTTCCCATCGTGGCGTTAGCTTAGGGAACAGCGCACAAAATACGATTGCTGCACTAGAAAAGACGAGCAAAGATTATCATCCAGATTATGTAGAAATGGACATCCAAGAAACAAAAGATGGTCAATTCGTGGTCATGCATGATTTCAATTTAAGAAATTTGACTGGAGTCAATAAAGCACCGCAAGACCTAACTTTAGCAGAACTGGAAAAATTGACTGTGACTGAAAATGGTGCCAAAGAACCATTGGTTTCATTCGATACGTATTTAAAACGAGCAAATGAATTGAACCAGAAGTTGTTGATCGAAATCAAAACGACTCGAAAAGATTCGGATAATTTAGTCAAAAACTTTGTTAAAAAATATGAAGAAACTATTTTAATACATGGACATATTTTACAAAGTTTGACTTATCAAACAGTCTCAGATCTAAAAGCTGAAAACCCCAATTTTTATGTTGGCTACATTTTGCCTTTTAATCTAGTTGGCCCTCCAGTAACACCTGCGGATTTCTTAACCATGGAGTACAGTACGATCAATCGTAACTTTATTGATTCTGCCCATCAGGATGGTAAGAAAGTCTATGTATGGACACCTAATGATTCAGACGACATGAGCCGAATGATGTTTTATGGTGTAGATGGTATTATTACAGATGATATGCAAGCATTGAATGATACGGTCAGAGAGTCAGAAGGAGAAATTACTTACTCAGACAAGTTATTAAACTTTGTTCTAGGTGTTGGTTAATATAAAAACGTGTCGCTCACTATCCCATCGGATAAGTAAGCGACACGTTTTATTTAGTTTATCTTTGCTTTGATTCCTTAATAGCTCGAACGACTGCTAAAACAGCAGGTATAGCAGATATAACTGCTAGAAAAATGCTTAATTTACCAGAATTTTTTCTTTTTTGCATAGCGATTCGCCCCCTTTCTTTTATTATAATGAAGTTTGCGAAATATCTCAAAGCAAGTGTTTGCTCAACGCTTTCAATTTTCACTATTTTGATTCCTGTTTTGCTATTATTTCAGTCATTTCAACCCAAAATATGACAATTTTGTTTGAACATTATCCCCCACTGTTCGTGAGTCCAAACCAAAAAAGAGATACACTGGGCTTAAAGAGGTGAATAATGATGGTCTATATTCAAACTGGTATATTTATCTTATTAATGATTGGATTATTGATGGGAATTTCAGAGAATTAATTTCAAGTAAACTAGCAACAGCTATCTTATAGCACATTGATTGCCCAAATTTTAGAATGGTGCTAAACTTAAGGTGTATTCGGAAGTTTTATGAAAAATTTCATGAATGCACAAATACCAATGAAAGGAGAAATATCTATGACATTCACAAAAACAAGCATCAGCTATCGTGTAGCATTTGATAGTTCAACGAATCGCTTCATGGCAATCGATGCAATGAACGAACAACACATCGCTTATGGGATCACCATTGAGCAAGCAGTAAAAGCGCTACACGAATCTAACTAAGGAGTGTTCCCTTTTCATGTCAGCTGATAATTCTATAGAGAATTAAAAGACGTTTTTGGCTAAACGAGCCATAGAAACGTCTTTTTTGTTTGCTCCAAATAATAAGAATATCCTTGCAGTACTTTTTAAGAAAATCCTCTCGATCATTTTTTGTACTTCCCCTGCTCCTCTGAGAAATCACGCCATTTTTTCAAACGTACTTTAACAAAATCAGGTACAGGTATTCCTAGTTTCCTTAGATTTTCAATAACAGACAAGCCATAGATGGCAGAATACGAGAACACCAAAGCAATACCAATTGCTTCAAATCCTGTAATCTTTAGATAGGGATAAGCAATCATAACAATAAGGAAAATCAGTAAATATTTGATCACATCTTTCATCACAGAACGTTTAAATCGTTTCTTTTTCCCTGTTTTCAGACAGATACCGCTAATAAAATCAAGACATAGAATCAATACAAAAATCTGAAGGTACACATTATTTACAAGATTTCTAAACTCATTCAATACCACAGCATTCTCTACAATCATTTTGCTCACCCTCCACTTTATGAAATACCTAACCTTTGTTTATCCTTACCCATCGCAACCTGCTACTACATTGTTAATTACAATTCAATGTTCATCATCTTTGACACCAAATAACTTTTAAGCTATTATAAAGTCATTAGAAATAAAAAGAATACGCTTTATCTTAATCGTGAACGATTGAAAAAACTTTTAAGTGACTGTATTCTTCACTTTTCGAACAATTGAATCAATCTATAAGCAAACTATAATAGCTTAAAAGCTAATTGTCAACTATAATAACTTTTATGCTATCCAAATATCAAGAAAGGTGGTTCCTTATGACACTCGTTGCGCGAATCAAACAATTAGCAGAAGAAAAAAACGTAACCTTTGCTGAAGTCGAACGTGCCGTGGGAATCTCTAATGGCCAGATCAGAAGATGGGATCGTGTTTCACCAAAGTCGGAAAATTTAAAAAAAGTTGCAGATTATTTTGGGGTAACAACTGATTTCTTATTGGGCAGCAACCAAGCGCCGAAATGGGCAAATAAAGATGATTTATTTGAGTTAGACAAAATGCTCAATTCAAATGTCAACATGGCGTATGGTGGAGAAACTTTGACAGAACAGGAAAAGCAACGTGTAAAAGATGTATTGACGGGACTTTTCTGGGAATTTCGAAAACGCGGCAAAGAGAAGTGAGCATATATGGAGATGGATATTATCAAACTAGTAAGCGAACTGAAGCGTACCTATGATACCGCCAATCCTTTTGTGATTGCTGAAAAATTAGGAATAGAAATCAGATATGTTTCTTTTCTCGATAATCCAAAAGGACAGTTTCAAGAACTATTAGGCTCCCCTATTATTTTATTGAACAACTCACTGAAAGAATCAGAAGAACGTTTTTACATTTGTGCCCATGAACTTGGACATGCTTTGTTCCATCGGGAAATATCTAGTTACTATGTGTCCTCTAGAAATTCAAGAAGCAAATCTGAAAGCGAAGCCAACTGCTTTGCTTCGAATTTGATCGTTTCCTTGTACAAAGAAGATACGGAAACTTACCCAAGAGAAGTGGAAGAGCTGACAAGACTTTATGGCCTTCCAGAGAGTTGTTATCGGTTTTTGATTTAATACAGAATAAGCTACAGGTCTTTTTTTCTAAAAGTCTTGTAGTTTTATATTTTTTTCTATAAAAGTCAAAATAATAAATTTTAGAAAAAGTAAAATTCGATATAATATGACTACCTTCGTAGGGACAAATCATTTTTATTAAAAACAGTAAGCGATTTGCTTACTGTTTTTTTTCTTCATCACCGATTCTGCTTTTTTCTTTCATCAACAAAAAATATGTTACAATATCTTTATAAAATTTCAGGAGAATGTACTATGAATTTTCATCCTCAAAAAAGTATCATGCATAAATTGATTCAGTTACAAAGGCAAGATCATTCCATCGTTGCTGCTGTTGTAGACAACAAAAATATGATTGTATCCATCGGAAAAACTACTGTCTTAGATGATCATGATCCCACTTCTCATGCTGAAGTAAACGCCGTCAGAAGTGCCTGTGAGCAATTAAAAACACATATATTACCTGAGGGATATTGGTTATATAGCACTTTTGAACCATGTCCTTTGTGTAGCTCGGTGATTATTTGGGCGGGTATAGATGGAGTTGTCTATTCGAATAATCCAACTTACCGAGGTAAAGAAGAAAACTGGTCTTTCATTTCTTGCGAAGAGGTTCTTAAAAAAGGCTCTTACATTCACGATGTTTCATTGATCAAAGACTTTATGATTGATGATATTAAAGATTATTTTACTTAACTATTGTAGTTTAATAAATAGTTAAGTAAAATTTCGTCTCGGATTTATTCGTTTTGAATCTAAAAAAATAATAAAATCTTATGACAATTTTTTATTATACTTTTCCTATTAAATTCTTTTCTATCACCTGCACCAACTGTCTAAATCAATCATTTTCCTTATAGTTAGCCCCTTTTAGCCAGATGGACTATCTATTTGCCAAGATCAAGTACTTCATATAGTTTTCCTCTTCTGACTTTTTTAATAACAAAAAAACCATCTCACAAGGAGATGGTTCAAATTCGTCTATTGAATTATTTATTGATATTTACTGCTTGTGGTCCACGTTGACCATCTTCAATATCAAAAGTAACTGCTTGACCTTCATCTAAAGTCTTAAAGCCTTCACCTTGGATAGCTGAAAAATGTGCAAACACATCTTGTCCATCTTCACCAGTGATAAATCCAAAAC
>Ga0308169_10001521_pt1 | contig 26875 bp, 28 predicted proteins | sample PhyBR1_2_FD_202139 | JGI IMG/M metagenome (GOLD analysis project Ga0308169, IMG submission 202139) | Phyllosphere microbial communities from UC Gill Tract Community Farm, Albany, California, United States - DLSLSB.R1 | ecosystem: Host-associated > Plants > Phyllosphere > Unclassified | place...
TGAATTGGGGCCGGGACGGCGCGTCGTGGATCACGAACAGCAGCCGGCTCGGCCAGATGGATTCGAAATGCTCGCGCGTGATCGCGCGGGTGCCGCTGGACGGGTCGCCCAGCAGGATGCGGCCATCATCAAAGCCCTTGACGACGACGAAGTGGTTGTAACCCCTCTCGGAGATCAGCACGATGGCCGGCACCTTGGCCTGGATCAGCTTGTCGATCGGCTGGCGGAAGCCGTCCGCCTTGAAACCGATCGAGGCCAGGTAGCGCTGCATGTCGAGCAGCGAAAAGCCTTCGCGCCGGATCTTCTGCTGGTCGCCTTGTTCCCACATGGCCTGGAAGGTGGTGGTTTCGCTGACCGGGTAGCCGTAATGGTGGGTCAGCAAGGTGGCCAGCGCGGCCGAGCCGCAGCTGAAATCGTACTGCTGGCGGGTGGTGGAGATGAACTTCAATTCCTTCAGGCTGTGCACGGGAATGTTAAAACGGGCGCCACCCGCGATCGGCAGCTCGGCCGCGTTCACGCAGGTGGCGCCCATCAGTGCGCACAGAAGGGGCAGGGCGCTACGCTTCATTTGAAATGCACATTGATGACGGTGGAACTCTGGATCAGCACGTTGGCTCCGCTGTTCTGGATCACGACCGGGATGCCGGACATGTTCGAGAACGCGCCGGAATCGATCACATTGCCGCCGGTGGAGACGTTGACGGCGCTGTTGCCCGTCACGACACCGTCGAGCTTCACGTCGTTCTTGGTTTCCGCACCGCCGCGCGACTGCTCGAGCTTGCCGAGGTCGGCCGCCGGGCCGAAATCGACGCCGAGGCCGGGCCGGGCCGGCGCTGCCGTTTCCGGCCTGGCTTCCTGCCTGGCCGGCGGCTGGGCTGCCGCGTCCTGGCCGGCCTGGGGCTCGCCGGCCCAGGCCGGAGACGCCAGCAGCGCGAGCGCAGCGATGCCGCACAAGCGCCGGACGACTCCCTGGTTGAATGATTGCTGCATTCTGTACCCCCGTTTGCTCAACTCTTGGCTCGGCAACTGCCGCGCCCGAAGGCGCGGCAGCCGCTTCGCCAGGCCCGGTTACTGGCCGCCGACTTTCAGGTTGGCCTGGACGTTGACGCTTTGCTGGACCAGGGAGGAGATGCCGGTATTCTGGCTGATGACCATGATGCCCGCCGCGTTCTGGCCGGCGCCGCTCATGTTGTTCGACATGTTGAAGGTGCCGGCATTGACGGTGTTGGTGCCGCCGTTGCCGCCTGCACCCGCACCGCCCGCACCGTTGGCGCCATAGCCGGTGGTGATGGCAGCCAGGTCGCCGCCACGGCCGCCGGAGCTGGTGCCGCCGGCAGCGCCTGCGCCGCCTGCGCCGCCGGTCGAGCCGCCGTTGGTGGCTGCACCACCGGTTGCCGCGCCGCTGGCCGACGAGCCGCCTGCGCCGCCGGTGCCTGCGGTGTTCGAAGCCGAACCGCTGGCAGCACCGTTGCCGCCTGCCGCACCGGCTGCGCCAGCCGCACCTGCGCCGCCCGCACCGCCAGTCGAGGTGCCGCTTGCACCGGCACCGCCTGCACCCGAGGCGCCCGCAGTGTTGCCGGCACCGGCGCCGCCGGTGCTGGTGTGGCCGGCACCTGCGCCGCCGGTACCCGCGGTAGCGGTGCCGCTTGCTGCGCCGGCGCCTGCGGTGTTGGTGGCCGAGGAGCCTGCGCCGCCTGCAGCGCCCGCGCCGCCTGCCGCGCCGGCACCGCCGGCTGCACCCGCACCGCCTGCACCGCCGGTGCCTGCCGCGCCGCCGCTGGTGGTGCCGGCGGTCGAGGTGTTGGCGCCCGAGGTCGCGGTGCCGCCGGTCGCGGTATGCGAGCCGCCGGTAGCGGCGCCGCTGGCGCCGCCGGTGCCCGGGGTAGCGTCGGAACCGCCCGAAGCGCCGCCCGCGCCGGTGGTGGCATAGCCGCCGCCGGCACGGGTCATGCCGTTCGAGGCGCTGTTGTCGCCGGTCGACGAGCCTGCATTGCCTGCGTTGCCGCCGGCACCAGCCATGCCGCCTGCACCGCCTGCGCCGCCGGCAGCGCCAGCGCCGCCTGCCGCGCCGCGACCGCCTGCGCCGCCGTCGCCGCCGGTTGCCATGCCGGTACGGCCGCCGTTGCCGCCGTCACCGCTGGTTGCGCCGCCGGCGTAGCCACCGTTGCCGCCCATGTTGCCGCCGGCATAGCCGCCGTTGCCGCCCGAAGCGCGGCCACCGTTGCCGCTGTCACCGCCGTAGCCGCCGTTGGCCGTCGAGCCACCGCCGTTGGCACCGTTGCCGCCCGCGCCGCCGTAGCCGCCCGAACCGCCCGAACCACCGGCGCCGGTGGTCGATGCAGCGCTGCTGCCGCCGGCGCCGCCCATGCCGGAGGTCGAGCCGCCCGAGGTGGCGCCGCCGGCAGTGGCCGAACCGTTGGTGGCATAGCCGCCGGCTGCGCCGCGGCCGCCGTTGGCATTGCCTGCCCCTGCGCCGGCGCCGCTGGTGGCGGTCACACCGCCAGCCGAGCCCTGGGCGCCCGCACCGCCTGCGCCGCCGGCTGCGTTGGCATTGCCGGAATTGCTGGCGGCGTTGCCGATGCCGTTCACGTGGTTGCCCGACACGGTACCGGTCAGGTTCGAGGTGGCGTTCGCGGTCGAGGTGTTGTAGGCGTTCGACAGGTTCGAGGTCGCGTTGCCGGTATTCGAAGCGGCAGCGCCCGCAGCCGAAGCACGAGCGGCGCCGTTCCTGCCGTTGCTCTGGTCGCGGCTGTCATGCGTGCTGTTGTCCGAATTATCGGTGGTGCTCATGTCGCGGTTGTCGTTGTTCGAATTACGCATGCTCATATCGCGCGAATCGCTCGTGTTGTTCGAGTTATTCGTGCTCAGGTTGCGGTTGTCGTTGTTCGAATCGCGGGTGGTGTTGGTCGTGGTGTTGGTCGTGGTAGTACGGGTGCGGTTGGTGCTGTTGTTGCTGCTGTCGGTGCTGCGGTTGCTGTTGTCGTTCTGCGACCCATTGAGGCTGCTGTTGCTGCGATTGCTGTTGTCGGTGTTGTTCGTCGTGTTGGTACGAGTCGTGGTCTGCGTAGCAGTGCTGCCGCCGCGGGCCACAATGGAATCATCGGCCTGCGCGCTCAGCGAGAAAGCGAGCGAGATGGCGGATACGAGCAAAGTCTTGTTCATTCGATTTCCCCTCTGGGTCTGATTGGTTGGTGACAGGTCGGCTGTATCGCCGACCTTTTGTCTATTGCACAACCTATGCCAGCTTCATAGTAGAGTTCGCTAAGTACCTGTTTTTGCTGGCTTTGTCCGTCTGGTCCTACGGCGCTGTCAGCATTTCTCCGGCACGATTTGCCGAATTTATCGACAAACTGTTCCAACCTTGGTACAGAGGTGTCAACTTTGGTACGGCAACGTACCTTCGGGTGCTTACACTTGTGTCACTTTCTGTTACTGCCGTATGGCCGTCACGGCCGCATTCCGTGCTTGCTCAGCAAGCGGTACATCGTGGTGCGTGACACGCCCAGGTCGCGCGCCGCGCGGCTGACGTTCTGGCCGCTGCGGTCGAGGCAGTCGCGCAGCGCGACACGCTCGGAACGCATGCGGGCATCGTCCAGTGCGGCCGGGGTCGGCGCCGGGATCCCGCGGCTCAGGCCAAGGTCGTCGGGCGTGATCAGGCGGCCGTCGGACATCACCATCGCGCGCCTTACCCGGTTGATCAGTTCGCGCACGTTGCCGGGCCAGTCATGGTCGAGGATGGCGGCGATCGCGCGGTCCGAGAAACCCTTCAGGCGCGGCGCCTTCTCGCTCGAATACATGTGAAAAAAGTGCTCCGCCAGCGCGACGATGTCCTCGCGCCGCTCGCGCAGCGGCGGTACCGTCACCGGCAGCACCGCCAGGCGGTAGTACAGGTCGTCGCGGAAGTCGCCCTTGGCCACCGCATGCTGCAGCTGCACGTGGGAGGCCGCGATGACGCGCACGTCGACGCGGATCGGACGGGTGCTGCCGAGCCGGCAGATGGTCTTCTCCTGCAGGAAGCGCAGCAGGTTGGCCTGCAGGTCCTTGGGCAGGTCGCCGATCTCGTCGAGGAAGAGGGTGCCGCGGTCGGCCGACTCGATCAGCCCGGCCTTGCCGCGGGTGGCGCCGGTGAAGGCGCCGCGCTCGTAGCCGAACAGTTCGGACTGGATCAGGGTGGGCGAGATAGCCCCGCAGTTGATCGGCACGAAGGGACCGCCGGCGCGCTCGGACTGGGCGTGGATGGCCTGGGCGGTCAGCTCCTTGCCGCTGCCGCTCTCGCCCCAGATCAGGACCGGCGCCGCCACCTTGGCCACGCGGTCGACCTGGGCCCGCAGCCGCACGATCGCATCGCAATGGCCGATCAGCGGCGAATCGGCATTGGCATGGTCGATCAGCTGCTGGCGGCGGCGCTTCAGCATCGCCCAGCCATGCGCGTGGCCGAGGGTGTGCGACAGGCGCACCGGATCGACCGGCGCGGTGTGGTAGTCGCACAGGTGTTCGACCACCAGGTCGCGGCAGGGCGTCGATTCGAGGTCGCGCGGATTGAACACGCCGACCCACTGGATCTGGCTGTTGCGGCGCAGGAAGCCGTCGACCTCGCTCGGGCGCTGCTGTTCGCGGTCATGCACCAGCAGACCGACCAGGTAATGGCTGTTTCGTAGTTCGCGCCCCGCTTCGGCGAGGCTCGTGACGCTGCAGATCTCCCAGTCCGGCATGCTGTCGCGCAGCAGCACGCCGGTGTCCGTATGCTCGGGGGCGATGCACAGCAGGCGTTTATGTGCCATCTATCCTCCATGGAATGCGGTCGGCCGGTCTCTCACCACGGCTGACATGCATGACGACCGGCCAGCAGTTCCGCCAAGTGTAACTATCTGTAAGAAATTGAGCAGTTCAATAGCCCAAAGGAAATATGCTTTCGTCAATTGACGTTTATTCAATATTATGCCGCGCGTTTCTGAACAGTGGCGGACGATACAATCCACGCGAGCAGAGGGAAAAAGCATGAACTCACCGTGAGGCGAGATTTCCTGTTGGTATCTTGTGGTTACAAATCCGACCGTCGGCAGCGCGCCGCCGGTCGCGGAATTGCGAAGGAAGTGTGATGGATAAGATACAGAACGACTTCGTCCTGCGGGTGCTGGACACCGCACAGGACCTGACGCTCGCGACCATCCGGCCGGATGGCTATCCGCAGGCGACCACCGTCAGCTTCGCCCACCGGGACATGACGATCTTCGTGGGCATCGGTAAAGCCAGCCAGAAGGCGGAAAACATCCGCGGCAACAGCAAGGTGTCGCTGACGGTCAACTTGCCGTACCACGACTGGCGCGAGATCCGCGGCCTGTCGATGAGCGCCACCGCCGAGCTGCTCGACGACCCGCAGGAAGCGGCGGCGGCGGCCGCCTGCCTGGAGCAGCGTTTTCCGGCGGTGCAGGAGTGGTGCGGGCCGGACATGGCGCACGAAGTGGCCTTCGTGCGGATCCGGCCGCAGATGGTGTCGGTGATCGACTATTCGAAGGGGTTCGGCCACACCGAGCTGGTGATCCCCTGAAACGGCGTCATGGCGGCGTTGCACCGCCTCGCCAGGGGCTCACGACACGCCTGACATCGCTTCAGGCGCGCGGGCGCGTGCGGTGGAACACCAGGGGGCTGTAGGGAATCGCCGAGGGTGGCGGCGAGTTCAGGATGTGCGGCTTCATCGCGCCAATGATGTGCATCTCGCAAGGTTTGCAGTCGAACTTCAGGGTATAGCGCTCTTCGCCGCTGACCAGGGTCATCGGTTCGGCCTTGACCTGCCCCTGCACCCCTTGCACGCCCTTGGCCTGTTTCGGGCAGAGGTTGAAGGAGAAGCGCAGGCAATGCTTGGTGATCATCAGCGAAACTTCGCCCGGCTCCTCGTGCGCCTCGTAGGCCGCGGCGATCAGCTGCACGCCGTGCTTGTGGTAGAAGGCGCGCGCTTTCTCGTTGTAGACGTTGGCCAGGTAGCTGAGCTGGGCTTCCGGATAGACCGCGGGCGGTTCGACCGGCTGTTCCCGCTCGGGGCGCTGCCAGCTCGCCAGGCGCGCCGCTTCGTGGGCGGCAACCGCGTCGCGGCGCAGCGCGTTGATGCTGCTTGCCGGCACGAACCAGGGCTGCGACAGCTGCAGGTCGATGCTGCGCGCCTCGAACATGGTGTTGCCGAGCTTGCCCAGGCTGGCGCGCAGGCCGGCCTCGGCCTGTTCGGCCTGCTGGGCCGGCTGCAGCGCCAGCGCCGCATCGTGACGGCTCTCGACGCCGTCTTCGTCTGTAATACTCAGGCGCAGCCCGTTCGGCAATTCCGACAATTTCAAGTCCACCGCCACCCGGCGCTCCGACGACTTCTTGGTCAGCGCCGCTTCCCACTGGTGGTCGCGGTTACGGCTGATGACGGTGCCGACCTTCAGGCCAGGCAGGCTCGACACCGGCTCGTTCGGGAACACGCGCCAGCGCAGGCCCTCGGCATCCTCGCCGAGCTTCTGCACGGTGTTCGCCTGGATGCCGACCGTCTCGCGCTTGTGCATGTAGTTCAGGCCGTCGCCATTCGCCATCGGCTCGTTGGTGACCAGGTCGAAATTGTCGCCGCCGATGCGCGCGACTGTCCCCAGCTCCACCCCCACGTACTTGGGCGAATCGAAGGCGCCGATGGTCTGCTGGCGGCCCTGGGCGAAGTAATCGGTGTGGCCGCGGTGGAAGTTCTTGTCGACGTCCGGGGTGAACAGCACCTTGGTACGCCCGCTGGAGGCGGGCGCCAGTTCCGGGCGGCGCTCCAGGATCTCGTCCAGCAACAGGCGATAGTGGGCGGTGATGTTCTTCACATAGCCCATGTCCTTGTAGCGTCCCTCGATCTTGAAGGAGCGGATGCCGGCGTCGACCAGGGCTTCCAGGTTGCGGCTCTGGTCGTTGTCTTTCATCGACAGCAGGTGCTTTTCGAAGGCGACCACGCGGCCCTGGCCGTCGGACAGCGTGTAGGGCAGGCGGCAGGCTTGCGAGCAGTCGCCGCGGTTGGCGCTGCGGCCATTGTCGGCGTGCGAGATATAGCACTGGCCCGAGAAGGCCACGCACAGGGCGCCGTGGATGAAGTACTCGAGCGGCGTGTCGACTTGCGCGCGCACCGCCCTGATCTGTTCGATGGTCAGCTCGCGCGCCAGCACCAGCTGCGAAAAGCCGACCTGGGACAGGAATTTCGCCTTCTCGACCGTGCGGATGTCGCACTGGGTCGAGGCGTGCATCTGGATCGGCGGCAGGTCCAGCTCCAGCAGGCCCAGGTCCTGGATGATCAGGGCGTCGACGCCGGCGTTGTAGAGGTCCCGGATCTGCTTCTGGGCGGTCTCGAGCTCGGCATCGTGCATGATCGTGTTCATGGTCACGAAAATGCGCGAACGGTAGCGGTGCGCGAACTCGACCAGGGCCGCGATGTCCTCCAGCGGATTGCTGGCATTGTGGCGGGCGCCGAAGGCCGGGCCGCCGATGTACACCGCGTCGGCGCCGTGCAGGATGGCTTCGCGGCCGATCTCGGCGGTTTTGGCGGGGGACAGCAGTTCGAGCTGGTGGGCGAGCAGTGACATGGGCTTTCCTGGCTAATGACGCGGGTCCGGGGACCGAAAGGCAGAAATTATAGCCAGATCAAGGGTTTATGTCACCGCTCCCCGAACGTGGCGCTAATGCTTCTTGTTCTTGCCGAGCTCGCGCCAGCTGCTCTCGTTGACCTCGACGCCGAATTTTTTGGCGGCCGCGCGAATCCGCGTCCACGCCTCGTCCCGTTCGTGGTCGCTCACGCCCTCCACCTGGTCGAAGCGGGCGATGGCATTGCGAACGTGGCTCGCGTCCTCCAGCGGTTCCTTGCGTTGCTTGGGAAATGCGAACTCGCGGCCGGACATCTCGTCCCGGTCTTCCTGGTCCAGTTTGCTCATATTGCCTCCTTTTAAGCTTATCGCGCCGCTTCGATCCGCACCGCGATCGACTTCGCCGCCGGTACGAAACTCTCCTTCGCATGGTGCCAGAGCGGGATCAGCGGATTGCATTCGGGATAGTAGCCGGCGATGCAGCCCGGCGGTATCGGGTATTCCATCACCTTCAGGCCGTCCACGCGGCGTTCGACGCCGTCGTCGGTGACGGCATGGGCGCTGACCCGCACGCCGTCTTCCAGGCCGCGCGCCTCCATGTCGGCCTTCGACATGAACACCACCATGCGGTCGCCTTCGACGCCGCGGAAACGGTCGTCCAGGCTGTAGATCGTGGTGTTGAACTGGCCGTCGCTGCGCACCGTGAACAGGCGCAGGGTGCCGGGACGGTCGGGCAGGTCCGGATCGACGGTCAGGCCGTCCGGCACCGTGAAGTTCGCCTTGCCGGTCGGCGTATTCCACTTGCGCTTGGCGGCCGCCACCGGCTTGCGGAAGCCGCCCGGCGTCCACATGCGCTCATTGAAATCGTGGAAGATCTCCGGATAGGTGGCGGCGATGGCCTCGCGGATCTTGCTGTAGTCCGCCACCCAGGCGTCCCAGTCGACCTTCGGGTTCGGATCGAGCACCGCCTTGGCGAGGCCGGCGACGATGGCCGGCTCCGACAGCAGCGTGCTCGCCGCCGGCTCGGCCATGCCGCGCGAACCGTGCATGCAGCCGGTCGAGTCTTCCATCGACACCGCCTGCTCGACGCCGTTCTGGCGGTCGATCTCGATGCGGCCGAGGCAAGGCAGGATGTAGGCGGCCTGGCCGTGCACCAGGTGGCTGCGGTTGAGTTTGGTCGAGACCAGCACCGTCAGCGGCAGCGCGCGCCAGGCGGCGTCCATCGAACCGTGGTCGGGGACCGCCCGCACCAGGTTGCCGCCCAGGCTGACCAGCGCTTTCACCTTGCCATCCTGGATGCCCTTGCAGGCCTCGACCGTGTTCATGCCCTTGTCGCGCGGCGGCTCGAAGCCGTACAGTTCTTTCAGCTTGTCGAGCGGCGCCAGCTCCGGTTTTTCCGTGATGCCGACCGTGCGTTGCCCCTGCACATTCGAGTGGCCGCGCACCGGGCAGATGCCGGCGCCCGGCTTGCCGATATTCCCCCGCAGCAGGAGCAGGTTGACCAGCATCTGCACGTTCTGCACGCCGTTGCGGTGCTGGGTCAGGCCCATGCCGTAGACGCCGATCGCGGCATTCGAGGCCATGTAGACGCGGGCGGCATCGCGGATGTCCGCGCGGTCGAGGCCGGATTCCTGCTCGATCTCGTGCCAGGACGTGGCGCGCACCTTGTCCGCGAATTCGTCGAAGCCGTGGGTGTGTCCGGCAATGAAGGCCTGGTCGAGGGCCGGCTCCTTGCCCTGTTTGGCCGCGGCGTCGTCCGCTTCGAGCACGGCCTTGCACAGGCCCATCAGCGCCGCCGTGTCGCCGCCCGCCTTGACCTGGTGGTACTGGGTGCTGATCGCCGTTTCATGATGGGTCAGCATTTCGGTCGGCGATTGCGGGTTGATGAAGCTGACCAGGCCGCGTTCGCGCAGCGGATTGAAGGTGATGATGGGCACGCCGCGTTTGCGCGCGTCCTGCAGCTGGTGCAGCATGCGCGGGCTGTTCACGCCCACGTTCTGGCCGAAGAAGAGGATGCAGTCGGTGCGGGCGAAATCGTCCAGCACCACGGTGCCGATCGGCACGCCGATGCTTTTCGGCAGCGCGACCGAGGTGCTTTCGTGGCACATGTTCGAGCTGTCCGGCAGATTGTTGTTGCCGTACATGCGCGCCAGCAGCTGGTACATATAGGACGTTTCCAGGGAGGCGCGGCCCGAGCTGTAGAACACCACGCTCTTCGGGTCCAGCTTGCGCAGCTCGGCGCCGATTTCGCTAAAAGCCCGTTCCCAGGAAATTTCGACATACTTGTCCGATGCGGCGTCGTAGCGCAGCGGCGCCGTCAGGCGGCCGGCATCTTCGAGATCGTGGTCGTGCCAGCGTTCGAGCTCGCGCACCGTGTGGCGGGCGAAGAAATCCGCGTGGACGTGCTTGCTGGTGATTTCCCAGGCCGTTGCCTTGGCGCCGCTCTCGCAGAATTCGGCCGGGTGCGGATGCGCCGGCTTGGCCCACGAGCAGCTGACGCAGGCATAACCGTCGGGCTTGTTCTGCTTGAACAGGATCGCGGCCCGCTGCGGCGCCACCCTCTCCTCGAGGAGGATGGCGCCGACTTCCTTCAGGGAGCCCCATCCGCCGGATGGAATGCTGGGTTCGTGGCTGCTGCCTTCCTTGTCCATTCTGGTCGCCCTCCATGACGCGCCGTCGAAGCGCGAAGCCGCCAGCATAAGACCGCCGAAAGGAGGCGTCTGTTCGGGAATTCACATGTCAGGGGCTGACCAGCGCCAGTAGTTGGCTGCGATCGTCCGCGCGCTGGCACTGGGCGGTGGTGCGGTCCCACAGCAGGAACATGCCGTAGGCCCAGTTGGCGACCAGTTCGCCCTCGGAGGCGGGCTTGGTGGCCGCGCCGTCCGTCAGGCGCAGGATCTCGGTGCGGGTGAGGGCGGTCAATTGCTCGTAGTTCCAGTCGTCCTTTGGCATCATCTTCTGGCGCGCCCGGTAGCGGCGGGCCCGTTCGGCGTCGCTGAGCTTGTCGGCCTTGGGCGGGCGGCCGCGCTTGCGGGCCGTGGCGGCCTCGAGGGCCATTTCGATGGTGCGTTGGTCTTCCGCTTGTTTCATGGGTGTGGGCGCTTGACAGGAAGATCACATTATTCGTGATGCGTTACGTTAAGGCAAGCTGCACTGCGATATTTCGTGACGCGTCACGATTGTGCCGCCGTACAAGGCATTCGTGATGCGCCATTTTCTTGTGACGCATCACATTAATCAGGAATCGAAAGGAATCACTTCATCGTCCGGCATCGGCGTGCATCCCGGCCCCAGGGCTTCCCAGCCGCGGTGCACGACGATGTGGCGCGTGTCGTGGCAAAGTTCGACCCTCCGGGCTTGCGGTGCGCGGCGGCGGACGAAGTCCTCGATCGACGAGGGCACGCTGACGTGCAGCGCCAGCGCGTAGATGTCGTCGACCGGGTGGTCGTCCACATGCAGCAGCGGCACGAACTGGCCGGCGAACATCAGCCAGTGCGAAGGCACCTTCACCGGCCCGGCCGTGTATCCCTGTTCGCGCAGCCAGGACTGCGCACGTTCACGCGCGGCCTGCCGCTCGTGGAGACCGCCCCAGGCACTGGCCAGGATCTCGGCCACCCACTGGTTGCAGTTCTGGTAGCGGGTGCCGAAGGCATAGGCGTTGGCGCTGTAGCGCCCGGCCAGCAGGGCCAGCGCCAGCGGCTTGTCGCGCGCGGCCTGCTCCAGCCGGGCGCCGTTGCCGTCGTCGAGGAACACCAGCGAGACGTGGCCCTGGCCCGGCGCATCGGCGCCCAGCGCGAAGCCGGCCATGCCCTGGTCGAACAGGCGCGGACGCGATTCGTCGCAGGCGTAGTACAGCTGGCGCACGGTCCAGGCGCCGTCGCTGTCGTCCTTCAGCGCGACGCCGGCGTGCGAATACAGCAGCTTGAAGCGGCTCAGGTCCAGCCCCGCACGCGATATCAGCGCGACGCCTTCGCCGGAGTTTTCCAGTTCCCGCTTGACCGTGCCGGCAAAACGCAGCACGCGGTCCTGGTCGGCTGCGCTGACTTCCTTGCCGCGTTCGCAGAACACCGGCATGCCGGCCCAGGCGCCCGCGCTCGCGCCCAGGCTCAACGCGACCAACAATGGACGCACCAAGGCAGCCGCGAGCCGGGACAGCATCAGATCGTGACCTGGCGCGAACCCAGTTCGCGGTACCAGTCGTCCTGCAGGGCCAGGAAGAAGGGCTGTTTGGTATCCTCGTAGGCGAATTCGTAGCCGTACACGCGCTCGTTGACATGGACGACGGCGCCGGCACCAAGCGCACGCGCAGCCAGTGCACGGTTCGGCACGTCGAGGGTGAATTCCTGGGCCGGCGTACCGGCAACCGGACGCAGGGTCAGGCGCGTGGTCCCGGCCTTGGCCGGCGCCTGGGCGACGTCGATGACCTTGTAATCGCCGGCGGCGACGCGGCGGTCGCGGTTCGAGCTGTTGCTGGAGCCGCCGATCGAGTCGGAGATGCTGGCACTGGAGGCCGAGCCGGCGCTGGAGGCGGAGGAGGCGACGCTGTCGGCGTGGGCCGGGATGGCGCAGGCGGCGGCCAGTGCGGCGATGGCGAGTGCGTGGCGGAGCGGGGAGCTGGTCATGTCTATTCTTGAGTCAGTTTGAATAGCGCATATCGTACATGCATAAGGCCGTGCTGCCCAGCGCGGGCACCCTCATTTTCGTGATGCATCACGGGATGTTGCGCCGCCCTTACGCTTGCGCCGTCACTGCGCCGTCAGCACCGGCGGCACCGCCCTGGCGCCCCACCACTTCTTATAGTTGGCGGCATACGCCCCGGATTTGATGTAGTCCGCCACAAACCCGTTCACGAACTTCAGCATCGCCGGATCGCCCTTGGCCATCGCAATCCCGATCGGCGTATTGCCGTACATCGTCGGCAGGGTCTCCAGTTGATCGTTCTTGCTGGCCAGGTAATCGAGCAGCGAAGAATCCTCGATGCCGGCGTCGACGCGCTTCTGCTGCAATAGCAGGACGCCGTCCGGCGCGAAGTTGTCGGTGTAGACCGGCACGGCCTGCGGCGCCGATTTGCGCAGGAAGGCGTCGGCCGTGGTGCCGCGGCCGACCACGACGCGCTTGCCGTTCAGGTCCGCCAGCGTCGCGACGTGGGCGCTCTTCTGCGCGATCACGCGCAGCCCGGCCAGGTTGTAGGGGATCGAAAAGTCCACCACGCGCGCGCGTTGCGGCGTGATCGAGACGTTCGCCACCACCAGGTCGAGCTGCTTCGACATCAGCATCGAGATGCGGGCGTCGCTGGAGACGTCCGAGAAGCGCACCGGCACGCCGAGCTTCGCGGCCAGCGCCTTGGCGACGTCGACGTCATAGCCGACCGGCTCATTGCTGGCGCTGCGGAAGCCGACCGGTTCGCCGCCCAGCGAGACGCCGATGCGCACGTAGCCGCGCGCCTTGATGTCCTCGATGCGGCCGGCGAAGGCGGCGCTTGCGGCCAGCATCAATACCGCGGCGGCGGCGCAGCGTGTCAGGATTGGCTGCATGTTCAGTCCTTTCAGGGTTGGAGGGCCGATGCGACGCGCAGTTCCGGCGCGCCCATGCGTTCGTCCCAGTACCAATAGCGTATCTCTTCGTCGCAGCGGAAGTTGACCACCTGGTGGTTGCCTTTGGCGTCCATCGCGTGGATGACGACGCCGGCCAGGAAGCCGGTCTTCAGCTCCGCCAGTTCTTCCACCGCCAGCTTGACCGCGTCCTCGAGGCTGTGGCCGAGGCGGAGCAGCAGCACGATGCTGCGCGAGGTCCCGCAGCGCATCGTCATTTCGCCGGTGTGGGTGCAGGCGGCGGCGCCGTAGCGGCTGTCCGCGTAGAAGCCGGCGCCGGGAATCGGCGAGTCGCCCAGGCGCCCCGGATACTTCCACGCCCAGCCGGAGGTCGAGGTGACGACGCCGATATTGTCACCGGCGTCGCGGCCCAGGAAGACCGTGGTGTCGCGCACGCGCTCGGGATCGGTGATGGTATTGCTGAGCGGGGCCAGCGGAATGTCGGGGAAAGCCGCCAGCTGTTCCGGCGACATCTCCTTCTGCAGCCGCTCCCACCATACCCGCTTGCTGTCCGGGTGCAGGACGTCGTCGACACCGAAGCCGCGCTCGGTGGCGAAGCGGCGCGCACCGGCGCCGGTCAGCATCACGTGCGGCAGGTGCTTCATGACTTCGTGGGCCAGCCTGGAGACGGGCAGGGTGCTTGGGACCGCGCCGACCGCGCCGACGTCGCGCGTGGTGCCGTCCATGACGCCGGCGTCGAACTCCATGTCGCCGAGCATGTTCGGCCAGCCGCCGTAGCCGACGCTGCGCACCCTGGCCTCGCGTTCGACCCTGGCGATGCCGCCGACCATGGCATCGACGCTGCCCTGACCCAGCTTCAGGAGGTCGACCGAGGTCTCGAAGCCGGGCCAGGCTTCGGCGTTCGCTAACAGCATTTTCATGAAAGGTCGTCCTTTACTTCGTCATCTTCGATAAAAATTGGGCGATGCGCGGCTGCGCCAGGCCGCCGTCCTCGGCAAAGAACTGCGCGGTCGGCAGGTCGGCCAGCAGCCGGCCCCGCTCCAGGAACACGATGCGCCTGGAGATCTGGCGCGCGAACTCGATTTCGTGGGTCACGAACAGCATCGTGGTGCCGCTCGCCGCCAGCCTGGCGAGGATGGACAGCACTTCGGCCGTCATCTCGGGATCGAGCGCGCTGGTGACTTCGTCCAGCAGCAGGTAGCGCGGCTTCATCGCCAGCGCACGGCAGATGCCCACGCGCTGGCGCTGCCCGCCGGAGAGCTGGCCCGGATAGGCGTCCGCGCGCTCGAGCAGGCCGACGGAGGCCAGCAGCGCGCGCGCATCGTCCTCGGCCTGTTTGCGCGGTACTCCCAGGACTTCGATCGGGGCCAGCGTGACGTTCTGCAGCGCCGTCATGTGCGGGTACAGGTTAAACAGCTGGAACACGGTGCCGCAGCAGCGGCGCGCGAGCCGCAGCTGTTTCGGATCGTCGACCCGGTGTCCGTCGACGGAGATCGTGCCGCCATCGAGCTTTTCGAGGCCGTTGATGCAGCGGATCAGCGTCGACTTGCCGGAGCCGCTGGCGCCGAGGATGGACACCACCTCACCCGGCGCGATGCGCAGGTCGATGCCGTCGAGTACCGTGTTGCTGCCGAAGCGCTTGGCCACGGCTTCGATATGAATCACCTATAAACCCTTCCATTCACTATGTGCGCGCAGGCGCGTTTCCACGCGGGCGCAGGCTTTGGCGATCAGCCGCGCCATCAGGTAGTACAGCAGGCCGATCACGGTCCAGACGACGAAGGGCTTCAGCGTGCGCAGGTTCAGGATCGCGCCCGCCTTGGTCAGGTCGACCACGCCGATCACCGAGATCAGCGAAGTCACCTGCAGCTGGTTGACCAGCAGCCCGGTCAGCGGTCCGAGTGCGAAAGCGGCCGCCTGCGGCGCGACGATGCGGCGCAGGATCTGCCAGCGGCGCAAGCCGAACACACGCGCCGTCTCCAGTTGATCCCGCCCGACCGATTCGATGGCGGACACCGCGATCACATAGATGAAAGCCGCCGTATTCCCGGACAGCGTGATCAGGGCGGCCTGCACCGGCGTCAGCTCCGTCTCCAGCAGGACCGGCAAGCCGAAGAACACCAGGAAGAGCTGCACCAGCACCGGCGAATTCTTCAGCAGCTCGGCAAGCAGGGCGGCCAGCGGCGACAGCAGCGGCGTGCGGTAGTAGCGCAGCATCGCCCAGGCGAGGCCGATCGCCAGGCCGATGGCGGTGGTGGCGGCGAACAGGGCGATCGAAACGCCCAGGCCCTGCAGCAGCAGGATCAGGTCATGCGGCGCGAAATCCGTGTACTGCATCAGCCCTGGCCTCGATTCAGGCGCCGATGCAGCGCCGCGCTGGAGAGCGATACCAGCCAGGTCATCACCGCATAGACAAGGAGAAGCACCGCGTACACCTCGAACGGCTGGAAGGTGTCCGAGGCGACGATCTTGGCGCTGCCGGTCAGCTCATTCAAGGTGATCGCCGACAGGATCGACGAAGTCAGGACCAGGTTCACGAACACCGATCCGAGCGGACGCACGGAACTGCGCAGCGCGATCGGCAGCACGATGCGGCGGTAGATGGCGAGCCGCGACAGGCCGCTGACCTGGGCCGCTTCCAGCACCCCCGGTTCGATCGCCAGGATGCCGGAACGGATCACGTCCGAAGTAAAGGCGCCGCCGGCCAGCGACAGCGCCAGCACGCCGGTGCCGAAGGCGCTCAGCCGGACCCCGATCTCGGGCAGGCCGTAGAACAGGAAGAACAGCTGGACGATGAAGGGAACGTTGCGGAAGACGTCGACGTAGATCTCGGCCGCGCGCCGGACCGCCGGCAAGGCTGCGGTGCGCATCAGGGCGGCGACGATGCCGAGGGCCAGGCCGCCGGCCAGGGCCAGCGCGCAGGCGAGGGCGGTCAGCCGCGCGCCGGCCGCGAAGTCGCCAATATACGGTGCCAGTGGTGCAAGATCGAACGTCATCCGGCCGAGTGTCACACAGGCGTCCTTGCATTTCAAGCAAAAGGCCGAATCAGGCCGGCAGTTTAGCTCTCAGGGCGGCGACTTTAGTACGGCTGGTCTGGCGGCGGCTGCCCGAATCGAAGCCGAAGGCCAGTACCTGGGGCGACGCCGCGGGCAATGGCTCCGAACAGGATGCGTGGACGTCGGTCAGCGGCAGCCCGTCGCGCAGCAGCTGCACGTTGTCGGCGGAGATGCCGGCGCCGGGCATGACGGCGATGCGGCCGGCGGCGGCCTCGAAGCAGCGCCGCAGGCCGTCCAGTCCTTCGGGCGCGCTGCGGGCGCCGCCGGAACTCAGGATGCGCTCGAAGCCGAGATCGATGGCCTGGAGGGTAGCCTGCGCCAGGTCCGGGCACAGGTCGATTGCCCGGTGCAGCACGCAGCGCAGGCCGTGGCTGCGGGCGCGGCGCACCAGCTGTTCCAGCCTAGCCTGGTCCAGGCGGCCGTCGGGCATCGAAGCGCCGAGCACCACGCCCTGCAGGCCGGCCGCGGCGACGGCGTCGATCTCGTCCAGCATCAGCCGGGCTTGCGCATCGTCGAAGCAGAAGTCGCCGCCGCGCGGGCGGATCATGGCGACCACCGGCACCGGGCAGTTCGATGCGGCACGCAGCAGGCCTGGTGTCGGCGTCAGGCCGCCGATGTCGAGGGCGCTGCACAATTCGATGCGGTCGGCGCCGCCGGCGAGTGCCGCGGCCAGGCCGTGGACATTGTCGACGCAGACTTCCAGCGTGATCGCCTCAGCCATGCCGGACGCCGAGTTTTTCGAGCCCCAGCCAGGCAGCGCCGATCAGGCCAGGTTCCGCGCCGGACTGGCCGGGCACGATGATGGGCGTGTCCGTCTTGCGCAGGATGGCGGCGCGCACGGCCCGGTCGAGCCTTGCGATCAGCGGCGCGCTGTTGGCCAGGCCGCCGCCGACCGGCAGGATCGATGCGCCGACCGTATTCACGAGCATCGCCAGCGGTCCGCTCAGCAGCCCGGTCCAGCAGGCGATCGTGCGCTCGGCATCGGCGTCGCCGGCCTGCCAGGCGGCGATGATGTCGCGGCTGTCCAGGGTTTGCTCGTGCAGCGCACGGTGCAGCCTTTCCAGGCCGCGGGCGCCGCCGACCGTGTCCAGGCAGCCGGTCTGGCCGCAGCCGCAGGGGAAGCGAGCCAGGTCGGACTGCGCAAGCACCGGACCATGGCCCCATTCGCCGGCAAAACCGCCGGGGCCGCCGATCAGCCGCCCGCCGATCACCAGGCCGCCGCCGACGCCGGTGCCCAGGATCAGGCCGAACACATTGGCGTGGCCGCGGCCGGCGCCGGCCTGGGCTTCGGCCAGGGCGAAGCTGTCGGCGTCGTTGATGATCCAGACCGGCATCCCAAGGGAGGCGGACAGGTCGTCGGCCAGCATGCGGCCGTCGATGCAGGGAATGTTCGCGCATTTGATACGGCCGCCAGCCGGATCGACGACGCCGGCAATCGAGATGGCGACGCCGCGCGAGGGGCCGCTGGAATCGATCAGGGCCCGCAGGGCCGCGGTGAAGGCGGCGAAGTCGTGGACGGGCGTCGGCACGCGCTGGAGTTCGCCGGTTTGGCCGTCGGCGCTGGCGGCCGCGCACTTGATGGCGCTGCCGCCGATATCGAAACAGGTAATCATGGCGGGAATGATAAGGGGAAATCATCTGATGGGGTGCCAATTCTTGCCATGAACATTTGACTTGAATGACGAATCAGGATGGAGGCCGACCATTCAAGACAGGCCGCGTCTGCCCGGACCGTAATCGCGCATAATCTATATTATGTCAAATACGATATCCGTAAAGCCGCCCCTCAAGGGGCAGCACAAGCCTCAAACGATGCTCTTCCCGTTTGCCGACCGGATGATCTCGTCGTGCCGCTCGTTATCGGTCTTGTGCAGATAAGCCGCCGTGGTGGCGATATTCGCATGCCCCGCCGTGTCCTGCAGGGTCTTCAGCTGCACCCCGTTGTTCGCGTGGTTGGTCAGCATGCTGTGCCGCAGCCAGTGCGCCGAGGCCTGGCGCAAGGTCGCGGCCGTATCCTGGTCGCCTTTCGCATCGGCGGCGCGCGCGGCGTCCGCGAACACCGCCTTGATCGCTTCCGATGCCGCCTCGTCCGTGATGCGCGCCGGTTCGCGCGATCGGCTCGACAGCACGAGCGGCGTGCGGTCGGTGCGGCTGGTCTGCGGCAGCAGTTCGAAAGCCTGGCGGTAGGCCTGGTAGGCTTCGAGCATGTCCGGCGGCACCGGCAGGCGGCGCGGCTTGTTGCCTTTGCCGAGGACGTCCAGCCACCAGCGGCCATTGCCTTCGGTGTAGATCGAGCCCATCGAGGCGCTGACGATCTCGTTCAGGCGGGCGCCCGTGTGCGCAAAGGCCACCAGCAGGAAGCGGTCGCGCGCGCGGCGCCTGAAAGCCGCCGGCGTGTCGGCCGGGCGGCTGGAAACCGTTTCGAGCGCGAGCGCGATCGCGCCCTGGGTCAAATAGCGCGTAATCCGGCTGGCGGACGGCGCACGGACGTTGCGCACCAATGCTCCCGGGTTGCGGCGCAGGTAGCCGGTCTGCTCGGCAAATCCCATCAGGCCCTTCACGGCGATCATCGCCTGGCGCCGGCTGGGATCGGACAGCGGCCCGGTGAATGGCCGGTAGCGCGGGTCGTTGCGTGGCCATTTGGTCTTCGAGATCCACTCGGGCGGCGGATTCTTGAGGAATTCCTTGTAGGCGTTGAGGTCGGCGACGTTCAACTGGGCCAGGGTCTTCCTGGCTTCCTCGCGGCACCAGGTCAGGAAGCGGTAGAGCTCCTTCTGCGAATTCTGGATCGATTTGGCGCTCAGTTCGCCGTGGGCGATGAACTCGCGGGCCAGTTCGATGTCGGTGCTGGCCTCGGTGATCGCGTCCTCGGCGAGGCGGTACATCTTGACGTGCAGGCGGCCGCTCGGACCGCTTGTGATCTCTTCCGGTGCTGACGGGCCCAGGTCGATTGGGATAAAGTTCGGCATGTTTCTGGCTGCGGCTGCTGAAAAGGGCTGTATCTATGTACAGTATATCATTTTGCCCGCCCGGAAATTAAAGTCGACAATATATTTGGTAATGTCGAGTTAAAGATTGGCATAAAATCGCTGGCGGTTCCGGCCCTGCGCCCGATTCGACGCTGCCTTTCTGCTGGCGATGGTTTCCCTCCAGGCGTGACGGCATCGCCGGCATGGCCGTGCCGTCCAAGCCGGCGCCGGACAGGCTGCTCTTCTGCCCGGTCTCGTCCGGCGCCGGTCTGCGCGACCATTCCCCAAGACCGGCGTCGGTCCGGCGATGTATGATTGACGGCTCATCCGGCTCCCCTTTCAAAGGTATCGATGAACATCGTCAAGCGCATCCTGAAGGCCAACCAGGGACGGGAACCTGAACGCCTGGCAATGAAATTCCTTGCCCTTCGCAGCGGGCCCTTCCCTTTCCTGCGCGGGACTTGCCACCTGTTCTACGACCGCCTGGCCTCCTCCGGATTCGGCGCCTCGGCGCCACCGGTCTGGCGCTGCGGCGATCTCCACCGCGAGAACTTTGGCAGTTGCAAAGGCGACAACCGGCGGGTCTACTTCGACATCAACGACTTCGACGAGGCGGCGCCGGCGCCAGCCACCTGGGAACTGGTGAGGCTTGCGGCCAACATGCACGTGACCTACGACGGCGGGCAGTTCCAGGTCGCTGCCGGAGAATAAGCCATGGACTATCCGGACATCCTGCTGCGCCTGAGTGCTTCGGTCCTGATCGGCGGCCTGGTCGGGCTGGACCGCAACCTGCGCGGCAAACCGAGCGGGATCAGGACCCTTGGCCTGGTCAGTCTCGGCGCCTGCCTGGCGACCATGGCCGGGATGAACATGCTGACCGCGCATGGGCAGGTCGATACCTCGGCGGTCAGCCGCGTGATCCAGGGCCTCGTCACCGGCGTCGGCTTCCTCGGCGCAGGCGTCATCGTCCACGAGGACGGCAGCGACCGCATTCGCGGCCTCACCACCGCCGCCTCGATCTGGATTACCGCCATCCTCGGCATCCTGTGCGGCATGGGGTCCTGGCAGATCGCCTGCATCGCCCTCGCCTTCGTCTTCCTCTTGTTCGTGCTCGGCAAACCGCTGGAGCGTGCGCTGCACCGGCGCTGGCTGAAGAAGCCGAGCGACGAGCAGCGCGAGATCAGCCTGCACGACGAGTGAGCGCGCTACGGTGCCGCCATGGCGGTTTGGCGGGGCCGTTCGAACCGTGTTGGCGCTCCGGCCGAACGTACGGGACAATACTCCCGAGCGAACGGACGACACGAGGAACGCCATGAACATCACGGTAAAGAACACGACCCCGGACACGACCCGTATTACCCTGGTCGGCGAACTGCAGGACGGCAGCTTCAAGGCCAAGGTGATGTCCGAGACGGACGTCCCCTACACGCCTTATTGGGAACACCAGCTCGAACAGCGCATGATCTATATCCAGCCGGATCCCGAGCAGCTGAAGGCGATCGTCGCGGCACTCAACGACCGCCGCCTGACGCTTGACCAGTTGCAGAGCTTCGGCAGCGCCGGCGGCGGCGAATCCCAGATTCCGGTCTGAAACAGGAGGTTTTATGAGCACGCAACAGGGCAAGAGCAGCGATGCGCCGACCATCGGCGTCGGCAATCTCACCAGCGGCGAAGCCGGTGCCACGCCGGACCACGAAACCATGGCCGAGACCGGCGGCAGCGGCGGCGAGGCGCTGACCAAGCCGCACAACGAGGAAAGCGAGGGCCGCTGGCAGTCCGGCGAGCCGAACAAGAACCAGGGCGACGCCATGCAGCACGCGCTGGACACCGCTTCGGAAACCGAGGGCGAGGGCACCGCGGCCACCGCGACCGCGCGCGGCGCCCAGGACACGCGCAGCAGGCAGGCCGGCATCAATCCGACCGGCCTGGGCACGCCGGAGACCGGTGGCAACCAGTCCGAGGGCGACCTGGCGCCGCCCTACCAGAAATAATCAGACCCTGCCGATCATGGCTTCGCAGGCCTCGGCGCAGCGCGTGCAGGCCTGGGCGCAAGCCTGGCAGTGGTCCATCCGGTGCTTGCCGCACTCGGCGGCGCAGGCCGTGCAGATTTCGGCGCAGAGCCGGCACATCTGGACGGCGAAGTCGCTGCCGCGCGCCATATAGGCCGCCGCCATCCGGCAGATGGCGGCGCAATCCATATCGAGCGCGATGCAGCGCGCCATCATCTTGACGTCGTCTTCCTGCAGGCAGGCGGTCGAACAGTTGTCGCAAGCCGCCGCGCAGGCGTAACAGGCGTCGATACAGGCCTGGTATTCCGGGTGCTGAAAACTGGACATCGTATCCTCCATCGTTGGGTGAGCGTCCAGCCTATCACGCGATGGAGAACGGTTTCGTACGAATGGACCCGCGCTCAGCGGGTTGCCTGGGCGCCCTTCACCACCGCCCCGCCCTTCATCACGAACTTCACGCGGGTGAGCTCGGCCGGGTCCTTCAGCGGGTCGCCGGCGACGGCGATCAGGTCCGCGTACTTGCCCGCCGAGACCGAACCGATGCGGTCCTTCCAGCCCAGCAGGTCGGCGGCATTGATGGTGGCCGCCTGGATCGCCTGCATCGGGCTCATGCCGTACTGGACCATGTAGTGGAACTGGCGCGCGTTGTCGCCATGCGGGTAGACGCCGGCATCGGTGCCGAAGGCCATCTTGACGCCGGCCTTGAAGGCCTTGCGGAAGTTGTCGCGCTGGAGCTGGCCGAGGGCGCGTTCCTTGTCGAGCGACTCCTGCAGCATGCCGGCCTTGGCGCCTTCCTGCAGGATGTAGTCGTCGTTATAGATATCCATGACGAAGTAAGTGCCCTTCTCGCGCGCCAGGCGGATGCCTTCGTCGTCGACCAGGCTGGCGTGCTCGACCGAATCGACGCCGGCCAGGATGGCGTCGCGGATACTGCTGGCGCCATGGGCGTGGGCGGCCACGCGGCGGCCCAGCTTGTGGGCTTCCTCGACGATGGCCTTCATCTCTTCCAGCGTAAGCTGCTGGGCACCCGGCTCGTCGCCCTTGGACAGCACGCCGCCCGAGGCGCAGATCTTGATCACGTCGGCGCCATACTTCGCCATCTCGCGCACCTTGGCGCGCGCCGCCCACGGACCGTCGGCGACACCGTTCTCGGTGTAGTGGAAGTCGTGCGGCAGCAGGTTGTTGTCGCAGTGGCCGCCCTGGATGCCGATCGCGTAGCCGGCCGTGCGCATGCGCGGACCCGGCAGCTCGCCCTCGTTGATGGCGTCGCGCAGGGCGACGTCGCCGAAGCCGCTGGCGCCGACATTGCGCACCGTGGTGAAGCCGGCGTTCAGGGTCACCTGGGCCGAATGGGCGCCGTACATGGCGGCGCGGATGTCGGACACGCCCAGCGACTGGTAGCCGTGCTGGTGCGGATCGCCGGTCAGGTGGGTATGGGCGTCGATCAGGCCCGGCAGCACGGTGGCGCCGGACAGGTCGACCACCTCGGCGCCGGCCGGCACCGCGATGCCGCCGCTCGGGCCGACCGCCGTGATGCGGTCGCCGCTGATCAGGATGGTCTGGTTGTCCAGCACCTTGCCGGCGACCACGTCGACCAGCTTGCCGGCGCGCACGGCCACCACATGCTGGGCGGCGCCGCTCGATTCGGCGTGGACGGAGGCGGCGATGCCCAGGATGGCCAGCGAGGCCGCGACTGCTTTCAGTTTCATGGACGGATGCTTTCGGTGGGGATGCTATCGGTGGATGGAAGCGCGGCCAGCTTGTGCCAGTTGCGCCAGGAAACCAGGGCGTTGATCCAGAAGCCGGCATACAGCACGGCGGTCAGGTGCAGCCCGCGGCTGAAGTACAGCGGCGCGGCGATCGTATTGACGAGCAGCCAGAAGCCCCAGTTTTCCACGCGGCGCTGCATCATCAGCATCTGGCCGATGATGCTGAATACGAGCACGGCGGAATCGGGGAAAGGCGCATAGGCGTTCGTGAAATGGTGGAGCATGGCGCCGTAGGCCGCGGTGGCGCCCACGCCAAGGGGCAGGATCCACAGCATGCTGGCCATGCCCGCGTGGCTGACGGGCAGCGCTTCGCCGTGCCGGCCGCGCAGCCACTTCCACCAGCCGATCAGGCCGGTGACCACGAAGAACAGTTGCAGGGCGACGTCGGCGTACAGGCGGTTCTGCGCGAACAGCAGGCCGAACAGCAGGGTGCCGACCACGCCGGTCCACCAGGTATGGATATTGTTGCGGCCGGCCAGCACGATGGCGACGGCCGTAAACACGTTTGCCGCCAGTTCGAGCGGCGCGGTCGCGCTCAGCGCCGTATAGACGTCGGCCGCCAGTTCCTGCAGCGCGATCATTGCTCCCGGCCCTGCCCTTCCAGTTTCATTGCCGCCCCTTCATGAAGAAGCGTGTACTGTACGTCAGCGGGCCGGTTTATTGCAAGAGTGGAATTTTCTAGGCGCTAGTCGAGGCGAATGGATTTGTGTTCGCTGTCCAGGTCAGGCTTGTCGCCGGTGATCGCGGCCTTGGCCATGGCGAAAATGCGGACCATCTTGCTGTCGTTCGAGTCCCAGTACTCGGCCGAGTGCGGATCGACACGGATCAGCACTACGTGCTCGTCCTCGGGACCGGCCGGGAACCAGGCCTGGACGCCGGTGTTCCACATGGCGCGGATCCGTTCGCGGTCGACCACGCGCTCGGCGGTGCCGCTCACCGACACATACAGGCTGTCGTCCTGGTCGGCAAAGCCCAGGTTGACCTGGGGACGGTGGGCGATGCAATCCCACAGCGCGCTCAGGGTCGAGGTGTAGAACCAGATGCCGCCATCGGCGTCGACCTGCTGCCGGGTCATCGGCTGGCTCAACAGGTGGCCGTGCTGGTCCTGCCAGGTGAACATCGGAAAGCGCACGTCCTTGATCTTGTCGTGCAGTTTCGCCACTTCGGTGGCGTGGTGGGTGGTCATGGGCAGTCCTCGTGAATGGCTGATGTCCGTGCATCCTAGCGCCAGCCGGACGCCGGGTCGGTGCGCAAGCGAACATCGGCGCAGCGCTTTTTTGAGACCCGTCAACCTTGCCGGAAAGCGAAGGAAACCCGGGTTTGGGCGGCAATATAATCACGTTTCAGCCGCCCGTTAACGAGCATGGAGTCCGCCGCGCATGCCTTCCACCCACCGCCGTGCACAGCCGTTTCCGGACGTCGCCGGCCTGGGCGCGAAGCATGCCGCCGCCTCACCCATGGCGAACTCCTTTTCCGGCGCCGCCGAACCGGCGCGGCTGGTGCTGCACGTGGTGGAAGCGCTGGACAGCGCCCACACGGAAACGGGCCTGCTGAACCTCATCCGCCACCTGCCGGCCGAGCGCTACCGTCACGCCATCGTCTGCCTGCGCGACCAGGGCGACCACGAAGCCGGCCTGCGCGAACAGGGTGTCGACATCGTCAACCTGCGCCGGCAGGAGCGCGGCGCGCTGCACTACTTGCGCCTCTACCGCGTGCTGCGCAAGCTGCAGCCGGATCTGATCCATACCCGTAACCGCTCCGGCCTGCCGGCCCAGCTGGTGGCGGCGCTGGCCGGGGTGCGGCTGCGGGTGCATGCCGAGCACGGGCGCGACCTCGGTCCCGACGGCGTCCCCAGCTTGCGCGGACGGGTGCTGCGCCGCCTGCTGCGTCCCCTGATCGACCATTTCGTCACCGTCAACGGCGACCTCGAACGATGGCTGGTGGAGGCCATCGGCGCCGAGCCGGGCCGGGTCTCGCAGATCGCCAACGGCGTCGACAGCGTGCAGTTCCACCCGCGCCTGGGCCCGGCGGCGGCGGTCGGTCCGGCCGGTTTCATGCACGACGGCGTGTTCGTCATCGGCAGTATCGCCCGCATGGACGACAGCGCCAACCATGCGCTGCTGGTCGAGGCCTTCCTGCGGCTGATCGCCTCGCCCCATCCGGCCCACCAGCGCCTGCGCCTGATGATCGTCGGCGACGGGCCGGCGCGCGCCGAATGCCAGGCGATGCTGAAGCGCGCCGGCGCCGCGGCCCGCGCCTGGCTGCCCGGCGCCCGCAGCGACATCGCCCAGTTGCTGCGCGCGATGGACCTGTTCGTGTTGCCCTCGCTGACGGAAGACCGCGCGAACGCGATCCTGGAAGCGATGGCCAGCGGCCTCCCGGTGGTCGCCACTGCGGTCGGTTGCAACGCCGAGCTCGTGCATCCCGGCTTTACCGGCATCCTGGTGCCGCCGACGTCGACGGAATTGCTGGCGGCGGCGGTCTCGGATTACTGCCGCATTCCCGAGATGGCGGCCCGTCACGGCGCGCGCGCCCGCAGCCACGTGATTGCCCGCCACAGCATGCCGGCAATGGCGCGCGACTACCTGGCCGTCTACGACGCGCTGACAGGTTTCAAGGCCTGAGCGGGACATCCGATGCGCGTGCTGCACCTGCTCGACCATTCCGCGCCGCGGCGCAGCGACTACAGCCGCCGCGCCCAGGCCCTGCTGCAAAGGCTGCGCGACCAGGGGGTGCAGACCGTCCAGCTCACCGGCACCGCGCACCCGGCGGCGCAGGCGCATGGCGAGGACTGGCATTTCTACCGCACGGCGCCCCTGGGCCGGCATCTTCCCCTGGTCGGTACGGCGGCGCCGGATTCCCGTCTCGGCGCGGCGATGTCGACGGCGGCCCTGGCGCTACGACTGCGCCAGGTGGCAAGGCTGACGCGGCCGGACCTGATCCACGTCCACCTGCCGAGCGCGAACGCGGTCGCCGCCTGGCCGGTGGCGCGCCTGCAGAAGCTTCCGCTGCTGGTCGAGGCCGAGCGCCGTGGAGTGGCCGCGCACGCATATCCCTTCCCGCGCGCGGAACGCTGGGCCCTCGGCGCGGCGCACGCGATCGCGGCCGGGACGGCCCAGGTGCGGGCCGCCCTGCGTGCGGAGGGCCTGGCGGGCAAATCCATCGCCGTGATTCCGCCGGCGCCGGACCTGGTGCCAGGGGTGCCGGCCAGCGCCAGGATGACGAACCTGGCGGGGGCGCCACTGCTTGCCTATGCGGGCGGCCTGGGAGCGGACGACGGGCTGGATCTGTTGCTGGCGGCCCTGGCCCAACTGCGGCGCAAGCACCCTTCCCTGCGGCTGCTGGTTGCCGGCGGCGGTGAACGCGAGGCCTGCTTCGAGCAGTTGCTGGCCCAGCCGGGGTTGCGCGGCCACGTCGTGTTCGCCGGTCCGCTCTCTTACCGGCGTGCGGCCGATGTGCTGCCGAGGGCCGATATCGCGGTGTTCCCGGCCCTTGGCCGCGAATCGTGCCTGCAGCCGTCCCGGCACCTGCTCAATGCGCTGGCGCAGGGATGTGCGGTGGTCGCGTCGGATCTGCCCTGCCACCGCGAGCTGCTGGTGCACGGGCATAGCGGGATGCTGTTCGAGGCCGGCAAGCGGGCGTCGCTGGTGAACGCCATCGAGCTGGTGCTGGCCGAACCCTGGCGCATCGACGCCCTGGGGGCGGCCGCGCGCGACTTCATGGCAACCCGGCGCAGCTGGGAGTTGACGGCGGCGCGCTACCGGCGCATCTATGAAATGGTGATCAATAAGCGTGATGCGTCACGTTAATGCGGACGATTACGCGGATCGCCGCCAATGCCGTTCCAACAAGGCCGCCGCAAATCGTCTATAGTGATGCCTCTCTACAAAACTAAAAGGGCTTGAGACCCTCGGCAGGTTGATCAAGCCTCCACCATTATGAA
>Ga0308169_10001522_pt1 | contig 26875 bp, 35 predicted proteins | sample PhyBR1_2_FD_202139 | JGI IMG/M metagenome (GOLD analysis project Ga0308169, IMG submission 202139) | Phyllosphere microbial communities from UC Gill Tract Community Farm, Albany, California, United States - DLSLSB.R1 | ecosystem: Host-associated > Plants > Phyllosphere > Unclassified | place...
GTTCTTCCCAGCCGCGGTACATCCATACAGACGAAGACCCAGCTGGATCTTAGCGGACTTCACTTGAATCATCGCATATGATCCAGAGGCCGGACTGCCCGCAGAGCCCAGTCCCTACCCTGCGCCAGAGATGAGTCCGCATGGGTGCATCGGATGCCCATCAAAGGAGAGTGAGTGAGAGACTCTGACAATGTGAGCCAGACATGCCTGACGCGCAGCCAGCTGTGGCGATATTGAGTCTCCCGTATGCTCTCATCGTCGGTCTCCCTCGCCCACCGCTAGCCCCTCAACAGATCTCGCCGTCGCACACAACAATGACAGGCCACCTCACGTCCTCGCACCTGGGTCTGCTGTTGGTACCTTACTCTACGGCAGGACCCCACTATCGTTCTGGGGTGGAACGGATCCGGAGACAGGGACCATCGTCGACACGCACCACGATCTCGTCGGGCAGTCCTTCGCCGGCAAGGTTCTTGCTGTCCCGTCCGCCCGGGGATCATGTACTGGCAGCCTGGCAATTCTCGAGTGCATCATGAGCGGCAACGGCCCTGCTGGGGTGATCCTCGCCCACCCTGATCACATCATCGCCCTCGGCGCATTGATCGCGAAGGTGCTTTACGACAAGGGTATCCCGGTGGTGGTCATCGGAGAGAGGCGGTACGACCAGATGAAACCGGGCGCAGACGTGCGCATCGACGAAACCAGCTCGAGTGTACGGCTCAAGAACCCCGACAAGACTGTCATACATATCCGGCTGGACGACCTCGGGAGCGAGCATGTCGAGCTCAGCGAGGCGGACCAGGCGGCGCTGCGCGGGGACCGGGGGCCGGGATATCAAAAGGCAATGGAGATCGTCGTTGCAATGGCGAAGATGTACGGCGCGGACCGGCTCATCCACATCTCGTACGCTCATATCGACGCCTGCATATACGTCGGCCCAGCCAGTCTCCGCTTTGCGCAAACGTTCGACCAGTACGGGACAAAGTTCGCCGTGCCCACTACGCTCAACGCCGTATCGGTCGATCAGCGACGTTGGAAGGAGCTGGGCATTGCGCCCGAGGAGGCCGAACCGGCGTGTGCGTTGGCAGATGCTTACATCTCGATGGGCGCGTCCGAGCAAAGCTTCACTTGCGCGCCGTATCTCCTAACCTTGCGGCCGAAGGAGGGCGATCAGATCGTGTGGGCGGAATCGAACGCGGTCGTCTATGCGAACAGCGTCGTCGGGGCCAGGACGCAGAAGTATCCCGATATGCTGGACGTGCTAGTTGCAGTCACGGGTCGCGCACCTCTGGCGGGGTGTCACCTGGACGAGCATCGCTTACCCACCGTCCGGATAGAGGTCGATTCACGGCTGGCGTCTGTGCAGGACAGCAGCCTGTGGCCGTTGCTGGGATACCGAGTGGGCGCGGAGGTGAACAATGCTGTGCCAGTTATTTGCGGACTTGAGGATAGTCGGCCGAACGAGGACGACCTCAAGGCGCTCAGCGCTGCGTTCGGGACGACGTCCGGCTCGCCCATGTTCCACATCCGCGGGGTCACGCCTCAGGCAAAGGCGTGGAAGGATGGAGGGTCCTGGGCGAGAAACGTCGAACGTGTCGTTCATCTCACACTGGGCGATTTCGCGGCGAGCTGGAAGGAGCTCAACTCGGCAGAGGACGAATCGGTCGGTCTCGTCGCCATTGGCAATCCGCACGCATCGATAAGGGAGGTGGCAGCGCTTGCGAGGTTGGTGCGTGGCAAAGTTCGCTCGGCGGCCACGCGGTTGGTAGTGACCGTGGGGCGGTACACGCACGATCAGGCTGCGGCGGCGGGATTCCTGGATGACCTGCACCGGTTCGGTGCGGATGTGTTGACGGATACGTGCTGGTGTATGATCGACCGACCGATTGTCCCGGACGATATCACGAATGTCATGACGACATCGGCCAAGTATGCGCATTACGGACCGGGACGGACGGGGAAGAAGGCTCATTTTGGGAGTCTGGCGGATTCTGTCGAGGCCGCCGTCAGGGGTGCGCATATCGCCAGCGTGCCGGCGTGGCTGCAGTAAACAAGAGGAGCAGGTGTGATCAATCGGGAAGAGTCTCCTACGCATAAATGTACATCACAACATGTCAGATCACTCTTCAGAGATCGCGACGGTATCATCTGGCAACTCAGTACATCTACTCCTTTCGACGACCTCATCGCACTGTTGCGATGACTGCCCACCCCACCAACGCAACCCTCACTTATCTCCGCGAAGGTAACAATTCAACCTTTCGAGCTCGTAAGCCACGGCCTTGGGAGTCGGCTCTCCATCAACGACCGGCTCGCACCTCTCGCTCCTCTCAAAGTCGATCAGCCTGATCCTCCCCGCTGTGTCCAGCCTCGAATGTGACATCTTGTGCGAAGCCTCTCCGTGGATGACCCCAACGCGGTGCAGTGCGCGATGCGCGTCTCGCACCATTTCACGGTCCGATTCGGCCATGCCCACACGCGAGGTCTGGTGATCCGGTTTGAACGGTTCGCCGACGTCTTCGAGGATCGTCAACACGCATTCTGAGAGCGAGTCAGACCGGGTCTGCTCCTGTGCCGGGCCCGCCGACGGGAGGCAAGGCTCCCGCTCCAGCGCCCAGACGCCGTAGAAGCGCGGAACGACGGTACCTTGCAAGGGGAGCATGTTGGTCGTGTACAGATCTGCCTCGCCTAGGATGTGGTTCATGACGTCGGATCTGGCCAGGCCTTTTCGGATGCGGTATCCCGGCCGGACGAGCTTGACCACGACGTCGAACGTGCTGGTCTGGGTGGTAGCGTTTGTGCTTGCGGCGACGAGATGTGGTTCGGGCTCGGGTCGGCCGCTGTGCGGGAATGTGTCAAGGTCGAGAGCTTTTGCGCCGTGCTCCTCATCGTGGTCGCCGGCGCGCACCGCCTCAGTCGACGTGAATATGTCCGCCAGAACTGCGCTCGCCTCTCCAGCCGTCTCATCATTGCGTCGGGAGTCCTGTGGCGTCGAAGCGGCATTGGCGACGCTCAGACGCGCTTGGAAACCGTCCGACAACGAGCCCGATCCGGCGTACTTTCCAAACTCCAGTTGCAGCGAGGTGACTTTGCTCACGTCGACGTTGACAGAGCTGGGAGGGACCAGGGCGTGGAAATGGCGTTGACTTCCGTCTGCCAACGTCTCCAGAGCCGGGCACCGCCCTCGGCGATAAGACGTCGTACGGGCGTGATCTGGGTGCGAGGGGTAAGGACATTTATCGATGAATAGTATCGGACCTCTTGTGCAGGTTGAGATGGCCTGGATGACCGATAAACAATCAGTCGGGTCGGTCCCGGCGGGCGGTGACGTAGGAGTGGTCGTGTCCTTCTCGTCAGCTCTCGTCAGCTTGCCGTGCAGTGGTGAGGCGGGTGAAGAGGGACGCAGCCGTGGTGGGAGCCGCAGGGGCGGCCTTGACGTCTGTTCTCTCGTACATCTTCTGCCGACTCTGATTCGGCCGGCGCTTGCCCCTCCACAGGCACCCGCTTCATCCCCCCATCCTTCTCTGACGCCCTATCTTGTGCGTGGCCTCAAGTAGCCAAACCCGCACCTTTGACTTTATCGTGAGGTTCTTGCCCTCGCCACTCCCGTCATTCTTGTTCACTTCATTGCCTTGCTTTCCGTCCCCTTCGTTGTCGCCACTCTCGCCGTTAGCAGCAGGCCTTTGGCGAGCGACACGGCCGTGCGAGGGAGCGGCCTGGCAGTGCATGAGGTCACGCGCCGGAGGTGTGGAAACGATGACAGTGTCTGTCATGTTCGACGGGGTCGTGCGATACCGTCTTCGAGGTCGAATCTGACCTTTCGCACGCCCGTTTCGTCTGGATATGATGCCCTCACATGCCTGACGCTGATGCGAGATGTCAGTGCACGATGGTGCGCATATTCCACGCACACACACACTGCTGCCGCCTCGCCGAAAGCATGCGATCGCCGCGTTGTCGAGCCCTCGGTTCGGATATGTATCGGAACAGCCTCCGGGGTCGGTCAGTAGGACAAGATCCGGCCTTACGAGTGTGATAAGAGTGATCATTGCGACGTACGCTAACGCTACATACAGCATGTCCTGCCGGGTCTAGACACAACTGAGGGAAATTCTTCCCCTCCCCTTCTCATTCTGATCCTGTTTATGCTTTGTGCGTGATGAGTCCAGTGCCGCTCGTTCCCGTATAGTGTACGCGATCGTTTGACGCGCAAGTTTATGTTCCTCCTCCTCTTCACTGATCCCGCTCTCCTCCACTTCCTCCCTTCCGCCGTTCGGGCCTATTGCACGGTCGCCGGTCCAAGCCTCCGCCCATCACTTCTTCGCTTTCTTCGCACTCCTCTCCGCCGCACTCGGAATGGCCAGTCCGTTCGGCATAACCCCGCCCGCGAGTCCAGGCATCACAGGCGTCTCGCTCGATCCCGCCATCGGGCTCCACCCGTCATCCTCGACCGTCTCGATCGATCTCTTCCTGTTGAAGCCCGACGAATCGCCAAAGACGACCGAAGTGCCGATGGCGCCGTTCGTCAGCGACCCCAGTGCGTTGATAGCGTTGATAGATCCGTCCGTGATGGCGTTCGTGTCGGGCATCGCCCCGGTCGCCATGAATTGCTGCATATAAGCTTTGTACATGCCACCTCGACCTCGATGTGCATCCGTCAGATCGTTGCGACTCACCTGCAAGACGGCCTGATATGTCTCGTCACTCCAACCCATCGCCGCAAGCGGATTCCGGAGGATCACCTCGGTCTGCTGGAACTGCGCCGCGCTGGTCGCGACGGCATCGGCGATACCCTCGTCCGACAGCGGCGGGACGCCAAGCGATCGGGGCACCTGAGCAGAGAGCTGGATAAGCTTCAGGTGGGTCAGGTGTTTGTCCAGGATGCCGAAGAGGCCGTTCTTTGTGAACGGCTTGGCGAGAACGTCGTTCATTCCAGATTGCAGGTACGAGTTGACGTCCTCTGCTTCGTCAGCGTCGTCACTCTATCTTTCACTGGAGCTCGACTCACGCGTCTGCACATTCGATGTCATGGAGATGATAGGAGTGTAAATGTCAAATTGCCGGATCAGGCTCGTCGCCTTCCGTCTGCGGGTCAGCTTAAAATCGCTCGAGTCGATCTTGCCGCGACTCACCCGTCCATACTAGGGCCGAAGAAGATATCCATGAGCACGAGATCATACTTCGTCGCGTTCATCTTCTCCACCGCGCCCTGCGCGTCCTCGACCGTCTCGGTGATGCACCCAAACTTTTCCAGGAACTTGCTCGACAGCTGCCGGTACACCACATCGTCCTCCACCACCAAGATCCTCGGCGTCTGCGTCCAATGCGGCTTGATCGTCGAGCTCCTCCTCAATCTGATCGGGTTGCTGTCGGCGGCCGATGCGGTGGAGGACGAAGGGCGACTGCCGCTGGCTCCGCTGCCATTCGGGATGACCAGCGTACCAAAGGGGCTCTGCTGTACAACGGCGTTGGCGCCTGCCGCGGCGCTCACGGCCGGATCGACAGCCATCGGCACAACCGGCTGTTGGGCCTGCGTCTGCTGCACACCTGACACATCCTGCGTCGTCTGGGTCTGTCCAGCGGAGGCCTGAGCCTGCTGCGGGGTCGTGTCGAGCGGATCTTGGGTATTATCCCCAAACCTCGCTTCTTGCGGCTGCGAGCTCAACGCCTCCATCATGATCCGCATAGTGCCGCCATCGGATGATCGTCGGTGGTAGATCGGGAGCGGGACCGAGGTATTCTCAGTGAGCCAGGCGGGCGTATCGGCGAAGACGGGGGTCATGCCCAGTGGCTCGCCGTCGAAGAGCGTCTGGTTCGGGTTGGCCGGCTGAGGCGGCGCTGTATGCGGCAATTCGATTATGTCATCTTGCGCTTGAGGTTGGGGGGGCTGTTCCTGGACGAGCTGGCTGATCGAGCTACGGTGCTGCGAGATTCTCGAGCCGGCCGGGCTCGGTCCATCCCCGTTCCGACTGCTCCCGTCGGTATGTGGAGAGGCGTGCGAGGTGGGAACGCTTGACATGGGCGGAAAAGCGGATTGCGGCATTGGCTGAGGGTGCATGGCCGAAACGGGCGCAAGTCGGACAGGCGGTTGGAAGGGCATCACCGGCGGTTGAGGCGGAAATGGCAAGGGAAGCTGTCCGAACACCGGTGCACCCATCCTCGGCTGCCCAGCAGATACCGCATCGAGTTGCTGGTACAGTTGAGCAATACGAGCTGATGGCTCGGTATGGCGGGGCGATCCGATCGATCCTGTCTGTCAGAGCGTTCCGATGTTCGTGCTTTCCGACTCACCCTGCTCGACGGCCCCCAAATGTCCGATCATGTCCCGCATCACGTTCATCAATCCCATCTCCCTCATCCTGGCTTCCCGCACCTCGTCCAAAGCTCTCGCCAACTGGTCCTCCAGTCCCATCACCCGGCTCTCCATCTCGTTCAGTCGGTGAGCGTCCTCCCCGTTCAGGCCACGCGGCGAGTTCTCGTCATCATCGGCCGCCGCCCCAGTGCCTGCGCCGCCGAGCGACTTCTTTGGGACCACCGCTTTCCGCTGCAAGTTAGTCGCAGCAGCCATACAACCCGCTCGATCTCACCTTGATGCTGTCAAGATCGGACTTGCCCCCGGCCTGGAAATTTGGATGTTGAAACTCCCAGACGTTGTCTTTGATCTGGCCCGTGTCTTCGTCCACGTGTTTGATCTGCCGTCAGCAGCGACCCGATGAGTCCAAGCATGCAACCCACCTTTGAAAACCCGTACTTGTTGAGCTGCCTGACAAAACTGGAGAAGTTGGAATGGCGGAACGTCTGGGGCCTACCTGGTCAGCGAGTAGAACAGTCGAGGCGGCCAGCACCACTCACAAAACTTTGGTCGTAAACTCGTTCATGTCCCACACGACAAAGCTCGATCCACCCCGTCCCCAGCCCACTGAACCCCTCTTCGCACCGTGCTCGCGCTTCGCCCCCGCCGGCTTGCCTTTGCCAAACATTGCGCTCTCATCCTCTAACATCCTGTACAGCTTCTTGATGAACTCGGACGGTCCACTCGGCGCATTCGCTCCACCATCATTGTTCGCCCCTTTGGTCCCATCGTTCGACTGCGTGGCTGTGAGCGGGATCGACGACAATCCACCCGAAGCTGCCGCGCCCGCCGCCGAAGAGGCCATCCTCGACGTCGGCGGGCGGGTCGACCGATCCTGCGAGACGAGATCTTCGAGCTTGACACGGCTGCCGGTATCGGGTCTCCCGGTCCCCTGAAGGGGTGCGGATGACGGATGGACGGCTGACCAAGCCATGGTGCCCGGTCTAGATCCCGGTCCGGCCGAAACGGGTGTCTGAGCAGGCGACTGTCGAGGCGGTTGCGAGTATGTATACGCCTCTGCGGCTCGCGATGGGCCGGCATGCGCCTGCGATTGCGACTGCGACGGATGGCCGTGTTGCCCGTGTTGCGGTGGTGGCGCGTACATTCCCTCATTGTTGCTGGCGCTCCACGAGACCTGTCTGCTGCCAGAGCCCTGCGCTATCGGCTGTCCGTTCCGGTCGTAGGCGTACAGATTGGGATCTTGGTAATGCTGATGTTGTTGCGGAGCCACCTGCGATGGCGGTGGGTAGTAGACGGGCGGGGGTTGTTGTTGTGCAAGTGGTGCATGTGGATGCGGATGTGCATGATGTGGATGAGGATGTGGATGTGGATGGGGGTATCCTCCGCTGGGAACGCGCGACATGATAAGATCTGTGTGTCAATGGTCGAGGTCGGTTTGATGGCCAAGAACGGGGGGGTCCAGGCCAGGTACGAGAATCGAATCAACTCTGGCCCGTGAGTCGTGTGTGGGCGGCGGCAGCGGCAGCGGCGGGCTGGGCTCGAAAGGTTTTTTATCGAGACCTCTTTCGTCACTTGGACAAAGATGACGCAGTCTGGCCACCGCACGTTGCGATCGCTTTGTGTGTCGCGGGAAGGGTAAACTCGTTAGGGTCCTTGTGGGCGTTCCGGCGCAGCTTTGGGTCGATTGCGATGGGTTCGGAAGCAACGTGGGATGCTGATCAATGAGGTGTGATGTCAGGTTGGTTCCGCAGGGGCCAAGGAATGGATACGTGCTATGAGGACGGGAGGCGATGAGAGCTGTAGGGAGAACAACAACCGACGCAGTTACAACCCCCCCCGCGGTGCGGTGGGTCACCCATTTAAGGCAATTTTCATGTCCCACCCGGGTGCGCAGGTGGGCCTACATGCTTGTTAGAGTTTGCCTCACGTGGCATTCAAACCGATCATGCGGTACATGCGTAAAGAGAAATGTATGAATCGGTATGGTCCCTTGCGCCACGTCTATGAGCCTACCTTGAGGCTCGCTTGCGACCAAGCATACTGCAGCGACATCGGGTTGACGCCAGTCTTCTCGTGCGCTTGTTGTAAGCGGAAGATGAAGTTGGCGAGGATGGCAATGAACAGCGCCGCGCAGATGAACATCGGTCCCCACATGTTGTCTGCTGTCAGTCATCTGGCCCGAGTACGGTGTGAGGGCTACACACCGAAGCCATCTGGGTTGCGCGTCGATATGAGCGTTAAGCGTTTCTGGAAGATGGCCCAGCCGTACACCAGGATCCCGGCGGAGCTATGGGTCAGCTTCACGTCGAGGTGCGACCAGCTGGCACTGTCGCTCTCACATTCCGGCGTATGCGAGCGCGAACCATCGTGCGGGGGAGTCGCGGGCGCCGAATAGCAGACCCGAGGCGATAGTCGAGAGGAGAAGGCCCATGGATAGATATGAGATGTATGTCCGCTCATTCGCGAACCAGACTTTCGATTCGACCTTGACCGGGGTGGGGACGCTCTCTGCCAGCGTCAATTGACCGATTCGTCCCAATGCCGAACAAGCTCACTCGGAACACGGACTTTGACTCCTGGCTGGTTGATGGCATTGTAGTCCCGGACGAATTGCCGTGACCTGCGCGTCAGCCATCAGCAGACCAGGCCATGGGAAACGATCTCACTGTGATGGTCCATGGTTGGCACGCTTGCTCTTGACTCGGGATCCTACCCCTCGCTCAGGCAGATTCTTGAGCGCATCGACCGAGAAGCTGGACGTTAGCCGACAATGTTGCCAAGTCGAAGCGCAGGCAGCTCACGGGTGGAAGAAGCGATCCAGACGGGTCTTGAAAGACGGCGAGGCGTCCTCGGACGGGTTCAAGGGGGATGACTGCGTGTAAGACACTCCCATGACGAGCAAGAAAGGAGGGGGACGGTAGACTGACTTCGCTGGGAGCCGCCATTGTGAAGTACTAGCACTAGAGTTTCGGCGAGGTGGGTGCCAAGTTGGGTACAATCAGGCAAGAGGCGAGGAGTTTATCGTCAACGAACGTGCGTGACGATCACAAGTGACGACAGAGCTGGGCCGAGGCCGGGAAAAGGTTTATCCGGACGGGATCTAGGCGTTGAATGATAGGTACGCCAAAAAAGGTTGGACGCCTAACGCGGGTGTTTGCCACCGAGTGCAGTGCCACACGCCGGAGTTATAGGTGTGAGTGAGCTGTGGACGCGCCGGAGGGATGCGCCTCGTCACCGCGCTGGCTGGCCCCAGGGCGTGCTGGCAACTCGCGAGCCAGGCCAGGCCGCGCTGCTATCATCGCAACCTCGTCACGTCACACTACCCCCTCCTCTTCCATACATCTCTTCTTTTTCAGTCGTATCCCTCCCGTCTTCGCTCACCACAACAATGGGTCTGTCCGTCAGTAAACTGCTCCAAGGCCTCTTCGGCAAGAAGGAGATGCGTACGTCTCGGATGGCAATCTCCTCGATCTGTACACACACAACACGCCCCATACTCCACTTATCATCATCAACATGTTTCGCCCATCCGCATCTCAACCTCCACTTAGGCGCACACGAGCCGTTCAACTGACATGTAGGAATCCTCATGGTCGGACTCGACGCTGCGGGTAAAACGACCATCTTGTACAAGCTCAAGCTCGGAGAGATTGTTACCACCATCCCGACCATCGGTATGTGTCCTGGTCACCCGTCCCGCTCGCGACGCGACGTGCAGGGCGTCACGATCTTGGCTCTGGTGCACGCGACTGACTGTACCAGGCTTCAACGTCGAGACGGTCGAGTACAAGAACATCTCGTTCACGGTGTGGGATGTCGGAGGACAGGACAAGATTCGACCCCTGTGGAGGCATTGTGCGTGGTGTTGCTACTTAGCTGGATTGCTGGGTCCTAATGGCAGACTTCCAGAACACGCAGGGTATCATCTTCGTCGTCGACTCGAACGACCGAGAGCGTATCACCGAGGCCCGTGAAGAGCGTGCGTGCGGTTCTGTGCCGGGCGGAACGTAGCTGACAAGCAGTCCAGCGAATGTTGAGCGAGGATGAACTCAGGGATGCCCTCTTGCTTGTCTTTGCCAACAAACAAGTGCGTCATTCCTAGGTGGTGGCACCGAACAGCGCTGACGGGCAGGATCTGCCAAACGCCATGAACGCCGCCGAGATCACCGACAAGCTCGGCCTGCACTCGTTGAGGCAACGGGCTTGGTACATCCAGGCCGCATGTGCCACCTCGGGTGACGGTCTCTACGAGGGTCTCGAATGGGTGAGCGGATCGGGCTGCCCTGGTTGACCAGTTCTCACGCGTAGCTCTCGACCAACCTGAAGAAGCGAGGACAGTAGACGGCGATGCCACCCGGTTGAAATTAGCATATACGATGACCACCCCTCCCTCTTTTCGCCGCGCAACTCGTTGTCACAATCCTCCCGCTTCTCGCGTTCTGATATATCTCTATTCTCTACCGTCGTTCCTCTTCTATGCCCGAGATGAAAAGCACTATCACTGATTCAATTGGGGGCGGAAGGCGGGGGCTTGGGTCACTCAGGTGCTACAGTATGTGATCGCGTTTGTCGGTAGGAGTACGGGTGAACATCATGCACCGTGTACGTCGGCTCAAACCCAAGCGTGAGAATATCATCACGGGACAGAGCCATACGACGACCATGTGCTGCATCATGTGTGTTGATCACGAAACCACCGTCACCCGAGTCCGCGACGATCCCACCTTCGGAGAAAAGCGATGATACCCTTTGACTCGCGCTGTCCCTTTCGCACCATCACTATCCACGTTGTTGACTGGTCCGCACATGACAATGTCCACCCAGCACATGCAGATCGTGTGTGTGTTGACCGCATGACGCCTCGTGCAAAAGCCATGAACCGACGGCGACTGCAAGCGGGCGTGCGCGCACGCGGGTGAGTGCAACTCGCGACGGTATGCCTACACCAAGTCCTGCATCGGTGCCGTTATGCTGCCGTTTCACTGGAAACCATCGATCCGACGCCCCAGCTCCTAATCGGAAGCGATTCCTCAAACTTTGCCCGCACCCACATCGACCCGTCTGCTTTACCATTCGACCACCAGCTAGCCTAGGTGCATACGGTATCCTCTTTGACCGCTCCAGCATACGAATCAGAAACGCACCCTCGCTCCACAGCCCGATCGATCGCGGCTTCTCCACCCGTACCTTTTTTTTCTGACATCACAACCCGCCGGCAGCGCCAATTATTCTCGGATTCAAAACCTAAATACTGGACGCACAACACCACTTGCTCCAGCATTCCGACGATCACAAGCAGAAGGAAAGGAAGGTGTTGTGGACCTACCCGACAACGAGAGCCGCAAGGAGGACTCGAGGCAGTATTTGGCAATAACAAAACGACGCGCCGAGGGCGCAGAGAGCACAGCTGGGCATGGGGCATGATCCTCCGCAGCAGCATGGTCGAGCCATCGATCACGCTGCCCCGGGTGGACATGTGCTGAGCGGCCAACCCCGGGACACCGATGGTGAGTTTCAAGGAATCAAGCTCTGGTGAGGCTAGGCCGACGATGCAGTAGGACAGCGGACGCAGCACAGCACGCAACCCTTGCCCTCCCCCGCAATGTCTGCGAACTCTGGCACGCTCTCCGACCCCGTCTCGTCCGCCTCGTCAGGTCGCCCGCCGCGCTTGATATCGGACGAAGGGTCGTCTTCGTCGCCTTCCTCGGCTGCATTTCAGACTCCGGACAATACGCCAAATATAGATCCGTTCTCGTCCCTTTCGATCACCGCCATCACGGAGGCCGATGGCCTAGCGCCCCTAGGCGAGGATCCGACCGCCCGCCATGACTCTTCCACCGCTACGTCCGCGATGAATCCACCACCGCGATCAGTACCCCCGGATCGCAGTCAGCTCACGTCCGAATCGCTGCGCCCGTTGAACGAACATATGTCCGGCCCACGTGGGTCTACCGCAAGCACACCCAGCGTGGCTTCCAGCAGCCGGTCGGAGAAGCGCGATCAATTAGCCCCACTCCGGTCACAACGCCCCACCCCGGTCGAACGACCATCAATGACGCGGGCACAGTCCTCAGCCGCCCGACCCTCTCCGCCTCCGCCTCGATCGACGGCTCCCAGTCGAATCCCCATGCCCTCTCCCCCCGCGATGGGACTTAGCGAGCTCATGACCGGCGGTTCCCCCATCGCCACGCCGAATAATGAACAGGGCTATTTCGCGGGCGCGAACTACGGAACGCCCTCCCTGTCCCGCTCGAATTCGAATCCAGCATCCCGTCGCACACCACAATACTCCCCTTTCCGGTCGTACTATGGTCCAACAGCCGAACAGGTACATGCTCAGTCATCCGCCGACCAGTCGCGCCGGTTGGAAACACGACGCACGTCGCAGTTGGGACCGGAACAATTAGATACGCCCACGCACATCCGCGCCGCCTCGACGACAGCTGTTTCTCTGACCGCCATGGCTGCCGACGTGACTGGAGCGACTCCACAGCCCGCTTCAGAGGGATCTCGTGGTTCGGCAGGCTCTGGACCGACGGGACCATCCCGAAGTCCCCGGATCCAGAACACCGGAGGCGTGCTCGCTCCGCACGGATCGTTCACGACCGCTCGCGCGCCCAAGAAGAAAAAGGAGCGGCCGCCGAAGATGGCCCCGGCGTCGGATTCGCAGCTCTACGTGGGCAGCATGCGGAAGATGGGGTTGTCAGAAGCGGCCCTGGCGGCTCAGGCAGAACATGACGCGCTGGAGCAGGCAGCGAGGACCGGAGACCAGCTAGCGATGTATCGCCTGGGATGGGTCGCCGAGATGTCAAGGGGACAGAGGTACCAGATTGGGTCGATCGAGGATGTTTGGGGATCCGCTTCGCCGTGAGTGGACTCGATGCGCGCATCGCACGTGTGGCTTGCAGCTGCCGTGCTACACCCCGCGAGACCGCAGTGGCTGATGGAAGGGCGTCCAATGAGACTCAACGCTCGTCTTTCTCCTCCCGCGGCTCCATCGTATCCACCTCGTCGACGGGGCGAGAACGCTCGGGGTCAAGGCAAGGCACGCCGACAAGCGATCTCTTCCAAGACGCGGCGGGTCTGGCTCTGCGCGATACCGCCGGGAGAAACGGGTCGGGCTCATACGTTGACCGCCCGCCATCCGTGCCAGCCATGTCTCCACGACCATGATCGGCTTGCCCGCAACATACCCCCTCTTCGCCGGGGCTCTGCCACACACTGCTTCGACGAACGCACGGTCGGAGATGAGTGCTCCGCTTCTCGACGGCGCTTCCACGTCGCCTTTCCACATGGATTTCCATGGCGCGGACCTCACTTTGAAAGTTCTGCTTCAGACCGCATCCTGGGCCTCGGCAGATCCGCATCCGACTCGAATCTGCACTCATCGGCGAGACCTAGGCTATGCTCTTACAATCATTATCGGTGATCTTAGGCTGCTGGACGGAGACTTTAGACGGCATAGATCTTGGGCGAATTGGCAGGAACAGAATCGTGGAGGGATCAAACATTCCTGGTGAAAGACGAAGCTGTCGAGCGACCCACGCGGACTGATCGCCTGAAACTGTCGGAGTTGGACAAAATGGGGCAGAGAAAGATAGGCGGAACGCGGGAGACGAGAAGACGATCAAGATATGAGGGATGATTCTGATGGTTTCGTCTGTCTGGGGTGCAATGGCAGCTATGTCCGCGAGGTGGACCCCTTTGTTGTACAGTCGTGTTGTTGTCTTCATCATGCAGTCTTCATCATGCATATGACCATTGGCTGAATGCACTTGTGACCGACGATCATGGAAGTCACGCGATGGTGTATCGCATGGAAAAGTGGTCATTACTCGAGTGTTTGCTGGTCGCTTCATGAGCCATCCCCGCTCTCGCAGTCATGAGCTTCTTGGTGTTCCTCCCAAGCCACCCTGTCCAGTGTATCCCACACCTTTTCCGGGAGATGTGGATTCGCCCCTCTCCGCCGGGCTGCCCTGAAGCAAAGACACCCCCGCAATGATCCATTCGTTGCAAACTCGCACGCAAACCTGCCATCTCCTCCCCGTTGTATTCGGACAACTCGATCGATGGTCTCGAAGTCGATGTTGACTTCGTACCGCCGTGCCGCTGCCAGGACCAGTGCATGAGGCGCACCCTTTTCCGTGACGAGCAGGCGGACGAAACCACACCGTTGTTTCGCGTGCACGTGCAGATTTCATCTCGGCGTGAGAATATCTTCGCGTCCGCGATGAAGCTCGGCGCTTGAGGTCACAACCGTGCTGTTCGATCATCTTGCTCAACATCGCACGAGCGACGCGATACGACGACTGTCCGTGCTGCAGATACATGTCTCTGGCACACAGGCTGTGTAGCTGTGCTGAATCCGCTAGCTGCTGCTGCAGCACTCGGCACACGAACGGGGCCGGCAGCTCGACTTCGATCTCAATGAGTCGATTGCGGATGGGAGGTAGTGAGTTCCCGGAGCCAGGAAATACAGTCGGTGGGCTGTGGCCAGGTAACGCCAGAGTGGCATCACATAGAGGTGCAGCTTGGCCGGGTGGAGTGCGATTCGTAGAGGTCCTGAAAGGACGTCGTCAGGCCCGAGACCGTCGTGTACCACCATGCGGATCACCCGACTCGCAGGCAGAGTCGGGAAGGAGTTGAGCAGAATTCGCCACTCAACCCCAGGTCTGTCGGTGCTCGTCCCGTTGGGTTCCGTGTGCATAGCTTCACCCCGGTGAGTCAGCTCAACCGATTCGCGTTTGCTGAGCCGGCAAACGAGCTCCCAGGTCAAGTGGAAGCGCCCCATGAAATTTGCGCGGATCGGCTGTGCACAGACGAGGGAGCGGAGCCGGTCGTACCACCTTCGGAAGGTCTACGCGAGTCTGACACTTCTGTAGCGGGTCAGCCCGGCGCAGCGGATCTGAGCGTTTAAAGGGAGCCGAGGGTGATGAGGTCGAGAAGGCGTCGATGCTTCATTGGACCGGGGGAGCTGCCACTCGGATGCCCAGCCCTGAGATGCAGTCCGACTCCCTCACGCGTGCTCGACGAAGTCACGCAAGCGGGGACACGTCCGAGTGATCTCCGAACGCCGAAGGCAAGTCCGAGAAAACGCTGCTACGGCCAAGGAGACGGTGGGACCTGCCGGTCAGAGGAACGCCTGCCGTATGCCTGCCTTCGTTGACGCAATTGATTCCCTGCTCGAGCCGTGGTGAATGATGTGTCGCCCAAGAATCCCGCACCTCGTCGAGCTCGCCACTCTCGCCGGCTCCCGTGACAGCACGGACCCACAAATCAGGTGCGACCCACGACGTGCGCTCTGCCCGTACGCCCTCTCCTAGACACAATTGAGAAAGCTACGCCGTTATACCAAAACCACGCAGCAGCTTCGATCGTATGCATAGCGATACTGTACTGAAACATATCCCCACGCCATGCAGGGTATGCACGCGCAACACCTTCTGTATTCGATCCTATGTATACATGTAATCATCAATGTTGACCCGGCCGTTCTGACTTAGAACCGCAACGCCGTCGCGGCCTGGATATCCTCCATCGAGATGGAGCTCTTCTGGCACATTTCGTAAAACGCCCCACCGGCCCTGAAGAGATTCTCGGGCGTATCGTACTCCTGCTCGTCAGCTCTACGCTCTCACAGTCTCTGCCCACACCAGACTCACCTCAACACGTCCATCGGACATGACCAGGATCCGGTCGTAACTCAGGATGGTCCGTAGTCTATGAGCGATACACAGCAGCGTCTTGTTCTTGAACTCGTTCCTGATCGTCTCCTGGATCTTTGCGTCCGTCTCCATGTCGACGCTCGCAGTCGCCTCGTCCAGGACGAGGATCTTCGTGTCCCGCACCAAAGCTCTCGCGAGCGAGACGAGCGACCGCTCGCCGACGGACAGGTTGCCTCCCTCCTCTTCGATCTGTGTATCGAGCGTGAACCGCTTGGCGGTGTCGTCGCTCGTCCGCGGCTCGATGGACTGTCGGTTGTCCGTGCGGATGAGGTGGGCTCGTCGAAGCGCATCGTACAGCACGTCATCGGGTTTCTCGTTGAATGGGTCGAGGTTCGTTCGGAGCGTGCCCGAGAACAAGAGCGGGTCCTGCGGGATGATCGACACGCCGGATCGAAGATCGTTCAACCCAATCTTGGAAACATCCACCCCGTCGATCTCTATCGCTCCGCCCGAAAGCTCGGCCATACGGAACAGGGCAATCATGATACTCGATTTGCCTGCGCCCGTTCTTCCTACCACGCCGACCTTCTCGTTCTTCCCCACAGACAGTGTCAGGCCCTTGAGCACGTCGGGCAGCTCCTCTCGGTACTTCATGCGCACATTCTTGAACTCGATGGCGCCTTCCGACGGCCAGATTCCGGGAGGTTTGGTCTCGGCGACGTTGTGCGGCGCCTCCTGTTCGAGCGCATTGGCATAGTGCATGATCCGCTCAGCGCCGACCATGTCATTCTCGACTTCGGCGATCTGTCGGATAAGCCACGAGTACGACTGCTGGACGATGATCATGGTGCTGAGACCAAGACCTCCGTTGGCTGCAGAGACGTTCGGCGAAGTGATGACGATAATGGCGACGCAGAAAGTCAAGACTGATCCGAGGAAGTCGAGACGGATACCAAGCCATCGCTGGTTGATGATTGTAGGATAGTACGCCCGGTTCTCAACGTCCATTCTATCGATGTTCTCCTTGACGAACCGGTCGCCTTCGCCGTAAGACCGGATCGTGGCGATACCAGAGAGAGACTCGGAGAAGTGCGAGTACAGCGACGATCGGTGGATCGCGTCGATACGCTTGAACTCGATCGACGATCGACGGTAGAACCGCGCGTTGTGGATGTACAGCAGGGTAACGGTGCCCATCGCGATGAGGAAGTACGGCTGGATGATGGCAATAAGGATGGTCGCGCCGATGATGTTTCCCAGCGTACCAATCGCCATCCGCATCGCGTCAGACAAAGTGTTGTCAATAGTGTCGACATCCTTCGAGAACCGGTTCATGATCCGTCCCAGCGGCGTCGTGTCGAAGAACCACTGCGGCGCAAACATGACTCGCTTGATCGCGTCGTGGTGAAGTCGCGTCGATGCAATGATGTTGAGGATGGCGTTGGAGAAACCCATGAAGAACGTAGCGAGGGCCGAGCCGATACCGAGCGAAGCGTAGATACCCATGTACACTCCGTCGGGAAGATTCCACCTCCGCTCCTGCCAGTACACCAGCCAGAAGGAAGTCATGATGTAGAATCCCTGGAAGAAGGCGACCGAGACGAGCAAGAACGGAATGGTGATGGCACCACGGCCGGCTTTGAAGTAGTCCAAGTAGGTGCGGGCCGTCATCGTTCCAGTCGTTCGCTCCTCGACTTGCATGAGCTTGAGCGCGTCACCTCGAGCGACCATGTCTTCTCGGCGGTACACCTTCTTCGGCAGCGATTTCTCGATCGCCTGCTCTTCGGTCTCTTCCTGCTCGTCCTTTTCGTCCTCGGAACCGAAGTCGCGAATCAGTCGGGCGAACGCGCCGTCGTTCCGAGCCTTGAGCTCCGCGTACGTCCCTTGCTCGACAATGCGACCCTCGTCCATGAGGATGATGTGGTCTACGTAGGGCAGGAAATGCAGCGCATGGGTGACGAGAATACGCGTCTTGCCGGACAGAGCACCGGCGATGGCGTTGAAGAACAGCGCTTTGCCGACACCGGCATCGAGAGCCGAAAGCGGGTCGTCGAGGGCGATGATGTCCGCGTTGAAGTAGATGGCTCGAGCGATGTTGACACGCTGCTTCTGCCCACCAGACAGATTGATACCCTTCTCGCCGATTTCAGTTCCATCACCATCCTCGAACAGCTCGAGGTCAGCCTCAAGGCACGAGTCGCGGACCGCAGCCCAGTATCGCTCCTCGTTCCATTTCTGGCCGAATAGGATATTCTACCGTCAGCGTTGATCCGCGGCGCCGGCTTACCTCTCGGATCGTGGCGTTCTGGATCCAGGGTGTCTGAGCACACAAGGCAGTCGAGCCCGAGAAGATGACCTTGCCTTCGGTTCGGCGCATTTCTGCCTGTTAGCGCACAGCGGAACTTCGAAGGCCACAACTCACCGCCCATCATCCCCTGAAGCAATGAGGATTTGCCCGATCCAATCGGACCGACAATAGCCGTCAAAGATCCCCTCGGAATGATCAAGTCGATATCCTTCAATTTGAAGATTCTCTGCTCAACCTCGCCTGGCACCTTCTCGCTCACTCCTGGCATCCTAGCCGCATCACCAGCACCCATCTGCCCCTCTTTGCCAGCATCTCCGATAGCAGCAGGCTGTGCCGCGATCTGCGCATGCGCCTGGTCCGCCGCATCAACCTTGCCCTTCTTCGGAGCCTTGACCTTCTTTCCCTTCTCCGACTTCGGCGCCTGCTTCTGACCCGTAATGGCCGCGGCGTGCTTGCCCTTGAGCTTTGCCATACTATCGTCCACCACAACCGGCGCAGCGTCCCAAGTGAAGCTGGCGTGCTCGATCCTGACGGCGTCGTCGAGGTCGGGCTGGACGTTTCGGTCCTCGGTGATGATCTCGGACGTGAACACGACAGAGAGACGCTTGAGACCGTTCCACGCGTCTGCGGAAGCCGCAAGCGACATTGGCCAGATCATGAGGGGCATACGCATGAGCTGGAAGAGCGTCAGAACGGTGAAAACGGTCGCGGGATTGAGGTCGTGCTGAGTGGATTTGTAGGTAATAAACGCCAGGATCGCGGCGAGGACAGGCAATGACAGCGCAAAGGCCATCATGCCGGATCGGAACCACAGCAAACGTCGAATGTACTTGAGTTCCTGCTTTCGGATCGCTCCCAGTCGGGTCAGGAAGGGGATCTCCCATGCCATGAATTTGACGATTCTCATGCCGCCGAGAATCTCTTGCAGCAACTTCGCTCGCTTGTCGGTCCACACCATGGCGGCCTTTCGAACGGCGAAGAGCTTCTTCATGATCATGGTTTGCGCCGGCATCGCGATGAGGAGGAATCCGATACCGGGCAGGGCGGAGTAGCCGATCTCGACGAGAAGGATGATAGTGATGACGATGAACTGACATGGCGCAGTCCACGTCATGTGGAAGAAGCCGGCCGCAAAGTCGATTCGCGACACGTCGGTCGAGATGTGGTTGACGATCTTGCCGTTGGGAATCTCGCCACGCGTCTTTTGGGTAAATTTGAGAGATCGTTTGTAGACAGCGGAGATGATCGCCGCTCGCAGGAGAACACCGGTACCAGCGCTTCCTGCACGGTCAACACGACTCGCTAGGTGCAACAAGCGTCACTCACGGATGAAGAAATGATGTATCGTCAGCGAGGCGAAACACATCATGGCGAACAGTCCGATAGCCATGCCGACCGCCCGTCCGATGTCAGGTCGGGGGGCGCCGACCGCTCGGGCTGCCTGCCATCTCGCAGCCCAGGCAATGATCGCGCGGATGACCAAGGGCGTGAAAGCGCTCGACAAGTCTCCGACAAACTTGATAAGACCAGCCGACCAGAAGTACCAGCCGAATGTATCGCTCAATGCCCAAGCCAAATTGGCTTCTTTCTTCCCCGTCTTTGTCCGGTACTCCTTCTCCTTGTCCGCACGGTTCTTGGCGAACGAGAACCGGACTCGCTTCGAGAATGGCAAAGGAGTGTTGGGATCGGCGAGCTTTGCGTTGTACTCGTCCGCTTTCCGCCGCCTCTCCTCGAAATGGGTGATCAGACGGTCAGAAAGAACTCCAGCGGATCGATCGGGATCCATCTTCCACAGATCGGTGGCTTGCAGCGGACGGGCCGATCCCAGCGCCATGAGCGGGGAGATCCAGTTGAAGAAGAGGAACGAGAACCACGAGGCGGTGATCTCGGGCGTGACGGGCGCGGAGTCGAGGGACACAGGTGGAGGCGGTGGGCCATATTTCGGTTTGACGAACGGGAGTGAATGCCGCCTGGCGTCAGCAATGGCTGGCTCGATCTGACTCACCATCGGGGAGTGGTATATTGTCCGCCGGCCACCTCCTTCAGCATCTCTTTTCCCGATTTCTGCTCCAGAACGACCCGTACTTTCCGCTTCACCCCACTGTCCTCTACTTCGATGACGCCCTTGTCCTGGTACCCCTCCTCATCCTCCTTGTTTTCATCGGACGATTCAGACGGCGGTCGGCGGGGTTTCTCATTCTGCTCATTTGCAACCTGGGTCGAAGCGGAGGACGAAGCAGCTTGAAAATCAGATCGAGAGGACGACACGTCTCGATGCGTGGGAAGCACCGGCATGGTCGATCAGGCGATGCGCAGCGCCCGATGAAAGCGGCGAGCCGGCGATTCCGGAAATCGGTCGTGTGTTGACAATCGATTTTTCGCTACAAGCGCAGAATAATGCTACAGATCGAACGATAGCTTGACTTTGCTCCTGTGTGGGGTGAAGCAGAGCAACAAGAAGGATTAATGCGATCTAGGGGGAGGGGTATATGTATAGACACAGAACGTGAACGCATGGGTCAGCCTTCGAGACCGACGGTTGGAAAGCAGCAGTCCACACGGGTGCGTCGGGTTTCCCCGAAACTTTGACAATACATACCTCGGCCGCCGAACCTATTCCCAGCGCCCTCATTCGGTCTCCTTTCATATGCGCGTCATGGGCGAGGTTGTCCCGAAACGCCACGGGACGCTTCTTTGAGCACACGGATATGAACACGGCGCAGCTGCTCGTGCCATATATGATTGCCCCTGGCCCGTGTCGAATACGGGGGTTTCAGTCAAAGCCCATCGGAGAAGACATGTGTTGTCGTCTCCGCTCGATCGTGCGCTAAAGTCGGTCGCCACCGGGATCAACACACTGTGAGACCATCTTGTTGTGGATAAGCTTGTTTATTCCGCGGAGACCGAAAGCGCAGCGACTTCATCTAGCCTTGGGACTCGTCATTCTGGTCCCACGACGGGTGGGCTACATGCTACACGCAGTTGCTCTCGAAGGCTACCCTGCGTTCCGAGCTGAAGCCTTGTCGCAAGACACAGCGATGCTCAGTCATCCTTGCCGATCGCAAGGCACTTCGCTAAACTCGCCTACGGTTCATGTGGTCGCCGACTCCGGAGGTCTCGGCCTCCTCGGCGACCAATCGATTGCGCGTAGATTTCAACGTGCGGTCAGCATTTGCTTGTCTCTTTCTGCCCTTGTGACTACCATTATCGAACACGACCTCCCATCTTCGTCACAAACTGCGTATATGGACGTCTATCCTCCTTGTATGGGCATAGCCCGTAGCAAGACACGCATCGAGTGTCCTGCGTGATCCGAGGCCTCGTTTCATGATGTTCCTCTGACCAAAACGTGTTCACCATCAGCAGCTTTCGATCACTTCGCCGTCTTTCCCTCGCGACATTGTCACGTATTCGAGTGACTCCATAACGATGACGATGTTTGTGTCGTTCTGGACTTTGGCTTATTCGCCTCGATTTCCTCGGTAGGGGCTGTCCTGACATGATCGCTGATGGTTGTCACGTTGACTGATGATCTACCACCCGCGATCCCGCTGTTGTCTTTTGCTACACCCTGATCTAGAGTGTCCCGTTTCCCCCCGGTATTCCGAGACACCGAGGTCATCTCGCCCCCGAGTGGTCGATGCTGGACGACTGTCTGATTTGCGTCTCTTTCCTTCTCGTCTCTGTCACGACCTATTAACGACTTACGACCTCTTGCGATATCTCTGCTCACGACTTTAACGATCTTGCGACGACGTATCGTTCTCTCGCGATCTCGAGTGTATCTAGTACTAGTACGTCAGCCTCAACGCTGCTACGAATAACGACCCAAACTCCTTTGCTCCACTCATCCCCTCCCACACAATCTGTCTGTCCGCATCCCATACACCGCTCACATCTCTCTCATCTGGCGCTCATCCCACCAGCTCCGTTCGACAGTGTAAAGCCTCTTAGACAGTGTGCACACACTCTGCTGGCCGGCTTTACTCCAACGTCCCCGAACATCCGGCTACACCAGGTGTAGAATATCGTTCAACGTTTGGCCCACCCGCATCTTGCATCTCCTTCAAGCCGGCGTTGCTCGACCCAACAGCACGACCCGCGACCAATACCATCACCCACACCCTCATCTTCCTCTCATGCTTTGACGATTCCCCTCCTGGCGTCCTAACGACTTACGACTTACGACCTGCGATCTCACGACCTCGAACGACTTCAACGAGCTACTCTTACCCCGCATCGCACACTCGTTTCATTCGTCACGATCGCCCAACTCTAGCCTCCCTCTTCCCTGCACGACACATAACGCCCTCGTCATGACTCTCTTCGCGCAAAACACTCAAATCACCCACTTCCGACTCCCTCGCCTGCCTTCAAACCCCAACCTGGCCCCATCTGCCTCTTTGTCCCGTTCTTCGACTGCGGCCCGCTCGCTGAAGAAAATGCCCTCATCACTTTTCAACAAGGAGAGCGCTCGCTCGCCACCCCGGTCGAAAGGCCCCGGCACCACCGTGGTTGAGGAGCAGTCTTCGAAATCCTCTCGATTCTTCCCGTCGCCGAAGCGCACCGTAAAGGACTCGACCAAGCCGAAGACCAAAGCCCGCAAGGCTCTCGGCGAGATCTTTGGCTGGGGAAACTCCCACGCTCAGCCCGTCGTACAACCTGCTCCTTCCGTCCCTTCTCCCTCAACCAAGCCTGTCATCTCGGCGCCGATCGCTCTCGCTGCGACAGTCCCTCCACCGAAGGACACAACCATGCCTTCTTTACTCAAGAATCGGCCATCTCGACAGCTGTCCGGCAGGTCATCCAAGTCTGCTCTCTCGAGTCGTACCTCGCTGCGGGCCCCGCAGGCTACGCCTCAGACCCGCGCAAGGCCGAGTATGGGTGAAGACCCCTTCAGCAGGCGAGAGGAGGGAGCCCAGGTGATCGACGTAGTGCTGCGACACGGCATTGCCTCAGCCGTCAGATCCTCGACGTATGATGCCATGTCTGAGAAGCGATCTAGTGTGGGCTCCAGCAAGGCTCTTTCTGGGCGGACCTCGATCGGAGCCGAAGACAGCGTGAGGGGAATCGAGGCTAGGTGGGTCGGACTCACTGTAGTTTGCTTCTACTGATAGCAGACCTCGACCCATTACCCCGTCCTCGACTCTGTCTATGCCTCTCGACACCTCCCGTCTCGCCCAGACCGTGTCGCAAACACGCCACACTTCTGTGCCCCTCGACTTGCGGCTGCTTGACAGCCTGCCGCCTCGCAGCGCGTCCCTTGGTCCGATTCTCGAAGGTCAATTGCCCACTCCATCTCCTTCCGCCGTCCCATCTCTCGAGTTTGCATCAGACAAGAGTGTCCCGACCAAGACGTTGAGAAGGGACAAGACCAAGTCCAAAGTCTGGGGCATCTTCGGCGGAGGAAAGAAGAAGGACAAGAAGGATAAGGTCGAGGCATCTCCCGAGTCAAAGCCCCGTCATGCGTTCGAGGTTCGGCCAGTCGATGGTGAGTCTCCGAATGACTGTAGCACGCCCCTGACTTGCAGCTCCTTTCGGTGTCCGAGCCTCGCGCACTACCGGGACGCGCCGATCTGCCTCGACTGGGTCCTCACAGAGCGATGTACCCGCAGCTAACAGGTCCGTCTCCAACGGTACGAACCGATCAGCTCTTCCGGTTCTGCAGGTGCAGCGACCGTCTTTGGATGATTGTACTTCGACTCCCCCCCAGACGCGCCGAGCCCCATGCCAGTCAGTCCAGCTCATCGATGAGCGGTTCGCGGATGCGCCCACGCCATCTCCTCCCGCCGACAAGGGCCCGTGGCTGTCTGTTGTTGGGTCCACTCCCGAGAGACCGTCAGCCGATGGACCTCGCGGCAACATCGTGGCTGCTGTAACCGCCCAGCATGGCTTGCCGAAGCGCAAATCACTCTCCGGTCTCTTCGGTCTCGCACTCAGGCGCTCTATGGATAGGCTCAGACAGCAAGGCTCCCGATCGTCTCTCAAGTCGGACGAGGGCAGCATGCGACTCCCGCCTGCCAAATTTAACGGAAACACACTGCGCAGCTTGGCCGAGGAGATGGAGAGTGCCGAGACGGGCGGCATCAAAGCGGTGTCTTCGCCCTACCGCAGTCGATTCGGTGGTGGGCTGGAGCAGGAGGACCAGGGCGGAGGATCCAACAGTGAGCACACACTATCAAGTGAAAGACTTCGCTGACCCCAGCCGACCTGCGAGGCGTGGCCGCGGCCACCGATCAGTTATCCGCGCTCGTCATGCTGGATTTCTCCCCAGGTGTCCCCACACCGTCGAATAACGCATCACCTCTGGCTTCCCCGTCGCTTGCTTCGCTGGAAGGCAGCCCAACACCCATGCGCCGAGCTCGATCTGCAGTACTGACAAGCAAGAAATCGGCCAATAGTCCGCTCAAAGCGGGCATCTCGCCTCTCAGGCTCGCGCTACACAAATCCCAAGTCGCGAGCAAACCGCAATCGGCTTCACTCGGCAAAGCAACTAAGAACATCTTCGCTCGAGAGCGCTCTGCCCCGGCGGGCAGTCCACTCAAAACGAGTATGGTGCGAAAGGGGATGCGGAACATCTTCGCCCCGCCCACCCCGCCGCAGGGTCCGACTATCATCGCCCAGCCGTCTCCTGCAGCCGTTCCGATTGTCGCTGAGACCGTCGGTATGGGCCGCACGATGGGTCCAGAAGTCGTGCCGTCGCGTACTGTCCGGGCCGACATGCCCGCCGACCTCCAGGCCATCTTGGGCAATCACACCGGCAATTCGTCTGTTCCTTCGTCACTGGTCAAGAAGTCGATGCTCGGCCTGCCTCCCGTTCCTCCTCCCAATCGAGTGTCACCACGACGAGCCAACGGGCGAGCTCCTCCCGCTATCTCGCTGCCACCGGTGCCGGACTATTCGCCCAAACTCGGCATTGACCGGATCTCGCCGGTCCCACCCCAGCTCACCCTCGACCTAATCGACGACGACCACACCTCCATCTTCAGTGAGATCCTGGACTCGACGGGGGGACACTCCTTCGACTTCACGGGTGAATACGCCAATCTTGACCGCGGGGAGAAACGAGCCAGCTTTGTCGAGGCATTGGCACAGATGTCGAGCGGGCCTGAGCTACCACCGCTGCCAAGTCCACCCGGCTTGGTGCACGCCGCGGACCTCTCGCACATCTCGGAGGAGGGAGAGGAGGAGTTGACAACCATCTACGGCCAAAGGGAGGAGATGGACGACGACGACGACGAGGAAGACGAGGACGAAGATCTCGAGCAGGAGATCGCCACTGCGCAGGTTCAGAGAACACCTCGACCTGCTCCGTTCAAGGGTCAGCCGGCCTTTCAAGCTCATGTCGCGCAATTCAGGATCTCGCCGGCAAGGTCGTTGCTCGAAATGGAAGAGACGGCTGCCGAGCCTGCCCAAGCCGAGAAAACGCCGAGCCATCCCTTCTCTTTCGTCTCGCAGCCGGCTGCGGTGAACCTGCCGCAGGGTCGTCGACGACAACGCCGCCAAGACGAGGCGGGCGTGAGCATCGCCTCGATGTCGTCTATCGGCTCTGTCATCGAGACAGGTATCGCTGGCGACTACACCAACTTCTTCGAGGCCAATTTCCAGAACCAGACCCATGAACGAAACTCATCAGTCGACAAAGCATTGTCCAGTCAGCGGTCGCGAGACCGGATCGGACGTTCGCACCATCGCCGCAGCTCGTCAGTCATCTCAGTCGAGTCGATACAGGGAGAGCTTGCGTCGGCCATCGCAGGTATGGGCCCGCCGGTGAGCATGCATAACGCTCGCCGCTCCGGGTATATCAGTCGACATCGACGTGGATCGTCCGGCACATTCGGCTCTGGCGGGGGAGATAGCGTCTCGTTCGGCCGCTCGGACTGGGCAGCCCACAAGCGCGCTTCGTCGATCGAGAGCAACTCTTCAAGCACTTCGCTCGTGCGCCTCGGTCGACCCGGTCTCGGCGACAGGATGTTTACCCTCGACGGAGGTGTCCAGCTCACGTCGATCACGGGCTCGCCCGCTAACGGTTTGGGTTCCGAAGCGCCCACTCCGGTCCCGGCAAGAACTCAAACTCAAATCTCAGCTCGCAGACCCATGCCCCAGCCTTCGGCGGACAGCCTGCTCGGTCCTGCCGAGTTCTCGCGAGACTCCATCTTCAACTCGACGGCGGATATGAGTCGCGAAGACTCGCTCTTCCATGCCGCGGCCGGGCACTCGCGAATGGGCTCCATCTTCAACTCGTCTGCCGAGATGTCACAAGTCGATTCGATCTTTGATGGCCGCACCCACGCCGTCTCGTCGTCCATCGAGTCGGATAGCTTTTTCAGCGATGTGATCTCCACTAGAGGTAGTCGATTCATGCTGAAAGGCTTGAGCGCAAGGCCTGACTCAATGATGAGCTCAAGGACCGACGACTCTGGCGAAACTGGCGATGACACGGTCCGCAAGGATGGCTGCAGCCCGATGCCCAAGGGTCAGGCTGCATGCCACGAGGCGGACGGAGAGGACAACACGATGAGTGAGTCGTTCCTTGCTCCAGTGACATGCGAGCTGACATCAGCCCGATCTCTGGCTGCCTCAGCTTCG
>Ga0308169_10001523_pt1 | contig 26868 bp, 28 predicted proteins | sample PhyBR1_2_FD_202139 | JGI IMG/M metagenome (GOLD analysis project Ga0308169, IMG submission 202139) | Phyllosphere microbial communities from UC Gill Tract Community Farm, Albany, California, United States - DLSLSB.R1 | ecosystem: Host-associated > Plants > Phyllosphere > Unclassified | place...
GGCGCGGGTGGGTGGGAGCGAGGGGCGGAGGGTGCGGCGACGAGGGGAGCTTCGACTTGGCGGCGACGACAGCTCCGTCCGGCTTGACCACCTTCCTGCTCCTTCCCACCCGCTAAAGTGCTCCGTACACAGTCTCGACCTGCTCAGCTCCCGCTTCTGCGTCCCCTCGACCACCCACGAGCTCGCCCCGTCGTACCCCACCGCTCCCACGCCTCCGTCCTCCGTCCTCCTCGCACAACTCTCCTCGGGCCTCGCAGCGCGGTCTGAGCCGCAGGGGACGAGCTACGAGGCTACAGAGGTGCCATTGTGCGCCTGCCGTGCGCTCGCCCGTCTCAAGCAGACGAGAGCCGCCTATCGGGCTCTCGAGCACCTCGGCCTTGCACGAGCAGCATCGTGCGGCTCGACGGAATCGCGAGGGAGACGTCCCTCGCCGACTTGCTCCAATCTCGCTTCCCCTCTCTCGCTTCGAGGGCCGAGCCGACGGGCGCGTCGCTATTCTTGCGCTCGACCTTAGCAGGCCGAGCGGGAACGTCACCGCCTCCACCTCAACTCGCGCTGCCCTGCCTAGGGAGCTTCCGAGCGCGCCGAGCACCGGCCCCACCTCTTGCTTCTTGCTTCCTCGCTTCTCGCACGCCTCGACGCAACCTCGCCGACCGACGCGATGAGCAACGTCGACGATCTCCCCAAGCGCACCACGCCGCACTACGCCGTCTATCAGCGCGACATCTTCCTGCGCGGCGCCGAAAAGGGCGAGCTGCCCGAGTTCAGCACCGACCCGGACGAGCTCGAGGTGCGTCCCCTCTCCCTCCCTCCTCGTCGTCGCCCGCTCGGACCGCCGGCTGACGCTCTCTCTGCGACGCGCGCTCGCAGAAGAAGGCTCAGGAGACGCTTACCAAGGGTGGGTGGCTCTACGCGAGCTCGAATGCGGGCGTCAGCTGGACGCACAAGGCCAACCGCGACGCGTTCTACCACTGGAAGATCGTCCCTCGGTGCGTCGCGCCGCTCTCGAGCCTCCTCCTCGACCGTCCCTCCCACCGCCCTATCCTTCTCTCTGAGCCATCGCTGACGTGCTACACCTCTTTATCGACGCCTGCAGCATGCTCGTCGACACGAACGAGCGCGACATGTCGTGCACGCTCAAGCTCGGCAACTCGTCCTGGACGTTCGACGCGCCCTTCGGCTTCGCGCCCATCGGCATCAGTGCGTCTCTGCTCCCTCTCCTTCCCGCTCTCACACGACCACGTCTTGATCCTGACCGTCTCCACCCCTGCGCGCAGACAAGATCTACCACCCGCTCGGCGAGCTCAACTCTGCGCGCGTCGCGGGCGAGCTCAACCTGCCGTACTGCCTCTCGACGGCGGGCTCGCAGCCGATCGCCGACGTCGCCCAGGCGCACGACGAGGGCGCGAGGAGCGCGGGGCGGGCCGAGGGCGAGAGGGGGAGGGCGCAGGGGAGGTTCTTCCAGCTGTACTGGCCGCATGTGCGTCGTCTCTTGTCTCTCTCCTCTCTCTTCGTCGTCCTGGCTCAGCCCGGTCAGCTCCCTCGTACCGACCGCCGACGCTGTCGCCCCTCCTCGACCCGCAGAACAAGGACCTCACGCGCTCGCTCCTTGAGGACGCTGTCGAGAACGGCTACGAGGCGTGCATCCTCACCACCGACACGTGGCAGCTTGGCTGGCGTCATGGCGACATTGTACGTGTTTGCTCCTCCCCTCTCGTCCTTGCCGAGCTGCAAGCGAAAGCGCTTCGCCAACGAGCGCGAGCGACGCTGACGCTCGGACCTCGCCTCGCCCTCCTCGTGCAGGCCGCCGCCAACTACGCCTTCTACGTGCGCCTTCTCTCCTCTCCCTCCTCGGACGTCGTGCACAGCTGCTGACGCCGCAGCACTCTTCCACAGCGCGGCATCGGGCACGACCTCGGGCGCGCCAACCCGGTCTTCCGCCGCATGTGCGCCGAGAAGGGCATCGACAACCTCGACAGTCCCGAGGCGGGCCAGTACTGGATCGACAACGTCTGGTGCGCACCTTCTCTCTGTTCTCGGGCTGCAGGCGTCGAGCGTCGTCGGTAGGGAGAAGCTGACGCCGACGTCGTCTCGCTCGCTCGCTCGCAGGCACGGCCGCGCGTGGAGCTGGGCCGACCTGCCCGAGCTCGTCAAGCTGTGGAAGGAGCTCAGCGGCGGCAAGCCGTTCGTCATCAAGGGCATCCAGAGCGGTGCGTCCCTCTCTCTCGCCCCCTCGGCGACCTTCCTAAACTGATCCTCCTCCTCTACGCCGTCTCGTCACGCAGTCGAGGACGCCCGCCGCGCTGCCGATACGCCCGGCGTCGACGGCATCGTCGTGTCGAACCACGCCGGGCGCCAGGTCGACGGCGCGATCGGGTCGCTCGACGCGCTCGAGGAGATTGTGCGCTCGGGCGTCGGCGAGAAGCTGACAATCATGTTCGACTCGTGCGTCGCGCCTCTCTTCCTCCCTCTCTGGGCCTCTTGCTCGTCCTGCTGCGAGAGCTGTAGATGTAGGGCTGACGGCCTCGACGATGCAGCGGTGTGCGCTCGGCGTCCGACGTGTTCAAGTGCGTCGCCCTCCCGCTCCATTCCCTCTCGCGCTCCTTGATTCGTTCTCTTTATTGATACCTCGCAGACCTACTCGTCCCTTTGCTGACCCTATCCCGCTCCTACCCCTCACTCTCTTCCCTCCCGCTCATCCCTCTTCTCCCTCCCCCTCGCACGGACCTCTCTCCCCTCTCGCCCGCAGAGCCCTCGCCCTCGGCGCCCAGTTCGTCTTCCTCGGCCGCCCCTGGGTCTACGGCATGTCGATCAACGGCGCCCCGGGCGCGCGGCACGTCATGCGCTCGCTCCTCGCCGAGTACGACATCCTGCTCAACGTTGCCGGGTGGACGAGCACGGACGAGGTGAGGATGGAGGGGAGCAAGTACCTCGTGAGGAGGGGGGCGGGTGGTGGGAGCAAGCTGTAGATAGAGCGCGTGAAGGTATCCACGTGACGACCCTTGCTCAAGCTGTCGGCGAGCGGCAAGAGAGAGACGCTTTCGCTCGCTTGCTCTCAAAGTGAACGGTCTCGATCTCGAGAAAGCGGTCTGCGATGCAAGTAGGACGTACAACAAGCACGGGCGAGGCGAGGAGAAGGCGGTGCCGGCGGGCGAGAGGAGAAAGCGCTCGAGCCTCAGTAGTCGTCGAGCGGGACGCACTGCGCGCAGAAACGCCCAATCTCGTCAGCGGTCGTCCTCTCGCACCGAAGGCAGTTCAGGAGAGAGGCCGAGACGCACTAGAAACTCGACAAAACCGATCTTGCCCTCGGCGACACTCGCCCTCGCGCCTCGAGGCGAGAGCGGGATCATGAACTGGAGCGAGATGAGGCCGCCTTGGTCGGTGCGTATTGACTGCGGGCGACGAGCGGGACAGATGTAGAGAGAGTGTATGTGGAGAAGGGTCGAGGGGGAGAGAGTCAGCGGTGCGCGAGAGAGCGAGGAGGGAGCGAGGGAGAGGGGACGCACGACCTTGATGGCCGACGCGAGCGCGTGCTTGGTGAGCTGGATGTGCGAGAACTTGTACCTGCGAGCATGAGCACGTCAGGAACGTCTTAGGGGAGGAGGAGCAGTGAGCTAGGGGAGGCAGGACGCACGTGTTGCGGATCGGGTGCTCGCACTCGAACGCCTCGAGGACGTCCTTGTCGTCCGTGTAATCCATCTGTGCCGCGCCTCGAGTCAGCCGTCAAGGAGCATGAGAAAGAAGAGAAAGAGGAAGTCGACGCACCTCGGTGCTGCCCATCGTCCCGACGCTCTCGATCCGAAACACGGGCACCTCCTCCTCCTCGTCGGCGCCTCCTCCGCGGCCACCAAACGAGCCGTACCGCGCGTTCGAGCCCGCGCCGGCGTGCGCCTCGGACGGCGGCGAGAAGGAGAAGGTGAGCTTCTCGGACGAGGGCGGCAGCTCGGCGAGGGCGTCGCGCAGGCCGTCCGACTGCGGGCGAGGGAGGGAGAGGTGGGTCAGCCATCGGCGAGGAGCGAGAAAGAGACAGAGACAGAGAGGGTGGGACGCACCTTGATGATCATGCGCTGGACCTTGTCGCTGTCGGGAAAGGCGAGGTCGAGCAAGCCCTCGGGCTCGTACGTCGTGATTTCGCACCGCGTGACGATGCCTCCCTCCTCGAGCCTGGGCGCGACAGTACACATGGACCTCGGTCAGACGTGCGACAGGCACAGGTGAGCGAGGATGGTAGAGACGACGCACAGCATGACGAGGGGCTCGCCCTGGCCGACGTACGAGACCCTGAGCGACGTCGTCTTGCCGTCCTCCTGCTGCCCGCCGCCCCTCCTGCCGTACCTCCCTCCCTCCTCTCCATCCTCGCTGCCCCTCCTGCCCCTCCCACGCCGGCCCCTCCATCCGCCACCGCCCGCGCCCTCGTCCTCGCCGCCGTCCCCTCCCGCCGGCCGCTCGCCCTCGCGCTTGAACGGGTTGCCGCTCCCGCCGGCGTTGCCAAAGATGTTGAGGCACTCGAGCATGGTCGACAGCGAGACGGTGAGCTGGCAGTAGGGCGCGCCGCCGGCGGGTGCTGGGGCTGGCGAAGAGCGCGGCTGCGAGGGCGAGAAGGGCCCGGGCGAGGCCGACGAGCGCGGCGGTGGGGCGTCGACGTAGGCGGCCGGGTCGTCGGGCGAGAGGAAGAAGTCGTAGGTCGAGAAGGCGTCGCGCGAGATGTAGGCGTGGGCTGTCGGTGCGGCAGGGCGTCAGGGCTGAGGAGGACGTAGAGGAGAGGAGGGGGAGAGGCAGCGCACCTTGGAGCGAGCGGCCTTCCTCGACGGTAACGACGAGGCCCTCGACGCCGATCTTGACCGTGGCTTGCTGTGGTGCGGTGTGAAGCAGAGCGCGAGCCAGAGGTGGTCCCCACATGAGCCGGCGAGGAGAGGAAGCGAGGAGGAGGAGAGGGACGGTAACGGGGTCAGCTGCAGGCTCGCGCGCAGCTCGAGGATGCAGGGAGAGTCGACGCACATGCCTGAAGCTCAAGCTGCGCAGGATCGAGGCGAGTGGGCGCACGTCGGGCATGGTCGCGACGAGGATGGGCTGATGACACTGCGAGTCAGCGGGGCTCTGTGTTCGGTAGCCAGGTAGACAGAGACGTACCTCGACATCTTCTGCAGGCATCTGTCGAGCTGGAACGGCGATTAGAGTGAGAGCGAGTGAGCAGACCGGGCGAGAGCGAGACGACGAGAGTTGAGCGAGGCGGTGCCGTCCCCTCCCCTGCAAGGGGCGGTCTAGTCACGGGGAGCGAGTACAACAACGTCATCAAGCAGCTGCAGCCTGCAATCCAGCGCCCTGCTGAAGCGAGGGCGAGCTCGTTGCCGTCTCCCCACCTCGTCCGCCTTTCTCGCTCTTGCCCCTCGCTCGCTCTCTCCGCACCGCCATGGAGATCAGCCAAGACCCTCACGACCTCGATCCACCCTCTGCCGACCCTGCACCAGCCGCCCTCACCGCCGCATCGCCATCCACGCACGGTTCCCCCTCGCTCGTCGCCCCGCACCTGGGCGACCTCCCCGCCGCACCAGCAGACCAGGAGCGCTTCCACAAGGTCCACGCCGCACTCAAGGCCATCGGCGCTCACCGCGTCAGCACCATCGCCGAGCTCCAGGGCGAGATCGACGACGCTCAGTGGGACGACGACGACCGCAGGTGCGTCTCGCATTCCAGCCCCTCTGCCGACCTCTCTTGCGCCCGAAAGACGTCAGCTGATGGAAAGGACGCTTGCGAGACACAGACTCGAGGAAGAAGACGCTGCCGCTGCCGCCCTCGCCTCGTCCTCGGCCCACTCGTCCGACATCCCCTCCGACTCGGCTCTCCGTCCTCGCCGCCGCACCTCGCTCCCTCGCCCGGCCCACGACGGCGACAGCACCGACGACGACGAGGTCGCCTCGACCCTCCTCCGCAAGCCCGACTGGGCGCACCTGGCCTCGGCCGAGAGCGTCCTCGCGAGCGCGGCGGCGCCGGGCCCGGTCGACCAGGACGAGGACGCCGTCATGGCGGCGCCAGACGGCCGCGAGGACGAGGACGCCGACCTCGAGGAGAACGGCGACGACGAGGACGACGTCGACGGCGTGCCGGTCAAGCTCGACTCGACCGCGGTCAGCTCGTCGACTGCGCCTTCGAGGTCGTCCACCAGCTCGGTCGGCCAGCGGAACGCCGCAATCGTCACTCAAGCACCAGGAGCATCCGGCTCGGACGTCGACAAGGCGGGCGACAAGCTGTGCGTCCGCATCGTCCCCTGCCGTCCTGCCTCGCGCTCCGAGCCAAGCTGACGGGCTAGCTCCACCTTCATGTTGCACAGCCTCACCCGCCCCTTCGAGCAGTACTGGAGCAAGCATGTGTCCAAGCTGCGCCCGCCGCACGTATGGTACCACCAGGCGGCGAGCGCGTCGTCCTCCGCCTCGACCTCGACCGCGCCGACCGCCGACGACGCCCTCATCGGCTGCACCCTCACCCTCACCCTCCCCGACTCGTCCTCCCGCACCTTCACCGCCTCTCCGACGCACCCCACGCGCAAGGCTGCCCGCGACGCCGTCTTCGCGCTCGCCTGGGCCGCCAACGCGCACGAGGACGCTCGCGCGCTGCGCGAGCAGATCGGGTGGAACAAGGAGGCGGCCGAGGAGCGCGAGGAGAAGGAGCGCGTCAGGGCGATGGTCGGAGGGGAGAAGCCGTGGGAGGCGCTGCGCGCCGAGGGCGAGAGGTGGATGGCCGAGCCGGTGAGGTGGGAGTTCGAGGAGGACTCGCTCAGTGCGTCGCTCGGTCCACGTCCTGTCCGTGCATCGCCCCTGCCGATGTCCTGACTTGTTCTTTGCTCTTGCCGCACAGACACGACGCACGCCTGCCGCCTCACGGTCCCCGTCTCGCCGACCTCGACCCTCGCCTTCCTCACGCCGACGACCTTCACCTCGCACCGCTTGGCCAAGGACGCCGCCGCCCGCCTCGCCCTCGAAGCCGGCGTCTCGGCCGAGTACGAGCGCGCGTTCAAGGAGCGCCTCGAGCGCGAGTCGGGCGGGTACCTCCAGTTCGACGCGACGAGCGGCCAGGGCGCCGTCCTCAAGAAGCAGGCCGAGGGCGACCAGGGCGTCGAGACGAGCGACAAGGAGTCGATGGACCCCGTCACGCTCCTTCAGGCCGAGGTCAAGAGCGCCTTCGGCGGCGTCAACAAGTTCGTCGAGTGGTCGTTCGCGACCGCGCCCGGCAACAGTGCGTCCGCCGCTCGCCCTCCCGCCTTCGCTGTATCTCGTCCTTCGCTCACGCTCCTCATCTCCTGCAGGCGCGTCCGGCAACCCACTCCTGTCGTGCACGTTCAAGCTCACCTTCCCCTCGCCCGAACCCGTCCTCGACCCGACCTCGTCCTCCTCGACCTCGACCGCCGCCGCCCCGCCCGAGCCCTTCACCTGCTCCGTCCCCGCCTCGTACCACACCAAGGCACACGCACGCACCTCGTGCGCCGCGCTCGCCTTCCGCCTCGGCGTCGTCGAGCTCCTCCAACCGTTCCAGGCCAAGCGCGCCGACGAGCTCCGCGCGAGGAAGGCCGACCGCGAGCGGCGCGAGCGCGAGAAGCGCGAGGAGAGGGAGAAGGGCGGCGTCAAGAGCACGCCGAGGGCTGGGACGGTGCCGTACGAGGAGCTCGAGCGTCTCGACAAGTGCGTCCTCTTCCCTCCCTTGACCGATGAAGAGGGCCCGGCGCTGATGCCTTCTTCCTTCTTGCAGCCCGGCAGCGTACCTCAACCTGTGCGCCCAGCAGTGGACGGGCAACTCGTCGCCGCTCAAGTTCGAGTACACGACGGCCGAGCAGTCGGGCAGTGCGTCCTCCTCCCTCCTACCTCTTCCCTCTCCTCGCCCTTCGTTGACTCTCGCCCCCTCTCAGCTCGCGTCAAGCATCACGGCTGCACCGTCACCGTCCACGTCGACCACACGTTCCGCAAGTCGTACACGATCGCGCCCTCGAGCGCGACCCTCACGCGCGCCGCCGCCAAGGACGCCGCGATCCGCCTCGCCATGCGCCAGCGCGTCCTCGACCTCCTCAAGCCCGCCGACGTCGACCCGCGCAGCAGCACGACCAAGGCCGCCAAGCGCGCGCGCAGGGCCGACGGCGCCGAGTCGGCGGCGAGCAGCGGCGCCGAGGCGGCGAGCGGTCCGGGCGGCGCGGCGGGCAAGCGCGCGAGGAAGGAGGCGCAGGCGGTGCAGGGTGCGCTCGGCTCGCCGTGGGCGGCAGCCGAGGGAGCGAGTGCGAGCGCGAGGGTACTGCCGCCGGGCGAGAGCGCCGTCGGGTTCCTCGACCAGGTGTGCCTCGCGCAGCTCGGCACGGGCGGCCTGCCGCAGTACGACGTGTTCCAGGACCCGAGCAGTGCGTCTCTCCCTCTCGTTCTTCTCCTCTTGCCTGCTGCGCAAGAACCTCGCTGACTCTGAACGCTCACAGCCGGGTTCTTAAGCGCCACCCTTCGCATCGCGCTCGGGCCCTCCTCGACCTCCTCCTCCACCACCTCGACCTCGCCCAGCACCGTCTCGTACTCGTCCGACCCGGCGCACCCGTCGCGCACGAGCGCGCAGGAAGCCGCAGCGACCGTCGCCGTCCGGGCCGGCCTCGTTGAGCGGCTCCGGCTCGGCGGCGCGCAGCTTCCGCCCTCGGCAGCGCGCGCAGCGCCAAGCGCCCTCGGCGTCGTCGACAAGTCGTCGGCGGCGGTAAAGGTCGTGCATGCGGCGGGAGCGTCCGCGGCGGGCGCTGGATCGACGGCGGCGGCATCGGTGAGCTCTGTCGGCGGCGAGGGCGTCGACGTCTCGCAGGCTGGCGGCACGGGCCCTGTCGCCCCTGTCGCAGCTGCTCACGATGTCGAAGCTGCTCACGCCGTCGCAGGCGCGAAGCGCAAGCTCGAGGAGGAGGAGGAGGCGCGGGTCGTCTTGGACGGCTACCTCGGCGGGGCGGGAGCAGCGGTGCAGCAGCTGAGGGAAGGGTGCGCGGCGGTTCTCGGGAGCGAGGAGAGCGTGGTGCCGAGGTACCGGGTCTCGCAGAAGGGTGCGCCCGATCCTCTTCCTCCTCATCTTCTCCACCTTGACGACCTCGGGCAGGACAGGCTCGCTGACTCTACCCCTCGCAGGCTCTCTCTTTTCCGCTTCCGTCATCGTCACGCTCGACACCCTCTCCTCTGCGACTCGCGCCTTCGGCGTTCCCCCTTCCTGCCCGACTCGCGACACCGCCTGCGACGCCGCCGCTCAGGCCGCTCTCTCCGCCGGCGCCCTCGAGCTCGTCCAAGCACGTCACCGTCCGCCACCGCCTGCCCGTTCCGCCTTCAGCCCGCCTCAGGCGTCCTCGCACTCGGCCAACGCGTCGTCAGAGCCTCGGCGCGGCAAGCAGATGTCGCCGGCCCGCTCTGGAGAGGAGCAGGCCGCGCTCCGCAGAGCCGCGTACGGGGGCTTCGGCGCTGCCACGGCTGCGACGGTCGCGAGCGCCGTCGAGCAGGACAAGGCGCGCGAGAGGGAGAAGAAGGCCAAGGAGGAGAGGGACGAGGTCGGGAGGAACCCGCTCATCTCGTCTGCGGCGTCGGCTACGGCGCAGGTCGCGCAGCGGTCGCTCCTCGCCCTGGGCGAGCGTGCGGCTGCTGTGGGCCTGTCGAGGTCGGCGGGCGCGGCGGGATCGGCGCACGGCTTGGTCATGGACGGGCCCTCGGTCTCGGCGCTCAAAGGTGCGTCGCGTTCTCGCTCTCCTTCCTCTCTCTCGCCCTCCTCTCTCGCTTGAACTTCGAGACTGACTCGGAGTATCTGCACGCAGCCTACTGCCTCGCCAAGACGCTCCCGATCCCGCTCCTCCGCCACGAGCCCCTCGCCGACGGCGCCTCGCACAAGGTCCACGTCGTCGTCCAGGGCCTGCGCTTCGAGCTGCCGTCGGTCCCGGGCACGGCGAGCGCTGTGAGGGAGCGCCTCGCTGCCAAGGTGCTCAAGCACCTGCGCACGCAGGAGGGCAAGGAGCCGAGCGCGGCTTGAGGACGGGCGCTCGGGTCGGACGAGGAGGAGCACGCTTGAGCTTACGGACGAGCTCTCTCGCGCCGGTCGCGGGTCGCTCTCACGCAATGATAGACGCTGGTACACGTTCTCGCCTCGCTTCTCTCGAGAGCGAGCTCGAGAATGCGCCGACGAGCTCGGCCGAATGTCGACCGTGCCGGTCGCGACTTTCGAGCTCTCTCGGCGGCTGTGCAGCTTCGGGCGCGAGCGGGGACATCTCGACTCGCTCGCTTCGTAGGGAGCACGTGTCGGCGGGGCAGTTCCGGCGGTGCCGGGCGGCGGAGGAGGGTTCGGAGCTCGAGGTGGGGGAAGGGGTGCGGGGAACGGTCGAGCGCCTCTCTCTCTCGCTCTCCACGCGCTGGACAGCTCTCCACCACCACCAAGCTCTCACACACGCTCAGCATGAAGGCCGCCATCTACCGCGGCGCCAAGGACATCCGCATCGAGGAGGTCGACAAGCCGACCATCAAGCCTGGTCACTGCCTCGTCAAGGTCGCTTAGTGCGTCCATCCGCTCCCTCCAGCAGCGCGAGCACAACTGACGAAGCTCCCCTCCTGCAGCTGCGGCATCTGCGGCACCGGTGCGTCCGCTCTCCCCCCTCGTGCTCGCCGACCTTCTCAAGCTGACTTGCCTCCCTTCCGCGTGCGCAAGACCTGCACGAGTACGAGTGTGCGCCCCTCTTTCTCGCTCCTTCGCTCTCAATTCACTCGCGCGCAAGCTGACGGTCGAGCACGCGCAGCCGGCCCCATCCTCGTCCCCGACAAGGTGCCACACCCTGTCACCGACTGCTCGCTCAAGGACGGCATCTGCCTCGGCCATGGTGCGTCGCCTCGTCTCTCTCGATCGTTCTCTAGAAGTCGACAAAGCTGAAGAGAGCGCCGCCGCAGAGTTCTCGGGCGTCATCGAGGAGGTCGGCGACAACGTCGACGGCGACTGGAAGAAGGGCGACCGCGTCGTTATGTGCGTCCTCTCTTGCTCATTCGCCTCGCACCTCGTCTACAAGCTGACGCTCGAGCCCTGTCCGCCCGCAGCGAGGCCGTCATCAGCTGCAAGGAGTGCTACGCCTGCAAGAGCGGGTGCAATAACGCCTGCTCGAAGCTCGGGTTCGTCGGCATCTCCGGCCTTGGCGGCGGCCTGAGCGAGTACTTCCTCTCGCCAGCGGCGTACCTGCACCGCGTTCCGGACGACGTCTCGCTGCGAGTCGCCGCCATGAGCGAGCCGCTCGCCGTTGCCGCGCACGCCGTCCGCCGCAGCGGCTTCCAGAAGGGCCAGACGGCTCTCGTGCTCGGCGCAGGGCCCATCGGGTGCTTCCTCGTTAAGGTCTTGAAGGCGCAGGGTGCATCGTGCGTCGACCCTTTCTCCTTTCGACCTCTCTCTTCGACCGCTCGGTCTTCTCGAGCTGACTCGGCACCACTGCTCGCAGGACCGTCATCATCTCTGAGCCTTCTTCAACCCGCCGCGACAAGGCCAAGCTCGCCGGCGCAGACCACCTGTTCTCGCCGCTCGAGAACGACATCCCAGCGCGCGTGCGCGAGCTCACGGGCTCGGACGAGGGCGTCGACGTCGCGTTCGAGGCGGCGGGCAACGAGCGCGCGCTCGATGCCGGCATCCGGTCGCTCAAGGTGCGCGGCACACTCCTCAACGTCAGCGTGTGGTCGCGCCCGCCCAAGGTCGACATGAACGAGCTCGTGTTCAAGGAGCGCCAGCTGTTCGGCTCGAGCTGTTACTTCGGCGACCACCCTGCCGTCATGGAGGCGCTGCGGACGATCGACTTGGGCGCCTTCATCACGGGCGTGATCCCGCTCGAGCAGCTCGTCGAGAAGGGCTTCGAGGAGCTCCTGCACAACAACGAGGCGCACGTCAAGATCCTCGTCTCGCCGTCCGGCGACATGAGCCTCTGAGCCGCACTCCGAGCGGCGAGTGGACCCTCTGAGCCGTAGTCCGAGCTGTAGTGCAAGTCTGTGCCGTGACTTCGAGTTTGAGAAGCGCAGCGAGAGGCTCGGCTCGACAACGACGAGGGGAGGACGAGGGCGAGGAGAGCGAGGAGGAGAGCGAGAGCAGCGCGAGCAGGATTAGTGCGCCGATCGGTAGCTACTAGAGTGCTATAGCGGAGCACTCGAGCGAGAGCCAGAAGCGCGGTGCGAGTGCGGAGGACAAGGAGCTTGCGCGTCTCGTCGTCGTCGCCGTCGGCGGGGGAGGACGAGGTCCGGCTTCCCCTCCACACCCACCAGCTCGAGCCAGTTCAGCACACGCTCAGCAGCGTCCTACTACCGGTGAGCACCTGCTCGCGCTGTAGCCACAGCACCCGAGCCTGAGCTGACGCCGCCTCGTCCTCATCTCCCCTCAGCACCAACCCGCCAGCTCTCCACCTCGAACGACCCCGCCAGTGCCCAAGCCATGTCGCGCTACGACACGGCACTCACCACCTTTGCGTGCGTCCCCTTCTCGCTCCTCTCACAGCCCGAGGTGCCAGAGCTGACCTCCTCTCCCCGCTGACGACAGGCCCGACGGCCACCTCTTCCAGGTGCGCCCCTCGCCCAGCTACAGCTGCACCTGCATCATACTGACTCGCTCTCTTGCAGGTCGACTATGCCCTCGAGGCCGTCCGGAAAGGAACTTGCGCGGTCGGCGTCCGCGGCAAGGACTGCGTCGTCCTCGCCGTCGAGAAGAAGAGCGTCCTCCAGCTGCAGGACCCGCGCACCGTGCGCAAGACGGCCATGCTCGACGACCACATCTGCCTCGGCTTCGCCGGTGCGCCCTCTTCTCTCTCTGCCCCCCCTCGCGCTCCTCGGGCCCTCCCAAGCTGACCTCCTCGCTCCCCTCCGCAACAGGCCTGACCGCCGACGCCCGCATCCTGATCGACCGTGCGCGCATCGAGTGCCAGTCGCACCGCCTGACAGTCGAGGACCCGGTCACGGTCGAGTACATCACGCGCCACATCGCCGGCATCCAGCAGGTCCGTCGCCCTCCTTGCTCGTCCGGGGTCGCACACGGCGCGGTCTCGGGCTCGGTACAAGACGTTCGGCGCTGACTCTCAGCTTCTCGTACGCAGAAGTACACCCAGTCTGGCGGTGTGCGGCCGTTCGGCATCTCGTGCCTCATCATCGGCTTCGACCACGACGACCCTCGCCCGCGCCTGTACCTCACCGAGCCCAGCGGCATCTTCTCGGCATGGAAGGTGCGTCCTATCTCCTCCTCCTGCTCAAACGCCTTCGCCTCCTTCCTTCTTCCTCGTCGTCCTGCGCCGAGAGAGCCGCACGAGCTGACTCAAGGACCCCCCCTCCTCCCTCGCAGGCGAACGCGGTCGGGCGCTCGTCCAAGACGGTGCGCGAGTTCCTCGAGAAGCAGTACAAGGCCGACCTCTCGACCGACGAGACGATCCAGCTCGCCGTCAAGGCCCTCCTCGAGGTTGTCCCGACCGGCGCGGCAAACATCGACTTGGCGGTTATGGATGGGTTCGGGAGCGTGCGGGTGCGTCTCCCGCTCTCTTTCGCTCTCACCCGTGCCTCGCCTCGTCAGCGTCGGGGCAGGCACGGTCGTATTGGAGCTTGAGCTTGAGCTGACCCTCCCGAATGCTCTCGCTCGCGCGCCCGCAGAACCTCACGCCCGACGAGCTGACGGCGGTCGTCAAGAAGATCGAGGAGGACAAGGAGGCCGAGGCTGAGCGCAAGCGCTCGCGCCTCGCGCAGGCGGCGGCGTCGCGCGACGCCATCTTCACCGGCGACGGCGCGGCGCCGAGCGGCGGTGCGGGTCCGGCGGCGGCCGAGGAGGAGGCCGGCGCGGGCGAGGTCTAGATCGGCGAGCGGGTTCGTCTGGGTGGAATGAAGAGATGTACAGCCTCTTCAGCCTTCACGTCTAGCCGCTCGTCCTCGTGCTGCTCTTGCTCGTCCCGCTCTGCCTCGCACTCCAGCACGCTCGGTGCTCGATCGTTCGGGCCTGCTCCTCCGCATTGTCCGAACCGGCTTACCTCGATCGCGTGCGCCGCTAAGGAGATTCCGGACAGGAGGCGGATGCGGTGCGTGCGCGGACAGGAGCTCGCCGGCGTCTCCGCGGTTGTCGCTTCAGCGCTCTTCGCTCTCCCTCTCTCGCTCGACAGCTGCGAGATACCCTGCACTATGCTCGTGCACGAGTCGTCAAAAGCACGGAGTCTGCGCCTAGAATGTGCGTGCCCGTCCCCTTCGCCTCGTCCTCCTCGTCGCTCGCGCGCCGACTCTCGCCGTCCTTCTCGTCCTCGATCCTGCGCAGACCTCCTTCGTGCGTCCAAGCAGCTTCGTCGCGGATCTTACTCGCTGCTCGACAGCTGACGCCCGCTCGCGCCCGCAGTCTGTGACGAGCACAAGACGGTCGAGGCCGAAGTCATTGTGCGCATCGGCCTGCGCCCGCTCACGCAGCGGCTCGAGCCTCGAGCTGACACTTACGTCTTGCGCGCAGCTATCTGACTATCTTACTCGTCTGCGGGCGGATCTCGAGGCCGACTACGAGGACTACCCGAGCGTCGACTTGGCAAACTTCTGTGCGTCGGCTCATTCTTGCTGCTCTTCTCGGCTTCTTCACAGCTGACGATATCATCTGCAGGTCACTACTGTACGTCCCGCTCCGAATTGTCCGGCTAAAGCCGCCGCTCAGCTGTCGCTCGTCTCGCAGGGCGTGCTCACGAGGAAGCGCACGGCGACAACCCGTCCTACACCCTTTACCGCCTGGCCTGCTACGCCTATGTGCGTCTCGTCAGCCTCAAATCGTCGAGCTGAGTCAAGCTGAGCTGACTCCTGGTCCTCGCTGCGCAGGAGAACACGCTTGACCGGCGCGCCAACGACGCTCGCGACCACGTGGCGGCTTGTGCGTCGCCTTGCCCCTCTCCTGCTGCCTCACACACAGCTCGATTTCCTCACACTCGTCGACATGTCTGCAGTGTACGGCAACCTTACGCGCCAGCAATGGCCGGCCTCAGAGCGCGAGGCGCTCCAGGCGCAGCTCACCCGGCTCGTGCGTCCCTCGCCCGCTCCCTTGTGCAAGCAGGCCCGCACTTACCCATCCTTCTTCGTCTGCAGATAGCCAGCTACAAGCGGGCCCTTGAGCTGCACGGGGCGCTCATGTCGACGCGGATGCTCACCGACTTTGGTCCGTCCTCGCGCTCCCTCTCTCGGCCCGTTCTTGCTCGCGCTGACGCCCTTCTTACCCAGTGCGCATGGACGAGCGAGCCGGTACGTCCTCTCTTCTCTCTTGTCGGGACGCTGGGCCGCACTGACGCCTCGCCGCCTCCTCGTCATCGCCTTGCGCACGACCCGCTCGCAGGCTCGCCCCTCCCGGTCGACAAGGTCACTCTCGCCGTCTACGTGCGTCCCCTTCCTCCTCCGTCTTCTCGTCCGAGCCCTTCGGATCTCAACAACGGCGCCCGAGGACCGCAGAAGGCCGAGCTGGCGCGACGGCCGCGCGAGAAGAGCGAGGCGACGTTCAGCCTGGGCGAGCGCAGGACAGCGGCGAGCGGCTCGATGAGCCGGCGAGGCGAGCGCATCTACTTTGCGTGACGTAGCTGGGGCGGGCGTGCATCTCGAGACCGTTCCTGTCGTGCGAGGGCTGCGAGAGGAGCAGAGCGAAGCGCGAGCGAGATTTCCGAAAGGGCGCGACGCCTGGCTCGGCCCGTGCTGCCTCGCAAGGCGGGCCAGATGGACCAGAGAGATGCATTCTGCAGCCCGAACGAAGCGAAAGCCAGCTTCACTGGCGAGACGCGCCTCGGCTCGCTCGCTCGAGCAGGAGGAGGGGGAGCGAGACGAGGAGCGGGCAACGCAGGCGCGCGCGAGTGGACGGTGCCCTGAAGAGCAACAGAGTGCCCGTGTAGCTGCTGGTGCGGTCCTAAACAGCACAGGCCCGACGAGAGAGCGAGAGAGGGAGCTGGCTTGCTCCGCCGTCCGACTCGTCCGCCCGGCTCGGCTCCGACCCGCACCAGCTCGCGCGACTTGCTCCAGAGCGCAACCTAGCAGCAGCGCAGGGCACCTCTCGAGTCCTACCGACTGGGCCAGCGCCACCGCACCGCACAGCCCGTCGTCGCCCCCCTCCCCCTCCTCGTCACTCGCCTCCGCAACCTCAACCGACCGACCTCGACAGCAACAGCTCGCGCGAGGACGACAGCAGTACAGTGAGTCCTGCAGCTCTCATCAGTCCCGCTCGTGGTCTCGGCAGCTTCCTTCGGGCGAGTGCGGTGGACGGCCGACATGGGCTTGTGGGCGATGAGGTCGGGCGGGGCGTGCAGCCTCGTCAGACGGGCGAGCGGGCGAGGGGACTGGCTCATGCGCATACAAGAGCTCTCAAGGAGCTTCCTACGCCCGCGCGAGTCCTGCTCGAGGCTGCAACGACTGCGCCGCCCGGCTGAGGGGGGGAGCTGCCCCATGTCGGATGATGCGCCGGATGGACCAGCTCGCGCGCGAGGGCAACGAGCTGGCAGCGGCAGTGTGTCCGTGGAACTGAACACGGACGACTTGGCCTGCCGTACCGAGTATCCCGCTGACGTCCCTCCTCGCAACAGCCCCTCGACGATGCTGCCTTGGAATCCTCCCTCGGCATTCTCGCTCACGGGCGACCAACAGCAGCAGCAGCAGCGCTACGGCTACTCGGACGCCTCGGGCTCTCATATGCAGAACAACCACCAGCAGCAACAGTCGCCGACGGCCAACCAGCAGCAGCAGATGTCGCCTCAGCAGCAGCAGCAGCAACTCGCGCCCGGCGCCATCCCGCCGCCGCCCACCAACCAGTCGGCCTACCCGCCCATGACGCTCGCCGCGACGCTCCACTTCCTCCAGAGCGAGCACCGCCGGTACGCGCGCGACCGCAACGAGTGGGAGATCGAGCGCGCCGAGATGCGCGCCCGCATCGCGCTCCTCGAGGGCGAGAAGCGCGGCAACGAGGCGGCCCTCAAGAGCTTGGGCAGGCGGTGCAAGATGCTCGAGATGGCCCTCCGCGGCGAACGGTGCGTCAGCCTTGTCCTCGCCGCATCGTCCTGCCCTCGCGCTTGCTCTCGTCACAGTGGGCGGCCGAGGCTTTGATGATCTCGAATGAGAGGCTGACTCTTTCCCTATTGCCCGCAGCTCCAAGTTTCTGTCGACGACCAACGCGCTCGGCGGCACGCCGTCCGTCTCTGGGACCGCCTCGCCCGTCCCCGGCGGCACGCCCGCCCTCGGCAAGGACCCGCTCGCGACCGCCGGCGGCATCCCGCCGCACAAGCTCGCCGCGCTCCAGAAGGACGCGCCCGCCTCTTCGGCCTCGGCGCCCGTTTCGCCGGGCGGCGAGCAGCTCAAGTCGGCGCCCATGGCCGCCTCGTCGAGCACGCCCGGGCCGTCAGCGAGCGTCCCTGCGCCCTCCACCTCCACGTCCACCTCGTCTACCTCGTCGGTCCCGGCGCACGCCCGCGGCGACAGCTTGTCGGTCCCGGCGTCTGCGCCGGACGGGCACAACACAGGCACGTGGTCGAGCGCCGCGAGCGCCGCCGCCGCCGGTGCGCGCGACCCGCGCGGCAAGGCGCGCAGCCGCGAGTACCTCAAGCAGTGCCTGCAGGAGATCACGTACCTCACGAGCTCGGCGACGCTCAACCCGCTCGCCGCCCACTCGTACGCGGCGCCGAGCGTCCCGCGCCCGAGGAAGGTCCTCCCCGAGCAGGTCCCGCCGGCGAGCGCGCCGGGCGTCATCAACCTCGCGCAGCCGCCTGCTGCGGCCGGCAGCGCGCAGACGGGCGAGGTGCCGCCGCTCGCCGGCGCCGAGTCGTTGTCGTCGGCGCCTTCGTCCTCCTCGGGCCCGACGCCGAGCAAGAGCGCGCCCGCCGTCATGTCGCCCGCGCCCGCCGCCGAGTCGGCCTCGTCGAGCAACAAGCCTGCGCCGCATCACGACCTCCTCACGTCGTTCCCCTCGGACCCGCCCTCGGCCTTCGTCCCGCTCCGGCGCCAGATCTCGCAGCCCGGGCAGCAGGGCCCGGGCGCCCTCTCGCGCTCGACCAACCCGCACCAGCTCCAGGGCCAGTCGCGCAAGCAGCGCGACGACGCCGCGCTCGACCCCGAGATCGCGCGCCTCGCCGCGCCCGAGGCCAACGAGGACAAGCCCGACGACGTCAGCGCCGCGCTCGCCGCCGAGAAGGGCGCCCTCATCAGCCAGCGCGAGCCGGCGCAGCTCGTTGCACCCGTCGTCGTTGCCGAGCCCGAGCCGCTCGTCAAGGAGGACGAGATCGTCAACGCCGCGCCGGGCGCCGCGTCCGAAAAGGCCGCCGCGCCGTCCTCCTCCTCGCCATCGTCGTCGAACAACGTCGAGCCGTCGACCGACATCGGCCTCGACGCCGAGCACGACGGCGAGCTCAAGGCCAAGCCCGAGCCGGTCAAGTTCTCGCCCGAGGAGCTCGCGCTCCAGGCGGCCCATGCGGCGCCCGAGGCCAACGAGGAGAAGCCCGACGACGCCGTCGCGCTTATCGCGACTGCGGGCGAGGACGGCGAGGACGAGTCCGAGGTCGAGGGCAAGGACGTCGCGCCGCAGGACGACAAGGACGAGGTGCGTCTCTCTCCCCCTTCCTCCCCCACGCGCCCTCCCAGCCTCTCGCGCCCGTACTGACGGCCGGTGGACAGTCCAGCCCGCTCCCTCCTTCCTCGACGCCTCCCGAGCCAGCATCGGCCGCGTCGGCGGCACCCTCTCGCGCGGCCGAGGACAGCGCAAAAGCCTCGCCGCCGTCCTCGCCTCGTCGGGCCTGAGCGGCGGACCCGACGCGGCGGCGGCGGCGCCCGAGGACGAGGGCGACGAGGGCGACGCGCCGACGGCCATCTTTGCGGCCGGCGGCGAGGCGGGACGAGGCGACGAGTGGCGCAGGAAGCTGCAGGAGGCGGGCAGGCGCGCGTACCCTGGCTTTGCCGGGCGCGCCGGCGCCGCCGCGGGCGGCGACAAGGAGCTGCAGGACATGCAGTGGGACCTCGAGGCGGCGACGGTCGACGAGGACGAGAGCGAGGGAGCGGGCGCGGGCGGCAGGAAGCAGAAGAAGCGCGGCGTGCAGAAGCGTGTCGAGGAGGAGACGGTCGGGCTGAGCGAGGGCGAGCGGTTCAAGCCGAGGCGCGTCCTGCGCAGCCACCTCGACGCTGTGCGCGTCGTTGCGTGCGTCGAGGTCGACGGCGACGAGCTCGTCGTGTCGGGCGGCGACGACGCCGTCGTCAAGCTGTGGAAGGACGCGCTCGGCAAGCCCAGGTGCGTCCGCCTTTCACCCTCTCCTCCCTCTCTCGCTCGTCACTGACTCTTCATACTCGCGCGCAGCTCTCGTGGCGACCTCGAGCCTGTCGTCACCCTTCGTGGCCATGTCGGCCCCGTCACGGCCGTCGCCGTCTCGCGCCCACCCTCGACCGACGACGAGCCCTTCCTCTTCTCGGCCTCGCTCGACTCGACCATCCGCATCTGGGCCTTCCCCTCGGCCTCGCACGACACGTACGACCCGGTCGACTCGTCGCTCGCCCAAGGCGTCCTCGAGCCCGGCGCCGACGCCGTCTGGGGCCTCGCCTCGCTCTCGGACGACCGCCTCGCGTGCATCACGGCGGACGGCTCGATCCAGGTGTGGAACTGGCGTGCCCGCAAGCGCGTCGCGAGCTGGACCTACGGCGCCGCCGAGCCGGCCAAGGGCTCGCTCCGCAAGCGCCCGGCGCAAGTCCCGACGCCGACGGCGCTCGCTGTCGTCGAGGCCAAGCTCGAGGACTCGCAGGGCGTCAAGGAGTTCCTCGTCGTCGCGTTCCAGAACGCCGTCGTCAAGGTGTTCGACGCCGAGGACGGTCGCGAGGTCAAGCGCATCGAGGCGGACGAGTCGGCCGGTACGTCCTCCTTGCTCTCCTCCTGCGCTCTCCCTTCCCTAGATCATGCTCACTGACGCACTGCACCTTCTCGCTCGCAGACGACTCGCCCGAGACGCAGATCAACGCGCTCGCCGTTCACCCAGGCCTGTCGCTCGTCGCCACCGCTCACGAGGACCGCTTCATCCGCGTCTTCGACCTGCGCAGCGGTACGTCCTCCTCCATCTTTCTCGCTCACGCACTCAGTGCTCGACTGACGAATGGCATCTGCAGGAGCATGTCTCGTCTCGTACCTAGCCCACCTCGACGGCGTCACCTCGCTCGCCTTCTCGCTCGCGCCGACCTCGTCCGAGCAGGGCGTCGCCCTCGCCTCGGTCTCGCACGACACGTCGCTCCGCATCTGGAACCTGCAGGTCGACCACACCGGCGCCGGCAAGTCGTCGCTCACCTGCGTTCAGGAAGCGTCGACGCACCGGGTCAAGGGTGCCGAGGGCGTGCTCGGCGTCGCTTTCGCTCACACCGGCAAGGCGGTCGTCACCGCCGGTGCCGATGGAACTGCGCGCGTATGGGAGCAGTAGATGTTGCCCGTCGCGGCCGTGCTCTGGACCCTTCCCCTCGTCGAGTTCTCCTCGTCCTCAAGCTCCCCTCCCCTCTCTGTTCCTCCTCCTCTCCTCCTCGCACTCCTCGCCGTAGACCCATATACCCCCAACCGCTCTCGCTCGTCGCTATTCCCCCTCGTTGCTCCTCTCCCTCGTCCTTGTCTGCCCTTCTTGCTCTTGACCTGCATGCTCAGCAGCGTTTTCTTCCTTTCTCCCGCCGAACCGCTCTCGAAGCAGCGCGATAGAGAATGGGCGTTGCACGATGAAGAGGGAGAGAGAGCTGCGGGAACTAAGCTAGGGCGAGGGAAAGAAGGAGACGAGGGGAGAAGAGAGAGACGTCGAGGATCTAGGAAGGCGGGGCACCGCCGTGCGCACGGACCCCGTCGGCCGCCATCTGGCGCGCGAGGTCGTCGAACTCGTCCATGCGCAGCGAGCCAAAGTCGCCGTTGACGCCGTACGCGCCCGGGTGCTGCTGGTGCGGCGGCGGCGGCGGCGAGGATGCGCCGTTGGCGTAGCTCGCCGAGTGGCTCACGGGCGGCGCCTGCGGCTGGAAGCCCGAGTAGGCCGCGCGCTCGTCCTGCGGCGAGTACGGCGCCGGGTATCCGAACGAGTCGCTCGCGGCCGACGACGACGGCGGGCGCTGCGCCCTCTTGCCCGCGGCGACGCTTGGGTCCCGATGCAGCTCGTGCGACGACGAGTCGGACTGGTGCGTCATGACCGTGTTCGTCGACGCGCGCAGAGCGTGACGGTCGAGCTGTGACGGGTAGGCGGGCCCGCCGCCGTTCGAGGAGGGCTCGTACGTCGGGACGGGCGAGGCGAGCGGCTCGCGCTCGAAAGCTGCGGCGGCGAGGCGCGAGGGCGGCGCAGGAGGCTCGTCGCGCTGAGTGTCGACGGCGGCCTTGGCCGAGTAGTCTGCGAGGCAAGAGCGAGCTCGAGTCAGCAGCGAGTCGAGGCTTGAGCGCACGAAAGAGAGAGAGAGGAAAAGGAGGACGCACAACGCTCGAGCTCGGCCTTCTCGGCGGCAGCACTCGACGTCGAGCCGCCTGGCGCAGGCGGCGCCGGGTACGACGGCGGCGCCTCCTCGTCCTCGACGGGGAGCGCCGCCTGCTTGCCGCGGTCCTCCTCGGCGCGGCGACGAGCAGCCGCGGCAGCGTCTTCGGCCCGACGACGAGCGGCGGCCTCCTCCTTCTCCTCGGCGGCCGTCTTGTACGTGCTCGTGGAGCTTGTCGGCGGCGCACGAGGCTCGACCGGCGCCGAGGCAGCCGTATGGGGAGGAAGAGGCGGCTTGAGCGGGAGGGAAGGCACCGAGGTCCGTGCGTCGCCGTACGCCGGATGGACGGGCGGCAGCGGCTGTGACTGCGGCTGCGACCCGCGAGGATAGCCGTTGCCCTGCGGGTAGGCCGGTTGGAGCGCGGCCGGGTCGTAGTGCGACGGCGACGACGTCGGCGAGCTGTACGGGCCGGGCGAGCCGACCTGCGCGCGCCGCTCGCGCAGCTGCGCGAGGTACCTCGCCTTCTCGTCGCTGAGGCCCGACTGCTGGCCGATGGCCTGGGCGTAGAACTCGGCGGTCGCGTTGGCGGCCGAGGTGCTGGGCGCGAACGAGGCCACCGAGGGAGCGCGGTGGACGCCGTTGCCGTACGAGGTCGTGCGGCCGTTCGACGGCGGCGACGGGTAGGCCGGGCGGTCGTATGAGTCGGTGCGAGAGTCTGTAAAGGCGAAGAGTCAATTGAAGGCGCAGAGCTGGAAAGTGAGAGAGAGGAAAAAGGACGCACAGGTCGACAAGCCCTCGCTCGACTGCTGCGCCCGCCTCGCCGCCGCGGATGCCGCCGCCGCCGCCGCCTCGGCAGCCCGGTGATGTTCCTCCTCCTCGTACCTGCGCCGCTCCTCCTCCTCGCGCTCGTACCGCTCCTCCTCCTCGGCCCGCCGCCGCGCGTCCTCCTCCTCGGCCGCCCTCGCCCTCGCGCGCTGCTCCTCGTCGAACCGCCGCTGCGCCTCGGCCGCCTCGGCCTCGCGCCGTGCGATGTCGGCGAGGCGCGCGCGCTCGCCCTCGAGCCGGCGCCGCTCGGCGTCGGCGCGGTTCCGCTCCATCTCGGCCTTGCGCGCCGCGGCCGACCTGCGCTCGAGCTCTGCGCGCTCGCGCTCCTCGTCGAGGCGGCGCATCTCGTCGGCCATGGCGCGCTTGGCGTCGTCCTCGCGCTTGCGCTCGTCGGCTTGGCGCTCGATCTCGAGCGCACGGACCCGCTCGGCCTCGAGGTGGTGCGCCTCGAACCGGCGTAGCTCGTCCTGCATCGCCTGCTCGGCCCGCCGCCGCTTCTCGTCGATCTCGGCGCGCGCCTGCGCCTGCCGAGCCTCCTCCTCGCGCTGCCACCGCTCCTCGTCGGCGGCGATGCGCGCGAGCCGGTCGGCCTCGAACGCCTCGCGCGCGAGGCGCTCGACCTCGCGCCGCTCGTCCTCGGCCTCGGCGATCAGGCGCTGCTCGTACGCGAGCTGGGCCTCCTCAAAGTCGAGCTCGGCGAGGGCCTGGTTCTGGCGCTCGAGCTCGAGGCGCGCTTCTTCTTGACGCTTGCGCGCCATCTCCTTGGCGTCGAGGAATAGCCGGCGCTTCTCGGCTTCGGCCGTCGTGAGGCTGCGGCCGAGGAGCGCGGCGGGCGACGTCGGCGGGTCGCGAGGCGGCGCGGGATCGACAGCAGGAGGTGGAGGCGGCGGCGGCGAAGAGATGGACGGCGTCGAGGTCGACACGTCCGAGCCCGACAGGGCCATGATCGTGTTGGATCTCGTCGGCGCGAGGTGCGCCGTCGCGAACGTCGGCCCGCCCTCGACGTACTGCGACGCGCGTAGGCCCGAGCGGTCGCTCTCGGTGCGCGCGCCGGCTGCGGGGCGGCTCAGCTCGTCGCGCGAGTCGCGGTGGACGATCGCCGCGCGGTGGAGCGACGCCGGGTCGTCCTCGACGCTCGGCGAGTGCTGCGACTCGCTGTAGCGGTGGTGGTGGTGGTTGAGGATGCTCGTCGGCGACGGCGCCGAAAGGCTATCGGTGCCGTGCACCGACAGCTGGAGCGCGTCGCGCTGCCGCGTCGCCTGCTCGTAGTAGCTGTGCTTCTCGTCCTCGGCCGTCGTGGGGAGCGCGCCGAACGACGTGCGCATGGGCGCCGGTGCCTCGAGGCGGCGCGGCGGCGACGACAACGACGAGGGGCCGAAGCGCTCGTCGGCGTCGAGCTCGCGGTCGCGCTCGCGGTCGTGCGCCGACGTCGGGTTGGCAACGTGGAACCCGGCGCCGCTCGCGCTGCCGTACGTGCGCTGGAGGAGGCGGCTCTTCTCGAGCGCGGCGTCCTGGTAAGAGGCGATGGGCGACGGCGCCGGCGGGAGCTGCTCGCTGTCCTGCCGGGCCGGCGTGCGCTGCAGCGGCGGGGACGTCGAGCGAGCGCTCAGCTGGCGCTGCGCCTCGGGACGAGCCGGCTCGTGCTCGGGCTCGTGCTCGGGCGGCGAGGGGGCCGCCGACGGCGACAGGCCGACGCGGTCGCACAGGCCTTCGACCCAGCCGATGTCGCGCATGATGCCCTTTGCCGTGCGCGAGTCGCAGTCGCCGATGAGGACGGGCCAGTGGTCGACCGAGATCTCGTCGCCGCCCTCGAGCATGGCGCGGATCTTGAGGTGGTACGCGACGTCGACGTGCTGCGTGCGGTGCTCGGGCCCGTCAGCGTCGAGAAGAGCACGGTCAGGAAGGGAGAGCGAGAGAGGGACGCACCTTGGCGGTGCGGACCGTGACGCGCGTGTGGTTGTTCGGGACGACGCCGGTCAAGTCGAACGCGACGGGCTCGTTCTCGTACAGGACGGCGAACGCGCTCGGGTTGTCCGGGTCGGCCGACACGCTCGCGTTGGCCGTGAAGAGCGCCGTCACCTTGGGCGGCGCGCGCACGACGTCTGCGGGCGAGAGCGAGGGGCGTCAGCTCGAGAAGAGGGGTCCGAGCGAGCGAGGGGAAGAAGGGTCGACGTACAGTTCTGGTTGCTCGGCGAGGGGTGGCGGTAGGTCAACGTCTCGCGCAGGACCGTGTCGAGGCGAGTGAGCTGCGAGCGTGAGCGAGAGAGTCAGCTCGAGAGGGAAGAAGAGGACGAAGAGAGGGAGGGAAGGGGACGCACCTTGAGCGGCTTCGACCCTCCCCAGCCGATCTGGACAAACACGCGCACGGCGTCGCCCGGCCCGAACGCGAGCCCCTCGCGCGTCGCCTTGATCCACACCTCGCCCGCCGTGCCGTCCTGCCGGCGGATCGCCAAGCGCGCCTCGCGCGTCTCGCCGAGCGTGAGCTCGCCCGAGCCGGGCGGCGCGGCCCAGGGGAGCTTGGGCGGGAGCGGCGAGGGGAGGACGGGCTGGTAGGCCGGCCAGGTCGGGAGGATGTCGGCCTTGTTGAGGAGGATGGCGGCCGAGGCGATGACGATGGTCGACTTGGGCGCGGTCTTGAGAAGGCCCCTGCGAGCGGTGGTCGAGAGGGGTCAGTGAGGGCTCGACGAGCAGGCACAGAGAGCGGAAAGAGGGACGCACTGCTTGCCCTTGATGCAGAGCGAGGCGACAATCTGGTACGCGACGCCTCGGTACTGCGAGTCGACCTCGACGGTCGGCGGCAGGCCCTCGGGGAGCGGGATCGAGAACGGGTAGTTGCCGTCGGGGATGAAGTCGAACCCGTCGTCGTCGTCGTACTGCTCGTCTTGGCGAGGCGCCTTGTGCGACTTGGACGAGAAGAGGCCCTTGAGGCCCTTCTTGCGCGGGCTGTCGACGACGAGCGGGCGAGGGACGTCGGCGCCCTCGCTGACGCCCGCCTCCCACAGCTTGTTGGGCCCGACGCCGATGAGCTCGACGTAGCGGCCCTCCTTGCGGCTCGGGTCGGTCGACTTGGGCTTGGTCGTCGGGTCGGCTGCGGGCGGGCGAGGGGACCCGGGTCAGCGGCGGCTCTCGCGCTCGCTCAAGGAGAGGGAGCAGGACGCACTGTTGGGCGGTGGCGGGACGGTTTCGATCTTCTCGAGCTCGACGCTGAGCCATCGCGCCAGAGTGTGGCCTTTTGGAGCGGCTCGCACCTCGACCGTGCCGGAGAGGTGAGCCTGAGGGCGCAGGACGTGCGGGAGCGGGAAGAGCGGGTCGGGTGTTGGTGTGGGCTCGGCCGACGGGTCGGACGCGGGGATGCCCGGGTAGCCCTGGAGGAAGTCGCGATGAGGCGGTGGGCGGAGCGTGCTGTGGAGGAAGGGCAGTCAGCGCTGGTGCGGGGCGGGGGGGCGGGACTAGTAGGAGGGGACGCACATGCGCGGTTGCTGGCTCGACATAATGCAGCAGTGGCAGTGCAAGCAGAGTAGCAAGCGAGCAAGAGCGGAAGCAAGAAGCGAGAGGCGCGAGGGGGGCCAGACACCGAGCCGACGAGCCGGAGTGTCCGGTGCGCGGACGCTGCGGCGCGAGCGCGCACGTCGTGGCTACGGCGAGTCGGCGGGCTCGGCTGCGGCTGCGATCGAGGCACACGCGTGCTTGAGCTGTGGGCGAGCGGGAGGACGATTGAAAGCAGGCGGAGCTGATGAAGATGAGGAGGAGGGCAGAGTCAGCTGTCCAGCCGCAGAGGGGGCTCGAAGACAGGGTGCAGAGGACTCACAGGCTGGACGATACGCCGTGCGCTCCTCAGCCAGCCCGCCTGAGCAAGAGGAGGACGGCGGAGCGAGCCGAGGAGCGCGTCGCCGACGCGCCTCTGCTCTCTCGCTCTCGCCCTCACCCGACACGCCGCCCAGCTGCAGCCATGCCCTCGATCAAGCGCGAGCGCAGCATCACCCCGGCAGACAACGCCCCCGCGCCCACCCCGACCGCCTCGAGCGCCATCCACCGCGCCATCGCCCTCGTCTCGTCCACCTCCCCCGCCCGCCGACTCGACCTCGACGTACAGCTCCTCGCCATCCTTAGCGAGGCCGCCGCCCTCTCCACCGCCCAGGAGGACCGCGAGCTCGAACACGACCGCAAGCGCATCAAGCACGAGCGCCCCTCGGTCGAGCCCCAAGCCGCCGACGCCGCCCAGCTCCCGCCCGCCGCCGCTCAGCAGGGCGACAAGGCCCCGATGCCGAGCTTCTGGGGCCTGTCGGCCATCCAGGGCGAGCTGAGTATCCTCGAGGACACCGTCCTGCGCGACATCGAGGCCGGCCTCCCTCTCCTCGACAAGCTCGTGCGTCCTCCTCTCCCTACCTTGCCATGTCTCCTCTCGCCTGCACGCACTAACGCCTCCGCTCTGCAGGGCATCCTCCTGCGCCCGGTCAAGGGCAGCGACGACAAGGTCAACCTCCTCGAGTGGGAGGCCCTCTTCTCGGTCAAGGTCGCCGACTCGAACTGGAGGGGCGCCTTCTTCCGCCCGCGCGTCATCTTCACCAACAGTGCGTCCCCAGCTTTCTCTTCTCTCGCGCGCCTCCCCTGCTCGGTTCGGCCCTGACCCCCG
>Ga0308169_10001524_pt1 | contig 26866 bp, 25 predicted proteins | sample PhyBR1_2_FD_202139 | JGI IMG/M metagenome (GOLD analysis project Ga0308169, IMG submission 202139) | Phyllosphere microbial communities from UC Gill Tract Community Farm, Albany, California, United States - DLSLSB.R1 | ecosystem: Host-associated > Plants > Phyllosphere > Unclassified | place...
ACCTTTGGGGACTGCGTTGAGACCTTACCCCCCAGGCCTGTCCACCGGGGGTTGGGCAGACCACACCGTGAAGCTTAGGGCGGGAGAGTTACAGGGCATATTGGACACCCCCTGCAGCCCCTGTGAAGCAAAACGTCCAACCTGATTAGGTCTCATTACCTTTGGGGACTGCGTTGAGACCTGACCCCCCAGGCTGGGAGCCCCGCCCGGTACATCCCTTGCAACCACAGTCCTCTCCCCATTCAAGTGTGTAGACAGTGACCATCAAGTCAGAGAGGTCAGTGTGAGCGGTGCGCCTCGCACGGACCTTGGCGCGCCCGCTCCCTCTCGCTCTCTCGACTCAACCTCTCGGCCCTCCCTCGCCTCTCCTTTCTCGCCCAACCCCTTCGCGCTCCTCGACGGTCCCGACACGCTCAGCAGGCTAGGAGGAGCGGGTGCATGCAGTTGAGTGAGGAGCTTGTCCTGAGCGGGAGTGACGGTCACCTTGGTGTAGCTCCCCCTCGCGCTCTGCCTCTCCCTCTTCTTCAGTCTATCTCGAAATGCCAAGCCCCAGTCACTTTCTGCAGCTCTCCAGAGCGGGAGCCTGCAAGTGACCGACGGCCTTTCGACCCGCTCGCCGCCAACTTGCGCTCCTGGACGAGTCGACCTTCTCGCCCGTATGCAGCTTGCAGTCAAAGAGCCAGCCACTCAGCAACCCGGACCCGCCAAAGCCTCTCGTGATGCAAGCTCTCCGACCGCCGCTCCTTGACCCAAGTGCGTTCAGTGCGCTGGTTGCATGTATTGGGACAGAGAGAGGACGTAGCATTGATCCGGGAGAGGGAGAGATGAAGAGAAGGGGGTGCAGGAAAGGAAAGAGAGGGAGAGAAGGCGGAAGGGGGAGAAGGGGGAGGGGCGGCGGATTAGTTGTAGAGGTTGAGGAGGGCCGGGTCCTCGATGAGCTTCTTGACGAGGACAAGGAAGGTGACAGCTGTGAAGGTGAAGGAAGGTCAGTGCGCGCTGAGACGAGGAAGGCAGCGCCGGCGGGTATGAGCGGCGAGACGGAGAACGTACCCTCGCGACCGTCGATGATGCGGTGGTCTGCAGGGAGGAAGCAAGCGTCAGCACGGCGCAGGGCGAGCGAGGAAAAGAGAGAGAGGGAGCGGCGACGCACCGTACGTGAGCGCGACGGTCATGATCGGGCGGACGACGATCTTGCCGTCCGAGTCGACCCACGGGCGCTGGTTGATGGCGTGCATGCCGAGGACGGCCGCTTGGGGCGTGTTGAGGATCGGGGTGCCCATGAGGCTGCCGAAGACGCCGCCGTTCGAGCTGTCGCAGGCGAAGGGAGAGGGCGAAGGGTCAGCGTGACTCGTTCTCGAGCGTGCGCGCCGAGCGCGAGCGCCATGCACCACGGCGGAAGCTCCCAACGCCGACGAGAAGAGGAGGAGGAGGAGGAGGAGGAGGAGGAGGAGGAGGAGGAGGAGGAGGAGGAGGAGGAGGAGGAGGAGGAGGACGCACATGGTGAAGGTGCCGCCGTTCATGTCCTCGAGGGTGAGCTTGCCGTCGCGCGCCTTCTTGCCGAGGGCGGCAATCTCGCGCTCGATCTCGACAAAGTTGAAGCCCTCGGCGTTGCGGAGGACGGGCGTGACGAGGCCCTTGGGCGTCGAGACGGCGACCGAGATGTCGGCGTAGTCGTGGTACACGAGCTCGGAGCCCTCGATCGAGGCGTTGACGGCGGGCAGCTCGCGGAGCGCGACCGACGAGGCCTTGACGAACGCAGACATGAAGCCGAGCTTGACGCCGTGGTCCTTGAGGACCTGGTCCTTGTACTTGGACCGGAATACCATCAAGGCCGACATGTCGATCTCGTTGAAGGTCGTCAGCGACGCGGCCGTGTTCTGCGCCTCCTTGAGGCGCTCGGCGATGCGCGAGCGCATGCGCGACATCTTGACCTGCACGTTCATCTCGGCGAGAGGGTCAGCGAAGCGCTCCCGAGGGCGCACCGAGCGAGGAGAGGGAGAGGTGGACGCACGCGAGTCTCGTTGCGCGAGCCCTGCTTGGGCGGCGACTCGGGCGCCGTCTTGCCCGACTCCTTCTTGGCCTGCTCGGGGACCTTGGGCGCGGGCGTGGCCGAGTCGGGCTTGCGGTACTCGGACTTGGGCTCCGGGTTGGCCTCCTCCTTCTTGGGCTGCTCCTTGGGCGCCGACGACGACTCGTCCTTCTTGGGCTCCTCCTTGGCCGAGGTCGCCTGGTCCTTCTCGGGCGAGTCGTCCTTCTTGGGCTCCTCCTTGGCTGCGAGCGGGGGAGAGGATCCGTCAGCGAGAGCGCGAGAGACGAGGAGGAGGAGGGCGAGAGGCGGACGCACCTTCAGGCTTGGAGCCGCCGGCCTCGAGCTTGAACAGGTCCTGGCCGACCGTGACCGTGTCCTCCTCGTTGGCGAGGAGCTCGGTGAGGGTTCCTGCCCTGGGCGCGTTGACGGCGACGTCGATCTGGGCGCGAGCGAGCGAGTTGAGGGAGGAGGGTCAGCAGGCCGCGGCATAGGTCGGCGCGCGCGAGCGGGGTGGGAGAGAGGGCGGGCGCGGGGCGCACCTTGTCCGTCTCGATGGTGGCAACCTCCTCGTCCGCCTCGACGTAGTCGCCCTTCTGCTTGAGCCACTGCTTGAGCGTGCCCTCGGTGATGGACTCTGCCATGGACGGGACCTTGACGATCTCGTCTGCGGGCGCGGAGATGCGAGACGGCGGTCAGCTCCAGCCACGACCAGATCGTCTCGAACCGCTCCAAGCGGCACGAGGTGCAAGGAGGAGCGGAGAGGGGCGGTGAGGGGACGGAGTGACGAACCGAGAGAGAGAGGCGAGGCATGGAAGGAGCGGACGAGGGCGGGGCTGTGCGGGCACGGGGCGAGTCAGTCGAGGTGTGCGGTACCGCGCAACAGGCGAGGGGCGGGAGCTGGACGCACAGTGCGAGGCGGGGAGACTGAGTGCGGGCAGAGCCGGCGAAGGCGCTGCGGGCGAGAGAGGGCGCGGCGGTCGAGGCGAGGCAGCGCGCGCTGCGGGCGAGGGCCCTCGGGGCGGTGGCACGAACGGCAAGCATGCTCGAGGCGGGAGGCTAGAGGCGAGAGGGGACGAGAGAGAGGCGAGGCGAGGAGGCGAGGAGAGCGCCGGAGCTCGCAGCGGAGCAACGACGACGACGACGACCACCTCGCTCCTCCTCTCACATTCTAGGGCAGGACTAGAGCGGCCATGGACTCGTCCCAGGAGTCATTCGTCGTCGTGTCGCCGCACCACCCGGCCCACCTCCCCGCCCACCTCGCGCGCTTCTTCCCCTCGCTCAACGACTCGACCTCGCCGCCCTCGCTCCACGACCTCGCACAGCGGGTAGACGAGCAGCGCACCCGCCAGCCCGACCACAAGCTCTTCATCGACCACCTCGTCGCCCTCGCCCTCCCCGACCTCGACGCCGCCCACCGCCCCTCGTACCCGCACGACGTCGCCTCGCTCGTCGCCCGCCTCGCCGCCGCCGGGCCGTCGCCCGTCGCCCGCTCGAGCCTGTACTACCTCGCCCTCGCCCTGAGCGGCGCCGACCTCGCGCGCGACCTCGCGCACGACCTCGTCCTCCCCGTCCCCTTCCGCCTCGCAACCCGCGCCCTGTTCCTCGTCGACTCGGGCCAGTACGCCCTCGCCCTGCGCCACCTCGCCGACCCGCGCGTCCAGGCCGACTTTGTGCCCCGCACCCTCGCCGTCCTCGCCTCGGCGCCCGCCGACCCCAAGGACCGCGCCCAGCTCGTCCTCGGCTACTGGCGCCTCGCGCGCATCCGCCTCGACGACTACTCGAGCGACGAGTGCAAGCACGTCCTGCGCGCCCTGTGCGCGCCCGAGCGCCCGCGCGGCGTCCACGAGGCGTGGCAGCTCGCCCGCACCTGGCCCGTCGAGGCCGAGCGGGACCAGCTCGCAGCCACCATCCTCGAGACGTGCTTCGGCGGTGCGTCCTCTCTCACATTCATCCTCACAGCCGACATGCACTGACGCTCACCCCTCTCCCTCGCAGCCAACCACACGGACCTCCCGCTCTCGGCGCACCTGTCGGCCCTCATGGTCGTCCCCTTCACCGCCACGGAGGACGCCCTCGCGACGCGCTTCTGCGCCGCGCCCACCGCGCCCACCGCGCCCCTCAGCCTCACCCTCACCGTCGACTGGCGCCTGTCCAAGCTCGTCGCCGAGGCCCGCCCCGTCGACGCGCTGCGGTTCTACTCGCGCGTGCGCAGGGACCAGGGCGACAAGCTCGCCAAGAGCGACGCGCGCGACCGCCTCCTCAAGGCCGTCGAGGCCAACCTGAGCGACGTGCAGCGCTCGACGCTCGAGCTCGACCTGTCGCAGCCGCCCGCGCCGGCGCCAACCACGTCCGCCTCGAGCACCGCCGCCGCCGCCGCGCCTGCTCGGCAGCAGGTCACGCACCCGGCCTGGGCGCCCTCGGCCGCTCCCGCCCAGCAGCCGCAGCAGCAGCAGGCACCCTCGACGCCCGCCGTGCCCCCTCGCACGCTCGCCGCCGCGCGCGCCGCCCAGCGCCCCGCCCCGCCGCCCCTCGCCCCGACCGCCGACGAGCTCCCGCTCTCGGCGAGCCCGTTCGTGCGCTCGTCCGCCGGCACCGCCGCCGGCGCGCAGGGCGGCCTCCTGCGCGCGCTCGAGCACGCGCACACGGGCATGGCCACGCCGCGCAAGCTCGCCCCCTCGGCGGGCGGCGCGGGCGCGCCCGGCTCGCCGTTCGCCCAGGCGGCGACGCCCGCCCGCACGAGCGCGCTCGTCGCTGCCGAGCAGCAGCAGCAGGCGCAGCCGTCGCCGAGGCCGACGCTCGCCGGCTTTGGTTCGGTGCGCCAGGTCCCGCTCACGACGAGCGCGCTCGCGTCGCCGGCGCCGAGCCGGGTCGCGGCGGGCCCCACGCCGGCGCGCACCCCTGCCGCCACCGCAGCCGAGCAGAAGGACGACGAGGACGACGAGATGCGCTCGCCGACCGCGCAGGCCGACGACGCCGACGAGGCCCCGGCGCGCGACCGCGCCGTCCAGCGCACCAAGACCGCCGGCTCGGGCCCAGGCTCGGCCGCCTCGCCCGCTCGCCGCGTCGCCGGCGTCGCCGGCAAGGGCAGCGAGCCGACCAAGCGCCGCGCCGTCGCGCGCCGCCCGCCGCACGACAGCGAGGTCGACGCCAAGCGCAGCAGCGCGCGCACCGTCGTCAAGCAGCAGCCGAGCCGGGCCGCCAAGCCGCCTGGCGCGTTCCCTTCGTCGTCGACTGCGTCCGCTGCCGAGGAGGAGGACGACACGCAGGACGAGGCGGACGACGAGCCTGCGCCGGCACCGGCGCGCCGCAAGCAGGCGGCCGCCGTGGCGCAGACGCCGCGCCGCCGCTCGGCGCGCGCGAGCGTCGCGGCTTCATCGCGCGCAGGCACCGCCGAGCCGGCGTCGCCGCCCGCTGCGGCTGCCCCGCCGCCGACGACGGGCCGCCGTGCGACGCGCGCGACGTCGGCGACGCCGTCCGAGCCCGAGCGCGGGGCGCAGCAGACGCCCGTGCGGCGCTCGTCGAGGCTGAGCGGGCTCGGCGCGAGCGCGGGAGCGGGAGGGTCGGGCACGGCGAGGCGCCCTGCGAGGGGTGCGGCCAAGGGCAAGGGCAGGATCGAGGAGGAGAGCGACGAGTAGAGCGAGCTTGTCGAGCCGCGAACGCAGTGCAATATCGCCAGAACGAGCTTCTTCAATCACTCTCGAGAGCTTGCTCTTCGATTCTCTCTCTGAACGAGCGCTTGTCGAAAGACGAGCAGCAGGAGAACGACCGAAGACAAAGAGGTGCTACAGGCAGCGCGACAGGATTACAGAAACGGCGAGGGGACATGACAGCTCGTGAGAGACAAGGCGAAAGGAGAGGGAGACGTTCGAGCGAGGTTACTGCGTGCAAGAGAGGGAGGGTCAGCAACCGCTGGACGAGAAGTGCGAGGAGAAGGGGGAGAGAAGCGGCGCACCTGCAGCGGCTCCGAGCTCTGGCTGAGGCGGCTCAGGTGGATGTAGCAGTCGGTGCCGTACCTGCGCAAGCTCATGAGCGTCAGCATCGTGCCCCACGGGTTCGAGAAAAAGACGGCGAGGGAGGTGCACGCACCCCTCCATCGAGATGAGCTTGAGGTTGCCGCCAAAGTACTGCGCGTACAGGCGCGCGATCGGCAAGCCGTAGCCTGCGAGCGCACGTCGAGCGAGTCAGCGAGGCGATGAGAGCAAGGGGCGGCGAGACGAGGGACGCACCGAAGCCCGCCATCGGCGCCTTGAAGTCGGTGCCCTGGAAGTCCTGGTCGAGGTTCTCCGGGTTGGCGGTCGTGTACCTGCGCGCGACGGCGTCAGTGCAGGCTCGAGAGAGGGAAAAGAGGTTGAGGAGACGCACATCCAGGTCCAGACGAGCGGCAGAGCGCTGCGAGGGATGCCGCCTCCCTCGTCCGAGATCTTGATCGTGATGTCCTGCAGAGCGCCGATGGGTCAGCCTCCTCCTTGCCGGCTCAGGCGCGAGAGCGAGGCAGGACGCACCTCGTTGCCCTCGGCGACGATGACCTTGACGGGCGGGTAGTTCTCGCAGTCGACGCCGTGCGTCTCGACGACGGCGCGCAGCGAGTTCTTGAGCACCTCGAACAGGACGTGGTTCTGCGAGAGGTTGCTCGTCAACCTCGTCTCGGGTCCGAGCTGCAGAGAGAGAGAGAGAGAGAGAGGGGAGGAAGGTGGGGACTCACGAGATGGCTCGGCACGTACATGAAGTTGAGGTCCTTGGGGCAGATGAGCTGGACGGGCGGGCCCTTGAACAGGCCGTAGTGCTCCTCGCACACGTACGTCGCGTTCTCGATCGCCTCGCGCGCAATCTGGTGCACGTTGGTGCGCGTGCAGATGATGCCGACTGAGGGAGGGAGGGAAGGGCGAGCGTCAGGGTGTGCGCACGAGGAAGGACCCGAGGCGGACACAGAGGACGAGGCGCGCACCGTAGTCCTGTGAGGGCAATCTGGAAGTCAGTCTCGACCCTGAAGAGACAGAAGGAGCTAGAGCGACGCACCTCGTGCGGTTCGAGACGGTTGAGCGCGATGTGCTGGCCGATGAGGACGCGGATGCCTGTCGCGCGCACGGTCCTCGTCAACTCGAGACCAACGCCAAGCCGTCGACAAGGAAGAAGGGACGCACCGATGCGGCTCATGTAGAAGCGGTCGAGGAACGTCTGGATCGAGCGGTCGATGTGGGCGCTCTGGCGGTCGCGCTTGAACTCGAGGATGCCCTGGGCGACCGTCGTCACGACCGGGTCGTGTCGCCGCTTGATGCTGCTCAGGACGCGCGTGAACTTGTCGTTGTAGTCGTGCACCTCGGGCGGCCACACGATCGTCTCGTCCGGGTTCGAGTAGTAGCTGCGAGCAGGAAGGAGCGGCTCGTCAGCTCGGCTCCTCCTCGAGAGGCGGCAGCGAAGCGTGAACGCACCGGTGGAGCGGCATCTTCTGTCGACCCTGCTTGCTCTTGAGCTGATTGGCGCGCGGCTTCATGTGCTCGGGCAGCGAGGGATTGGGTTTGGGCTCGGGGATGCTCTCCGACTCTTGCGAGGCGCGCAGGAGCGCCTCGGTGAGGTTGGTCGGCAGTTCGGGGCGGGGGAAGTTGACGAGCTCCTGCGCAGGAGGTAGTCAGCTTCACCTTCAACGAGAGGGAGAGGCGCGAGCCTTTGAGGAAGCGGAAGGAGGAGGGGACGAACCTCGAAACTCTGCGCGTACCACCGCTTGACCTTCTCGATGCTGGGCATCTTGTGCAGGCCATGGGGCAGCTCGTCAAGCTCCTTGACGCGGTGCGCGAGGCGGATCGGGAGCTCTGCGGCGAGGAACTGGGACGCCCGGAGGAGGGTGCCCTGGATGGCGGCGTCTCGTCAGCTTTGGCTCGTGCAAGCGCAGAGAGACGGCGAGAGGGACGCACCTGTGAAGGGTTCTGACCTGCAGGAGCGAGAGGCGAAGCAGAGCGAGTCAGCGAGGCTGGACAGCGCTAGTGGGGCGCCGAGGAGATGGTGACCATGGGCCGCTCGCACGCACCGAACTGGACCATCTGGCGCAGCGAGACGCCCGTCTGCGGGAAGGTGGCATAGTGTGCGATCTGTCGCCGCAACCTGCGCAGGACAAGAGGGCCGGGTCAGCGAGCGTGAGCGGTTGCGCGGGGTCGAGTCGCGGGGGGACCAGGGGGGGAGGGTGGGCGGCGAGCCAGGGCGCTGTGCTGGAGCAAGGAGGACAGTGGACGCACGCCTCGGTGAACTGGAAGACCATGGTGGTGCTGGAGCGCTCAGCTGCGGTGGTGGTCGTGAGCGAGCGGATGCGCCTGCGCGCGAGCGAGCGCTCTCGTCGTCGCCGCGGTCTCTTCCGGCAACTCGACAGCGGGCGTCCTTGACTCTCGCTTTCGCTCGTCGCAAGTGCTCCCTTCTCGAGAGCACACGGACATGTAGTGCACGACACGACAAAGATTGCAAGGAACGAAGGACAATGCTGCTCGCGAGGGAGAGAGGGGAATAAAAGTGCGAGGGGAACCGGGTATCGTCTCGACGCCATACTCGTCGCGTCTAGAGCACATAAACTATCTGCGCGACGTGCTCGACGAGTCAGCGAAGGTCTCGAGAGCGGCGAGAGGCGCGAGGGGAAGGAGGGACGCACCTGGTCGGGTCGGACGAAAAGGGCCTTGCGAGGTCCGCGCTCGCGCTGCCCGGTCGGCGACGCCGACCTGCGGGGCGCACGGCGCGACGGCGGGCGGAGCGCAGGCGAAGTGGGTCGGGTAGGCGGCTCGGACGAGGACGCAGACGACGCCGGCGTGAGGGAGAAGTAAGTGACTGCGCGCGAGGAAGAGAGGTCAGCGTGCGCGCAAGGCGGGGCTCGAGAGGGAGAGAAGGACGCACCGTCTCCCCTGCGTCCCTCGCACCAGCTCAGGTTGGCTGCCTCGGGCGGGATCGCACTCTCGAGCGCCTCGACGCCTACCCACTGCCCCTCCTCGTCGACGAGCGCGCCGATGTACCGCACCTGCGCCTTGATGCGCAGCGCCTTGCCGCCCTGGCCGCCGGCACCGGTGCGCACGGTGACGATGCACGGGATCCCGGCGAGGAGGCTCGTGCCGGGTAGGCCTGGGCTCGGCGACGCAGCGGCGGCTCTCGCTGCTGCTGCTGCTGCGGCGGCCGCGGGCGTGCGGCGCGAAGCTCCCGCCGCCGCAGGGAGAGAAGAGCGAGTGCGCGCAGTCGGACGCACGGTCGCTGCGCCGGTCGATGCGCCCGTGGTGGACGACGCCGATGGGCGGCGCGCCGAGGGCCCGAGCGTCGTGGTCGAGGCCGACCGGCGCGACGCGAGTGAGGTCGACGACGCAGGCCTGCGCAGGGGAGGTGCCGCCGCAGTCGTCCTCGCCGAGGCGATCGAGCGCAGCGATGTCGTCGATGGCTGCCGCCGCGGCAGGGTGCCGTTCACCGGCGCTGGCGAGGTCGTCGAGGTCGTGGTGCGGCGAGCGACGACGGGCGTCGCCGAGCTCGACATGGCGGGGCGCCGCACTGGTGGCGGGCGCGAAGCAGTGCTCGGAGCGGTGGCCGTGCGGGCAGTCGCTGTGCTCGCGACGGACCGGCGGCTCGTCGTCGACGGCGTCGGCGACGGTCGTCGGCGCGGCGCAGGGTCGGTCGAGGTGGACGTCGCTCTAGCCCTCGATGCCGTGGACGCGACCGACCGGATGGAGGCGGGCCGACTGCTCGTGGACCGCCCGACGCCGTTGACCTGCGCCGCCGAGGTGGAAGTGGACGGCGCAGCGACAGGAGGTCGACCGGGCCTCGCAGCACCCGCCTGGCGCGGCGTCGGCTCGGCGACGACAGCAGTTGTTGCTGCAGGTCGAGGTCGGGGAGCGGCTGTCGTCGGTGCGGCTCGGCGAGAGGGCGCGGCGGACGTGGAGGATGAGGTGGAGGGGACCCGAGGGCCAGAAGGTCGGGCGGCGGCGCTCGGGGCGCGCGAGCTCGTGCTCGAAGTGGAGCTAGAGAGGTGAGGTCGGCGAGACGAGGCGGCGCTGATCGTGGAAGATGGCCCGGCTGCAGGTCTCGGCGCGGCGATCGAGCGGAGAGGTCGCTCGACGGCCGAGGGGATGCCGTCGATGAGGTGCTGCGGCGGTCTTCGCGCCTTTGCGGTGCCAGAATGAGGTTGCGGGCCGTCGTTGGACAGCTCGCTCGGCGTGAGGTCGAGCTCTGCGGGACAGCTCGAGTCAGTCAGGCCAAGTCAAGAGGAGGGGCTTGAGCGCGAGAGGAGGACGCACCGTCGGCGAGTTCCTTGGCGCACCACGGTTCGAGGTCGTCGAAGCCGCCGGCGTTGCGGATGAGAACCCACTTGCGCTTGATGTAGCTGAGGATGCCCGAGCGGGTGTCCTCGACGAGTACCCGAGCCTGCGCGCGGAAGGTCAGCAGTCCGCGGCGCGCAAGGAAAGTCCAGACGAGTCGAGGTGGACGCACGTCGGCCATGATTCCTTGCTGCGAGATGGGCGAGCAGTCAGTCGTTGGGTCCAAGAAGAAAGGAGCGGGCGAGACAGGCGGACGCACCTCGCGCAGCAGTACGGACCCGACGAGCGCCTGGTACGCCCTCGGCGCCTTGCCCTCGCGCAGACCCTTGACGACGAGCGTGAGGAGCCACTCGAGCACGTCGGTGCTGAACCCGACGCCCTCGGTCAGGTCGACGAACCCGCTCGACGCGACGACCTCGGGCAGGCTCTGCGCGACGACGCCGAGCAGCGCCTCCTCGACGCCGTCGAGCATGCCGCGCACATGGTCGGCCCACGTCGCGCGCTCCGCCTCGAGCTGCCGTCGCGCGCGGGCGACCCGGCTCGCGGCGTCGGCGGCGGTGCGCGGCTTGACGCGGTCGCACACGCCGCGCACGAGCGCCTTCTGGACGTCGTATTCGAGGTGCCCGACGTGCGGCATCGTCGTCCACGCCGAGTCGAAGTGCTCGACGACGAGGGGCCTCGCGGCGTTGGCGAGCCGCGCGCAGTTGACGTCGGGCGCGTGCGCGAAGGCGAGGACGCGCGCCGCCCGAGCCGGGTTGAGCTGGCCGAGGACCTTGTACTCGATGGCCGACTGGAGCGTCGAGAGCGAAAGGAAGGCGGCGCAGCGCCAGATCTCGAACGACGTCGCGAGGTCGAACTTGCGCGGCGAGAAGTCGAGCGTGCCGGTGTAGATGTAGCCGAGGACGAACGTGGTCGAGGCGGGCGTGAAGGGAGGGGAGGGGAGGGTGAAGGTGTCGGCGTTCGAGTCGGCGTAGTCGCCGAGGAGGAGGGCGTGGAAGTAGGGCGAGCGCGAGGCGAGGATGGCGCGGTGCGCGGCGAAGGGCTCGCCGGGGACGCCCTCGAGGACGATCGACACGTCCGAGTAGAGCTTGCTCCTCCAACAGTACAGGAGATCCTGCGAGCGCAGCGAAGGTCATGAGCGAGGGTGCGCGAGATGGCGACATGGGCGAGAAGAGGAGGAGACGCACCTGGCGAAGTCGTGGCACGCCCTTGAGACCCTGCTCCTCCTCGCTCGCGACGTCCTGGAAGCCATCGAGAGCGACGACGAACGCCTCGGAGGCGCTGCTGGCCGTATAGAAGTACTCGAGCGCCGCCTCGAACACGCTGATGTCTGTCTGGCCGAGCGAGAGTGGATGCGCCTCGTGGCCGGCGACGGACGCGCCGTCGCTCGGGTGCGACGTGGTGGAAGGAGGGCGTAGCGAGTGATGGTCGTGCGAGTGTGCTGACGGGGCGAGCGAGTGGCGAGGCCCGGTTGTCGAAGGGGTGTAGGTGCGGAACGAGGTGGTCGAGGTGCCGTAGATGGACAGGTCCGACTGGGACAGGCCGTGCGGTACGCCAAGGTACCGCTGCTGGAACGAACCTGTGCGCAAGGGATCCAGTCAGCTCGCTGTGAGAGCCTGCGCTAGGCACCTCTCGCCGCCTCGGGTGGGGGACGACGATCCTCGAGGAGGACGAGGAGGGAGAAAGAGGACGGACCGGTGGCGCGCGCGTAGACGATGCACTTGTGCGCGTAGACCGTCTTGCCGGAGGCGTCGTCCCGCCAGGCGACGTCGCCAAAGCGCTGGGACGCGTCCACGAGGAGCGAGCCCAGGTCCTTCAACCACTGTCGCTCCGACTCGGGGGACCCGAGGGCCACCGCGGGCGGGTCGGCGGCACCCTTGAGCATGGCACACGGGCCAAGGCGCGCTTGCAGGTGCGTGGCGGGAGGTGTGGACCGAGGTCAAGAGCCGGCACCGCCTCGTCCTCATCTCCTTCCACCCCTCTCCCACTCGCCATGGCCAAGCTCAATGCGAGTGCATCAGCTACTACGCTGCGTGTACGACCGCATCCGCTGACCTAGCCTATCCGCAGGTCCTCGTCTACGACGGCTCGGGCGTCGCCGCCGCCTCTCGCGACAACCTCGTGCGCGCTCTCCGCGCCTTCCTCGCGCACCGGTACGACGTGCAGCTCGTCACGCCCAAGCAGATCAAGGACGAGCCGTGGACCAACAACTGCGCCCTCCTCGTCTTCCCCGGCGGGCGCGACCTCCCCTACCTCTTCGACCTCTCGCCGAGGGGCAACCGCCGCATCCGCGAGTGGGTCGAGCAAGGCGGGCGCTACCTCGGCATCTGCGCAGGCGCCTACTACGCGTGCAGCGCGATCGAGTTCGAGGTCGGCACGCCGCTCGAGGTCACGGGCGAGCGCGAGCTGGCGTTCTTCCCCGGCGTGTGCAAGGGCACCGTCTTCGCGGGCTTCAAGTACGACTCGGACGACGGCGCGCGCGAGTGCGACTTGACGCTGAACCGCGGCGCGTGGCGGGACCACTGGCCGCAGTCGCCCGAGACGTGCGAGGTGTGGTACAACGGCGGCGGCGCCTTCTTCCCGCCGGCGGCGTCGCACCCCGAGGGCTCGTCGTCCTCGTCGTCGTCGAGTCGGTCGTACGAGGTCTTGGCGACGTACTCGCAGGTCGAGGGCACGCCGGCGGCCGGCGTCCTGTGCCACGTCCGCCAGGGCAAGGCCGTCCTTTGGGGCACGCACCCCGAGCACTCGTCGCCGCCCGACGGCGTCGACCCCGAGGCGCACCAGAACAAGGAGCGCGCGCGCCTCAACCTCATCCGCGGCAGCCTGTCGGCTCTCGACCTCGAGGTCTCGGACGCACCGGCCCCTCCCCCACGCCTCCTCCCCCTCTTCCTCGCCTCGGACGACTCGTCGGCGACACAGCGCACCGCCGAGGCGCTCGCCGGCGTCGCGCAGGCTACTGGGCCCGCCGAGGCGTCCGTCGTCGACCGCAACGATACGTTCGTCCTGCACGCCGCGTCGTCCGCATCGCAGCTCCTGCACCGTGCTCGGCATCCGGACACGCCTGCGCCAGAAGAGCCCGAGGAGCTCCAGAAGGAGCACAAGCACATCTGCGTCTGCGACGAGGCGCTGCCGCCGACCGCGCTCACGCCGCTGTTCGACCTGGGCATCTACTTTGCGACGCTGCGCACCGTCCAGCCGGCGCCGGCGCCGTTCGGGCACGTGCTCCTGTACGGCGAGGTCGTCACCAGCACCCAGACCATGCTCGACAAGTGCGTCTCGTCTCTCTTTCTCGAGCATGGCAACGGCCCCAAGAGAAGCTGACTCGGGTTGTCCTCGCAGGAACGACACCTTCCTCGGCGCCCTCCCCTCGGGCCTCGCCTGCGTCGCCTCGCACCAAGTCGCCGGACGAGGTCGCGGCGGCAACTCGTGGATCTCTCCCGCCGGCTGCCTCCAGTTCTCGCTCGTCGCGCGCCTGCCCTCGACGGCGTCGTCGCGCATCGTCTTTGTCCAGTACCTGTTCGGCGTCGCCGTCGTCGAGGCGATCCGCGCCGTGCCCGGGTACGACAAGCTCGGCGTGTGCCTCAAGTGGCCGAACGACATCTACGCCGACCTGGGCGCCGACGGCGGCGAGGGCATGGAGCGGTACCGCAAGATCGGCGGCATCCTCGTCAACTCGAGCTTCGCCGGCGGCGAGTTCTCCCTCATCATCGGTGCGTCCTCCTCCTCCTCTTTCTTGAGCAGCAGGTTCGGCTGCAGACGCTGACACCGACCCACGTGCAGGCTGCGGCGTCAACACGAGCAACCCTCGCCCGACCACCTCGGTCAACGAACTCGTCGAGCTGCACAACAAGCGGCACCGCACCTCGCTGCCGCTCTTCCGGCCCGAGACGCTCCTCGCCCTCATCCTCGCGCGCTTCAACACGATGTGGCCCGTCTTTGCCGCCGAGGGCTTCGAGCCGTTCATGGACCGGTACCTCGCGAGCTGGATCCACTCGTGCGTCCTCTTCCTCTCTTTCCCCCCTCGTCCCACGTCTCTCAATTACCCATGTGTCACGCACTAACGCCTCTACGTCGCCCGCAGCGACCAAGTCGTCACGCTCGACTCGACCCCGCCGCAGCGAGTGCGCATCGTCGGCCTCACGCCCGACCACGGCCTGCTCCGCACGACGCCCGTCGCCGTCGATCGCTCGGGTCGGGAGCTTTTCCTCGGCGCTGGCGCAGGAGGAGGCGGAGCAGGAGGTGCGCCGCAGTTTGTCGACCTGCAGCCGGACGGGAACCGGTTCGACATCTTGAAGGGTCTGATCTATGCGCGCACTGCGTAAGTTTCTAACGCAATCAAGCCTGCGTAGAGATTGTCTATGCGTCCCAGCAAGCGAGAGAAAGCGAGAGCGCGCAGCTGGAAATTGATGAGACGCCGCCAGCTCGGATCTCGAAGCGGGACGAGGCGGTGCTGCACCTCGTCTCGCCCTCCACCGCTCGTCCTCACCACGATGCCGAAAGCCGCCGCACCTCGCAAGGGAGCCCAGATGAAGCACGACCCGCTCGCGGTGCAGCTGCGCGCCGGCGAGGCCGACGACACGGGCGCGTTCAGCCAGCCGGGCAAGCGGCAAAAAGCGACCAAGAAGCGCCACCAGGAGGAGGAGGTGCGTCCTGCCGTGCTCTCTGCTTCCTATGTGCACGAGCTGATCCTTGTCTGGTGCGCGCAGAGTGCCCTGAGCGCCAAGACGACGGCCAAGGTGCTCGCGATGGCGCGCGAGCAGCAGGATGAGCTCGCGGGCGAGGACATTGACGAGCTGGCGGGAGATGTCGAGTGCGTCCTATTTCACTATGTACGGTGCTCTGTGGGCCGCGCTAACACCCGCCCCTCGTGCGCGCGACAGCGAGACGGAGGAGAACCAGCAGCTCCGCGGCGGCGACGACGACGACGACGACTTCAGCGACGAGGACGACTACGAGGAGTACGAGGAGCTTGTACGTCCCCTTCCACACGGCCCTGCGCAGCTGGACAAGGAGCTGACGCCGCGACCGCGCAGGAAATCGACGAGGCGGACCGCGAGGCGTTCCTCGACAGCTACGTCCCGACCGGGCAGCTCGAGCCCGGCCGGACGCTCGCCGACCTCATCATGGAGAAGATTGGACAGCAGGAGCAGGCGGGCAAGGGCAAGGAGCCTGGTGCGTCGCGCGCTCCCACCCTCTCGCCCCTCGAGGAGGAGCCTCGCGACTGACCCCTCTCCCTCGCGCTCGCAGAGGTCGCGCGGGAGGCGCCGTCGGGCTTCAACCCCAAGGTCGTCGAGGTCTACACCAAGTGCGTCCTCATCCGCTTCTACGCCCACGCTCGCTCGCCTCGCTGACCCGGACGCACGCCTCGCTCGCAGGGTCGGCCAGCTCCTGTCGCGGTACAAGTCGGGCCCGCTCCCCAAGGCGTTCAAGATCCTCCCGACGCTGCCCATGTGGCCCGCGCTCGTCATGCTCACCAACCCCGAGTCGTGGACGCCGCACGCGACGTACGCCGCGACGCGCATCTTTGCGTCCAACCTCGACCCGAAGCAGAGCCAGAAGTTCTACAAGGAGATCCTGCTCGAAAAGGTGCGCGAGGAGATTGGCGAGTCGGGCAAGCTGAGCGTGCACACGTACATGGCGCTCAAGAAGGCCATCTACAAGCCCGCGGCGTTCTTCAAGGGCCTCTTGTTCCCGCTGTGCGAGGTGCCTTTCCTCCCTCTTGCGCCTCCCCCCCCCCCTCTCTCGAGCTCGGCAGCTGACCCCTGCTTCCTCTGCACGCAGAGCGGCACCTGCACCCTGCGCGAGGCGGCCATCCTCGGCTCGGTCCTGACCAAGGTCAGCGTCCCCGTCCTGCACTCGGGCGCGGCCCTCCTCAAGCTCGCTGAGATGGAGTACACCGGTGCGTCCCCTCCCTTCTCTCTCTCCCTCTCGCTCCCGAGGCCCGTCCCTGACGGACCGACGACGCGCAACAGGCCCGAACAGCGTCTTCATCCGGGTCCTGCTCGACAAGAAGTACGCGCTGCCGTACAAGGTCGTCGACGCGCTCGTGTTCCACTTCCTGCGGTTCAAGCGCGACACGCGCCAGATGCCCGTCCTGTGGCACCAGTCGTTCCTCGTCTTTGTCCAGCGGTGCGTCCCAGCCCTCTCCCTCTTGCTCTTCCTCGCGCGGCACGAGCGGCGAGCTAGACGCTGACGCTCCCCCGGCCGCCCGACGCACAGGTACAAGTCGGACCTGACGTCCGAGCAGAAGGACGCGCTCCTCGAGGTGCTGCGGTACCAGGTGCACCACCAGATCACGCCCGAGATCCGCCGCGAGATTGTCCACTCGGTCGCGCGCGGCGAGGAGATCCTCCAAGCCGACACGATGGAGGTCGAGATCCAGTAGACCCGCTCTGTCTCTCTCTTGGCTCTCGAGGTGGCGGACGAGGAGGCGTGTAGCTCTGTTGTAACTCGTCGCGGTGCATCATGCCTCGTCCGTCTCGCTCCCGCTCGGACCTCCTCGCCCCTCGCTACGCAAGCACGCTGCGCCCGATCCCAGCCCACGACTTGCGCACCCACTCGGCGAACAAGCCGGCGTTCTCAAACTCCCTGCCGACGCGCGCGCCCTGGTCGAGGAGGCGGTCGGCGTACTGCTGCGCGGCGGCGATGCGCTCGGGAGTTGAGGCCGGCGAGGAGGACGCGGAGGGGGAGAGGAGCGAGAGCTCGGCGAGGGCGTAGGCGGTCGAGAGGCGCAGGCGGAGGGTGTACCAGTCGGTCTGCGCGCGAGCGAGCGAGCGAGGGGGACGGAAGCGGGTCAGCGGCGGGTTCGAGGAGAGGAGGAGGAGGAGGAGCGAGGGAGAGGGAGAGACGCACGCCTTGCGCGACGCTGCCGCTCGCTTTTGCGAGGTCCTGGGCGATGTGGGCGACGTGAGAGAGGTGCGAGGCTGGGTTGGGCACGGGGAGGGCCGAGAGCGGGTTCGAGAGGTAGGTGCCTTGTGGTGCCGAGAGGAGGGCGAGAGCCTGCGAGCGAGGGCGCCAGGGTCAGCTCGCTCGCTCGACCACGAGTGAGGAGAGGGAGAGGGTGCGCACCTGCGGCAGCTTGTCGAGGACGGGCTCGTTGTACGCGATGCGCTCGCGCATCCCGAACCGGATCGCGTCCTCGCCCCTGAGCCCGCAGTCCCGCACGGCGCGCCGCATGCCGTCCCTGCCCTGGACGAGCCACTCGTCGACGAGTGCGCGCGCAGGCCCGGTGCGCTCGCGGTCGCGCGGGGCGGTGCCCTCTCCGCGAGCGAGGGCGACGAGCTCGTGGCGCGAGCGCGAGCGGCGGGCGCCGTTGCCGAGGGCGAGGCCGCGGAGGGACCAGTCGGAGGGCTCGGCGGGTGGGGGAGAGGGGAAGAGGGCGTTGAGGGTGTGCGGCGAGATGGGCGAGGAGGGGCCCGAGGCGGCGATGAGGGCGGCCGAGGTGAAGCCGAGCGAGGGGACGAGGGGGAGGGCGGCGCGGGTGAGCTGGCGGGCGGCAGGGGCGGCGGCCATGGCTGGGCTGGCTGTGGTGGGTGCTGCGCTGAGGGCGAGGTCGAGCGACGACGAGGCGAGGGTCGCGCGACGGCCTCGCCTCGGAGCTCGAGAGGCTGACCCCGCACGCTTCTTCTTCCTCCTCGACTACAGCTCCTGGTGAGCTAGACGACAGCCACCATGGACACGGCGACCCACAAGCGACCGCGCGTCGCCGTCATCGGCACTGGGTGCGTCCCCTCCCCTCGCTCGCCTCACGACGGCGATCCTCATCTCCCCTCTGGCTCTGACCCTCGTCCTTGTCGTCCCTCCAGCCTCGCAGGCCTGTCGACCGCCTACCTCCTCAAGCAGGCCCGATCGACTCGCCCAGATGGCTCGACTGTCGACTTTGACGTCCACCTCTTCGAGCGCGTGCGTCTCGTCCCTCCCCACCTTGTCAAGGCCTCAGGTCGCCGTCGTGCCGCAGCAGCTGACCCTCGACCCGCACATCCCGCAGAGCGACGCACTCGGCATGGACACGGCCTCGCTCTCGATCAAGGACGACGACGGCTCGTACCGCGTCGACGTCCCCATGCGCTCCATCAACGGCGGTCCGTCCGCACGCCTCCTCGTCTCCCACTCCGTCCTCCCTTCACTCACCCTCTTCGCACCTCGACAGGCTCGCACAGTCGCGTCCACTCGCTGTACCGCAGCCTCAACGTGCCCCTCGTCAAGTCCGACTTCACCTACTCGTTCTCGCGCCTCGCTCGTCCCTCTCCCTCCCCCTCTTCGGCGCCCGACCTCGACCTCGTCCCGCCCTCATCGCCGTCCCTCCCACCGACACCTCCACCCGAGTACCGCGAGCACCCCTCGTCGCGCCCGCCGACGCCCCTCCACCACCAGCAGACCCACCCTCGCTCGGGCTCGGCCGCCCGGAAACGCCCAGTGCCCACCCGGCCCCGCCAGACGACGGCCCTCCTGTACGAGGGCGCCTCGGGCCTGCGCTTCCCGCCAGCATCGATTCCGTCGCACCTAGCGCGCGCACCGTGGCGCGCCCGGGCCGCCTACTGCGCCGACGTCGTCGCCTTCACGCTCGCGTACCTGTACCTCGTCGCGCTCGCCCTCTTCTACTGCGCGCTCGGCCTCGCGTACCCGCCGCGCTCGCCCGAACCGTACACGGCCACGTCGCGCACCAGGCGCGCCCTGTCGCGCATCGTGCAGGCCGTCGTCCCGCTGCAGAACGTCGCGCGCGAGCCGTTGCTCGAGTGGTGCGCGCGGCACGGCGTCCCGCAGCGCTTCGCCGACGACATCCTCGTGCCGCTCATGGCTGCGGTCGCGACCGTTGGCGTCGTCGAGGCGCGCACCATGCCCGTCGGCGAGGTCCTCCGTGCGTCCTCCTCCCTTTTTCCTCCTCTCCCTCCTCCCTCCTCGCTGACACCCCCCCCCTCCTCCGCCGCCCGCAGAGTACATCTCGTCGACCCTCGGCGCATCCCACTACGTCACCGACCCCTCGTTCGGCGTGCGCGGCATCGTCGCCGCCCTCGCGCGCCCGGTCCCGCCCTCGAACATCCACCTCGGCGTCGAGATCACGCGCCTCGACCGGCTGCCCGCTCCATCCACCGGGTACCGCCTGCACGTGCGCACGCACGCCGACGTCGACCGCGCGCTCGAGTTCGAGCACCTCGTGTTTGCGACGCAGGCCGACCAGGCCGCGCGCCTCGTCTCGACGCTCGAGCCTGGGCCGCACGGCACGCGCGACGACCTCGCAGAGACGCTCGACGCCCTGCGCGCGTTCACGTACGTGCGCACGCTCGTCGTCACGCACACGGACCAGGGCGTCCTGCCCCCCGCAGCGAGCGACCGGCGCGACCTCAACCTCGCTGTCTTTGAGCGCGAGCCGCCGACGGCGGCGGCGGGCGAGGGCGAGGGCGAGGGCGAGGAGCACGCGCAGGTGGACGAGTGGGACGAGGCGCAGGGGCACCTCCCTCCCTCGTCGGTCGAGACGACGCACGTCGTCCTCTCGCGCGGGTCCGGGTCCAGCTCGGCGCGCTCGGGCCCGACGACCAAGACCAAGCTGGTCCTCCAGACGACCAACCCGCTGACGCCCATCGCCGACGCGCACACGCTCGCGAGCACGTGGTTCTCGCGCGCGTTCGTCACGCAGCGCAGCCAGCGCGCCGTCGCCGTGCTCGCCGCGCGCGCGCGCGCGCGCCAGGGGGCCGGCGGCGCGCGCAACTTGTGGTTCGCGGGGAGCTACCTCGCGAGCGGGATCCCGCTCCTCGAGGGGTGCGTCACGAGCGCCGAGAGCGTCGTGCGCGGCGTGATTGCGAGCGAGGGCGCAAGGGTCGAGCGCTGGGCGTTCTGAGCCGGCCGGGTTCGAGCATGTAGATCTCGCTGTTTGTTTCTCTCTCGCTGCTTACTGTAGAACCTTCTCTCATAGTCGGACATGGCGTGTGGAACTAGACACTCTCGCATGGCGTCGCGCTCGTGGAGAAGGAGAGCGAGAGAAAGAGAGGAACGTGCTGCGAGTTGCTTGTCCCAGGTCGTCCTCGCCCGCTCACTCCTGTCCCTCCTTGCTCGGCGTCGCACCAGCGCCGCCTACAGCTCCAGCTCCGCCGCCGCCCGCTCCTGCGCCCGTCGTCTCCTCCGCCGACGGCTCGAGCATCATGGCCGCGCCGGCGCTGCGCGCTCCGCCGCTCGCGCCGGGCAGCAACGGCGGCACGTTGACGCTCAGCGGCGGCTTGGGCGCGCCGCCGGGCGCCGTCGCAGGCCGAGGCGAGGCGGTCCCGGCGGCGGCGGCGCTGCCCGAGACGGCCGGGCCGGACGACGACGACGAGGTGGCGCCGGCCGACGGCGGGGCGTGACCCGACTCGGGCGCGACCGGCGTCGTCGGCGTCGTCCCTGCGCCCGCCGCCGCAGCGGCGGCGGCGTCGGCCTTTGCGACCCTGCCGCAGAACCAGCTCGGGAGCCACCCGCGGCCGCCGTCGTCCTTGACGGCGTAGCTCCAGTGGTTGTAGCGCTTGAGGATGCGCAGGGTCGCGCCCTTGCGCACCTCGAGCTCGCCGGCGCCGCGCGGGACATAGTCCATGAGGGCGACGCCGGGCGTCGAGACCGAGACGACGAGGGCGGGCGGGATCGGGACGAGGGCGGCGTTGCCCTCGTGCGCGGGGACGCCGGCTGCTGCTGCGGGGGCTGCCGAGGACGATGCGGCGGCGGAGGAGGAGGAGGAGGGGGTCGAGGCCGAGGTCGAGGAGGGGAAGGTCGACGTCGCCGAGGTGGGCGTTTTGGCCGCCGAGGGCGACCCGGCGCCGCCCTCGCTCGTCGACGACGACGCCGCCGCCGCGCCGAACAGCGACAAGGGCGGGACCGACGTCTCGAGGAGGCACCCGGCGGGGACCCAGGCCGACTTGCGCGGCGCGGCCGAGTACTGGTCCGGGTTGGACGAGGTCGAGGACGAGAGCTGGGCCGACGAGGACGAGGCCGAGGGCGAGGCTTGGTCCCGGTGGACGACCCACCAGCCCTTGGTCTTGGAGAGGATGACGAACGCTGCGAGCGCGAGAGGAGAGGGGGAGCGTCAGGGAGCGCTCGAGGCATCGAGGCGAGCGAGAGACAGAGAGCGCTCGACGCACTGTCGCCGACGGCAACGTCGAACTCGTCCCTGCGGGTGCAGCATCACAGTCAGCATCGAGTCGCGCATCCCTCTCGAGTGCGAGGAAGAGAGAGGGGGGGGGAAGCAGAGGAGAGAGGAGGACGCACTCGCGCTCTGCGAGGTACGGGTAGATGGCGATGCAGTACCCCTGCGCCTTCTTGCCCGCCGCCGCCGCCGCGCCCTCGTCCTTCTTGTCGACGTCGCCGCCCGCCGCGCCCTCGCCCGCCTCGTCGCCCGCCCCGGCGCCGGCGCCCTTGTCCTTGCCGACGGGGAGCAGCACAGGCGGGTGGTGCAGCCTCGTCGGGCGCGCGTTGCCCTGCAGCCCATTGGCCGGCGTCGTGCTCGTGCTCGCCGAGGCCGACGACGACGAGGCGGGCGCGGCCGAGCCGTCGCGGTTGACGCCCATCAAGCTGCGCTCGACGCCGCCGCCGATGCCCGCCGGGCGCTTGTCCTTGCGCGCGGCGTGCTTGGCCGTCGCGACCGCGATCGGGCTCTTGATGTCCTTGATGTGCCGGAGCATGAAGACCGGGTTGTCGTTCGACTCTTTGAGCTTCTGGAACAGGAGGAGGGGCTTTTCGTCGTACGCGAGGCACCGCTCCGTGTTGCCGTAACAGATGAAGAGGGCGTACAACCGCCAGTCGTCGTTGATCTTGTATTTTTTGAGCGCGGCGGGCAGCACCTTGTAGCACGGGTCCTCGACCGTGACGCGGAACGAGCGGTACGGGTTGTCGGCCGTCGAGGTCGACGCCGAGGTCGACGAGCCCTCGCGCGTGCGCGACGTCGAGGCGGACGGCGACAGCGACGAGGACGACGTGGTCGGATTGGTCGACGACGAGTCGGGCGCGGTGCGAGACGAGGACGAGCCCGGGTGCAAGTGCGAGTTGGGCGTGCCGCCGCCGTGGGCCGAGTCCGGGTGGATGAGCATGGGCGCCGTCGGCGTCGTCGGCGTCGCGACGCCGCTGATGCTGATCTCGGCCGGCTGGAGGTGCGGCGGGGCCGTCTGCGCGCCGTCGTGCGGGGCGTGCCCGTTCACCGCCTGGTGGCCGAGCTGCGAGTGCTGCTGCCCGTGTGCGTGCTGCTGCTGCTGCTGCTGGTAGTCGCCGATGGCACGCGGCGAGTCGACGACGGGGCTATGGGGCGAGTCGGGCAGGCCGCCGTTGGCGTGCTGCGGGAGGGCGAGGCTGCTCGAGCCGAGCGGGGCGACGGGCGGCGGGTTGCGCGGGCGCGAGGGCGTCGACGACGAGCGCGCGAGGGTCGACGAGTTGCTGAGCGGGTGGACGAAGCCGAGGCCGGTCGGGGAGCGGACGCTCGGGCGTGGCTGGCGGGACGAAGGAGGGCGAGTCAGCGGTCGGCGGCGCGAGCGCGAAAGAGAGGGGTGGGCGAGAGCGAGGACGCACCTTGCTCGACGGGGGTCCTCCTCGCGCGACGTTGAGCGAGTCCTCGCGCAGGTTGATGAGGGCCGAGTGGAGGCTGTGCACCTCGCTCTCGAGGCGGTGGATGCGCTCGTCTGCGGGCGAGGACGAGCCGAGCCGGGGGTCAGCGTCGGCGCGGCCGAGCGAGTGCGGCGGTGCAGTGAGGGGGACGCACCTCGTTCCGACAAGAGGCCGAGGATCTGGTACGCTGGGAGCGGGCCTGCGCCGTCGAGGTCTTCGGCTGCGAGCGAGGGAGAGAGGGAGAGTCAGCGGGGACAGGAGCGGGAGGAGGACGAGGAGGTGAGGACGGACACGGCGGGACGTAGTGGCCGTCCTCGATGGGGATGTCCTGAGCAACCTTGAGGTCGTACACGGCCTTGAGGATGGCGAGGCGCTGGCCGACCGAGTGGACGCCGACGTCCTTGAGGGCGGCATGGTCGAGGTGGATGAGGACGTCGCCCGAGATGCCGTGGTCTGCGCGGGGGCGGGTGGGTGGGTCAGCTGTGTGGGTCTGGGAGGGCACAGGGGAGCAGACCGGGGACGGACCCTGGAGCTGGTCGCGGTAGTGGGGGAACCCGAGGTCGGCGAACAAGCGGTGGACGCCGTCCGGGTCGAGGGCGAGCAGGTCGAGGGCGTACGGCGCGGGGTCGCCGTGGCCGTGCGAGGCGAGCATGGGCGCGGGCTCTGGTGGTTCAGCAGTCAGCTGGTGAAGGTGAGCGGGAGAGCGAGGCAGCCGGAGCCTCGCCTCGTCGTCCGGTCCTCGTCGAGAGAGAGGCTCGTCCTGGCTTGTCCTCACTCGCCCTGACAGAGCTGCGCACACCGACACGCACTCAGTCTACAGCACAGCCTCGCCTCAGCCGCCCCAGCTGCGACCGCGCCGGCCCACCCGCAACCCTCTCTCGCGCTCATCTCCCTCAACCGCGTCCCCGCCTCGGACCACGCCCCGCCTCGCCCACAGCACGAGCACCTGCGCCGACCTCGACCTAGCCTCGACAACAGCTCGCCATGCTCTGCCACAAGTGCGGCATCTGCCTCAGCTCGCGCTCAGAGCACCTCCCGCCGGCCAAACACGCCCACGAGGACTGGTGCGCCTTCACCAGCTGCGGCCACGTCTACCACCTCGTGCGTCCCCTCTCTCCTCACCTGCAGCCCTCCCTCTCCCTGACGCGCCGCGCACCCCGCCCCGCAGTCCTGCATCGAGCAGTGGCACCGCATCGGCAACGAGCACGGCTGCCCGGCCCGCTGCGCCTCGCGCGACGTCAAGCGCCAGAAGCGCGCCGGCTCGCGCATCGTCGAGTCGCTCCCGTACCTGCGCCTGTACGTCGACGCGCCGCGCGCACCGGGCGCTGCCGTCGCGCCCTCGTCCGACGCCGTCGACGCGCCCGAGGTCGAGGTCGAGCCGCGGCGCGACAAGGGCAAGGGCAAGGCGCGCGCCGTGCACGACGACGAGGACGAGGACGAGGACGACGACGCGGAGTCGGAGCGGGACGACGAGCCGGGCGCGCAGGACGAGGTGACGCGCTTGCGCCGTCAGCGCTCCGAGGCGCTCGACACGGTCCGGCGCCAGCGCGACGAGCTCGCGCAGCTGCGCGAGCGCCTGCGCGTCGCCGAGGCGGCAAGGGCGGCAGCGAGGACGACCTACAACCGCGCCGAGCGCGAGCCGCCCTTCTTCATGCCGCGCGGGCCGCACCCGTACGACGTGCCCGAGGACGGCGTGCACGACCCGGCCGAGGCGTACAACGCCCTGTACGACGATCCGTTCTCGGACGCGGACGACGAGCCCGAGGACTGCGAGGAGTGCGGGCACGCGCACGACCCGGACGAGAGCTGCGACTACGCGCGCGGCAGCAGCGAGCTGCGCGACGCCGAGCGCGAGATCGCTGCGCTGCGGCGCGACGCGCGGCGCAACGACCCGCAGGCCGTCGCGGCGCTCGCGGCGCAGCTGCGCGCGCACCAGCTGCGGTACGACGAGCTCGAGGCGCGGCACCGCGAGCTCGACGCGCGCGTGGGCGACCTCGTGCGGCAGCGCAACGAGGCGCACAGCGTGTACCACGAGGCCAAGATCAAGTGGCAGGAGGAGGTGCGCCGGCTCCAGCAGCAGCTCAACGCGAGCGGCGAGAGCGGCGAGGAGGTCATTCGCCAGCTCGGGCAGGAGATCGAGGCAAAGGAGCACGAGATCTTCCTGTGCGTCCTCTGCTTTCCGCTCTCGCAAGCCGGGCTGTCCTCGCCGAGTCGCACACTGACGTGCCGCCCTCCCCCGCAGGCTCAAGGCCGCTCAAGACGGGCACAAGCACCGCGCCGACGAGGCGTGCGAGAAGGCGGCCGAGGCGGCTGCGCGAGCTCGGCGCGAGTCGCTCGATGCGCAGGCCGAGGCCAAGCGTCGGATCGAGGTTGCGATGGAGCATGCGGCCGAGGAGGTGCGGCTGCGCAAGCGCGTCGAGCACGCCAACAAGGCGGCGTTGGACAAGGTGCGTCCCCTCCCGGCCCGCTCTCTCTCCTTTTCAGCTCCTTGTCCTGACTATCTCTCCCACCACCGTCTGCAGATCAAGAAGCTCAAGGCCAAGAACAAGGAGCTGCAGACCAAGCGCGGCATCCTCGCGCCCGACACAGACGACGACGACGACGACGCCAACGCCTTCCTGCCCCTCAACGCTTCGAGCACCCTGTCGCGCTCGCGCACCTCGCTCACACCCGACGACCCGGCCTCGGCGTTCCGCATCAACAACAACTCGCGCCTGCTCGCGAGCCCGACCGAGCGCTCGCGCCGCCGCACGCCGTTCGACGAGACGTGCGACGTGTCGCTCGAGACGGACCCGGTCGAGGACGCCGACGCCGACGCCGCCGATGTCGATCGCGAGGACGACGAGCTCGAGTACGCCGACGTCGACATGGCGCACGACAACGATGGCGACGACGACGAGGTCGAGAACCGCCCGCCGCACGTCGAGCTCGACTCGGACAGCGACATCGAGATTGTCGAGCCCGTCCCGTCCAAGTACTTCTCGTCGAGTGCGCCCGCGCGGCCCTTTGGCGCACGCAACAGCGTCTTCACCGCCGCCGCCGACCGCTGTTCGCCGCCGCGCTCGATGTCGGGCTCGACGTCGGGCAAGAAGCGCGCGTTCGGGCTCACGACGCTCGCCGAGGGCTCGTCGGCGTCGGCGTCGAGCAGCTGGGCGAGCAAGAAGCCCGCGCTGTCGCAGTCGCGCGCCGACAAGTACCTGCCCGACTTTGCGTCGGCGGCAGCCGTCAGGAAGGCGGCCGCCGTCGGGCCCAAGCACAAGGTCAAGCGGAGGTAGACGCTCCCTGGCTCTCTCTCTCTCTCGCTGCTGTAGCGCGCTCTCGTTGGTGCAGCCTGTTGTCGTTCTAGCACATCTCGTTGCAGCCGCCGTCCAGAGAGCGCCTGACTCACTGCTCGAGCCGGTCGAGGTAGGCCTTCCAGCCCGCCTCCTGGTACCGCTTGCTCTGCCGCACGATCTCGTCGTCGGCGTTGCCCTCACCGCCGCCGTAGATGCCGCGCCCGACGATGATGATGTCGCACCCGGACGCGTTGACGACCTCGTCCGGCGTGCGGTACTGCTGGCCCATGCCGTCGCCTTTCGAGTCGAGCCCGACGCCGGGCGTCATGATGACATAGTCGGCCTGCGAGCGGGCGAGAAAGAGCGTCAGCTTGTAGCGAGAGGCGAGAGCGAAGAAGAGAGAGAGAGAGGGACGCACGCCCTCGCCCGGTGCGACCCCGCCCGCCGTCTCCTCGCGCTCGTCGACCCTGCGCATCGCGACAAAGCCCATGACAAACTCGGGGAACCTCCTCGCGGCCTCGACGTTCTTCCTCGTGTAGTCGCCCGTCGCGAGGTTGCCCTTGGCGCTCATCTCGGCGAGGAGGAGGAGGCCCCGCCCGAGCGGCTGGCCGACCGACGCGAGGCCCGTCAGGATGCCCTCGCCCGGGACGAGGTGCGCGTTCGTGATGTGCGACCACGAGGCGATCTTGTAGATGCCCGACGAGTACTGCAGCCGGACCGTGTTGCCTGTCGCGCGGCGA
>Ga0308169_10001525_pt1 | contig 26848 bp, 15 predicted proteins | sample PhyBR1_2_FD_202139 | JGI IMG/M metagenome (GOLD analysis project Ga0308169, IMG submission 202139) | Phyllosphere microbial communities from UC Gill Tract Community Farm, Albany, California, United States - DLSLSB.R1 | ecosystem: Host-associated > Plants > Phyllosphere > Unclassified | place...
CCGGCCGCCCTCGCAGCGTCCGACGACTTTCCCGACCCAGACGACGCCGCCCTCGCCGACCCGGACGACGAGCCCCTCGACCCGCAGCTCGCGCGCGACCTCGAGCAGGGCATGGCCGCCCTCTTCGCCGGCCTCAACCCATCTGCGGCGGGCGCGCCAGGCGCGGGAGCGGGAGCGGGCGAGGACGGCGGCGAGCTCGACGAGGGCGAGTTCCGCAGGGTCATGGACGAGCTCATGCGCGGCGAGCTGGGCGGCGCGGCGGGAGGAGCTGGAGCGGGCGAGGGAGCGGGCGGGCTCGGCGGCGCCGACGCGGGCGAGCTCGAGCAGCTCATGAAGGCGCTCGGGATGGCGGGCGGCGGGGCGGGGCTCGGCGAGGCGGCCAAGGGCAAGGCCAAGGCGCCCGCCGCGTCGTCGGGCGCGAGCGCAGGGCCCGCCGCGCCGCCGGCCAACTTCCAGGACGCCATCGCCGCGTCCATGTCCAAGCTGCGCGACTCGTCGTCGACGGCCAACGCGTCGCGCTCGGCGGCGGGCGGAGCGGGCGGCGCGGGCGGCATGGCGGGCATGCTGGCGCAGATGGCGGGCATGCCCGACCTCGGCGGCGCGCTCGACTCGGAGGAGGGCCTCCAGGACATGCTCGACGAGATGATGAAGCAGCTCATGGGGCGCGAGATGCTGTACGAGCCCCTCAAGGAGCTCTCGGACAAGGTGCGTCGGGCTCTCTCTGCTTCCTCGTGCTCGATCTTTGCGGCGTACTTCGCCAAGGAGAATGGTGCTGGATGACGCCGACGCCGACTGACGCCCACCTCGGCCCTCGCCTTGCAGTACCCGGCCTACCTCTCGACCCACCGCGCATCCCTCTCGGCGGCCGACCTCGAGCGCTTCGAGAAGCAGCAGCAGATCGTCGGGCAGATCGTCGCCAAGTTCGAGGAGCCCGGCGCCGACAAGGAGCCGCCCCTGACGGACAAGGAGGAGGAGGAGCGCCAGCAGAGGCTCGACGCCGTCGTTGACTTGGTCGCAAAGGTGCGTGCGCGCTCTCTGTCTCTCTCGGCATCTTGCGCCTCGGCGTGCGAGCTGTGCTGATGGAGAGGGCTTGTACCGTACGCAGATGAACGAGTGCGGTGCGCCGCCGAGCGAGATCATGGGCGAGATGCCGCCAGGTGCGTCTCTCTCTCCCTCTCCTCTTCTCGTCGCTGTCGCCGAGCGCCGCTGACGCTCTCCCTCTCCTCGCTCGCGCAGGGATGGAGCTCGGGGCCGACGGCGTGCCCAAGGTGCCCGAGTGTGTAGTGTGCTGAGCGCGAGGGGTCCTTGCGTCGGTCGAGTGCAGCGAGGGCCGGTTCTCCTCGTTCGTCGCTGCGGCTCTCTTTCTCTCGGGCGAGAGCGTTTGCTCAAGCCTGCTCAGTCAGTCGAGCTTCAGAGCGAAGAAAGCTGTCGCAAGTTCGAGAGGCCGGTGCGCTGACGAGATGACGGCGAGTTGCCCGAGGAGCGGCGGCGGCGGCGGCGAGAGCGGCTCCCCCTTCTCGTAATCAGCTCTGCACACCACTTCAAGCACTCGTGAGCACCTCTCCCTTGGCTCCTGCACTCTCCCAGCACCACCCACTGACTCCTGACCGCCCCCTGCACTCGCCCTCGTCACCTCGCCTCGCCGCACCTCATCGCTCCCCTGCCGCCCCTCTCAGCCCACTCTCCACACAACCATGGTCGCCACTATCGAGTCGTACGACGCCTTCAAGGCCGCCACCAGCACTGACAAGCTCGTCATCATCGACTTCTGGGCGACGTGGTGCGTCCTGCGCCTCGCCTCTCCTCGTCGTCGTCGCCCGGCTCGCCGCGCTGACATATTGCCCCTCTCGCCCTCGCTCTCTCCTCTGCGTGCTTGCTTCGCTCGCAGGTGCGGTCCCTGGTACGTCTCGCAGTCCCTCTCTCTGCCACCGAGGGAGCCACGCGCCGAGCGAGCGTTGCTGACCCTCTTCCTCCTCGTCTCGCTCACAGCAAGGTCATCGGCCCCGTCTTTGAGAAGCTCGAGCCCAAGTTTGAGAACATCGGCTTCTTCAAGTGCGACGTCGACGCGCAGGAGGTGCGTTCCCCTTTCGCGCGCTCCCCTGCACAGGAGCTGCTCGCTGACGCCGCTCTCCGTCGCCCGCGCGCAGGAGGTCGCTGGCGAGGTCGGCATCAAGGCCATGCCGACTTTCGCCCTGTTCAAGAACGGCGAGAAGGTCGGGACCGTCGTCGGTGCCGACCCGAACAAGCTGAAGGCGGCGCTCGAGCACCACTCGGTTGCGAGCGCCTGAGCGAGGAGCACGAGATTGAGGAGGAGGAGCTAGATTCGCTGGAGGGAGACTGGCGAGCATGAAAGACAAGATTGTACACACGTCCTGAGCTGCAGCGAGAGCGACTTTGTGCGAGAGAGAGAGAGAGAGCTGGACTTGGCTCCGCTCGCCGCCGCCGCGTCGGACGACGACGCTCGGCTCGGCTGCTTGCCGCCCACTCGTCTCGGTCCAGCATGGCGCACCTCAGCAACGACGAGGTACGCCCTGCTCACGGTCCTCCTGCCCCTGCTGCACCCCGCTGACTCTGCCCCTCTCCTCCTCCTCCTCCCTCCTCCCCGTCCGCTCACCGCACACGACCCTCCCCTCCCCCGCCCCGCAGTTCCTCGCCCGCCTCGAAAAGCTCTTTGCCGCCCGCAAGGAGAGCGGCTCCGTCTTCCTCGTCCAGAAGCGCAGTGCGTCCCTCTCTCTCCCTCTCTCGCTGCTGTGTGCGGGGTCGAGTCGCTGATCAGGCTCCTCGCCCTCCTCCTCCTCCACCGCGGTTCTGCCCCTGCAGTGACCTACGAGCCTGAAGCGAGCACTTCGGCCGCCGCACCAGCACCGGGCGACGACGTCGACATGGCCGACGCGCCCGCCGACGGCCGACCAGCCGCAGCCGCAGCCGCAGACGAGCACCGCGAGTGGCCCTTGCTCCTCCGCGCCACCGACGGCAAGTCCAACAAGACCTCCAAGGTCAAGCTCTCGACCGTCGTGCGTCCCCCTTCTCTCCCTCCCTCCTTCCCTCCTCGCCCTCGCGCCCAGCTAACCCTCTCCCCCTCCCGCCCGCGCACGCAGGTCCTCCCCGAACAAGTCGACGCCTTCCTCGACCGCTACGCGCTCCTCCTCCGCACAGAATTCGCCGCCGCCCTCCGCCCCAAGCGCAAGCGCGCCGACCTCGTCCGCGCGCGCATCGTGCGCCAGCTCACGCGCCAGGCAAAGCTGCGCCGCCGCAAGGCCGCCGCCGAGGAGCCGTGGATGGCGAGCGCCGAGACGATCGAGGCCGAGGCGCAGCGGAGGGTCAAGGCGCTCGAGGCCAGGCACAGGGCTGCGGCGCTCGGGCCCGCAGCAGGAGCAGGAGCTGGGGCCAAGGGCAAGGGCGCGAGCGCAGGGGCAGCGGCGGCGGGCGCAGCACCAGGCGCGGGCGCGTTCCGCGTCGTGCTCCCCAAGGTGGTCGGCCCGCGGCGCGGCAACGGCGTCGAGCGCAGAAGGCGCTCAGAGAAGCGCCGCAACAAGGTCGTCGACAAGGTCAAGCGGCGCAGGGACGTAAAGCTCGCTGGCTCGGGCTCGTTGTCGTAGCTGTACCTCGTCGCAACTAGCTGTCTCTCTCTCTCCCATCGTGCGCTCTCGAGAGATTGAGAAGACGAGGCGCGAGGTGGCAGAGCAGGACAAGGATGAGGTCGAGAGCGAGAGAGAGAGAACAACAGGTTTGTGTGCGAGGGGAACGTGACGACGAGGAGCGACAGTGCGAGACAGAGAGAATAGAGAACCTGCTGCGACAGCGAGAGAAAAGAAAAGGCACCCCGCTCCCTCGCACCGCTCACTCGACCTCGTCCACCTCGCTCGCCGCTCTCGACCTCCCGCCCGCCGCCGCCGCCGTCCACACCCTCGTCTTTGCCCTCGGCGCCTCGCCCGCCTCGCGCTCGTCCATGTAGCTGCGCAGCAGCTCTGCGACGTCCGGGTGGCTGCTGCTGCGCGCGTGCAGCTCGCGCCGCTGGTCGAGCGGCCGCGGACTGAGCGCGAGCGGCGTCGCGGGCGCGCTCAGGCCGCCGCTCGAGCCCGCGCCGCCCGTCGCAGGCGGCCGCAAGGACGTGACGGTCGCCGAGCGGCGCTTGCGCGGCGAGGTCGAGCCTGCGGCTGGCGAGGTCGAGGCGGCGGAAGAAGGGGAAGTGGCGGTCGGTGCGGGCGCGAGCGACATGCGGCGCCCGGCGGCCGAGGGCGACGAGAGCGAGTGCGTCTTGCGCAGGGTCGACATCGAGAGGTCGCGCGCCGAGGCGTACGCGCGCAGGATCGGGCGCACGCTCGGGTGCGCGTCGACGAGGCTCGGCGAGGCGAGCGCCGTCGGGCTCGTGGTCGCGCTCGTGCTCGTGCTCGTGCGGGTTGCGGTGGCCGAACTCGAGGTGGACGAGGTCGAGGGCGCGGTCGACGAGGTGCTGCTCGGGTCGGGCGAGGGAGCGCGCACGTTGATGAGGGCGTCGGCGGTGGGGGGCGTCTCGCGCTCGTCGGTCGGCGAGTGCATCGCCCGCCGCTTGCCCCTCAGGACCGGCGACATGACCGCGTCGCTCGAGTCGGTCGCGAGCTCAAAGTCGGTCGCGCCGAGCTCGTCGTCGTCCTCAAGGTCCATCTCGTCGTCGACGTCGTCCTCCTCGCTGCTCCCGCTCGGCAGGTCCCGCCCGCCGCCGCTCGGCGGCGACGGCAAGCTCTTCTCGTCGGCGTTACCCTGCTGGTCGACCTCGTGCGCGTCGGCGGCGATCGACCGGTCGACCTCGCCGAAGTCGAAGCCCGACGAGGCCGGGTCGCCCGTCGCGCTCGACTCGTTGTGCTCGTCCGGCGAGGGCGCGATCGACGTCGCGGCGGCGGTCGGCGTCGATCCGGGTACGGACGAGGCGGCGGCGGCCGAAGAGGCGCGCTCGGCGGCCGAAGAGGCGCGCTCGGCGGCCTTGCGCTTGAGCCGCGGCAGCGTGTGCTTGACGAAGGAGCGCTGCGACTGGAACGCTTTGCGGCTCGCCTCGAGGAACAGGAAGGCCTGGAAGACGTGCACGCAGTCCTGCAATGATGAGGAAGAGCAGCAGAGTCAGCCTGGGCTCGTCTCGGAGCGAGAGAGTCGAAGGGTAGGGGGACGAGCGCACCTCGAAGATCTCGTGCTCGACCTTGACGCCCGCGATCGCCGCCTTGTGCGCGAGGAGCGTGATCTCGTCGCGCAGGACCTCGGCGTCGCCGGCCTGGATGAGGAGCGGCGGGAGGCCCTCGAACTTGCCGAACAGCGGCGAGACGTACGGGTGCGTGAGGTACTTGTCAATCTGGTCGCCGAGGAGGCACTTGACCGGGTGCATGTGGTCGTCCTCGTCGTTCGGCGTCGGGAGGTAGTCGTACGGCTGTTGCGCGAGGGCGTGAGAGAGTCAGCGACAGGACTCGATCGGGCGAGACAAGGGGGAGCGAGAGAAGGGGCTCGAGCGCACCCGGTTGGTCGTCCAGCTCTCGCACGACATGGTGAGGTCGACCCAGGGGCTCATGAGGACGCCGCCGGACGGTAGAGGGTAGCCCTCGTCGCGCAGGTACATGAGCGTCGCGAGCGCGAGTCCTCCTCCTGCGCTGTCGCCGGCGATGATCTGCGGCGCGCAGCTCGTCAGCGTCGAGCACGGCGACAAGCAACGAGAGGGAGAGAAAGGGACGCACGATGTTCTCTGGGGGGATCTTGAGGTCGACGGTGAGGCGCATGTAGGCCGAGACGGCGTCGTGAAGCTGACCCGGGAAGCGCGTCTCGGGCGCGAGGCGGTAGTTGATGGCTGCAGGGGGGTCGAGCACGTCAGTCAAGGTGCTCGTGTATGTCGAGGAGGAAGAGAGCGAGAGCGAGAGAGGGACGCACCAAAGACGCGAGCGTCGCAGTAGCGCGAGACCGAGATGGTGAGGTAGCGGTGCGTCTCGGCAGAGAACATGTAGTAGGCGCCGCCGTGCAGGTACAGGCACACGAGGCCGTCCTTGCTCCCTCCTCCACCGCCCGACGCCGCGCCGCTCGCGCCCTTGTGCGCCGCGCCTGCGCCCGGGCCCGCACCGGTGCCCGCCTCGACCGGCTTGTCGAGCGTCCACTCGCGCGTCATGCGGCGCCACAGGCGCTTGTTGGTGACCCACTCGCCGGCAATCTCGCGGTTGCCCGTCTCGAGGGCGTCCGACTCGGCGAGGAGGCCGCGCAGGTTGCGACGCTTGACCTTGAACGAGATCGGGGTGACGATGCCGTCTTTGGGCGTCGGCAGGAGCGAGCTCAGCTCGAGGGCGGACCTGTAGCGGGTGAAGGGTCGATGTCAGCTCGAGCTCGAGGTGTGAGAGAGAGGGAGAAGGAGGACGCACCGCAGGCGGGCGAGCGACGAGAGGTGCGAGTAGGTCGACACCTCGCGGAGGAACGTGGTGAACAGGGTGAGCTCGACGCCCCAGGACGGTTTTGGCGGGCCGTAGATGTGGTGCTGGACGAAGGCCTTGGTGAGGGACGTTCCTGCGAGCGCGCGCAAGCGGGTCACGGGGTCAGCGAGCTGCGAGCGGGATGGGCGTGAAAGAGCGAAGAGGGGAGGGGCGCACCTTGCTTTGCGAAGAAGGGAACGTACTCCCACAGGTGGGCGTTGGGCCTCGCGAGCTTCTGGCGCACGTCGGTACGAGCCTTCTCGGGGAGGGCACCGCCGCCTGCGCTGAACGGCTCGAGGAGGGCGGCCCAGCTCGCGAGCGCCGTCTGCGCCTCGGCGCCCTCGGGCGCGTCTGGGTCGGTCGCGCCGCCTGGACCTTTGACGTGGTCGGTGGCGGTCGTCGGCGAGCCGGACGGTGCTGTCGAGGCCGGGTTGCTCTTTGGCGGCGAGAGGGCGGGCGAGGACGTGTCGCCCATCGAGGCGCCGCCGATCGAGAAGGGCCACCAGGGCATGGGTGCAGTTGGTGTGTGCGGGTCCACCTGGCGGCTAAGAGCGCGCTGTCGTGGTGGTGGCTGGCGAGGGAGAGGCGGCGGCTGCCCGGCGGAGGAACGGCGGGAGGAGGTGGGGGAAGGTCGAGCGAGCTGGGCGCGGGCGGGCTGTGCTGTGGGTGCACTCGGCGGAGAGCTGGCTGTACTGTGCAGTGCCGGTCGAAGCTATGCGACAGAGTGGAGAGCGAGAGAGCGACAGCCAACTTCGGCTCTCGGCTCCGCTCGCTCTCGGACGGACCTCACCAGCCCTCTCCCTCGCCGGCGATGCTCGATCGAGCTGCTCTGCTGTGCTCAGCGCAGGCTTCTCATCTGCGGGGTATGCTGCCCCAACAGGCGACGCTGCATGATGCGAGACCGCTTCGCAGCTCTGGCGCACGCGCTTTGCTCCACCAGCTCTGCAGCTCGAGCGCTGAGCTCGCGCGAGCGAGCCACGCACCGCCTCGCCCTGCTGCCGAAGCGGCCAAGCAACACGCTCATCCTCGCCGACTTGCCCTCTCTGACCAGCATCGCCGATGTGGCTCGCTCTCTGCTAGCTTGGGCGACTTTCAAGTCGCCGCTTTCACTCGACCAGAAGACCTTGTCCTGAGCACGCGCGTGCGGCGGCGCGAGCTAGCAAGCCCGAGGCGGACGGACCTCGCTCGTCTCCCGCCGAGGACGAGAGGGTGCAGAGCGTCGTCGTTGCACGTCGTCGTGAGAGAACGAGAATCAGACGAACAAGAGAGGGAGAGAGACAGCTGCATGTCTGCAGGAACGACCGCACGAAGGGGTATCGAGAAAGAAGGAGGGGAGAGTCGAGGCGAGGTCGTCGAGGATCAAGTCGCGCTGGGTCGTCAAGGAAGGGAGGGAGGGTCGCTCAGACGGAGACGAGCTCGCGCATGAGGGCGTCGAGGCGCTGTAGAGAAGGAGATATGGAAAGCGAGTCAGGGAGCGGACCTTGAAGAGGGAAGAGTGAAAGGAGGAGAGAGGAGAGCGCACCTCGTCCAGGTCGCCGAACGCCTTTGCGGGCACCTCGTACGCCCGCCGCACCTCCGGATGCAGGTTCTCGACGTCGAGCTCGCGCCCAAAGAGACGCTCGTCGACCGAGTCCCTCGCCGGCGCCGCTCGGGCCGCTCCTGCCGCCGCCGGACGAGCCGCCGCCGGACGAGCCGCCGCCGCCGCGCTCACGATGGCGGCGAGCGTCTCGTACCCGTAGTCGTCGCGGTATGCAATGCCCTGCGGCTGCGACCCGGCGCGGTAGTTCGAGTTGGACGACGAGGCGGGCGTAAAGTGCTGCGACGACGACGAGGCGGCCGTGAGCGGGGTCGAGAGCTGGTCCGTCGTCGCCGCGGTCGAGCCTGCCGACGACAGGGACGCGATCGACGCCTTCTTGGCGTGGCCCTCGAACGGCGCGCTGCCGCTGCCGTTGCGGGCGCGCTGTCGAGGCGACGACGCCGAGCCGGACCCGCCCGGCGCGAAGCCCGAGCCCGACGCGCCCGTGCGAGGGCTGTGCAGCGCCGACGACGACGACATGAGCTGGTCGATCGAGGGCGAGTCGCGCAAGACGTCGCCGAACGGCGAGCGCCGCCCGCTGAGCGCCGACGCCGAGCGTGCCGAGGTGCTCGCAGCGGGCGAGGTGCGCCCGCTTGCCGTCGCGCTCCCGCCATTGCTGATGTACGAGCGCGGGCGCCACCCAAAGCTGCCCGTCGGCGAGGCGGCGCGGCGCGCCTTCTCCTCCTTGACGCGCGCGAGGACGCGGTCGAGCCGCTCCTGGAGCGGGCCCTCCATGACGGGGCTCGTCATCGGGCGAGGGCCGAGCGCGCTGCGCAGGTGGTCGTCGTGGTACGAGGCCGAGGTCGCGCTACCGTTGAGGGCGAGAGGGCGAGGCTGGTGGTCCCGGGGCGAGCCGGCGCGCTCGACGTCGACGCTCGTGCTCCTGAGGGCGTCGACCGCACGCCGCTCGTCCTCGTCCTCGTCGTCGCTCATGGGCGCGAGCGAGCCCGTCGCCGTGACGAACGAGTCGGCGTCGGTCGTCGTCGCAGCCGAGGCGGCGCGGGACATGCCCTGCGTCGGGCGCTGCTGCTGCGGCGGCGGTGCGGGCGACGAGCTCGCCCGGGTGGGCGTCGCGCCGCCGTGCCACTCGTCCTCGACGATCTCGCTGATGTCGGTCTCGGTGCCGTCCTGGTGGACGAACGAGTAGCGCACCTCGTCGCCCTCGTCGGCGCGCGACGACCGGATCGTGCCCTCCTGCGGGACCGTGATGTCGAACCCGTGGCCGTCGTTGCCGCGCGCCGACAGGAGCGCGCTCTGGTTGGCGCGCTGGGCGGCGCGCTGGGCGGCGATGAGGTCGCGCTGGCTCTTGCCACGAGACGCCTCCGGGTTGGGCGACGAGTCCTCGAGCACTTCTTGCTCGTCGTCGCTGCCGACGTCCTCGGCGTGTTGAGCTGCCGCCGCACGTCGCTGCTGCAGCTTCTCGAGCTCGTCGATCGTCTGCGGGAGGGCGGCGCCGCGGGCGGCTGCGCCGGGACGGACGGGCGAGCGGCGGATGACGAAGGTCGGGTCGTGCGGCTGGACGTCGCTCGCCGTGCCGAGGATGAGGGTCGCGTCGGCCGAGCGGCGGCGGAACTCGCGGGACGAGCGGTCGTACGCCCTGAAGAGCGGCGCGGTCGAGTAGGCGTCGAGGAGCTTGCTCGAGGCGTTGAGGAACGATTCTGCGCGGGCGGCGAGGCAAAAGCGTGAGCGGCGGCGCCTCGAGAGCGAGAGGGAGGGCCGACACCGAACGCAGAAGAGGAAGAGAGACGCACCTTGCCCATCGCGCTGGACGGCGAGGCCGTACTTGACCCGAGCCTGGCTCCTGCGGCGGTTGACCCGGTCCTCGACCTCGTCGCCGCCGTCGACGACGCCATCGACGATGCCGAACCGGTCGAGCGCCGTCTCGATGACCTCGCTCACGTTGGCGTTGCGCGGGAAGAAGATGACCTTGTCGCGCGGCGGGAGCTTCATGAGCGCCGGCGACGCGTCGACGAACCCGCCGCTGCGCGACTGGCGCTCGGCGAGGACGGCGCGCGGGATGATGGCCGTGCTCGCCGGGTCGAACACGACCGTCTCGGGCAGGTCGGACGGGTGGATGAGGACGCGCACGGCGAACCGGTACGACGGCGAGGTGGCCGCCGTGCTGCCCGTGCTGCTACCGCCGAGGAACGGCTGCTGCGTCGTCGCCGTGAGGTCGCTCGACGACGTGCCGTCGTGGTGGTCGAGCGACGACGACTGGGCGAACGAGGCGTCGGCGTCGGCGCCCGGCTGCGAGCCGACGAGCGGCGACGAGGGGCCGCCGCGGCGGTGCAAGTAGAACTTGACGGCCGAGTCGTCGCTCCAGTCGTTGACGCCCGAGCTCGCAATGGCCGGGTGCATCGACAGGTTGCTCGAGATCGAGTTGATGCTCCCGATCGACGAGCGCTTGACGCTCGGCGGGAGCTGGAAGCCCGCCTCGTCGCCCTCGGCGCTGCGGTCCGACAGGTCCTCGAACACGCGCAGCGGGTGCTCGTCGTCGCGCAGAGGGCGCTCGTCGCCGCCGAGCTCCTTGACCGTGAGGTAAAAGTCGTCGCGCGTGACGTCCGAGCCCACAAGGCGGAAGCGCTGCATGGCCTGCTTGACGAGGTCGGCCGCCGTCGTCGTCGAGTTGAGCAGGACCGTCTTGAACGTCGCCTCCGAGTCGATGTGGGCGCCGGTGAAGACGCGCATGACGCTCAGGACGGGCACGTCGAGGCCGCCGGCCATGTTGGGCGACCCGATGAGGCTGCCCGGGCGCATGCGCTGCGGCGGCGCGAGCGACGACGCCGACGGCGAGCCGAGAGCGCCGCTCGGGCCGACCGACGACGACGAGAGCGCGCCCGGGTAGTTGAGGAGCTGGACCGAGTTGCGCTTGCTGCCGCCGCCGCTCGGGCCCTGCTGCTCATCGTTGACGACGAGGACGCCCGACGCGCCCCTCGGCGTCATCGTGTTGCTGACGTCGCCCGGCGAGCGCTGCACGCCGTACTGGTGGAACAGGGCCTGGCGCGCCTCGAGCTCCTGCTGCCGCAGTGCCGCGTCGGTCGAGAACATCGACTCGGCCGTCGCGGCGCCCGGCGGGCCTTGCGCGCGCGCCGACGACGCCGACGGCGCGCCGCCGCGGTCGGCCGACGAGCGCGGCTCGCTCGTGCCGAGGCTCGGGCTCGACGACGACGAGCTGCGGCGGAACCCGCCCCTCGTCGGGCTGCTCCCACCCTGCGCGCTGTCCTCCGAGCTGCGCCGCCCCGCCGCCCCACCCGCCGCCGCCGCCGCTCCGCCCTCGTCGCCCTTCTTCTTCTTGTCCTTCTTGCGGAACAAGCTCATGATGCCACCGCCGCTCTTGCGCTTCTTGTCCGAGCCCGACGCCGACGCGCGCTTGTCGCCCTCGCCGACGTTGGACGAGCCCGCCGACGCGCCGAGCGCGCCCTCGTCGCCCTCGTCGCCGCTCGCGTACAGCCCGCTCGTCGGGCGCGCCTGCGCGCGCGGCGCGGCGCCCGCACTCGAGAGGGGAGCGGGCCCGCCGCGCTGCTGCTGCTGCGCCACCATGCGCTCGTACACGACGTCCTCGCCCGCCTGCTTGGTCGGCTGCAGCATGCGGTCGTACCGCGGGTCGCGCGGGTCGACGAGGTCGACGCCGCGCACGCGCTGCGGCGCCGCGCCGCCGGCTGCGCCTGTCGGACCGAGAGCGGGACTGGGGCCGGCGCGCGCGGCGGGGCCCGGGCCCGGGCGCGGCGCCGAGCTCGAGCTGACGGGCCCGGCGTACGGCGCCGACGAGCGCTGCTCGTCGCCTGCGCCGCGGCCGGCGTGGATGCCGAGCCCGAGCATCTCGTCAAACTCGGCGGCGCTGCCGGCGCTCAGGGCGCTCGTCGTGCTGTTGCGCGCGATGCGCGGCGTCGCGCTCAGCTTCTTGGTCGGCGCGGCCGGGTCGACGAACAGGCCGTCGTCGAGTGGGGCCGAGGCCGAAGCGGTCGAGGACGAGAGGGGCGGCGAGGCGGAGGACGAGAGGGGCGAGCGGCTCGTCGAGGACGACGTGGTCGTAGCTGGAGGAGGGGAGACGACGCGCTGCTGCGGGGCGGGCTGCGTCGGCGACAGGCCGGCGTGCGGCGAGAGCGACATGCCGAGCCCGAGGTCGGCGGGCACGTGCGACACGGGCGGCGCGAGGTCCTGCACCGTGAGCGGGCCCCTCGACGGCGAGCGCGGCGCCTGCGCCGGACCCTGAGCGTGCGCGCTGCGGGCCCAGCGCGCCTCGGCGGCGGCCGCCTCGTGCTGCGCGTGTGCCGCCGCGTCGCGCTCGCGCTCCCAGTGCTCGCGGTGCGCCGGGGCCGTCTCGGGCGGGACGGCGCCGTCGTCGAGCGCGTAGGGCGAGTGGCCGCGGCGCGATTCGGGGCCGAGGTCGTCGGCAGCGGTGGCGGAGGGGCGGGAGGGCGAGGCGGCGGCGGCGGGCGCCCGGCCGTACTCGTGCCGGTCGTCGTCCTCGGCGTCGCTCGCCTCGCGCATGCGCTCGTCGTCGTCGTCCTCGTCGAACCCGCCCTCGTCGCCGCCGTCCTCGGCGCGGCTGTACCGCCTCGAGGTCCCTTCGGCGGCGAGCTCGTCCTGCTCGTCGTCGGGCCCGAGGTCCCGCTCGTCGATGCCGAGGCCCTCGACCTCGCCCTCGCCCTGCTCGTGCTCCTCCTCTCCCTCGAGCTCGTCGCCCTCGCCCATGCTCTCGCCCTCGCCGTCGCTCGTCATGCCGCTCGCCGAGTGGGCATAGTACGTCGGCGCGGCAAACAGGACCGTCTTGGCCTTGCTGCTCGCCGGGCGCTCGAGGCCCGAGGGCGAGATGTTGCGCGGGTGGTCCTTGTGCGAGGGCGAGGCCGGGACGCCCTTCGAGTACGGGTGGCGCGACTCGTGCGGGTGCGGCTGCTGCCAGGGCGGGATGCGGCCGACGAAGCGCGTCTGGGCGGCGGTCGAGGTGGGTCCGCTCAGGACGTCGGCCTGGGTCGCGCTCGTGAGCTGCGGGCGGGCGTCGGAGGGCGTGAGCAGGACGGCCCGAGGAGGGCGAGCGCAAGGAGACAAGGTGGGAAGGGGACGCACGTCGACGTTGCGGTGCTTGTTGAGGCGGGCGAGGCGCTCCCAGGGCGTCTCGATGTTCTCGGCGGGGATGTAGCCGATGGCCTGGGTCTTGAGGACGCGCACGAGCCACCAGTACGAGTTCGAGTCGTCGAGGAGGAGGAGCTTGTCGCCCTTGACGACGCTCGCCTGGCCGTCGACGGTGGCGAGGAAGGTGTGGAGGGCGTACACGAGGTTGAAGTCGATGTCGTCGTCCGGGATCGAGGGCGACGACGAGAGCGAGTCGGAGAAGGACGCCGTGTCGTCGAGGTCCTCCTCGGCGCCCTCGACGTGGTCGTCGTGGTCGTCCGGGTGGGGCTCGCCGTCGTCGTCGGTGGGCCCGTACTCGTCGGCGGCGTCGGGGTCGTGCGCGCCATCGTGGTGGTGGTACTGGAAGCGGCCCTGGCCGGTGCCCTGGAGGGCCTCTGCGACCTCGTCGTCCGAGTAGAGGCCGCTGTCGTCGTCTGCGCCGTAGCCGCCGGCGCCCGCGCTGTCGCCGCCGTGGAAGGCGGCGTGCTCGTCCTCGTGGACGTAGTGCTGCTGGTGGTGGTAGTCGTTCGAGGCGGGTGCGCCGCGGAGGGCGCGGGTGATGGGGGCCGGGCCGTCGTGAAGGTGGTGGTGCGGGTGGTAGGGGTTGGCGGTGCCGTTCGAGGCGTAGGCGTGATCGTAGGTGGCCATGGTGGGCGGGGAGGGAGGGGGGAGGGCGAGGCGCGAGCGGAACCGGGCGGGGGTGATGAGGAGGGCGAGCGAGGTGGGCGACTGCGAGGCGGGGGAGGGCAGGGTCAGTCTGGGTGCTTCAGGTGGAGGCTGTGCAGCTCGGCGAGTGCTCACCTTGCAGGGCCGACGGCGAGCGAGGGCGGGTGGGGACGAGCGACTGGACCGGGGACGAGGCGAGGGGAGGGCGAGGCGAGGGTGCGGCGGGTCGTGGCCGGGTCGTGCAGGGTCGTGGTTGCGGGTGCTTGCTCTGTAGGTAAGAGCTGGGCCGCAGCTCGCCAGGAGCCGGGCGGGTACAGGGCGAAGGCACAACAGCATCTCGCGCGACGACGGCGCGTCGTCGTCGTCCCTGCTCGCTTCCTGTGAGCGCTCGAGTGCAGCTGGAAATCAGTCACTGCATCTTCACAAGCCTGTCGAACTACTCAGAGACCGCGCAGAGCGAGAGGGCCGCCGCCTCGTCCGGCGTCTCCCCGCGGGCTCGACCTCACGAGAGCTGCTCCTCCTTCTGCCTGCCGCACGATCCCGGCAGACGCCAGCCAGAGCCTACCGCCACCTACCGCTCAGCTCAGAGCCACCTGTCCAGTCCGCCACCGCAGCCACGACCTCCTCGCCCTCACCCTCCACCGCCTCGACCCGGCACCCGACCTCGACTCGCTTGCCATAGCCCCCTCCAGCTCGGCAGTACGCCCGCCACCGAGCATACCTCTCTGTCGCCCACCTCGCACAGCCAGCAGCCCCGACGCACCCCTCGCCACCCGCCTAGCCCGCCTCATCTCTCGCCATGGCCAAGGGCTCCAACCCGGTCGACGCCCACCGCAAGGCACAGCGCAAGCAGGAGCTCAAGAAGAACAAGCAGAAGCGCGAGACCACCCGCGAAATCTCGACCGTAAAGACCGACACGCGCCGTGCGTCCACCTCTCCCCCTCCCTCACCTCTTTCGCTCCCTCTGAACGACGAGCTGATAGTCGAGTCCGATCGCGCACAGCCATCGAGTCCGAGATCCGCCGCCTGACGCAAGAATCGCAAAAGGGCCCGCTCAGCAAGACCGACAAGGACGAGCTGGCGCGCCTCCGGGCCGACCTCGCGCGCCTCAACAAGGCCAAGCAGGAGTGTGCGTCGAGCCTCTCTTTCCCGTCTGTCCCGCGCTCGCACACGTAGGGTGCAGAGCTAGGGTACGAATAGGACGCTCCCGACCCGCTGAAGCTGACGCTGCGCCCTCGCGCACGCCCGCAGACGTCGACAAGCACCCCGAGCACCGCCGCTTCGTCTTCCCCGAGCGCGCTGCCTCGCCCTCGTCGTCCTCTACGCCTTCGGACGAGCCCGCCGGCCTGTACGACCGCAACGGCCGCCTCAAGCACCCCGAGCGCTCGCTCTACTTTGACCCCGTCTTCAACCCGTACGGCGCACCGCCGCCGGGCATGCCGTACCGCGAGAAGCCCGAGTACGCTGCCATGCGGTTTGCGGGACCGCCCGTGCCGGTCCCGAGCAGGGCGGAGATCGAGGCGTTCGTGCCCGTCGGAGAGGGTGCGTCCCCTCCCTCGCTTTCCTCGTCCCGCCCCGCTCGCTCCTCGCTGACGTTGAGCCCTCTCCCGCAGACTCGAGCGACGACGACGACGACGACGATGACGACATTGCGATGCCTGCGGGCCCGCCACCGACAGGCGCACCTCAAGCCGACGCCGCTGCGTCCGCCTCGGACGACTCGGACGACTCGATGGACATCCCGCTCCCGCCTGGCCCTCCGCCGCCTCGACCAGGCAGTGCGTCCCCTGTCACTTACTTGGACGCACGAGCAACCCGAGCTGACTTGCTCTTTCGCTCGCACGCAGCCGAACCCGCAAAAACTACTTCGCGCCCGACCATCTCGCGCCCCTCCGCCTCGTCCTTCTTCCCCCCTCATCAGCACACGCCGCACGCCCTCCCCTCCCGCCCCGCCTTCGCCGCCGCCCCTCCACCTCCCCACCCTCACCCGCGCGGCGCACCCCCTCCACCCCCCGCGCACGGACCCGCGCACGCCCAGCCGCGCCTCCCCGCCCGCCCGCCGCCCGCCGCAGCGCACATGTCGGACCCGCTCGGCGCGCCCGGCGCAGGGCCGCAGCGCGCGTTTCAGCAGGGGCGCGCGCCGTCGTCGATCGGACCCGTGCAGCCCGGCCCCTCCTCGTCCTCCTCCTCCTCCGCCTCTGGCGCGCCTCCTCCCGCCGCGCCCGCCGCGCCCGCCTCGAGCCCGTTCCTCGCGCTCCCCGGCGCAGAGGGCGCAGCGTCGAGCGGCGCGAGCGCAGCGACCATCAGCGCGGCGCCCGTCCTGCGCGACCTCAAGAAGGAGGCGACGGCGTTCGTGCCCGCCGCGATGCGCCGCCGCATGGCGCAACAGAAGGCGACGCTGGCGCGCGCGGGCTTGACGAGCGTCGATGCTGCGCGCGGCGCGGGCGCAGAGGGGGAGGGAGAGGGCGACGCAGGAGGGGCGGGCGAGAAGAAGAAGAGCTTGGTGGAGGAGATGAGGGAGCGCGGGATTGGGGTTGGGGCGGGCGCAGGGGCGGCCGAGACGACGAGGAGCAGGCCGGACCGCGGTAAGGAGGACTATGAGCGGTTCAGGGCCGAGATGGGCGACTTGCTGTAGCGCGCTCGAGCTGCTCGGTCGGACGCTGCAGCGAGGTGGTTTTCTCGACCGGTCCTCTCCCTCCTTCTGCTCTCGAGAGGCTCACGAGGCAGTGCGAGGATGAGAATGAGATAGTGATACAGCTCGCGAGGAGCGAGACGCCCTCAGTGCTTCCTCCTCACGACGACCCTCCCCCTCCCGACCGACCCAGCCCGCCGCTGCACCGGGTGGTACACGGCCTTCCTCCTCGTCTTCATCGCCTTTCTCGACCTGCCCGGCCTCGCCTTGCGCCGCTGCGCCGCCGTCGCCCTGTGCTTCGCCGCCGCTCGAGCCGCCTGCGCCTGCGCCTCGCGATGCTTCCTCGCCGCCTCGTCCCGCTCACGCTGCTCCTTCTCCCTCGCGAGCTTCACCTGCTTCTCCCTCCTCTCCTCCCTCTCCCGCTCCTTCCGCTCCCTCCGCTCCCCCGCAGCCCGCCGCTTCTGCTCCTCCTCCTCGCGCCGCTCCCCCGCGCGCCCCTCCCGCTCCGCAACGAGCCGCGCGTGCTCCGCCGCGTCATGCTGCGCGTGCGCAGCGCGCTCGCGCTCGGCGTGCGCGTCCTCGGCGCGGCGCCGCTCGGCGCGAAGGGCGAGCTTGCGCGCGCGGCGCGCTGCTTGGGCCTCGTCGGGCGCCTTCTCGTGCGAGTGCTCGTGCTGGTGCGAGCTCGAGCCCGAGTGCGTGTGCGCGTGCGCGTGTGCGTGTGCGTGAGCGGCCGCCTTGCGCGCGAGCTTCTTGGCCTTGAGCTCCTGCTTGACGCGCTTGCGGCGCCCCCGCTCGGCGGCGACGGCTTGCTGGCGGGCGTGCTCGGCGGCCGTATCGTGCTCATGGGCGGGGGCGTGGGCGTGGGCGTGAGGATGGGCGGGAGCGGGAGCGTGGCCGTGTGCGTGAGGGGCGGAGGGTTGGGCGTCAGGGTGCGAGGTCGAGGCGGCGTGGTGGGGGAAGAGGAGGTGGTGGTGCGACGAGCTGTGCGAGTTGCTGTGGGACGGCTCGTGTGCGCGTCCCGAGGAGTGCTCGGGCGAGGTCGACGCTCTAGGCGAGATGTGGTGCGAGGAGGCGTGCGAGGCGCCGTGCCCGGCTGCCGACGAGTGGCCGTGGAGGTGGTGGACCGGCTTCGAGTTGGACGCGTGCCGCGACAGCTGCTCGTCGTGGGGGCGCTCCTTGTGCGCCGATGCGTGAGCGTGAAGCTGAGCTGCGTGATGCCCATGCCCGGCCGCGGCGCCGTCTCGGGGCGACCTGGACGACGCGCTCGAGTTGTGACGCTCGACCGGCGCCGACGAGTGCGAGCTCGCACGACGCTCGTGCCGCTCGAGCGCCGACTTGTGCTGCTCGAGGAAGCCGTGATGACCGGCTTGATGCTGGGCGAGCTTGTGCTCGTGCTTGGCGAGGCGGGCCGAGTGGTCGTGAGCGTCCTCGGGCGCCGGCGTGTGCTGGCGCAAGGCGAGGACCTTGTTCTCTCGCGAGCGCAGGAGGCTCGCCGAGTGACGTCGATCTGTGAGTGAGGAGGACGAAAAGGGAGGGAGGGAACGAAGAGAAGGTCAGTCGGTCGGAACCTTCACTTTGGAGTAGGAGCTGGAGGAGCGCACGCCCGTGAACGAGAGCGTCGTGCTCGGCCGAGCCGGACGCGTGTGACGAGCTCGAGAGAGCAGCGTGAGAGGCTGCGAGAAGGAGCAGCGTCAGCGAGATCCTCAAGGAGGTGGCGCGGAGGAGGACGAGGAGAGAGGAGGACCGAGCGCACCTGCGTGAGCGTGCCGCAACTGGCCGTGAGCGAGCCTCGAGTGCGCCTTGTGGTGCTCCTCGACCTTGGCCCGGTACCGAGCGTGTCGCACCTCGGCCGCGTGGATCTCCTCGGCCGGCGCGCCTTGTCGCCGCAGGTGCTCGACCTCCTTCTCGCGCTGCACGAGCTTGGCCTGGCGGCTCTCGAGGAGCGCTTTCGAGTGATGGAAGTCTGTAGAAGCGTCGCAGAGCGTAGAATAGGGACGAGGGAAAGAGGGAAACCGTCAGCGTCGTCCGCGGCGGAATGAGAAGGTCGAGCTGGGAGAGAGAGACGCACGGTTGACGGCGGCGGCGTGATGCTCGGCTGACCCAGGAGCGTGTCGATCGAGCTCGGCGTGAGAGGCTGTAAGGGAAGGTGTCCACCGTCAGTCGAGCTCGGCTGAGCGCGACCTCCTCGAGCAAAACGAGGGAGACGAGGACGAACCTGCGTGTGCTTGTCGAAGAGCGTGATGCGACCCTGCAGGAGAAAAGTGTGAGCGATGATGACTGCCGTGGAGAGGAGTCGTAAGACGCACCAGTTCCTGCGGTGCCGTGCCGTGCCGACTCGACGGCGGCGAGCGACTCGTGGTGCTTGAGCCGAGCGTCTCGCACACGATGCTCAGCGGCGCGCAGGCGCTCCTGGTTGATCGAGCTCGGGTCGTCGTGAGCGGCTGCGGCTGCTTGGCGATGTGCGTGTTGCGCGGCGGCGAGTTCGTGACCTGCCCGGGTAGCTGCGAGCTCGGCGTGCTCGACATGATCTGCGGGGCCCAAGAGTCAGTGCGACGTCGCCGTGTGGCAACGAGACAAGTGCGAGGACGCACCTTGCGGCTGTGCGTGAGGCTGAGCGGAGCCTTGACCTCGATCGTCGCCGGCGGCGTGCGGTGCGGCCGGAGGAGCACGGCGGTGCGGGTCGTGGCCCTCCTCCTCTGGCTCCCTCTCGAGGTGCTCCTCGTGCTTCTCCATGCGCTCGAGGTGACATTGAGCGTGCGCGAGACGCTCATGCGCTCGGGCAATCTTGCGGTCCTGCTCGGGCGACTTCGGCTCGCGACGAAGCTCGTCAAGCTCTTCTTGCCGGCGCGACACGGCACGTTGAGCGTGCTCGCGCGCAAGGCCGGCCGTCTCGAGGCGATGTTGAGTATCTGCGAGATGCAGGAGTGCCGTCAGGGCGAGCTCGCGCAGGAATGCCAAGAGAGCTCCATCGAGCACGAGGAGGAAGGGGACGGACCGAGACCGTCTCGAGCACGTCGCTCGTCGTCCTCCATCTGCTTGAGGTGCTGGTGAGCATCATTGACGGCGTGCTTGGCGCTCTCGACTCGGCGAGGGTCTCGAGGTCGGGCGTGCTCGGCGGCGTCGAGCTCGTCTTGCGCGACCTCGACTTTGTCGCGCGCGGCGTGGACTCGATGGACGGACGACAGGTGGAGGTCCCGCTGCGCCTGCTTGACGTCCTCGGGGCGGGCGTCGGGATCGTTGACGGCGGAGAGGTACCGGTAGGCGAGCTCTGCGTGAGGTTGGGCGTCAGGCTCGGCTCGAGCCGAGTGGAGCGGACGAGGGGAAGTGTGCGCACCTTGGTGGTCCTTCTCGTGCTCTCGAGAGATGGTATGGAGGTGATGCTGAGCTGCAGCGAGCCGTTCGTGCGCAGCGCGGTCGTGCGGGTTGGCGGCAACGTCGGCCTGCGCGCGCTTGACGGCGTCGAGCGCCTCGTCGTGACGTTCTTGGTGGCTGCGTAGAGTCGACGTCGAGTCGACTTCGCCGTGACGACCATGAGCCGCGGCGACGGCGTCGACGTGCTCAAGGTGACGCCGATGCTCGTGCGCACGGGCCTCGGCTTCCTCGAGCGCGCGCAAGTCCTCGGGGCGGCCCGTGCGCTCGTAGCGCTCACGAGCGGCCTCCACCTCGTCGTCGCGCAGGTCGCCGTGCTCGGCGACAAGGCGGTGGAAGTCGTGGTCGCTGATGCCGAGCTCGTGCGCGGTCGGGACCGGCGTGAGGGGCTCGCCGAGCTTCTTCTCGATGGCGCGCAGCGCGTAGCAGCGCTCGAGCACTTGATGCACGCCCTGCTCGAGGACGAGGCGGGACGCAGGCGGCTTTTTGGCGTGAAGGTGGCGCAGATGGGCGATGGCTCGACGAGACTGCGCGACGGCTGCCCAGGGGTCGGGTCAGCTCTGCCTTTCTGTGAGGAGGGACGACGAATCGAGGACGCACCTTGCTCGAGGGCCTGCTCGTCTTCATCGACGCTGGGCCGCCGCTCTGCCATGAACTCGTGGCGGCGCACCTGCTCCCTCTCTCGCCGCTCGCGCTCCTCCTCCTCTCGCTGCCGGCGGTCGTACTCGTCGTCCTCGTCGCGGTAGCCTGCAAGATACAGAACGTCAGCACATGCTCGTAGGGAAGCGCCGTCGGTGAGCAAGGAGGAAGGAGACGGACCGGCGCCGGCGAACCCGTCTTGGGCCCGGTTGTCGTCCCACCCGCCGCCCGTGTCGCCGTACCCATCGTCGCGCCCGCCGTACCCATCGCGTCCTTGACCGTAGTCGTCGCCGGCGCCGTAGCCCTGGTCGTACCCGCCGCCCTGGTCCCACCCGCCTCGGTCGCCCTGCGCACTGCCGCCGCCGCCGAACGAGTCGTACCCGCCTTGCCCGCCGTAGTCGTCCTGCCCTCCCGAACCGCCGCCCCAGCCCTGCGACGAGTCGGCGCCCTGACCGAAGCCCGCGCCGCCGCCGCCGCCGCCTTGGTCGAACGAGGAGCCGCCGCCGCCGAAATCGTCTCGGCCCAACTGCGACTGCGCCTGGGACGGGTCGTTGAAGGACGAGTCGCCGCCGTAGACGTCCTGCCTAGGCTGACCCGGCTGCTGACGAGACGAGTCGTCGAAGGACGAGTCGTCGCGCTGAGACGAGTCGGGCGGGAAGCCGCTGCTGCCGCCGTCGCCGAACCCTCCTGCAGGCGTCGAGTCGTAGTTGTCGGCACCGCCTGTGGGTTTGGGGAGTCAGGGAGGGCTGCGAGGAGGCGTGTAGGGGAAGAGGAAGAAGGAGAAAGTCACGCACCTTGCGCGCCGAGAGCATCTTGTCGGCCGCGAAGATCGTCCTGCTGGCCGAGCTGACCGTCGTCCGAGTAGGCATCGCCGCCCTTGATAGAGCTCTTCGGGTCGTACGGGTCGTCTGCGAGCGAGGGAGGGCGAAGCGTCAGCAAGCTGCTGCGAGACGAGGTCCGAGCGTCAGAGGAACTCACTGCCGTCGCTTCCTCTCTGCTGGCCGGCTGCCTCGTCGTCGCTCAGAGACGCCGCCTGCTGCCGCCGAGACGACGTCGATGCGCCGTAGTCGTCGTCGGCCTGCTGCCGCTGCTGATCGTCGACGTCGGGCGGGTCGCTCGACTTGGGAAGGCCCCGCCGCGAGCCGTCCTGGTCGTCGTCGCGCGCTTGGCCGGGCCCGTCCGACGACGAGGGGCGTTTCGAGTCGTCCATCTCGGCGTCGGACAGGTTCTGCGGCGAGGACGGGCCCGGGTCGGCGTCGTCGTCGTCGCCGCCTCGTCCTCGAGCCGAGGCGGGACCGGCGTCGTCGTCGCGCTGCGGCGAGCCCTGCGCGCCGTTGGCCGAGTCGGGTCGTGCATCGTCGAGCTCGTCGTCCGAGAGGTTGCCCTTGCGCGACGGGTCGTCCTGCTGCGGGAGGTCGGGGCGAGTTGAGGAGGAGGGGTCGTCGTCGGCCGGGTCGGCGCCGGCGCCGCGGGTCGGGTCGCCGCTCGCGAGGGCGGCCTGCGGTGGCGCGGCGTCGCGGGCGCTTGAGCTGCGGGCCGATTCGGCTGGAGCAGGCCCGTCGCCTCGAGCGTCGTCGCGCGGGCCGTCCGAGTCGTCGCCGTCGTCCTGGGCGTCATCGCCTCGGCGCCCGCTCGGCGCCTTGCTCGACGGCGTGTAGTCGGAGTCGGACGAGGGAGGCTCGGGGTCGTGGTCGGGATCGGCCCCGGCTGTCGAGTGAGGAGGGTCGGTCGAGCGGCGAGGCACGCTCGGGCCGTGGCTGTCGGTGCCGGCTTCGTCGTCTCGAGCGGGCGCTGCGGCGCGAGTTGACGAACGAGGTTGCGCTGCGCAAAGGGTGGGCGACAACTGGGTCAGGGAAAATCTGCGTCGTGCGGCCTGGAGAGCAGGGCGAGGGGAGAAGAGCGAAAAGAAGGGCGAACTCACGGTCGTAGGAGGAGGCGCCGTTCACGCCGCCGGCGGAGTCGTCGTCGAGCGAGGAATCGTCTCGTCCATCTCGCCCGCTGCTGCTCGGTGCCGACACCGACGCGTCCTGCGGGACCTGCTGCGAGTCGTCCTGCCCGGCGTTGTCGAACCCGCTCGGCGCTGCTCCCGCTGCGAGGACCCGAGAACGGCGAGACGCTGTCGCAGACAGCGGAGGGTCGTCTCGAGTCGAAGGAAGGTCGTCGGCGGAGCTTTGCGGCGCGTCAAAGCCGTCGTCGGACGACGCTGCCGGGTCGACAGGCTCGCGGTCGGGACGAGTGCTGGTGGTCGAGGCGGGCGCGCGAGCGGGCCGTGACGTGCTGCGAGCGATGTAGTCGTCGTCGGAGGACGGCGGCGACGGCGAGTCGGCGGGAGGAGGAGCAGGGTCGGCGCCGGCGAGGGAGCGCGGGCGGGGCGAAGCCGAGTACGGGTCGGGCGAGCTGGACGGCGAATCGAAGTCTGCGGGACGGGCTCGTCAGCGTCCAGAGCAGAGAATGCGGCACGGAACGAGGAGGACAGAGAGAGGAGGACGGACCGCTCTGGTCGGCGTCGCTGTCGCCGCCGGTAATGCCCGAACCGCCGCGACGAGCGGTCCTGCCGCCGTCGTCCTCGTCCCCGCCCTCGAAGCCCGCATCGCTGTCCGAGTCGGCGTACGCGGGCGAGACGGCCGCAAGCGCTGGGCGTGCGGCACCCGAGCGAGAGCGCCTCGACGCCGCGGGGGGAGTCGGGCTCGACACACCGCTGTCGGCGTCCGAGTCGGTCGCGGCGCTCGAGTCGGCGTTGTCGAAGGATGACGAGGGGGGAGGTCGGCGGGAGGAGGAAGGAGCTGGTGCTGCGCCGGCGGGAGCGTCTTGGCGAGAGGCGGGGGCAAAGCTGGACGGCGGCGGCGGCGCGTCCTGCGGTTCTTGGACGTCCGAGTCGGCGGCGCTCGACGAGTCGTACGCAGGCTGCGCGCGAGGAGCGCCGCTCGCGCCACCGACGGCCATGCCCCTCGAGGACGCCGCCGAATAGTCGTCGTCCGTCCCGCCCACGCTCTCGCCGCCCGCCGCTCCCTCCTGCGCCGCCGCCCCTCCCGCTCGACGCGCCGGCTGCGCTACGAGCCCGACATCGTCCGTCCCGCTGTCGCCGCCGACCGCCGACGCCGCCTGCGGCCGAAAGGCCGCCTCCTCGTCCGTGTCGCTCGACGCTCCGACCGGCTGCGCGCTCGCCGCTCGCGGGACGAACGCGTCGGGCGGCTGAGCGACGCTCGCAGGCTGCGGCTCGAACGCCGAGGGCGCGCTCGGGGGGGCGGCGGCGGTGTACGCCGGCTGCGCCTGCGGGACGACCGGCGGCGGCCCGAGCGCCCTTGCCGGCTGCGGCGAAGGGCCCGAGTACTCGTCGACCGGGCTGTAGGGCTGCGGCGCATACGCCTGCGGTGCGGTGGCGGCGCGCGACGGCTGCGGGATGAAGGCCTGCGGCGGGGTGGGCGAGGGTGCGGCGTCGTCGACTTGGGAAGGTCGGTAGGACGAAGTCGTGGAGGGAGGGTAGGGCGCGGCCGACGGAGGGGGGTCGTACGCGTGCTGCGGCGTGAAGGCGCTGGACGAGGTGGGAGGGGCGCCGTAGGGCGTGAACGAGCTAGAGCTGCTCGACGGCGGCGGCGAAGGCGAGGGAGGGGCGTACGCCGCCACCGAAGGGTTCGAGTACGGCGGGCTGCACGGCGAGTCGTACGACGAGCGCGAGGAAGTAGGCGGCGGGCCGTACGAGGCGTACGAGGCTGAGCGAGGGTCGGGCGCCGGGTACGAGCCAGGCTGCGGCTGCGGCGAGGCGGCGCACGCCTCGCGCGAGCGCGACGCGGGCACGTCGTAGCCGCCGTCCGACGACGTTGGACTCGCAGGCGCAGCGTACGAGGCCGACTGAGCTGCAGGCGCTGCCGTGCCCGTCGAGCTCTGCGCGGCGTCGCTGCTCGCCCACGGGCGCTGCGGGTAGCTCGCCGCCGAGTAGGCCTGAGGGCCGGGCGCGACGCTCGCCTGCGGGTCCTGGTAGCCCTGCGGGGCAGCGACGTAGGCCGGCGCCGCTGCCCGGCTCGCCGGCGCCGTCGGCTCGACCGGGCTCGCCTCCTCGTCCGAGAGGTTCGACGGCGCCCTCGAGCTGCCCTCGTGCCGCCCGACAGTGACAGGCGCCGAAGCACGTCGCGCCGACATGGGCTGCTGATCGTACGAGCGCGGCATCGTGAGCGCGACGGGCGGCGGGTCGCGCTGGGCGAACGTCCCGGGGAGGGCCGTGCGCATCGGCTGCGGCGCCTGCGAGGGCGCATACGCCGAGTAGGCGCTCGTCGAAGGCGGGACGGAGTAGGGTTGAGGCGGCGGGGAGGCGAACTGCGGCGGCGGCGAGGCGAGTTGAGGCGGCGGGCCCGAGAAGGCCGGAGGGGCGCTCTCGCCGCGCGGAATGCCGAACGCGCCCGGCAGGGCTCGAGGCGGCCCGTACAGCGGCGACGACGAAGGGTAGTAGGGCGCAGAGGTCGACGAGGTTGCCGACGGATAGGCGGGTCGAGGAGGAGGTGAAGAAGGGTAGTTCATGAAGGCGCGCGACGTCGGGCGCGAGTACGGCTGCGTCGGTGCGGCGTCGTCGCGCCTCGGTACGAACGCCTCGTCGCCGCTCGACTGGCCGCTTGAGACCGAGCGCGAGCGCGGCGGCGGCGCGTAGGCTCGAGTCGGCGTCGGCGAGCTCCAGTGCTGAGTCGGCGCGGCGGGATAGGGCGCAGGCGCCGCGGCGTAGGCTGGGGCGGGCATGAAGGCGGGCGGAGGGGGGCCAGGCATCGACGAAGCGTAGGGAGCTGCTGCGAGAAGAGAAACTGGGTCAGTGCAGCTCTCGATCCGCTCGAGGATGAGAGAAGGGGACGCACTCGGGGCGTAGGCGAACGAGGAAGGTCGGCCTTGAGGGAGCATCTCAGGCGACGATGCAGCGCTCGAGGACGGTCGCCGAATGAAGTTGAGGTCGGCGGCCATCTCGTCGGCGGTTGACAGAGGACGACGAGGAGGCGCAGGCTGGAACTGCTGCGGCCGAGGCGGGTACTGCGGCGCGTAGGTCGGCGAGACGGGAGGAGGACGATGTTCTTGAGGAGGTACAGGCGAAGGGTAGGGCGAGTAGGGAGGGTACGGCGGCGCGGGTGGAGGGCGAAGAGGTGCGGCGAGCGGCGAGGGCGACCGAGACTCGACGGGGTCGACGCTGGAGGAGGGCGGCGCAGGACGACTCGGCGTGTCGAAAGACGAGTCGGAGCGACTTGCGGCTGCGCGAGGCGGGAAAAGCTTCAGTGAGGACTCTTCGCGGAGCCGGACGAAGGGGACGCACCGCCGGTGTCGTCCGAGTTCTCTGCGCCCGAGTCGGCGGCGGCCTGCGACACGGTCGGCTGAGGCTCGAAGCGCGAGTCGGGAGCGGTCGTAGGCTGGGAGCGCGAGTCTGCGAGGCGGAGGCGGAAGGGGGTCAGCATGTACGCTGAGAGAGCTCGAGGAGGATGAGCGAGACGCACCGTCTGCCGCTCCTCCTGGCGCCCGGTCGTCCCTGCTGCGCTCCCGTTGCTCGGCCCTCTCGTCCTTCCCCCTCCTCCTGTCCTCCCACTCCTGCCACAGGTGCCCGAACCAGCCGGGCCCGCCGTCGCGCGGCTGCTCGCCCTCGAGGGCGGGGTCGCGGTGCCGGTGGTGGTGGTGGTGGTGGGGAGCGTGTGCGACGCGGCGGTAGATGGTCGGTGGTGGTGCAGAGCCGTGTCGTGGCGATGAGGAGCGGGATGGCGAGGTTGGCGGCATCGGTCGAGCTGCACGGTGGGGCGGGGAGGAGGGTGAGCGGGGCACGGCGGCGCGCTGCGGATGGACGGCGTACCTGGAGCTCAGCCGCAGGACTCGGAGACGCACGAGCTAGCAGTCGAGCAGCTGGAGCAGCAGCGCAAGTCGCGGTCGACGAGAGCGGGCGCCGAGCAGCCCGAGGGACGGACGACGAGGCGCCAGCGTCCGCGGACGATCCGAGAGGAGACGGTGTCGCCTTTTCTGCGGCATCCCTCGTGTCCTTCAGACAGCGGGCGCATCACCCTCAAGTGCGGTAGGGACGGCATGAGAGCGCGAGAGATGAGGCGAGGGTCGAACGAGGTCGACGAAGTGAAGAGCGAGCGGGTGGGCCCATGGCTAGCGCAAGCCGGTCCTGAGGCTACTACTGAGCAGCTTGGTCTGGCCAGAACGCGTCTCTGAGCGAGCGAACAAGGTGTTTGCGGTCGTTCGGGCGCGTCCCGTCGTCGCTCCTCCTCCTCGTCCTCCCCCACTCACGCCGACGCTCTCACCTCGTCCAGCCAGAGCCATGCCGCTGCCAGACGTGCACCCAGACGGCGACCCCTTCGCACAGCGCGACGCCGAGCAAGCCAGCGCGTCGTGGCTCGGCCGCATGGAGCAGCGCGCCCTCCTCGACCAGTCGGCCCCAGCCTCGTCCACCGCCGCCCCGTCCTCGCCCTCGCACCCCGCCAA
>Ga0308169_10001529_pt1 | contig 26786 bp, 22 predicted proteins | sample PhyBR1_2_FD_202139 | JGI IMG/M metagenome (GOLD analysis project Ga0308169, IMG submission 202139) | Phyllosphere microbial communities from UC Gill Tract Community Farm, Albany, California, United States - DLSLSB.R1 | ecosystem: Host-associated > Plants > Phyllosphere > Unclassified | place...
ACAGCTTGGATTGTCCCCGCTGCTGGTCCTGCGCATCAACCCGGATTTTGAACTGAAGGGCTCGGGCATGCGCATGGGCGGCGGCGCCAAGCAATTCGGCATCGACGCCGAAGACGCGCCGCGCCTGCTGGCGCTGTGCGCCGGCCTTGGCCTGACGGTACTTGGCTTCCACATCTTCAGCGGCTCGCAAAGTTTAAAAGCCGGGGCCATCATCGAGGCGCAGGCCCAGGCCCTCGCGCTGGCGCAGCAGCTGGCCGGGCAGACGCGCGACCCGGTGCGCATCCTGAACATCGGCGGCGGCTTCGGCATTCCGTATTTTCCGGGCGAAGCGGCGCTCGACCTGGCGCCGATCGGAGAGGCGCTCGCTGCCGCGCTGCCGCGCGTAAAAGCGGCGCTGCCCGCCGCGCAGGTGTCGATCGAGCTGGGACGCTACCTGGTGGGAGAAGCGGGCGTGTACGTGGCGCGCGTGATCGACCGCAAGGTCTCGCGCGGCCAGGTGTTCCTGGTCACCGACGGCGGCCTGCACCATCACCTGGCGGCGTCGGGCAATTTCGGCCAGGTGATCCGCAAGAATTATCCGGTCGCGATCGGCAACCGGATGAGCGCCTCGCATGCGCGCGAGACGGCCTCCGTCGTCGGCCCGCTGTGCACCCCGCTCGACCTGCTGGCCGAGCGCATGGACCTGCCGCAGGCAGAGGTGGGCGACCTGGTGGTCGTGTTCCAGTCCGGCGCCTACGGGCGCTCGGCCAGCCCGCAAGGTTTTTTGAGCCATCCGGACGCGCCCGAAGTGCTCGTCTGAGCGGCTGCTCGAACGCGTGGACGGCGGAACCGTCCACGCTACAGCGAGCAGCCCCGCAACAGGGGCGCGCACGATTGTTGTGATTGTTGACACACTCTGCGCCCTCGGCTACTCTGCATTGGATAACATTTCCCAAGATCAAAGCAAATTGCGCCGCACCTGATCAGGTGCCGTGCGCAGCCGGTGGCGCCCGCCATCGGTCATCACCGCAGTAAAGGTAGTCAGTTCAGATGTCCCAGAAAAAGAGTACCAGTATCACTGGCGGCGCAGTCATCATGATCGCCATGCGCTGGATCGACCGTGTCGTCGGCGTCGTCAGCACCTTCATCCTCGCGCGCATCCTCGTTCCCGACGATTTCGGCATCGTCGCCATGGCCTCCGTCGTCGTCGCCTTTGCCGACGTCATTTTCGACCTCGGCATCAACGTCGCCCTGATCCAGAAAAAAGACCCGAGCCAGGACTACTACAACACGGCCTGGACCCTGCGCATCCTGCAGACGGCCGGCGTGGCCACCGTGCTGATGATCCTCGCGCCCTTTGCCGCCGACTACTACAAGGACGCGCGCGTGACAGGGGCCGTGCAGCTGATGGCGCTGTCGATGATGATCGCCTCCTTCGAGAACGTCGGCGTCGTCACCTTCCAGAAGGAGCTGCGCTTCACCGACGATGCGAAATTCATGCTGTTCAAGCGCATGATCAGCTTCGCCAGCACGATCGTATTGACCCTGGTGCTGCAGAACTACTGGGGCATGATCATCGGGGCGCTGTGCTCGCGCCTGTTCAGCGTCGGGCGCAGCTACATGGTGCACCCGATGCGCCCGCGCTTCTCGCTGGCGGAATTCAAGTCCATCTTCGGGATCTCGCAGTGGGTGCTGGTCAAGAACATCAGTTCCTACCTTGACCGCAACCTGCACATCCTGCTGGTCGGCGGCATGGGCAAGACCGGCGTCACCGGCGGCTATACGCTCGCCAACGAGATCGCCGACGTGCCAGGAAGCGACCTGCTGGCGCCGATCAACCGGGTCCTGTTCCCGGCCTTTGCGCGGGTCAAGGACAACCTCGCCGAACTGACCGCACTGCTTGTGCGGGTGCAGGCGGTGCAGGTGATCGTGACCTTCCCGGCCTGCGTCGGCTTCGTCATGACGGCGCACGAATTCGTGCCGGTGGCGCTCGGCGAAAAATGGCTGTTCATCGTCCCCTTCGTCCAGATCCTGGCGCTGTCGAACATCATCCAGGCGATCAGCACCAGCGCCAATTACGTGCTGACCGTGATCGGCAAGATGCGCCTGCTGGCCGTGACCAGCTGGGTGCAGATCATCCTGTTCGGCATCGGCGTGGCCGTGCTGCACCAGGGCCTCGATCCCCAGCGGGTCGCCGCGATCCGCATGACGGCGATCGTGCTCACCTTCGGCGTCTCCTACTGGCTCGTCATGCGCAATATTCCCGGCCTGACGGTGGCGATGCTGGCGCGCGGCACCGGGCGCCCGATCCTCGGCTGCCTGGCGATGGTGCTGGCGCTGGCGCTGCTGCAAGCCGAAGTCGTGGCGCCGGTGGGCGTGATGCTGTTCATGAAGGTGGTGCTGGGCGCCGTCGTGTATGTCGGCACCGTGCTCGGCATCTGGTACCTGTCGGGCCGTCCCGAGGGCGCCGAGTCCTTCTTCCTCGATAAAGTCAAACGCCGCCGGCCCGTGATCGCGCCGGCGACCGAAGCCAAATAAGCCTGGAGCAGCGATGGTGCCTGTCAAACGTCCCGTGGTCCTGTTCGTGTTGCCGTGGTCATTGCGGGCCATCGGCGGCGTCAACCAGGTCGTCACCCACCTGGCGCAGCAGATGCGCGATGCGGGAGAATATGAACCGCTGGTGCTGATGGCGGACTGGGAGGCGCCCGAACCGGTCTTCGAAGAGATCCACGGCCTGCGCACCGTGCGCTGGCAGGTGCGCCCCTGGCAGCGCGCCATGGGCGTCAAGGCGTCCCTGGCCTACACCCTGTGGGAGTGGCGCTTCCGCAAGCAGTTCGCGCGCTTCTGCGCGGAGCACGACGTGCGCGCCGTGAACATCCACTACCCGGGCGGCATGGCGTTCACCTTCGACCGCGTATTAACAGCGATGGGGTCGCGCATTCCCCTGCTGCTGTCCTTCCACGGCACCGATGCCACCAACCTCGCCGCCCTGGATGGCGTCCAGAAGGACGCCTGGCGCCAGCTGCTGGGGCGCTGCAATGGCGTCGTCACCTGTTCCGGCGAGCTGGGGCAGCGCATCGAGAGCGCGCTGGAGACGAAGATCCGCTACCAGGTCGTCTACAACGGCGTCGATGCGGGCACGTTCGCCGCCACGGCGGCGCCGGGGCGCGCACCTGGCCAGGACGTCATCCTCCACGTCGGCAAGTTCGATCACAACAAGGGACAGGACGTGCTGATCGATGCCTTTGCGCGCATCGCCGGCGCCTTCCCGGGCACGAGCCTGCGCCTGGTGGGCGGCAGCGGAAAGCACCTGGAGACCTTGCGCGCGCAGGCGGCGCAACTGGACCTGGCCGAACGCGTGCAGTTTTTCGCGGACGTGCCGTATGTGGACATGCCGTCTCACTTCGCCGCGGCCAGCCTGTTCGCCTTCCCCAGCCGCCAGGAGGCCTTCGGCCTGGTGCTGCTGGAAGCGGGGGCGTGCAAGCTGCCGGTGGTGGCGTCGCGCGTCGGCGGCATTCCTGAACTCATCCGCGACGGCGAGACCGGATTGCTGGTAGAGCCGGACGACGCGGCGGCGCTGGCGCAGGCCTTGCGCACCTTGCTGAGCGAGCCGCTGCCGGCCCGCGCACTCGGCGAACGCCTGGCGGAACGGGTCGCGGCCGAGTTTTCCTGGACAAATACGCGGCGCCGCTACGAGGAACTCATCCTCGAGAGCGGGACTCAGGCGCGCGCTGCGGCCTGAGTCGCCGGCGCCCGGCGCTTACGCCGCTTTCGACACTTTCGGCGCCGCGGCGCTATTCACTACTTCATCGAACAGGGCCGCCAGCTGGCGCGCCCGGTGCGCGCGCGACGAGCGCTCGACCAGTTCGGTCGATGCGACGTGCGCCGTGTCTTCACGCAGGCGTACCAGGAAGCGCTCCAGCCGGGCTGCGATCTCTCCCGCGTCGCCGATGAAGGCGGTGTCGTCGAAGCCGGCGGCGCCGAGCACGCGCGCCGTTTCTCCCTTGTGGTCGACCAGGCCGAAAATCGGCTTGCGGGCGCGGAAGTACTCGTACACCTTGGCCGGGATCTGGTTGTTGAAGGGCGTGCCCTGGAACAGCAGCAGGCCGTCGGCCGCGCCCATCTCCGCCAGCGCTTCGCGGTAGGGCACCGGCTCGGCGGTGGCGGCGATGTCGGCCACGCCGTATTTGTCGATCAGGGCCGTCACGCCGGCGCTGTTGCCGGGTGCGCGCAGCACCACGCGCACGGTGCCGGCAGCGATCGCGCCGCGCGCTTTCAGACTCGCCAGCGCCTCGAGGAAGGCCGATGGATCGCGCCCGGTGTCGTACAGCAGGCCGCTGTGCACCAGCGTCAGGGGACGCCCGGCCTGCGGCAGCGGCGCGCTGATCGGGGTCGCGCAGAAGGCATCTTCGTCGTAGCCGTTCTCGATGACGACGAACTTCGACGGCGGCAGCTCCGGGAAGCGCTCGCGGTAGGACGCCATCGCGCCCTGGGTCGTGAACACGGCCTTGCTGCAGCGGCGGATGGTCTGCTGCTCGATCCAGGCGTACATGCGGCGCTGCGCCTTGTTGGTCGGGTAGGCCGGCTGCAGCATCGGGTCGCGGAAATCGGCGACCCAGGGCAGGCCCGTCAGGCGGTGCAGGGCGAGGCCGATCAGGTGCGCGGTGGCGATCGGGAAGGTGGACCAGATCAGGCGCGGACGCTGGGCGCGGATCATCGACAGGCCGGCCGGAATCGCGCCCAGGCTCCAGGTGAACCAGCGGTCGGGCAGGGCGCTCGCGTTCAGGTAGCGGCCGCGCCAGCCCATGTGGCGCTTGGCGTCGAGCGCGAAGGCGCGGCGCACCAGCAGGTTCGGGGGAATGCTGGCCAGCTGCGACGGGTTCTGGGCTTCGTAGACGCTCGCTTTGGCGGTCAGCACCATCGGTTCCCAGCCGCTGGCGGGCAGGTGGCGCGAAAAGCTCAGGCTGCGCTGGATGCCGCTGCTGGCTGCCTGGGGCGGAAAGTGAAATGCGATCAGTAACGCACGGTTGTGCATGTTGCTATCCTTGTTGCTCATCGTGGTTGCCGGTTGCCGAGCGCCATCCAGCTCAGGAGGCGCAGGCCAAAACGAAATGGGGTACGGTCCCAGGGCCGGCTGCGCGGCAGCTGGAAGCGGTCCTGGTCGCCGGTGATGGCGCCGGCGGCCGTGGTGAAGGCGGCGAAAAAGCCGGCTTGGCGCACCATCTCGACATGGCGCGCATCGAAGTCCTGCCCGACTTTTCCGTTGGGGTAGGCGAACAGGCGCACCGGCTTGCCGACCAGGGCCTCCAGCTGGCCCTTGCCGGCGGCGATCTCGACGCGCGCGCTGTCGTCGTCCAGGCTGGTCAGGATCGGATGCGAGATCGTGTGGGCGCCGATGTCGATGCCATTGCGCTCGAGCGCAACGACCATGTCCGGGGTCAGCATCAGGGCGTCGTGGTGCATGCCGCTCATGCGGTCGAGGCGCGCGACCAGGTTGTCGCGCTGGTCCGGCGGCAGGTACTTGCCGGCCTCGGTCAGGCGCTGGGCGGTCTGCTTGCGCGCCTCGAGCGAGTCGAGCGAATAGCATTCCAGGCCGAGGTCGGAGAGGTCCAGCGTGCCGGCCGGGAGCGACTGCACCGCATGGATGATGCGGTCGTTCCACATGTTGCCGTTGCCGCTGCCGACAAAGCCGCTGGTCACGAAGACCGTGGCCGGCAGGCCGAACTTGCGCAGGATCGGCAGCGCCAGGTCGTGCACCGAACGGTAGCCGTCATCGAAGGTGATGCAGACGGTGCGCGGCGGCAGGCGGCCTTCGTCGAGCGCGCGCAGCGCCTCGTACAGCGGCATGACGTTGAAGCACTCGGCCAGCAGCGCCATCTGCCAGTGGAAGGTGGCGACATCGGGTTCGGTGTCGAGCAGCGGATCGGGCCGCGCCAGCACGCGGTGGTAGTTCACCACGGCCAGGCTGCGCTGGCGCGAGAAGCGCCCGATGGCGCCGCCGGCCGCGCGCAGAAGGGCCGCGCCGAGGCGCCCCAGGCGCGGCGCGTGGCCCGGCACGGCGAGGTCGGCCTCGCCCGGATCGCGGTCCGGGCCGGGTCCGGCGGGCGGCGTGCTGCGTTGTTCGGTTCTTGAGCTAGCGATCATGGTGACGGGGTTCGGGCTTGGGCGCGGCGATGGCGCCGTGGGCCCCCAGGGTCGGCCAGTGCAGCGCAGCGGCCAGTTCGGCGGTCGTGCGCGGAAACAGCAGGCGCCGGATGGTGCGCTGCTCGGCCAGGAAACGGGCCAGCAGGGTCGCCAACACAGCAGTCAGCGCGAATGATACACAGAACGGCACGACAGGGGGCATTCCGCTGGCGGCGCCGGCCAGCAGTTTGTAGATGACGGCGGCGATGAAGGCGTGGAACAGGTAGACCTGCAGGCTGTATTTGCCGGCCGTCTCGACCAGGCTGCCGAAACTGAAGCGCCCGAGCTGGAACACCATCCAGACGCCGGTGATCGACTCGAGGTCGTTCACCAGCAGGGCAAACGGCTGGGTGTAGTCCGCCACGATGGCAAAGCCGACTTCGTAGTACAGGTGCGCGCTCATTTGCACCGATTTGACCAGCGCATACACGAGTACCGTCAGCACCAGGCCCGCGCCGCGCGGCAGCTTCATCAGGCGCACGTGGCCCCAGGCGGCTACCAGCGCCAGCGGCACCATGTACAGCGCCGGCAGTATGCCGAGCGGCAGGTAGTTCTCGATGCGCTCGGGCGCGATGCCGATCAGCGGGTGGATCGCGCACAGCGCGGCAATGGCGAACAGTTTGCCGCCGCGCCCCAGATGACCGAGTCCCGTGCGCAGCGCCACCAGCGCGACGAACGAGGGCAGGAACCACATCATCGCCATGTGCGTGGCCTGCTTCACCGCACCGGAATTGCCGCTGTAGAGCGCCAGGGCCCAGTTTTCGAGCTGGTGCAGGGGAGAGACGGGCGCCAGCAGCGCCACCGCCAGCGACAGCACGGTCGCGATCACGAGGAAGGGGTAGTACAGGCGGAACAGGTATTGGCCGAAGTTGCGGTCGAGCGCGGGCGCCGGCCGCAGGAAGGGCAGGGTCATGAAGCCGACCACGTGGAAGGAAAAGCCGTACAGGAATCCTGGAAAGACGCCGCGCGAGAAGTCGTTATGGTCGACCACCACCAGCAGCACCAGCAAGCCCTTGACCACGTTCGGGTTCATGGCAGCACCACACGCGGCGCCGGCGCCCCCACTTTGGCGGCCGGGATCCGCGCCGCCAGCGGCAGGGCCGCCGGCAGGATGCGCAGGTCGAACACCGCCACCAGCGCGAACAGGGCGAAGATCAGGTCGAAGTAGGCAAAGCTGAGCGCCGCGCCGCCGAGGCCGAAGGCGAAGATGCTCAGCTGGATCATGGTCGCCGCGCGCGGGATCCAGTCCGGTGCGCCGGCCCGGCGCGCCTTGCGCGAGACCGCGCCGGCCTTGAAGAAGCTGCCCGCCAGCGCCGACACGTACAGCACCAGGCCGACGAAGCCGTGCTCGCCCAGGATCTGGAAGTACACGCTGTGCGCGGCGCGGGCGACGGTCGTATTCGGCAGCGAAGTACCGGTATAGAACCATGGGTAGGAGAAGAAGTCGCGCGACAGCGCCGACCAGTTCGGGAAGTATTCGAGCGACTTGAAGCCGCCGCCGAAGAACGGGTGCTGCATTGCCATGATGAAGCTGAGCTTCCAGGCGACGACGCGGCCCATGAACGAGTCGTCGTTCTCGGCCGTCGAAATCGTGTCGATGCGCGAGGACCAGTCGTCGGTCACGAGATAGGAAATGCCGACGGCGATGGCCACGATCAGGATCGTCATCAGGATCTTGCGGTCGCTCTTGATGTACATGTAGCCGACCAGCGCCGTCAGTGCGATGAAGCCGCCGCGCGACTGCGTGCCGATCACGGCCACCGCCAGCAGCGCCAGGGTGCCCAGCAAGGCCAGGCGCAGCAGTTTCGAGTGCTTGCCGTACTCGCCGAGCAGGTAGTAGCACAGCGGCATGGTCATGACGAAGCCCACCGACAGTTCGTTGCGGTCGCCCAGCACGTGGTTCGACATGCCGATGATCTTGTGGCCGCCGCCGCTGCCGATGAATTTGAGCGCTTCGAGGTCGGCATAGAAGCCGACCGACAACACGACGCAGGCGAGCACGAAGTCGACGTGCAGCTTGTCCTTCACCGTCAGCACCACGAACACGAACAGCATCACGACCTTGAGGAAGCGGCTCCAGTATTCCCAGGCGATTTCGGGCCGGCCGACCGTCGTCAGGGTACTCATCGTCGTCCACAGGAAGAACATCAATACCAGGCCGCCGATCAGGCCCAGCTGCACCTTCGGCTTGTGCTTGTAGGCGAGGTAGCTGAGCATGGCCACGCCGGTAAACAGCAGGTTGAAGCGCACGATCGAGGCGAAGCCGTACAGCCAGCCGTTCGGGAAGAACAGCGCGGTCCAGAGCCACATGCCGACGGCGATGAAAGGACGCTGCGCCATCGTGTAGAGCATGACCGGCAGCAGGGCGAGGATCAGCAGGTCACGCATTCTTGCGCTCCTCTTCCTCGGCCTTCTCCTTGGCTTTTTCTTTTTTCAGGGTCCAGATACACAGGTAGACGACCACGAACAGGTCCAGCGCCCACAATAATGATTCCATTTTTTCAGTCCACTGAAAGGGGTGATGCCAGCGCCAGCGTCCCGGCGCGGCGCAGCAGGACCTGCTCGAACAGGCGCAGCTGGCCGTTCGTCGTGTCGTCCCAGCTGAAGCGCTCGGCGTAGCGGCGGGTGGCGCCGCGGTCGGGATAATTGGCGCGTAGCGCATTGACCGCATCGGCCACGCCCTGGTAGCTGCGTTCGGCCATCAATACACCGGCGTCGGGCGATGCCACCACTTCCGGCGTGCCGTAGACGCGGCTGGCCACGACCGGGGTACCGCAAGCCATCGCTTCGAGCAGCACGTTGGCCCAGCCTTCGCGGCTCGACGACAGCACCAGCGCATCGGCGGCGCCGTAATGGGCGCGCAGCTGCGCCTGCGGCACCGCGCCCAGGAAGCTCACGCGCTCGCTCACACCCAGCTCGCGCGCCAGGGTCTCGAGTTTCAAACGGTCCGGGCCATCGCCGGCCAGCACCAGGCGCACGCCCGGCAGCAGGGTCAGCGCACCGATGATCAAATCCTGCGCCTTGACCGGCACCAGGTGGCCGACCGCGAGCAGCGTGAACATCGGGTTCGGGCCACGTTCGGTCGGCTGGAACAGGTCGAGGTCGACGCCGTTACGCAGCGACACCACGCGCTCGGCATCGACGCCGAGCGCCACCACTTCGTCGCGCAGCGCATTGCACACCGTGATGACGGCGTCGGCGCGTTTCGCGGCCCAGGTGATCATCCGCCGCGGCAGCGCGTATTGCGGGAACAGGGTGATGTCCGAGCCGCGCGCGGTAATCACCAGCGGCTTGTTGAAGTAGCGCCCCAGCATGGCGGCGGCCACGCCGTCCGGATAAAAATAATGGGCGTCGATCAGGTCGAAATCAAAACCTTCGTCGATCAGGCGCGCAATCGTCGGCTTGGCCGCCTGCGCGAGCAGGGCCGGCGCCAGGTTCATGCCGATTTTCGGCAGCACCGGATAGCGCGGGTGCGACACGGCGATCCCGTGGCGCACTTCCTGGCGCGGCGCTTTCGCGAACCTGGCGTAGGTGCCAAAGCGCGGATTGGTCGACGGGAACCAGGGAATCGGCGCCACCACGCGCGACTCGACCTGGCCGCTGGCGACCAGGTGGCGCAGGCGGGTCTCGACAAAAATGCCGTGGCCCGGCTTTTCGCTGTTCGGGAACAGCGTACTGAAAGTCAGGATCTTCATGCAGCTTTTAATGTGGAACCCGTGAGCTGGCCATAGATGTTCTTGTAGCGCGCGACGCTGACCGGCCAGTTGCGCTCGGTCTCGACGTATTCGCGCCCGGCGCGGCGCAGCGCCGGCCAGGTCGATTTGGCGTCGAGCAGGTCGCCGACTTTATGCGCCAGCGCGGCCGGGTCGTCCGGTGCGAACAGGATGCCGGTCTTGCCGTCGGTGATCAGCTCGCGGTGCCCGCCCACGCTGGACGCGGCCAGGATGCGGCCCTGCGCCATCGCCTCCAGCGGTTTCAATGGGGTCACGAGGTCGGTCAGGCGCATCGACTGGCGCGGATACACCAGCACGTCGAGCAGGTCGTAATACTTCTGCACCTGGTCGTGCGGCACGCGGCCCGTAAACACCACCTTGTCGGCGATGCCCAGGTCCTTGGCCTGCTGGCGCAAGTTGGCATCCTGCGGACCGCCGCCGACCAGCAGCACGCGCAGGTCGGGCGCACGCGCAACCAGCGCCGGCACCGCGCGCAGCAGCACGTCCAGGCCCTCGTAGGCATAGAACGAACCGATAAAACCGATCAGGCGGTGGCCATGCAGGCCGAGCTGGCGTTTCAGATCCTGGTCGGCTTCGCCGCCGACGGCGAACTTGTCGATATCGACCGCGTTCGGGATCACGGTGACTTTATTTGCCGGGATGCCGCGCTCGACGATGTCGCGGCGCAGGCCTTCGCAGATCGTGGTCACGGCGTCGGCGCGTTTCAACGCATGGGTTTCCAGCGCGCGCGTCATCTTGTAGCGCAGGCCGTTCTCGGTGCTGGTGCCGTGGTCGACCGCGGCGTCTTCCCAGAAGGCGCGCACCTCGTACACGACCGGGATGCCGAACTTGCGGCCGGCGCGGATGGCGGCGATCGCGTTCAGGCAGGGCGAGTGGGCGTGCAGCACATCCGGTTTGACCTGCGGGATGATTTCACTTAACCGCTTTTCCAGGCCCTGGATCACTTCGAGCTGGTTCAGGATCGGCAGTTTCGCCATCGCGCCGGTCGATTTCGCGGTGCGATAGAAGTGCAGGCCGTCGGCCGTTTCCTCGGCCAGGTCGTTGCCGCCCTGGTGCTTGGAACCGGTGACGTGGAAAGTCTCCCAGCCGAGCGCGCGCTGCTCGCGCAGGATCGAGGCGGTGCGGAAGGTGTAGCCGCTGTGCAGCGGGATCGAATGGTCGAGGACGTGGAGGACACGCATGGTATTTTTCAGATTCGGTTAGGCAGCGGTCGCGATCAGGGAGCTGGCCGCGGCTGGGGTAAAACGGGTGGCGCTGTCGGCGCCGTTCTTGCGCAGGAAGGCTTCGAACATCAGCACTGCCCACAGCGCGGTGCTGTGGTCCTTGGTGGCGGCCAGGTGTTCGTCGACCATCTGCTTCAGGAAGCTCGGGTTGAAAATGCCGGTGTCGAGCAGCATCGGGTTCAGCACCGCCGCCTTCATCGACTCGCGCAGCGGGCCGCGCAGCCAGGAAGCGAGCGGAATCGAGAAGCCCATCTTCTTGCGGTACAGGATGTCGTCCGACAGATAGGGCTGCAGCGCCTTCTTGAAAATGTGCTTGCCTTCGCCGTTGCGCAGCTTGCTCGACGACGGCAAACCGGACACCCATTCGACGAACTTGTGGTCCAGCAGGGGCACGCGCACTTCCAGCGCGTGCGCCATGCTGGCGCGGTCGACCTTGGTCAAAATGTCGCCCGGCAGGTAGGTCTTCATGTCGACATACTGGATGATCGACAGCGGATCGTCGGTCGGCGCATTGGCCGCATGGCCGCGCATCACCTCGACCGCCCGATAGCCCTGCAGCTGGCTGCGGAAGCCCTGTGAAAAGAGCTGGTCGCGCACGCGGTCGACCAGGATCGACACGCCGTGGAAGTAGCCGTCGGTCAGGTCGCGCGCCAGCGCCTCGAAGGTGGTCTTGGCGCGGAAGATGCGCGGCGCCCAGTCGGCCTTCGGATAGGCTTTGCCGAGGAAGCCGAACACCGGCTTGCGCAGCGCCAGCGGCAGCATCGAGCGCACCTGCTGCTCGCCCATCGCCATGCGGTGGCGGCGGTAACCTGCAAAATTCTCGTCGCCGCCGTCGCCCGACAGGGCCACTGTCACGCGCTTCCTCGCCAGTTCGCACACGCGGTAGGTCGGAATGGCCGAGCTGTCGGCATACGGTTCGTCGTACAGGCCGGCGAGTAAATCGACCAGGCCGTAGTCGTCCTTGTCGACGGTCTCGCACTGGTGGTTGGTCTTGTATTGCTCGGCCACCTGGCGCGCATAGGTCGATTCGTCGAAGGCGGAATCGTTGAAGGCGATCGAGCAGGTGTTGACCGGCTCTTTCGACAGGCCGGCCATCATCGCCACGATGGCGCTCGAATCGACGCCGCCCGAGAGGAAGGCGCCGAGCGGCACTTCCGCTTCCAGGTGGCTCTCGACGGCTTCGCGCAGGCGCACGACGAGTTCTTCTTCCATCTGCTGCTCGCTCATCGGCCCGTGCGGCGTGAACGGCACGTCCCACCAGCGCACCGGTTTGGTGTTGGCGGCGGTCGAACCGGCATGCAGGGTCATCGAAAAACCCGGCTCCAGTTTGAAGGCGTCCTTGAAAATGGTGCGCGGCTCCGGCACGTAGCCGTAGGCGAAATATTCCTCGACGGCGCGCGGTTCGATCACGCGCGGCAGTTCCGGGAAGGACAGCAGGGATTTCAGTTCCGAGCCGAAGATGAAAGTACCGTCCGGCAGGAAGGCGTAGTGCAGCGGCTTGATGCCGAGGCGGTCGCGCGCGACGAAGAAGGTTTTCTTGTTGCGGTCCCAGATCGCGAACGCGAACATGCCGCGCAGGCGATGGACGCAGGCTTCGCCCCATTCTTCCCAGGCGTGGACGATGGCTTCCGTGTCCGAATAGGTGCGGAAGGTGTGGCCGAGGCCCTTCAGTTCCGCCATCAGTTCGCGGAAATTATAAATCTCGCCATTGAACACGATGACGACCGTGTGGTCCTCGTTAAACAGCGGCTGCTGGCCGGCGGCGATGTCGATGATCGACAGGCGGCGGTGGCCGAAGCCGACGCCCGGTTCCAGGTAGACGTCGCCCTCGACGGGGCCACGGTGGAACTGGGTCTGGTTCATCCGCTCGAGGGCGGCGCGGTCGATCTGGGTCGCGCCGCGCGGGTCAAAAATGCCTACGATTCCGCACATGGTTGGGTGATTTCTTTGAAGGTTGTCTTGGAGTTGCAGAGCTGGTCGTACAGGGCGGTATACGCGCCGACCATGGCTGCAACGCTGTAATGGCGTTCGATTTTTTCACGCGCGGCCGCGCCGTGGGCGGCGACGCGCGCCGGGTCGTCGACATAGCGGCGGAGCGCCTCGGCCAGCGCCTGCGCATTACTGGCCGGGACCAGCGCGCCGTTGACGCCGTCCTGCACCACTTCCGGGATGCCGCCGACGTTCGTCGCGACCACGGGCACGCCGCAGGCCATGGCTTCCAGCAGGGTCACCGGCGTGCCTTCGGCGATCGAGGACAGGGCGAACACGTCGAAGCTGCGCATCAGTTCCGGGATGTCGTTGCGCGCGCCGGGGAACCAGACCAGCTCGGACACGCCCGCGTCCCGCGCTTTTTGCGCCAGGCGCTCGCGCAGCGGCCCGTCGCCGACGATCGCCAGGCGCAGGCCGTCCCGACCCTGCGGACGCTGGGCGCAGAGCAGGGCAAAGGCCTCGATCAGCGTGGCCTGGTCCTTCACATCCTGCAGGCGGCCGACGGTGCCGATCACGAAGGGACCGGCCGCCCAGGGCAGGCTGGCCGCCGGCAGCTGCGGCGCGTAGCGCACCGTGTCGACGCCGTTCATGATCAGTTCGGACTTCGCAGCCGGAATATTGACCACCTTGTCCAGCCAGCGCGCCAGGTCGTGCGACACCGGCACATAACGGTCGATGAAGGGTACCAGCGCGCGGCGCAGGAAATTGTGCTTGCGGTTCAGGCCCTGCGGGTCGCTGGCGTCGCGCCCGTGCTCGGCGTGGATGCGCACCGGCACGCCCGCGGCCCAGGCCGGGACGGCGTATTCGGCGCAGGCAAAATTATAGGTGTGCAAGACCGCCGGACGCAGCGCGCGCAGCAGCTTGAACAGCTTGAGGTGGATGCCCAGGCCCAGGCCCGGCTGCTTGTGCAGCGAATACAGTTCCACGCCTGGCCGCGCGATCTTGTCGGCAAAGGCCGTGTAATCGGTCAGGCAGACGATCGCGTGGCGGTAGCGTTCGGGCGGCATGTGGTTGATGCAGTCGACCAGCAAGGTTTCCAGCCCGCCGAAGTCGAGCCGGTAGATCAGGTGCACGACCAGCGGGGCCTGCGCTGGTCGGTTCTTCGTGACAGCCATGTTCAGTGTTCCCGTGCTGCCTCGAGGCTTGCCTGCAGCGGCGCCAGGTTCGCTTCCAGGAAGGCGCGCAGTGCGGCGCGCGCGGTGTCCGGATTCTCGCCGAGCGGCGTCGAGACCATCAGGGCCGCGCCGTCGTCGCCGTGCATCATCAACTTGGCCTGGGCCTGGCGCAGCTTGCCGATGTAGTCGTTGGCGGTGAAGCGGCCATCGACCCAGGTCCAGTGCCAGACCAGGTGGTTCGTCCCGTCCGGACCTTTTACGCGCGTTTCGCGCACGGCCAGGTCGCGGCCGGCGACGGTTTCGGTGCGCTCGGTCGATCCGATCTGGTTGAAGTGCTGCTTGCGGTTGTCGACCCGGTTCACGGAGCTGATCAAGCGCTTGTCCGGTCCCTGGTTGCGGTAGTACAGCAGGTTCAGGCTGACCGGCGCGCCGGCGGCCGTGTAGCGGCCCGCCAGGGTGGCGTCGGGCGCCATGAATTCCGGGTTCCAGGCCGCGAGGCCCGTCACCGGCGTGGCCAGGCGCGAGCCGTCCAGCCGCACCGGGGCGGGATTGTGCGCCGCCTTGTCGCTCACCATGCCGAGGGCCGGCCACAGCGCGCAGACCAGCACGGCGGCGACCGCCACGCCGGCTACCGGGCGCCCACGCTGCGCGCCGGCCGTGCCGGCCGCGCCCGGCGCCGCCAGCGGGGACGCAGGAACCGCTGCTTCGTCCTCGCGCCAGTAGCTGCCGATCCAGAACATGATGAACATGACCAGGCCGAAGAACAGCCAGCCGTAGATCAGGTGGTCGACCCCGGTCGCCAGCGCCATGTCGCTGGTGTGGCCAATCATGACGATCATGTAGGCACGCAGGCCGTTGGCGATGATCGGCACGATGACCGACAGGCCGATGAACAGGACGCGCCGCGTGGTCGAACGGTAGCTCAGGTAAGCGTACAGGCAGCCCAGCGTGATCGAGGAGATCAGGTAGCGCACGCCGCTGCAGGCCTCGACGACCGACCAGTTGCCGGTCGGGAGTTCGAAGGTGGTGCCGTTGCGCAGCACCGGGATGCCGGTGGCGCGTACCATGGCGACCGTGAAGTCGGCCGTGAAATTAATCAGCGGATGGACGAAGACTTCGCCGAAGGGCACCGCGAACAGCAGGAACAGCAGCGGGAAGGCGAGGGCGCCGGCCAGGCGCCGGCCCAGCACGGCCAGCGCCACGGCCGGCAGCATGGCGACAAAGGCGTACTGCATCACGACCTGCACTTCGCCCGCGCGCGCCAGCAGCCAGCCGGCGCCGCACAGGGCCAGCAGGCCGAGCGCCGGCCAGTACGGCTCGGCCGGGATGCGGCTGAACACTTCGCGCCGGCGCCACACCAGCCACAGGCTGATCGGCAGGATGACGTAGCCGTGGGCGAAGGTCTCGGAGCTGTTCCAGACCGAGACCATCGATGCGGCCGTGCCCCAGTACAGCAGCAGCACCGCCACCAGCGCGGCGGCGGCGGCGGCGATCCGCGGCACCGGCATGCGGCTCGCGGCGGCGCCGGCCAGGGCCGGGTTTTCGTTCATCAGCATTCGAACCTCGCTTCGATCGGGGACAGGTGGGCCGACCAGCTGTAGCGGCGCTCGACCTGGACGCGCGCGGCCTGGCCCATGGCCGGGTTGGCATTGCGCAGCAGTTCGATGACGCTGTCGGCGTAGTCGTCGGGGGCGTCGGCCACGATCAGTTCGCGGCCCGGGGTGGCCTCGATGCCCTCGAAAGCCTGCTTCGACGATACCACCGGACGGCCCATCGCCATCGCCTCGAGCACCTTGTTCTGGATGCCGCGCGCGATGCGCAGCGGCGCCACCGCGGCCACGCAATGGGCGAGGTAGGGACGCACGTCGGGGACGGTGCCGGTGACGACGATGGCCGCATCACTGGACTGCGTAGCCAGCGCCAGCACTTCCGGCGCCGGACGCGAGCCGACGATATAAAAACGCGCTCCCGGCACGGCGGCGCGCACGCGCGGCAGCACGTGCTCGGCGAACCATTTCACCGCGTCGATGTTGGGCCAGTAGTCCATCGCACCCGTGAACACCAGTGCCTGTTCGCCCGGAGCATACGGGTTGTCGTAGGCACGCGCCGCGCTGAAATACTCGGTGTCGACGCCATTGCTGAAGTGACCGATCTTGGCGCTGCTTTCCGGCGCGAGCGTGCGAAACAGCTCGGCTTCCGGCGCGGACACGAACAGCGAGGCGTCGAAGTCCTGCGCGATCTTGCGCTCGTAGTCGAGCAGGCTGCGCGCCTCGTGGCGGTAGACCCAGCTCATCGGCCACTTCTTTTTCTCGGCGTACTGGCGCCATTTGTCGGAGTCGATGTCGCAGAAGTCGATCACGCGGCGCGCGGCCGGGAAGTCTTGCGCATATTGCGCCATCACCGAGCAGAAGGTCATCACGCGCGCAATGCCGCGCTCGCGCATCGTGCGCGCCACCCAGCGTTTCATCTCGGCGTCGCGGTAGTATTCGAGCGACAGCGATTTACCGGTTGCCAGTCCCTTCGCGCTGCGCAGCTTGCCGCGCGTCGGATCGAGTTTCACGAAGTGGCTGCTCGCGCACAGGGCCTCGACCGTCGGCACGTGCTGCCAGTCGTCGGCGTCGTCGACAAAGGTTGCCAGGTGCACCCGGTACTTCGTCGCCAGGTGTTTCAGCAAATTGTACGAGCGGATCTTGTCGCCCTTGTTCGGCGGGTAGGGGATGCGGTGCACCAGCAGCAGCAAATCCGGCTTGGCCGCGTCGGCTTGCGCCTTGGCGGCGGCGGCCGATTGCCGCTGCAGCGCCCCCTCGATAATCGAATTCATGGCTTGCTCAGGAAAATGCGGTCCATCCGGTCCCACGCGAAATCGCGGGCGAGGGCGGCAATGCGCCCTTCCATGCGCTCGATGTTGATGTAGTGGCGGAAGCGCGCCTTGGCGCCGAGACCCTCGGGACGCGGCTGGCCCGGATCGACTTCCCACGGGTGGAAGTAGAACAGCGCCGGCTCGTTATCCATCTCGTTGACGCGTTTCACCATCCAGCGCGACAGCGCGTAGGGCAGCAGGCGGAAATAGCCGCCGCCGCCAGCCGGCAGCTTGCGCCCGCCCAGCATGGCGGTAGTGATCGGCACTTCCAGCAGGCCGTCGGGGCCGTTCGGATAGAAGGCGAAGCGCGGCGCATCCGGCATGCCGTAATGGTCGTGGGCGATCGGGTAGATGCTCGAGCTGTAGCGGTAACCCGCTTCGGTCAGCGCTTCCAGTGCCCACAGGTTGCCTTCGCCGATAGAAAAGCTCGGGGCGCGGTAGCCGATCACCTGCTGGCCGCCGATGTCCTCCAGCAGGGCTTTCGCGCTGCGGATGTCGTTGTCGAATTCGGCGCGGCTCTGGTCCGAGGCGCGCAGGTGGCCGTAGCCGTGGCTGGCCAGTTCATGGCCGGCGTCGACGATGCGGCGCACCATCTGCGGATAGCGTTCGGCGATCCAGCCCAGCGTGAAGAAGGTGCCCTTCACGTCGTTTTGTTCGAACAGCGCCAGGATGCGCTCGACATTGGCCTCGACGCGGCATTCGCGCGTCGGCCAGCTGTCGCGGCTGATGTAGGGAGCGAAGGCCGAGACCTGGAAATAATCCTCGACGTCGCAGGTCATCGCGTTGCGGATACGCTCGCCCGGCTGGCGTTGCGGCCGGGCTGCGGGAGTCTGCATCTTCATTCGGGAGTATCCACGTGTTGGGTTGCCGACACGCCGTTCTGCGGGGTGGCGACGATTTTTTTCAGGATCGAGAGCACCGAGACGATCGATTTTTCGAGGCGCATCATGCGCTCGTCGAGGACTTCGGCGCTGGCGCGGCGTTCCGGCATGCCGCCCATACCGTCGGCCAGCAACTCGCCACCGATGTTGGCGGCCGGCGTCCCCATCACGTCGGGCAGCTGGAATTCTTCGCTGACGTCGGCGATGACGGTCTGGATATGCGCTTCGTTGAACTCGTGCAGCTCTTCCAGGTAGCCCATCAGGAGCACGCGGTCGAGCAGGGTATTGGTCTTGCGCGGGATGCCCCCGGTGTAGGCGAAGATGGCCGCGTGCGCGGCGTCGTCGAAGGCCGGGTCGCCGTTCCAGCCGACCGTATGCAGGCGGTGCTCGATGTAGGCGCGCGTTTCCGGCGCATCCATCGGGCCCAGGTGGTAGCTGGCGATGACGCGCTGGCGCAGCTGCTGCATGCTCGGGCTGTGCAGGGTGCCGCGGAACTCGGGCTGGCCCAGCAGGAAGGTCTGCAGCAGCGACTTGTCGTCGGTCTGGAAGTTCGACAGCATGCGCAGTTCTTCGACCGTCTTCGGGTTCAGGTTCTGCGCTTCGTCGATGACGAGCAGGGCGCGCTTGCCCTGGCGGTCGACGTTGTGCAGGAACTGTTCCAGGCGGGTCAGCAGGTCGGTCTTGCTGGCGCCCTCGTAGGGCAGGCCAAAGCCCGACACCACCATGCGCAGCGTGTCGTCCGGGTCGAGGTGGGTGTTGACGATGTGGGCGGCGACGATCTGGTCCGACGGCAGCTTGTTGAACAGGTTGCGCACCAGCGTGGTCTTGCCCGCGCCGACTTCGCCGGTCACGACAATAAAACCTTCACCTTGCGACAGGCCGTATTCGAGATAGGCCATGGCGCGCTTGTGGCCCTTGCTGCCGAAGAAAAAGTGCGGGTCGGGGCGCAGCTGGAAGGGCTTCGCGGTAAATCCATAATACGGTTCGTACATCGTGTCTCTCCGCTTAAAGCTGGGCCGAAAGGGTGGCGCTGATTGCGTTTTCTTTGTAGCCTGCGCCCGCCAGGCCACGGTCGCCACGCAGGTGGCGCAGTTCGACGGTGCCGAACAGCTTGGAGCTGAAGCGGCGCGTCATGCCCAGACGCAGCGCCTGCTGGTCCGATTCGATGCTGGTGGTGAGCGAACGGGTACGCGTCGCCGTCAGCGTCGCCGTCGCGCTGGTACGCCCGTTCAGGCGGTAGCTGTAGGCGCCGCTGGCACCCAGCTGGCGCACGTTGTCGTTGAGCGCGAACAGCTGGCTGCCGAGCAGCTCGCTGTCGGCCGCGCCCGACGACAGCGCGAGGCGCTCGTTGGCGAACAGCGTCATCACCGCACCATGCTTGCGCATGTTGTAGGCGAGCGAAGCTTGCGCCAGCTTCTGGCGGAAGTAGCGGTTCGTCAGGTAATTGATCTCTTCACCCTGGGTGGCCGGCAGGCCGGCCTGCAGTATGTACGCTTCGACCGCCTGGCGGCGCGCGATCGGGTCGGGGATGGTCGCGGCGAACAGCCCGTCGAGCAGCGCCGCGGTATCGATCTCCTGGCCCTGGCTGAACTCCTGGCGCGTGCTCGTCACGGCGTCGGAATAGCTGGCACGCCAGACCGTGTGGCGGCTGCGGTGCGTGGCCAGCAGCGAGCCGGTGTTGCCGAGGAAGTGGCGGCCCACGGACATCTCGACGGCGGTGCGCACGGACGGATTCCAGGCAAAGCCGGTTGACCAGCTGGCCCCGGAGGTGCGTCCGCCAAATTCGCCGTAGTCGTAACTGTCGTAGCCGCCGGTGACGGTCAGCTTCAGTGTGCGGTGTACGCGGTAGCTGAGGCCAGCCAGCGCATTTTGCGACGAGCTGTCGCCGAAGCGCTCGGCCGTGACGTCCTGGCGCGAGTAGCGCAGGTTCCAGCCGAGGTCGCGCCAGGCGCGCCCGCTGGCCAGGTTGAAGGCGACGCTGTCGGCCTCGCTGCTGCCGAAGCGGGTTTCGTCGGCATTCACGCTGTCGTGGGTATAACGCAGGGTCGCCGCGGCGAAGTTGCCGAAGCGCTGGACCAGGTAAGGGCTGACGCTCCAGTTGGCGAGCTCGGTGCGGTTCTCGCTGGTGTAGCGGTTGATGCCGCTGTCGTCCGGGCCGAAGGCCGACACGGCGCGCGTACCGCCGTTCGCCCGCGCGTCGACAAACATCAGGTCGTCGATCACCTTCAGGCGGCCGGTGGCGTCGTACTGGACGTTGTTGCGGCGCGCGTTGGCGGGCCTGCCGTCGCTGTAGCTGAAGAAGGAGGAGCGCGCGTTGGCGTTCACCTGCATGCGCGAATTCTGGCCGTCGATCCGGATCGCCGGCATCGCCTCGGTAATGAACTGGCCGTGCTTGTTGCCGTCGCTTGCCAGCGAGGGATTGTCGGAATACGTTTCGGTCAGCGTCAGCGAGGGCGTGACCTTCCACTGGGCCTGGGCCGGCAGCGCCACCATCAGCGCCGCGGCCAGGGGCGCCAGGCGCGGCAGTCGTGCCGTGAGGCGTGCAGGGGTGCGCGCCGGGATGCGATTAGCCGTAGTGATAGTCATACGTCTCTTCGATCCCCGGGATGTCCCGCGCCTTGTTATAGATGAGATTGACGTTGCTGCAGCCTTCCAGCTGGCGCAGCGCTTCCTTGACGGCGTGCTGGGTCGTGCCTTGCGCTTCGACCACCATCACGATCTGGCCCATGTGGCTGGCCAGCACCCGCGATTCGCTCGTCAGCAGCAGCGGCGGCGAGTCGAAGATGACGACGCGGTCCGGATAGCGGTGCGCGATCTCGTTGACCAGGTTGCTCATCGTCGAACTGGCCAGCAGTTCGGTGGCGCGCGGCGTGCTGGTGCCGGCCGGCAGGATGCTCAGGGTGTCGACATTGGTACGCAGCATCACGTCCGACAGGTCAAGCTTGTCGTCGACGAGGATGTCCATCAGGCCGCGCTGGGCCGGCAGGCCGAGCGTGCGCAGCACCGACGGACGGGCGACGTCGGCGTCGACCAGCAGCACCGTGTGGTCGAGTTCCATGGCGATGCTCATGGCCAGGTTGATCGCGCAATAGGTCTTGCCTTCGCCCGGCAGCGAGCTGGTGATCATGATCAGGTTGTTCGGGCGGCCCTTCGTGCCTTCGCTGAAGGCTTGCTTGAGCAGCGGGCGCTTGATGACGCGGAAGTCTTCCAGCAGGCTGGTACGGCCGCTGGCGGCGGTGACCATGCCCGCTTCGCGCATGCGCACCAGGTCGAGGTCGACCTTGCGCACGCCCGGCTTCGGCGCGACCTTGCGCGGCGTGGCGACGCCCGGCGTCTCGGCACGCGGCGCAGCAACGGTGGGTGCTTCGGCGCGCGCCGCCGGCGCGGCCGCAGGTGCCGTGGCAGGCGCCGCAGCAAATACCGGCGGGATGACGGGCGCAGGGGCTTCGGCGACGGGCGCCGGGGCTTGCGGTTCGAGGACGATGGCCTGTCCGTCGTGTTCGACGACCGCAGGGGCCGGCGCCGCTGCGCGGGTGTGGTCAATGCGGCTGGCCGCTTTTTCGATAATGCTCACATTCGCTCCTAATAGGGTCCGTTGCGCGGCTTACGCGCTGGCGCGCGCCAGCATGACGGCGACGCCGATGATGTAGGCGCCGAACAGGATCAGCACCGCGGCGCCGACGCCGAGCAGGCGCCGCTTGCGCAGCACTTTCTGGCTGTCGGTCCAGTGCATGTTGATCGTTCCCAGCACCGGTACGCCGGTTACTTCACGCAGCGTAGCGTGGCTGAGGAAGGTCGGACGCACCTGGCTCATCATGAATGCACCGACCAGGCCGGCCACCAGGGCAAAGAAGAACACGCCCGAGAACAGTGCCAGGCGGTTCGGGCCGCTCGGCTTGGTCGCGGCCATCGGCGGCTCGACCACGCGGAAGGTCAGCATGTCGGTAGCCGAGGACAAGTCGCCGGACAGCTTGGCCTGCTCGCGGCGTTCGACCAGTTTCTGGTAATTCTCGCGGTTGACCTGGTAATCGCGGTTCAGCTGCACCAGCTGGGCTTCGATTTCGGGCGCCGTCTGGCTCTGGCTGCGCAGGGTCGTCACGCGGGCGCTGTATTCGCTGACGCGGGCACGCAGGGCGGCAACGCGCGATTCGGCATCCGACAGCGAGACGCTCAGCTGCTGCATCATCGGGCTGGCGGCGAGGCTCGGGTCGGGACGGCCCTTCTTCGCTTCTTCCTTCTTGCGTGCCTGCAGCTGCTCGACCAGGCGCTTGGTGGCGATGATGTCGGGATGCTGCTCGGTGTATTGCAGGCGCAGGGTGTCGAGGTTCTTCTGGGCCGCGGCGAGGCGGCTTTCGGTTTCTGGATCGACCATGCCGCCGCCGCTGCCGCCTTCCGAACCGCTACCACCGCTCATGCGGCGGCGGATGGCGTTGCGCGACTGTTCCGCTTCGGCCAGCTCGAGGCGCGCCTGGCTCAGGGCGTCGGTGGCGGCTGCAACGCGGGCGCTGAAATCGCCGCCTTCGCGCGGCAGCAGGCCCATGTTCTTGATCTTGAATTCCTTCAGCGCGTTCTCGGCCGTGGCCAGCTTCGCTTCGTAACCCTTGATCTGGTCGTCGATGAACTGGACCGCCTTGTCGGAGTCCTGCTTCTTGCCGCCGAAGCTGCCTTCCACGAAGATCGACAGCAGCGACTGGACCACGTCCTTGCCCAGCTTGGCATCGGTCGAGGTATAGCTGATGGTATAGATGTCGTCGCGCTCGGTGCCGGCGATCTTGATCTTGGCCATCAGGTCGTCGACCATCTTTTCCTTGTCGCGGCTGCTGGTGGCCTTGACGTCGAGATCGGTGTCGCGCATCACTTTTTCGATGTTCGGACGGCTGATCAGGGTCTGGCGCATGAACATCACCTGCTGGTCGAGATTCGGCAGCGTGGTCATGCCCGACAGCAGGGGTTTGAGGATGCTCTGGGTATCGACGTAGACACGGGCCGAGGTTTCGTACTGGTTCGGCAGCCTGAGCACGATTGCCCAGCCGATCAGTGCCACCAGCCAGGCGATGGACACTGCATGCCAACGGTATTTACCGAGGGCCTTGAGGAAATTCAGGATTAGGGCTGTTATTTCTGCCATCTCAGTCTCGCCATGAACGCCCGGCGCGCAGCCGGGCTACAAATAAACACAAAAGAACACGCATCATCGCTTGTAGTTTGTGCAATTGCAATTGCGTGCCGGAAAATCGTGCTAATAAAAGGCGCATCGTGGCACCCGTTACAACACAAATTCCATGCTGCAATGCCGAATTTCCCTACCGCAGGCCGCCATCGGCGTTATTATTGCCAGCCGACAAACAACAGCAGTGGAAAATGTTGCACACCGTCAAGAATGAGGTGAGGAGCAAATCGTCATCGTCGAGTCCGGATAACGCCTTTGCGTAACATCAAGCTGTTGTATTGTAGTGTTTAATTTGCAAAAGGGCCTGCACGATTGATTCCTATCCGAAATAATGAATGCAAGGTCGTCAAGAGCTTGTCAAGACGCCATGCGCTGGCCCTGGGTGTGGCGCTGGCGGCCTCTGCCGCGCTGCTGCCGGCGCGCGCCGACAACCTGGTGCGCACCATTGCCAGCGTCAAACCTTCCGTCGTCGGGGTCGGCAGTTTCCTCAAGACGCGCAGCCCGTCGGTCGTGTTTTCGGGCACCGGGTTTGCCGTCGGCGACGGCCTGAGCATCATCACCAACGCCCATGTGGTGCCGAACAACCTGGATGCCGGCAAGATGGAGCAGCTCGGCGTCGTGGTCGGCGCGGGCCTCGATTTCCGGTTTCGCCCGGTGCGCCTGGTGGCGCTCGACCGCGCACACGACCTGGCCCACCTGCGCCTGATGGATGGCCCGCCGCTGCCGGCGCTGGCGCTGGGCGACTCGCGCGCCGCGGTCGAAGGGCAGTCCCTGGCCTTTACCGGCTTCCCGCTCGGGATGGTGCTGGGGCTGAACCACGTGACCCACCGCGCCACGCTGTCGGCCATTACGCCGATCGTCATGCCTTCCCTGAGTTCGCGCCGCCTCGATGCGCGTGCGATCACCCAGCTGCAGCGCGATCCCCTGAAAATCTTCCAGCTCGACGGCACGGCCTATCCGGGCAACAGCGGCAGCCCGGTCTACGATCCCGACAACGGCGCCGTGCTCGGCGTCATCAACATGGTGTTCGTCAAGGGCCTGAAGGAGACGGCGATTACCAGCCCGAGCGGCATCACCTATGCGGTGCCGGTCCAGTATGTGCAGGAACTGTTGCAGCAAAAATGAAAAGCAAGTATTTCAATCGTGCACCCTTTCGCAGAAGCACGATTACGATACAATATGCCCAGTTTGATGGCTAAATAACAATTTTGTGTTTCTATAACAACAGCCTGGCGTCGCCGGTCGCTGCTGTCGAGAAGGGGAATGACGTGAGCAAGATCATGACGAATCTGATGAAACTGGCGCTGGCCGCCACCTGCGCCCTGGCCGTATCCGGCTGCGCGCTGTGGAACAAGCCGGCTGCCCCTTCGGCTGCCGCCCTGGCGGGCGCCGCCCCGGCCGATTACCTGATCGGGCCTGGCGACGCCGTCAACATCATCGTCTGGCGCAATCCCGAAGTGTCGATGTCGGTGCCGGTCCGTCCGGACGGCAAGATCACGACCCCGCTGGTCGAAGACCTGCCGGCCGCAGGCAAAACCTCGACCGAACTGGCGCGCGACATCGAAAAGGCCCTGGCCAAGTTCATCCAGCAGCCGGTCGTCACCGTCGTCGTCACCGGTTTCGTCGGCAATTACGGCGAACAGATCCGCGTGATCGGCCAGGCCGCCAAGCCGCAAGCCCTGCCATACCGCCGCGACATGTCGCTGATGGATGTGCTGATTGCTGTCGGCGGCGTTACCGAATTCGCCTCGGGCAACAAAGCCAGCATCATCCGCAACGTCGACGGCAAGCAGCAAAAACTGAACGTGCGCCTTGACGACCTGATCAAGGACGGCGACATTTCGGCGAATATTCCGATGCGCCCGGGCGACATCCTGGTGGTTCCGGAAAGCTTCTTCTGACCTGAATTAACTGTCGGGTTTTCTTACAACGGCGCCCTTGGGGCGCCGTTGTCGTTTCCGGGCAACGGAACAGTATGTACGCTAAGTGCTTGATTCGACATTGCATTTCTTTAACGTCAGTTTCGTAGGTCCAATTTTTGCTTAATGGAAAAATGTCCGCAGGCCAACACCTGTGTGGCATACTTTCGAGACCTCAGGAAACGTGTTTATGGACGATCAAGAAAAAAACCACCTATTGTCGCCCGACACGCAGGCCGTGCCGCCACCGCTGCTCGATGCGAAAGGCGTCGCACGGCGCCGTTTTGCGCGCGCCGGCGCAGGCGCCACCGGTGTGATCCTGACGCTGCACAGCCAGCCCGGCATGGCCACGTTCAGCAAATCCACGTGCAATTCGCCGTCCGGCTACATGTCGATGAAGCCGGGCGCCAGCGCCAAGCCGGCATTTTCCTGCAGCTACAACCGCTCGCACGGTTACTGGAAAACCCATCCGAACCAGTGGAAGACCCTGGCCGGCATGGATTCGAGTACGAAATTCAGCAAGTTCTTCGTTTGCAGCGGCGCTTATACGGGCCTGGCCACGGTCTCGATGATGCAGGTCGTCGATCCGTCGGCGAAGATCAAGGCGATCGACCGCAACAACGTGGCGATGCAGTGCGTGTCCGCGCTGCTCAATGCGCGCGCGGCGCGGTATGCCGGCATTGCGACGGTGCTGCCGGAAGACAACGTCATCGACATGTGGACCCAGTTCGTCACCAAAGGCTATTACTCGCCCGGCAAGGGCATGACGCCATGGAGCGGCGCGGTCATCGCAGCCTATCTTGAGAGTACTTTCCGCTAGAACCGGCCGGCTTTGCACGCATGACAAGTTCCCCCACCTGGCGCCTGACCCGCGGTCAGCGCCTGCTGCGCCAATGCTGGGACGGCGAATGCGTGCTCTATAACGACCTGTCGGGCGATACCCACCTGCTCGACGAATTCGCCCTGGCCTTGCTGGAGCAGCTCCAGGCCGCGCCCCAGTCCACCGCGCAACTTGCGGCCAGCTTCCAGGTCGATCCCGATCCGGAGGCCGGCGTGCCGCCGGAAGACAGCGCCGCCATGCTGCACACCGTGCTGGACGACCTGGCCGCGCTGCACCTGGTCGAAGCCGTCCCATGCTGACCGTCGGCGCACTCGGCCAGCGGGCGCTGGCGGCGCGCCTGCGCGGCCCCGGCCTGCGCCTCCAGACCGGCCCCTTCATTGCTCGCATCCGCGGTTCGCTGCCGGCGCTGGCCGTCGCTTTGGCACGCATGTATGCGGACTACCCGGTGCTGGAAGACGACACGCCGGCCGACTTCGACGTCCTGCTGCGCCGCCCGCGCGGCCTGCGGCGCCTGGTCCGGCCGCAAGTGTATTTCCATTACGACGGCATGGAACCCTTCCAGCCGCTGCCGCTGGCCCAGCTCTATCCGATGTTCGAGTGGGCGATGAACTGGTGCGTCTCCAGCCACGCACACTCCTGGCTGGTGATCCACGCCGCCGTGGTCGAGAAGGAGGGCAAGGCCGTGATCCTGCCGGCGCCGCCGGGTTCCGGTAAAAGCACCCTGTGCGCGGCGCTGGTGGCGCGCGGCTGGCGCCTGCTCTCGGACGAACTGACGCTGGTGCGCCTCGACGACGGCCGGGTCGACCCGGTGCCGCGCCCGGTCAGCCTCAAAAATGGCTCGATCGACGTGATCCGCGCCTGGGCGCCCGGTGCCCACCTGTCGCCGCCGGTC
>Ga0308169_10001530_pt1 | contig 26776 bp, 17 predicted proteins | sample PhyBR1_2_FD_202139 | JGI IMG/M metagenome (GOLD analysis project Ga0308169, IMG submission 202139) | Phyllosphere microbial communities from UC Gill Tract Community Farm, Albany, California, United States - DLSLSB.R1 | ecosystem: Host-associated > Plants > Phyllosphere > Unclassified | place...
CGCTCAAACGATAATTATATTAAAATACGAAAAACATCAATTAACTATAGTTTAATTATTGCCCTTTATAATTTTAAGGGGCAAGCTTTCCTGTTGCATTGACTAAAGCAACTATTATCTAATCTGTAATAAAGGTTAACCGGGGGTTTCCCCGCCTGACACTAATCAGTTGCTGAAGACATCGCCACCAAACTGTTCAGCCGTTATACGAAACCCCTCACTATTATCGTTACAGATACCGCCAGCAGCGAGTAACAGACCGGCGTTTTTGATGTTAAGCGTTCCGTAGGTTACTGGGTGGCTGCCTCCCGCCTCCCACGCTGAGCTGCCTTAATGAAGTTGGCGCAGGTTTTCCGTCAGAGCGTCAGTGATCGCGCTTACTCACTGCATGATTAAACGCACCGATAATGTTTTCGCTCCACCGAATCTGAAGGCATTTTCATTGCCGCAAATCAATTTACCGTTGTCTTCAATGTAAAACAGCCCAGCGGACAGAACAGACACATCATTCAGGCATACCGCATCACCACACTCTATCATGGCTTTTAGTTGTTCCTTTGACCGCTCTCCGTGTCTGGAAAGCATTCCGGCAAGGGGATAGATGGACTTTGGTTCGATATTGACGATATAGCGCTGTTGATGTCAGCGATAATCAAACTAGTAGTCCTGTCCGGCGTGGCTCCATGCAGCAAAAGGGCTGATGATACGTTCAAACGATTCTGGCGAAAGATTATTCCCCGACAGGCAAATAAGACGGTTTTCTGGCAGGCTCAATCCCGTATAAGTATCCCTGTGTTGTCTCTTTCATTCCCAGGGGGATAATCGGACTGCAGGAAAGTGAATTAAACAATCAGGCAACGAAAACCCGATGCCCCGGTGGTGGATACACCAGAAAACGGTGAGCAGGTTACAATGCAACTCAATCAATTGCGCATGCACGTATTTTTTGGCAAGAAAATCTAAGAGTTAGCCGTACATGTCTTAATAATTTAATGCACAATGTGAGCGAATTTACATGATTCAATCTATAAGTAATTTTTTAACTTCTGCCAGAATTAATTCACACCTTATAAAAATCATTTCTTAGTGTTAAGTTGCTTCTCAATGACTCTGACTATAATCTGATAACCAATGAGTGTTACCATTGTACATATCACTAATAGCGCAATCCCCACGAAACCCTCAATATCGCGTTGATTAAATAGCTTTGCTAACTCTGTCCAAAACTGCTGCTCTCCTTGTGTCGATGGATCTGACGGTCTTACCAGAAGGAACGTCATTACAAACAAAGATACTGCGATAAGGATTCTAAACCCCGCTGGGACACGTTTTGCTTCCATTTAAAACCACCTCAATTGTGCCAAAAGATATTAGTCCATTACGTAATTTCACTTGTGAAGCAGAGAGTAATGCTTGCCGAATAGCGATGAAATCAGTTCTGTGTTGCAAAGTGATACAACCTAAAGATACACCAAGAGGCCCGCGAGGATGTAGTCTGAAATTCCATCGTTCTACTTTACGCATCCTGATAGTTAACCGCTCCCGATGCGATGTCGGGAGCGGGTTTTCATTCAGACGACTTTCTGTTTACCGGCAATAACCTGAATAAACTCCTGCACCTGCTTTTGTTTCCGCGCCGACAACTTGCACACCTGGCGCAGAGACTGCATCAGTTCGCTCTCCTGCCGGGCGGTGAGCACAATACAACCTTCCATTACCTTTACATCTACTGCTGTGCCAGTGGCAAAACCGGCAGCTTCCAGCCATTGTCCTTTCATAGTGATGGCGGGTATCCGGCTGTAATCCGGATAGCGGCTTGCATAGCTAACGGTTAATTGCCGGTTATCTGCAGGAGAGACTTCTGGTTCAGTCGGTTGTGCAATAGAATGGGCGTCAGTCATGATTACTATTCCTTCTAAATAGTGATTGTGATTAGCGGCGCGGGTGTGTTGCAGCACATCCGCACCGCGCTAAATACCTGTATATATAATCAGGAAAGAGAAGAAAAGTCCAGCTAAAAACAGTGTGAAATAAGTAAGTTATAAAATCATTTGAATATAAAGCGTAAGGTTTATCTGGCAGGAAATAATAAGAAGCGCACCAGGAAAAAACATCAATAATATTAGCCCCGGATATCAGAAAATCACCAACAGCTATTCTTCCTGACTCAATAAATAGAGAGTTATCAGGGAGAGTTTAACTTTCTTCTTCATTGTATTCTCCCCAGGTTACTGCACTAATCCTTACAATCTCATATTGTTGCTCATGAGATGGTGTTTCAATACATTTAAGAATTTTCCCGGCCTCAATTTTTCAGTGTATGTCTTAAAGCCGATTTATCCCAATTATCGAGGTTAGAATTGTTGCCGTGATTCAGTCAGGTTTCCATTTAATGCTGCAGCCAGTACAACTCACTCAAACCAATACCTTCAACCCATGCTTCTGCACTACGGTAAGCAATTTCAGCGATAATCCACCTGGACGCTTTACCCCACTTTCCCATTTCTGCACCGTTGACACACTGGTGTTCAGATAGCTGGCAAAAACGGGCTGGCTGACGTTCAGCTTCTCACGCAACGCCTTAATCTCGATGGGTTGCAGCTCATCCACATTGTTGAGGCACGCTTTATCAAAGTTGCGCATCGTTTCCTGCGGGATAGCATCGACGCTTAATAATCCAGAAGCCGCGCTGTGGATGGCCTCAAATGCAGGACTCTTAAATTTACTTTTTGCAGTCATGGCAAATCTCCACCAGTTCTTTACTCTTAATCAGTGCCGTGATCTTTTCATCGCTAAGAGCAGCATAGTGCTTTGCTAACTCGCGAAATCCGGCCAGCTCGCGATTATCAATATTTGCCATATCCTGTTTGGCATAAAGGAACGTGTAAAACCAGTGCTCCCCACTTTTCACCAGGATAATGGCGCGATCGCGATTCTGGTTCAGCGCTTCTTGTAAACACCACCACCAGGATCGTCAGCCTTCCCCCTGCACTACTGCCTCTGTAGTCCGACATAACTCACTATCTTTAATGGCGTGAGATTTCGCTGCCTTGCTGAACCATTTAGTTTTGAATACGCGCATCAGGCTGACATCCTGTTACCTTAACTATAGCACCTGGTGCCACATCACTCCTTTTGCATACTGATGCAAAGTGCGCGAAACCGGCGAAATTTTATCCATGCATATGAACGCCTGGAATACCGAAAGCGGCGGTGATCGTCAGACACTTCTACGTAAAATCATCCACACAGGTCAGGCACTTAATCCGGCGGCCGCTGGCAAGTGCATCCATGACAAAATCTATCGACCATGTCAGATTGGGCGCATCCGGATGAAGCAGCGGAAGTCGCTCAGTCGCCAGACCCTTACGGCGTCGCCTGCACTTTACACCCAGGCCGTTAAGGTGACAGATGCGGTATACCCGCTTGTGGTTGACGTGAAGGCCCTCCCGGCGCAATAACTGCCAGATGCGCCGGTAACTAAAGCGGCGGCGTTCAGGTGCCATCTCTGTGATGCGTAAAGACAGCTTCGCGTCAGCAGCTGGACGCCGGGCCGAATAACGGCAGGTTGACAGGGACAGGTCTGCCAGCCTGCAGGCACAACGTTGCGACAGACCCGTTGTCTCACACATAACTTCCACGGATTCACGCTGCTGTTCTGTCGTCAGAACTTTCGGCCCAGAGCCACCTGAAGCGCCTCCTTATCCAGCACGGCTTCGGCAAGCAGCTTTTTGAGCCTGGCGCTCTCTTCCTCAAGCGACTTTAGGCGCTTAACCTCGGGCACCGCCATACCGCCATACTTCTTGCGCCAGGTGTATAAGGTGGCGTCGGAAATGGCGTGCTTACGGCAGAGTTCACGGGCAGAAACCCCGGCTTCAGCCTCGCGGAGAATACTGATGGTTTGTTCGTCGGAAAAACGCTTCTTCATGGGGATGTCCTCATGTGGCTTATGAAGACATTACTAACATCGCGGTGTATTAATCAACTGGGAGCAGGTCAATAAGGCCATATGCCTCAATTTCGCGTATCATAACGGAGTTTTTAAACCCTGACCGTGGAGCCATTATGACCGCCAAAGATTATCTGGGTGACATCATTGGTGGCAGCCTGATGTTGCGTGAGAGCAGAGTCATCGCGGAGCTGCTGATAACCTCACCAAATGAAGAGCAATGGCATGAAGCTATTGTAAATGACAATGTGCTGCAGAAGACCTCAGTGCACAGTGTTAAACGCATGGCTTCAACCCTGCGTAAAAGAATTCAACCGATGGGTGAGGCATTCTGGACTGAGCTACTAAAGGCCCCTGATGATGCAGCCAGACAAATGTTGCTAATGGCGACAATGTGCCAATCCCCAGTGCTGACCGATTTCATGGCAACGACACTGTCTGATGCCCGACAGATGTTTCGTGAATCATTGCGCAGCGAAGACTGGCAGGAATTTATTCTATCCCGCCAGCGTGCCATTGTCGGCTTGGATCAATATTCCGAAAGCTCAATCCAGAAAATGGGCAACAATGTATTTAAAATCCTCGCAGATAGCGGGTATCTAGAATCAGGCCGCAGTAAAAAGCTGAAAAATGTCTTCCTACTACCCCAGATAAGAGAGTGGGCAAACAGTCTCGACTGCCAAAAAGTCTACGATGTGATGGAGTCAGTCAGATGAGAGCGAAACTGGACAGTAAGCCGCAATTGTCAGCTCGTCTGGAACAAATCGAAGACCGGCTTAAAAGTGAAGGCTTCCTGAAGAACCAAGAGCTCGGTGGTGAGATCGGTTTTTATATCTTTGATTACCCACCTCAATTTGAACTTAACGTACGGGAATATCTGAGATTGACTCTGCCTCGCCTAGCCCGGCAGGGGCTGAATTTCGCTCATCTCAATCTGTTCGAAGAGGTACTGGCAATTTTGCAAGAGCGTAAATTGTTAGATAAAGCTTTTGATCTGGAACGCAAAAAAGGTACCGATGAGCTAGCCAAAGCACTTAAAGGACCTCTTGAACAAGGTCGAATTGCTAAGCATCTGATAGATAAAGTGCTTCCGGCCTCGCCTCAATTTGTATTGTTATCAGGTCTTGGCCAATGCTGGCCATTGCTACGTGGTCATAGTTTGCTTAATGCATTACATGCCCATATGGGGGCAATACCATTGGTATTGTTTTATCCGGGCAGTTACAACGGCCTCGAACTTTATCCTTTTGATCTGGACAGCGCAGAAGTGGCAACAGCCAACTACTACCGAGCTTTCCAACTGGTGCCTCACGCATCTAAGTACTGAAATTTAAACTGCTGCCGTAGCTTGTTTTTTGAGAGAATTCAAACCACTAACTTGGCCGCGAAAGAGTCATCACGTTATAGCGAGCAGAAGAGTCTCGCTGAATGATAGAGACGGAATTTTTAATGCAGATAAGAGAGCTGTTTACCAAACAACTGGATCGCCCAATCAATGGTGTGGTGAAAGCCGAGCAGCTGGATGAGCAAATCATCTGGACTGAGCTTGACGAGTATGTGGTGACCCGTGAACTTGACCGCCACCTTCGTCACTTTTTTGAGACCTACCTGCCTGGTGTCAGCCATCCAGATGATCCTAGTGTGGCGGGTAAAATTGGGATTTGGGTATCGGGTTATTTCGGTTCCGGTAAATCTCACTTTATAAAGATCCTCTCTTACCTGCTCGGTAACAAGAAAGCTGTTAACAATGGCCAAACAAAAGCTGCCATCGAGTTTTTCAAAGAGAAAATCAGCGATCCCCTTCTTTACGGTGATATCCACGCTGCAGTTAACCGCAATACTGAAGTAATTCTCTTTAATATCGACAGCCGCGCAGATACTGAAGACAAAGAAGATGCCATTCTCAAAGTTTTCTTGCGCGTCTTCAATGAGCGCCTGGGGTATTGCGCTGACCATCCTCATATAGCACACCTGGAACGTGAGTTAGATTCCCGTGGCCAATACGAGCCATTCAAAGCAAAATTTGCTGAACTCACGGGCTCAAGCTGGGAAGAACAGCGTGATGCCTATGGTTTCTGTCGTGATGAAATGGCAAAAGCCTGGGCCTATGCTACCGGCCAGTCAGATGCCTCATCGGTGCAGAGTATGGAAAATCTCGAATCCATGTTTACTCTCGACATTGCCAACTTCTGTAAATGGGTGCGGGAGTATCTCGATCGTAGCGATCCATCTGGCGACAGTAAACGCATGGTCTTTCTGGTAGATGAGGTCGGACAGTTTATCGGCAACAACACCCAGATGATGCTCAAACTGCAGACGATAACAGAAAATATCGGTACCGCTTGTGGAGGCAGAGCTTGGGTAATCGTCACTTCACAAGAAGATATCGATGCCGTTCTAGGAGATCTTAGCGCTAAAAAAGGCCAAGACTTCTCCAAGATCCAAGGGCGTTTTCACACAAGGATTTCCCTCTCCTCGTCCAATACCAATGAGGTAATACAGAAACGTCTGCTCGAAAAAAGTGAAGACGCTAAAAACTGCCTGGCAGAATTGTTCAGTCAAAAAGGCGACATTCTTCGCAACCAGTTGACCTTTGATACCAGCACTACAGCTGAACTTGCTAACTACAGTGATAATGTTGAGTTTGTTGATCACTACCCTTTTATTCCCTATCAGTATCTGCTGGTACAAAAGGTCTTCGAAGCAATCCGCAAAGTGGGGGCTACCGGTAAACATCTCTCCCGTGGTGAACGTTCTCTGCTGGATGCATTCCAGAATGCCGCACGCCAGCAGATGAACAAAGATATCGGTGTATTGGTGCCTTTCCATGCCTTTTATCCGGCAATCGAATCTTTCCTCGATACCAACGTTAAACGCATCTTCGAACAAGCGGCTGAGAAAGCAAGCCTCGATCCTTACGACATTAATATTCTTAAATCGCTGTTTTTGATCCGCTATGTCGATCTGGTCAAATCCACCATTGATAATCTGGTCACACTCTCTATTGAAGAAATAGATACCGATAAAGTGGCACTGAAAAGCCGAATCGAAGCCAGTCTACAGCGTCTTGAAAACCAGCTATTGATTGTCAGAAATGGCGATGAATACGTATTCCTGACTAACGAAGAAAAAGAAGTCGAGCAGGAGATCAAACACACTCAGGTTGAAGCAACTGAAGAGAACCGGCAACTGGCACGGTTGGTGTTTGAAGAGGTAATGGGCAATCGCCGTCAGTATCGCTATCCGGTAAACAAGCAGGATTACCCTCTGACTCGCTTTTGTAACGGCCACTCTATAGACGGCAGCCAACAAACAGATCTGGTGCTCAAAGTCATTTCCCCACTGGATGCCAATTTTGACAGTTATAACGAACAATCCTACAAGGCACTGAGCCAAGAAGGGAATGGTTGTATTCTGGTACGCCTGTCGAGTGAGAAGCGAGTCTGGGCTGAATTTGATACGTGGTTGAAAACCGAGAAATTCCTAGCAGGGATACGAGGTAAACGACCTGAGCAAGAGAAATTGCTGGCAGAAAAAGCACTCGAAAACACCCAGCGTCGCAGCCGTCTGAAATTACTATTCGATGATCTGGTGAAACAAGCACAGATATTCGCACTCGGTAATGAGCTGCAAAGTAAATCGGCTAGTGTCAGCAATATGCTTGATGAAGCTTGTGCCTACGTAATCGAAAACTCATTCCAAAAGCTCTCTTTACTACAAAGCTGTGGTAACAACCCGGTGCAAGAGCTGAAGTCGGTGATCATGGCCGATGACATGGCACAGCTAAATGTAAATCTCGGTGAACAAGACCCCAATGCTGCTGCAAAAAAGGAGATTGAACTCTTTTTAAATGTCGCAGATGAAAAAAATCAGCCGGTCTACCTTAAAGAATTGTTAGAGCGATTCAGTGCTCGTCCCTTCGGCTGGAACCGTGACGAAGTAATGCTACAGGTGACTCATCTGGTCTTGCTTGGTAAGGCTGCGCTATCTACACCGAATGGTGATTTGCCCCTCAAACGCAGCTACGAACATTTTACCTCGGTACGTAGCCACAGCACACTGCGTATTCGTCGAGTACGTCAGCATACAGAACAGCAAGTAGCTAAAGCGGCTAAACTGGCGAAAGATATTTTTAATAAACCCTTCGAAAGCAGCGAAAAAGAGCTGGCGAATAAGCTTCTTGACGTACTAGGCGAGTGGCAGCGGTTAATTAAAGAATTTGATTTTAAAGCTAAAGATGGGAATTGCCCTGGCAAAAGCACCCTTCTTACCGGCAGTCGATTGATCGCCAGCCTGCTTGAGCTGGGCAACAACAGTTATGCCCTAATTGATGGACTCTGCCAGCAGAGCAACGAATGGCAGGATTTTGCCGAAGATTTTGAAGAAGTCGAGGAGTTTTTCACTCGTCAGTTTGATATCTGGCAACAGTTGCGTCGAGCCCTCAACGATCAATTCAAATCCAATCGCCATGCACTGGAGCAAAACCCAGAAGCGGCTAAAGCATTATCTGCACTGAAGGCTATCTACGATGATAAATCCCCGTATAGCAAACTGCGCCAGGTGGGATCGTTAATTGATCAACTCATCGCCATTAACCTGCAACTGGTAGAACAGAAACGTGCCGCGGCTTTGGAAGCGATCAATGCAACCCAGCAAGGTGTTGCACCGCTGGTTACTGACTTACCAGCTGAGTTACAAAACCAGGCAATGCGTCCCTTTAATCTGTTAAAAGAACGGGTCAGTAACAGCTTATCCTTACATGAGATTGTTAGCCTGCAACAAGAGGCTGATGATGAAGAAGATAAGGTCTTAGAACTGATCAACCGCTACAGCGCCGAACTTCAAGCTCGTCTGGAAGCGGAGCAAGCCGCAGCACGGAAAAAAGCGGCTGAACCGCCTAATAGCGATGCGGGTACTTTGCGAGAACCGGATCCATCAGGCTCGCCAACTACTATTGCGAATAACTCTGCTGCGACAGTGGTTAGCCACAAACCAATACCTAAACCTATCGAACTGGTTTCACCCGCAGAATTACTCGGTGCCAGCCATATCTTTATAGAAACGGAGCAGGATATCGACACCTATCTCGCGACGCTTCGCAGCCGTTTACAACAGGCAATAGGTCAGGGTAAACGAGTGCGGATCAAATAGTGTTGCGCCCAAAAGTAAGAATGTAAAACGCTCGGCCCCTTTTCTCATCAAAAGGGGTGTAAAGAGTGCTTCGAACACAACCATACGGGAAGAGATAAAACATGTACCAAACCGGTGGCACCATCGAAACGCTGCTGAACAAAGTTGAACAGCATGAATATATTTTGCCTGCAATCCAGAGAGAATTTGTCTGGCGGCCAGATCAAATCTGCCAGCTGTTTGACTCTCTACTACAAGGCTACCCGTTTGGTACCTTCCTGTTTTGGAAAATTAAAACTGAGAATCTGCGTCAGTATCAATTTTATGATTTTATGCGTGACTACCACCAGCGTGATCAAGTCCACTGTAAAAAACTAGATATCATCGGTGAAAATGATCGCATCGCGGTTCTAGATGGCCAGCAGCGAATGACGGCACTAAACATCGGGTTACGCGGTTCCTATAGTTGGAAAACTCAGGGTAAATGGTGGTCCAGTGCAGACGCCTTTATCGAACGTCGCCTCTATCTCAATCTTTTTGAATGCACAGACCCTGACAGCGGAACTCGTTATGAGTTCGAGTTCTTGAGTGAGGATGAGGCAAGCCACAACGATGAACAACACCATTGGTTTTTAGTCTCCCGTATTCTCGGTATGAATGCCTATGACGTAATGATGTCAGTCATGGAAATGAAAATGCCAGATGAACGCAAACCAGCAGCAGGTAAAGTGATTTCCCGTTTTCATGACATCATTCACAATAAACCTTTGATCAGTTACTACCTGGAAGAAGGTCAGGAGCTATCCAAGGTTCTCAATATCTTTATCCGTATGAATAGTGGCGGAACAACACTCTCCTATTCAGATCTACTGCTCTCCATCGCCGTAACGCAATGGAGCACGCTGGATGCGCGTGATGAGATTCACAAGCTAGTAGATGAAATGAACCAAATAGGTAATGGTTTTTCCTTTAGCAAGGACCTGGTGCTCAAAGCAGGTCTGATGCTGAGTGATATCGGCAGCGTTGGGTTTAAAGTCGAGAACTTTAGCAAAGAGAACATGCGCAAGCTGGAAGATAATTGGGAATGCATCCGTAAAGCTTTACTTCTTGCAGTCAATTTACTCAGCAGTTTCGGCTTCAACAGTTACAATCTGGGAGCAGACAGTGCCCTACTCCCCATAGCCTATTACCTCTACCATCGAGATCTGGATAACCGCTACCTATCCCGTAGCGAGTATGCTGCTGATAGGCAGGGGATCAGAGGTTGGCTAATTCGCTCTATCCTTAAACAATCCGGTATTTGGGGAAGTGGTCTTGATACGCTTCTGGCTAGCTTGCGAAGCAAGATCAAGGAACATGGTCAGCAAGAGTTTCCTTTGATAGAAATATCGATTGCAATGACAGAACGTGGCAAGAGCTTACGCTTTGATGAAGAAGAGCTACAGTCGTTGGTTGAACTCGACTATGGTAACCGTCGAACTTTTGCCTTGCTATCTCTGCTCTTTCCGGGACATGACTTCTCCCATCACTTCCATGTTGATCACATATTCCCTAGAGCCCGCTTTACCAAAAGCCAACTGAAAAAGATAGGGATGACCGATGAAACACAGATTGAAGAGTGGATGATCATGGCTAACCGGCTACCTAACCTACAGTTGTTAGAAGGGGGCCAGAACAATGAAAAACGCGAGAAGTTACCGCATGAATGGTACGAGGTGATGTGGCCGGAGCCAACTGCCCGTGCTAATCATCTTCACTTACAGGCAATCGACTCACTTCCAGAGACTCTGGTTGGATTTGAGGGTTTCTATCATCAGCGTCGTGAAATATTATTGGCGCGTTTACGTCACATTCTTAGTGAACCTCTTACGGCATAATTTCTTTTTCAGGTGAGTTACAACTCATCCGACATTGCATTCTGAATGGTGGGATACCGCCCGGATAAACCAATTTGTGAGCCTTAATGAACACTGCCAATTTAAAAAAAATAGCCCCTCGGGCTCGTACAGCATTTATCACAGCAATCAAAGCACGCGCTGCTGAATTTGGAATCACTACCAAGGGTCATATTGAGCCGGTAATTAGCGGTGAAGTTTTGCAAGTTGCTGGATTTACCCATCCAGCCAGTTGTGCCTCTGCCCTTAAGCGCCTGCAACAACGGCTTGCAAACGATAGTTATGAGACTTTAATAGAGCATGTCGCATACACTTGGTTTAACCGCTTCTGTGCCATCCGCTTTATGGAGCTGAAAAGCGAAGAGGGATATTTAGAACACGGTGTACGTCTGCTATCACACCCTTCTCAGCCGCAGGGTTTTGAAGTGTTGGATCGTGCCCCTGAGGTGATCGATTCCCTTATAACAGAAGGTGTGGCTTTGGATAAGCCCACTCTGTTGGACTTGTTACTGGCAGGTAATGAGCAGGAGACTCTCTTCCGTGAGCTGCTTCTCGCTCAATGTCACCGACTGCATCAGGCAATGCCATTTTTGTTTGAAGCCATTGATGATGAAACAGAACTGCTACTACCTACCGGTCTTATCCGAACCGATGCCTTTTGGCGTGAGCTGATCGATGAGATCCCGGAACCAGATTGGCAACAAGTAGAGGTGATTGGCTGGCTGTATCAGTTCTATATCAGCGAGAAAAAGGAACAGGTAATCGGCAAGGTGGTCAAATCCGCAGATATCCCTGCCGCTACCCAGCTGTTCACCCCTAACTGGATCGTGCAATATCTAGTGCAAAACTCGGTGGGGCGTCACTGGTTGCAAACCTACCCTGAATCTGCGATCAAAAGTGCCCTGCCCTACTATATCGACCCCTGTGAACAGGCTCCCGCAGTGGTGGCTCAATTGACCGAACTTACCCCAGCCAGCATAGAGCCTGAATCAATCCGCGTGCTCGATCCCGCCTGCGGCTCCGGCCATATACTGGTGGAAGCCTATAATGTGCTCTATCGCATTTATGAAGAACGTGGCTATCGCAGTCGCGAGATCCCGGAACTTATCCTTAGGCACAACCTGTTTGGTTTAGATATTGACGACCGTGCCGCACAGCTGGCAAGTTTTGCCCTTCTAATGCGCGCACGCCAAGATGATCGCCGTGTTTTGAATCGAAGTAATTTACGTTTGAATATTGTTTCTTTACAAGAGAGCCTACATCTTAATATTAACAACCTATGGCAGCAATTGAATTTAAATCAGCAAAACAAAATCGGTAGCGTAGGCGATATGTTTGCTGAAAATAGTGCGAAAGATAATATTGATAGTGTTGAGTATCAGTTACTGACACGCACACTGAAATTATTTTTAAACGCTAAAACTCTAGGATCATTGATTCAAGTCCCTGCGGAAGATGAAGCCGCATTGCACATATTAAAAGATGCTATATATGATCTAAAACGAAATGGTGATATTCAGCAAAGAAATGCAAGCGAAAAACTTTATCCATATATTGAACAAGCGTGGATACTATCTCAAAAATACAATGTGGTAGTGTCTAATCCTCCTTATATGGGATTAAAATATTTTAATGAAAAATTAAAAAAAGAAGTTGTGAAGCATTTCCCTCTATCTAAACATGATTTATTCGCTATGTTCATTGAAAGAAATCTAAACTTTCTTTGCAGCAATGGAATCTCCAGCCAAATAACGATGCTTGGATGGCTTTACATTCAAAGCTACAGCCATTTTCGTGAAAAAATAATAAAATCAAATACATTTCTTGATTTAAATGAATTAGGATCAGGTGCGTTTGGAAACTCTGTCGGTACTGTAGTCAAAACAGCGATTACAACTTTATCAAATACAGTTACCCTCAATTATAAAACCAGATGTAAAAATAAAAAAACAGATACAAATCAAGATATAAGAAGGTTTTTGAATTTTCCAAATCAAGTTATTACACCATTCCTAAATGACAATGAAATTAATGATTTTATCAATATGGATAAACTTGATGACGTTGCTGATGTGAGACAAGGATTGTCAACTAGCGATGATCAAAGATTTTTACGATACTGGTATGAGGTCGATAATAAAAAACTGACCATCAATACTGGTAAAAAATGGGTTCCATTAAATAAAGGTGGTGACGTTAGAAAATGGTATGGGAATAATTTATTAGTTATTAATTGGGAAAATGATGGTCATGATGTGATAACTTTCGCAGCAGATAAATATGGCTCTGCCACTAGAACAATTAAAAATCAAAAATACTATTTTCGTCCAGGTTTAACATGGGGAAGAATAACAGGCGACACCCCATCATTCAGGTATTTTGAAAAAGGCTTTATTATATCAGACAAAGGTTGTGGTATTTACACGCAAAATGAAAACGATCTATTATATATATCAGCGTTACTTAACAGTCCTATTTCAAAGAAAGCATTTAATGCTTTAAGCCCTAACTTTGGAATAGAGGCAGGTCATATAAAATCACTTCCAATCAAATTGGAATATAACAATGAAATAATTATAAAAATAAAGAAAATAATTTCCATATACAAAAATGATTGGGACTCAAGTGAACTCTCGTATAATTTTAACTCTTTTTATCTCAATGAAATGAAACAGTCAGCACGGATAAGCGATTGGATAAATAGTATTATTGAAAAACATACCGAGATTGAACATATCGCAAAAGAAACAGAGTCATATATTTATGACTACATTGTTTCAAAATACTCATGGGATTTGCTTGATTTCAATGATTATAAACAAACTTTATTTTCTGAACACGATAAGCTGATAAGTTATTTTTTACATTACACCATCGGTTGTATGATGGGTCGCTATTCACTGGATCGACAAGGGTTGATTTATGCCCATGCGGGTAACGAAGGTTTTAAAGCTCTTGTCGAAGATAGTGCTTATGACAGCTTCCAGGCTGATAGCGATGGTATCCTGCCAATGACCTATGAGGCCTGGTTTAAAGATGACATAACCGCCCGAGTTGAGGAGTTTGTATGCATCGTCTGGGGTACAGAGACTCTTGAAGAGAATCTGCAATTTATCGCAGATAGCCTGTGCCGTAGTGCCATCAAACCGATAAAAAAAGGTGGAGAAACCTCCCGTGAGACTATTCGCCGTTATCTCTCGACCCAGTTCTTTAAAGATCACTTGAAGACCTACAAAAAACGCCCGATCTACTGGTTATTTAGCTCTGGTAAAGAGAAAGCTTTCGAGTGTTTGGTCTATCTGCATCGCTATAATGAAGCGACACTCCCACGCATGCGCACCGAATATGTCACACCTCTACTCGGCCAAATGGCTAGCCGCATTGATCGCCTGCGTATGCAACAGAACGAAGCAGAGACAGCCGAAGCCAAACGCATCGGTAAAGAGATAGAAAGTCTGACCAAGCAACTCACCGAACTGCGGGCTTTTGACGATCAGCTCAAACATTATGCCGATATGAAGATCCCGCTCGATCTCGACGATGGTGTTAAAGTCAACTATGGCAAGTTCGGTACTCTATTAGCTGAAGTGAAAGCTATCACTGGCGACAAAGCCGAGTAAGTTCAAAAGATGAAGCGGAGATACTCATGTCTCCGCTTCATCGCTTTGTTCTCACTTGACCCTTGTACAAATCAGTTAGATTAGCTATTGAGCTTTTAGCTAGTGGGATTCAGTCACTAATCAACCTTCGGAATTGGTATAATCATCTTCAACAATACACAATACCGCCGATTCACAGCCATGGCGCTGATGGCTTAATTATTCCGAGACGTATTGATGGATATCACTCAGCTTCAAACCGGGCTTAACAACAAATTCACCGCAAACCGGATCGTTTTCTGGCACGATCCAGAGCAGAGCTTTACTGCTCAACTTGCGGATCTCGCCTTAGTGTGGAACCGGTTGCCCGTAACTGTGCTCAATATGGCAGAGCAGTCACAGCTTCAGATTCGTAAGCGTATCGAGCTTGAGGAGCCAATGCAGGGGTTCCTGCTCTACTGGCCCAGTTCAGAACCATCGCCAGCCAAAGACTGGTTGCTCGATATACGTCGTTATAGCACCACGTTTTATGCCGATGCAGCCTCAATTTTGCTTAATGATCTCGGCCTCGCCAATATGGCGCTGCGCGACCACATTGCGTCGCGTAAAAGCTTTTTCGCCAACAAAGAGCGTACTGCAGCCTTTAAACGTCGCCTGGACGGCCGTGGTGGCATAGAAGATCCGCTATCACTTGATATGAAGATGATAAGTGTCGTGCTGGCCTGCCATGCTCAGATTGCCGAAATAATGAAAAGCATTGGCGACCGCTTACTTGAGAATGCTGAAACCGCTCTTGCTCCGTTAGAACAGCATGGACTGCTGCCTGGATTTTGGCATTTAATGACCCGTGAATATGGATACCATATAGCAGAAGGAACAGAACCTTCATTACGCGAACTGATTCGTAAGTTACTGGTGAGTGAGTGCTACGAACAGCTTGATACCAAAGAGCGCCCAGTCTGGCTTCAGTCACAACTTTTAGCCACTCCTACCGGGCGCGCGAATGCCATGGCTCTGCTGACTGGCTGGCGTGATTCTAATCAGTACAGTAGCCATTTTGCCGAAATCTCTGCACAGGTAGCGGAGCAGCTCGAACTTGCTTCACGCCTGACAACGCAAGATATCTGGCTCTGGGGAGAGGTCGAAGCTTTTGAAGCGGTCGAGCAAGGTTTGATCCGTGAGCTGATATCTGGATTAAACAACGGCGACCTGAGCCTGAATAGAGTAGAGTTTGCCCAACTGATATCTCGCCGTCGACATGGATTCTGGGCCAGAAATGTACCTAAATATGCTTATATTTACCAGGCGCTGCAACAAGCTAAATTACTGCTAGAACTACGTCGTTCCAAACCGGATGGTTTTCATTACTCTTCGGCGCAAGAAATGTACCTTGCCTATGAAGCTGAATTATTCCAGTTTGATGCCGCCTATCGCCTGTTTAATGAAGCACTATTGCACCTGCAGGGACAATCGGTCGAAGTGCTTGCGATACTGGCCAGTAAAATCGAAGATCTGTATGTCAACTGGTACCTCTATCAGCTTGGGCTAACGTGGGATGGCTTGTTAGCTAAAGAGCAGCTACTTGATAACTGGCAACTGGGCCTCCCTTCTCAACATCGCTTCTATGATACTGTCATCAAGCAACGCTTCACCCAAAGCGGCGTCAAGCGCCAGTTTGTGATTATCAGTGATGCCTTACGCTATGAAGTGGCTCATGAGCTCCAAGGACAGATAAATGAAGCCAAACGGTTCTCTGCACAGCTCAAGAGCCATCTCGGGGTAATACCGAGCTACACGCAACTTGGCATGGCCGCCTTACTCCCCCATCAACAACTTGACTATGCCGTTACCAACGCAACAGTATTAGTGGATGGGCAGAGCAGCTCGGGTTTAGAAAATCGCAGCACTATTCTAAGTAAGGTGGGTGGTATAGCTATTTCGGCCAAAAGTCTGCTGAGCTGGACCCGGGCAGAAGCTAACGAGGCGGTTGGTGACGCAAAGGTAATCTACGTCTATCACGATGTCATCGATGCTCAGAGTGAATCTCAGAAAAGTGAGCTCAAGACATTCATTCATGCCCGCCAGGCTATAGACGAACTGAATGGACTCATCAACAAAATTATCAATGGGTTTGGCGTTACTCGCGTAGTTATCACAGCCGATCATGGATTTTTATTTCAGCAGGCCTCTGTTGAAAATGGGGTAAAATCACCTCTGAAACACGAGCCATCTGGAACTCTGGAAGCTTCGAAACGCTACCTCCTTGGCCGCAATTTACCAACAAACGAAGATGTCTGGCATGGGCAATTGCGTAATATTGTTGGCGGTAATTCTGATGTGGCTTTCTGGTTACCGAAAGGAGTGAGTCGTTTCCATTTTGTTGGTGGGGCCCGCTTTGTCCATGGTGGTGCAATGTTGCAAGAGATCTGTGTGCCAGTACTTGAAATACAAGAGCTGCGTGGCAAGAAACAGACTCTGCATGAGAAAGCCAAAGTCGACATAGTTCCGGCATACCAACCTATTAAGCTGGTAAATGTGATCGATAAGATCCGCTTCCTGCAAACCGATGCCGTCGATGAACGTCATAAACCAAGAATGGTTCGTTTCTCGGTGGTAGATAGTTCAGAAAAAACCGTGTCGGCTATTGAGAAGCTACTCTTTGAAGCGACCTCTAGTAATTTGGATCAGCGCCAGCAAGACCTGCGCTTAAAGCTGACCGGCGCGCAATTTGACCGCAAGGCACAGTATCAATTGCTGCTCATTGATGATGAAGATGGTATTGAAATGGCACGCTATCCGGTCACTATTGATCTGGCGATCCAGGATGAATTCGGTTTTTAATGGCTCGCAAAATTGCGATCCTGCGGATGTGATAAGTAAATTCTAATGTTGGGTGCCAGCTAATCAGTACCCGGGAGCAATACCAGATGCCACATGATGAGATAAATCCTACTGAAGGTGAGTTTGTAGGAAAGGAAACCGCACAAGAGCCAGCGGTGAATGTCACACATATCACGAATAATGTAGTGATCCAGCAGATGGACGTTTACACGGAAAAGCTTGCCCAGCCAAGTGGCTCTACTGTTGATGAGGCTTCTATGCTCAGCAGTGACGATGAGTTATCTCAGCATGCCAGCATGGATCTTGATGCCCGTCTGAATCGTTACTTTAAGGGGAAAGTTGTCCGTAAGGATTTGACCAAACAGCTAAAAGAAGGGGCTAATGTCCCTGTCTATGTACTGGAATATCTGCTCGGTATGTACTGTGCTTCAGATGATGATGAAGTGGTACGCGAAGGTCTGGAAAACGTCAAAAAAATCCTGGCTGAGAACTATGTTCGCCCGGATGAGGCTGAGAAAGTAAAATCGCTGATTCGTGAGCGTGGCAGCTTTAAAGTGATCGATAAGATCGGAGTAAAGCTCAACCAGAAGAAAGATGTCTACGAGGCTCAGCTTTCTAACCTCGGTATCAAAGATGCAGTGATCCCCGCCAGCATTGTTAAAGCTAACGAGAAGCTGCTCACTGGTGGGATCTGGTGCATCGTTACCCTTAACTATTTTTATGAAGAAGGGCAAAGAATTTCGCCCTTCTCCATTTTCAACCTAAAACCGATCCAGATGCCCTCCATGGATATGGAGGAGCTTTTTGCCGCCCGAGCTAATTTTTCAACAGACCAATGGCTGGATACCTTGATCCGCTCTATCGGCATGGAGCCAACCAATCTGAAGCAACGGGTAAAATGGCACCTGTTGACGCGGATGATCCCCTTTGTTGAGAACAACTATAACGTCTGCGAGCTAGGTCCGCGTGGTACCGGTAAAAGCCACGTCTATAAAGAGTGCTCACCTAATTCATTACTGGTCTCAGGTGGCCAGACGACAGTCGCCAATCTGTTTTACAACATGAGTTCTCGGCAGGTTGGTCTGGTGGGCATGTGGGATGTGGTAGCTTTTGACGAAGTGGCTGGTATCACCTTCAAGGATAAAGATGGCGTCCAGATCATGAAGGATTATATGGCGTCGGGCTCTTTTTCCCGTGGCCGTGATTCTATCGAAGCCAAAGCCTCTATGGTGTTTGTCGGCAACATCAACCAAAGCGTAGAAACGCTAGTCAAAACCAGCCATCTGCTGGCTCCATTCCCAGAAGCAATGATCGATACTGCCTTCTTTGACCGCTTCCATGCCTATATTCCGGGCTGGGATATACCTAAGATGCGGCCTGAGTTTTTTACCAATAGCTACGGTCTGATCACCGATTATTTAGCCGAGTATATGCGTGAAATGCGCAAGCGTAGCTTTTCTGATGCTATCGACCGCTTCTTTAAACTTGGGAATAACCTCAACCAACGTGATGTGATCGCAGTACGCCGCACTGTGTCAGGATTGCTCAAATTACTGTACCCATACGGTGTATTTGGTAAAGAAGAGGTGCGCCCTTGCCTTACCTACGCACTGGAGCTTCGCCGACGAATCAAAGAGCAGTTGAAAAAACTGGGTGGTATGGAGTTTTTCGACGTACATTTCAGCTATCTCGATAATGAAACTCTAGAAGAGTTTTTCGTCAATGTGCCCGAGCAAGGCGGAAGCCAGCTGATCCCTGAAGGTCTGGGTAAGCCAGGTGTTGTGCATATGGTTACCAAGGGTGGAACTGGCCAACTGGGCTTGTATCGCTTCGAGACTCAGATGACTCCCGGTAATGGTAAACACTCGACATCTGGCCTGGGCTCCAATACACCAGCCAAAGAAGCCATCCGCGTAGGTTTTGATTACTTCAAAGGCAACCTGAATCGCATCAGTGCTACCGCCAAATTTTCCGAGCATGAATACCATCTACATGCCGTTGAGTTACATAACTCAGGCCCTAGTACTAAAACCAGCCTTGCCGCCTTGGTAGCCTTCTGTTCCATTTTGATGGGCAAGCCAGTGCAAGAACAGATGGTCGTGCTCGGAGATATGACACTTGGTGGTGTGGTGAATCCGGTCGAAGATCTGGCTGGTAGTTTGCAACTGGCAATGGATAGTGGGGGCAAACGTGTGCTGCTGCCGATGGCATCAGCTTCTGATATCCCAACTGTGCCTGCTGAAATTTTCTCCAAATTCCAAATCAGTTTCTATGCAGATCCGGTGGATGCTGTGTATAAAGCATTAGGTGTTCAATAACGTCTAACTCATCATCATCAGAAACAAATAATGGGCAAAAATCCCATTATTTGTTTGAAAAATAGAGAGTTAAGATAGAACTACTTAATTTTCAATGGCGTTACTTTTTTTATTTTTTCGCAAAATCAAACGGACTAACCACCTTCTCCCGATTAGCATCCAGATAATCCGCCCACCACTGCAGCATCAGTCTCCTCTCTCCCAGATGCTCCGCCTTATGGATATAAGCCGCACGCACAGAACTACGCTCCTGATGGCTCATCTGCCGCTCCACTGCATCCCTCGACCACAATCCTGATTCAATAACTGAACTACACGCCATCGTCCTGAAACCATGCCCACAGACTTCCGTTTTGGTGTCATAGCCCATAACTCGCAAAGCCTTGTTCACCGTGTTCTCACTCATGGGTTTACGCGGATCATGATCACCAACAAAGATCAGCACTCGATTTCCATTCATGCTTTTAATCTTTTCCAGAATAGTTAAGGCTTGCCGCGACAAAGGAACAAGATGAGGAGTCCGCATCTTTGAACCACGCTGAGAATGTTTAACACCTTCCAGCAGTTCACGCTCACCTGGAATCGTCCACATAGCAGTATCAAAATCTACTTCTGACCAGCGGGCAAAACGCAGCTCGCTTGAACGGATGAAAACCAACAAAGTGAGTTCAACAGCCAATCGGGTTAACGGTCTGCCGGAGTAATGATCAATACGATGAAGTAGTTCAGGAATGCGATTAAGTTCCAGAGCAGCACGATGCTGTCTTTTCGCCGTAGCAACCGGACCGGCAATCTCTTGCGCGGGGTTGTAGTCAATTAAACCGCTCTGCACAGCAAAGCGCATAATCGCAGTAGTTCGTTGCTGTAAACGGGCGGCAACTTCAAGACACCCGGATGATTCAACGGCTTTGATGGGTACAAGTAGGTCTCGCGTTTTCAGTTCTGCAATGTTCCGCTTACCGATAGCAGCAAAGAGATTATCTTCGAAGCTTTTCAATACACGAGCGCTATGCGATGCCGACCATTTCTGATTACTGGCGTGCCATTCTCTGGCAACCACTTCAAACGTTATCGCCTCTTGCTCCTGCTCTACCTTAACGGCTTTCTTGTTCTCACTGGGATCGACGCCGTTAGCTAATAGCTTACGGGCTTCATCCCGGCGAACCTTGGCATCGGCCAGCGAGACTTCAGGGTATTTCCCCAGCGCCAGCATCTTCTCCTTACCGCCAAAACGATAACGAAACCGCCAATATTTGGAGCCGTTAGGGTGAACCAGCAAAACTATGCCTTCACCGTCAGTAAGTTTATAAGCTTTTGCTTCAGGCTTAGCTGAACGAACCTTCACATCACTCACAGCCATGATGAGTATCCTTGCAAGGGTTCTGTATGGGTACAAACATTATCGAACCGGGATATATCCGCAGTTGTACCCGCATCAGTAAGTTGATGTAGATTCAATCAAGTTGACTTAGGTTGAGTGAAAAAGCGCGGAAAGCTTTGCGGAGAGCGGATTTGAGGCACAAAAAAAGCCGCCCTTGAGCGACTTTAATTTCCATACCTGGTGCCGAAGGCCGGAATCGAACCGGCACGCCTCACGGCGGTTGATTTTGAATCAACTGCGTCTACCGATTTCGCCACTTCGGCACTGAAGGGTATGCGGAAAACGTTGAGGATTATACCGTTACCCCCTGTTTCCGCAACCCTTATCCGCAGGCGAAGGTGCAACTGCTGAAAAAAACGTCTTTCGGGTTCTCAGGGACACTGCGTGACATCCTTGTCAGAAATTCTTCACTCACACTCACCCGCTGTAAAGCAGTCGCTTCAGAAGTCATGTTTCATGAGCAAAACAAAAGCTCTAACCCGAAACAGGCTTCACGTCCGTTACCAGCGTCGGCAGATCCCAGGTGCCGCCAGCATGGATGTAACGGCACATACCGGTCCCGCCGTCATAGCTTTTGCGGAAAGCCTGACCATCCCATACCCAGCTTTCCTGACTCATGCAGTCACCAATACCGCGGCCTTTCTGCACACTGGTAATCTCGCCCTTGTCGTAATCCGAACCAGAGATGGTAACCAGCACCGGCGTGCCTTTGAGTTGGTTATCAATGACCCAGTAGCCATATCCTTCGTTATAAGCGGCTCGCCAGCAGAGCGCCGAAAGCAAAGCGTGTGTGTCGTCCAGTGGCGTAAGCGTGAGTCCATCGGTTTCCGGATCACTGTTTTCTGCAGGTGAATACAGGCTGTCGCACGTGTCATCGTCATTATGATTGACCGTTGAAAGCAGTCGGGTTTTCAGCGCGTCGATTTCCGCAGCGGTCAGCAAACGGGGTTCGCCGCTGAGGGTTTTTGCCGCCTGAATAACTGGTGCGGGCACAGCTTTAGCCACGCTGCTCTCCGGTTTATTGCCCTTTTTAGTGAGTGCACCTGGCGTGCCGATACGGCCCTGCACGTCGTCCGCTTTCAGCAGCACGGCATAAGCGCCCTCGCCGGAAAGCAGGAAAGGCTTTGTGCCGCCTTTAAATTCGACTTTACCGCTGCCTTTGACGGCGCTGATTACCGCAGCGGTCTGACTTGCCGAAAGCCGCCAGTTATCGTCAGCCGCCACCAGATCGCCTGCTGATTTACCATCGATCCACAGCGTCAGCTTTTCTGCCGGTTCGCTGTCATCTTCGGTGTCGCCCAGCGTCACTTCTCCCACTGGCTCCGTTGCAGGTCCAGCGGCACGGGTGAGCAGGATTGAGCCGGAGGGATCCTCTTCTTTGGCATAACCTGCAATGCGGCAGGTCAGGGTGTTATCACAGACAACTTCCCAGTCTTTGTGCTCAAGCGTTTTTCCGCTCTGGGCGGCCTGAGCCGACAGGGAGAACGCCGCCAGTACGAAAAGCATCGGTTTACAGTTCACTTTATTCCCTCAGGTTGTATTTCTGATATCAGCACAGGTATCACTCTTTCACCATTGGTGTGAGGGAACCCAAAGCCATTGTTAATCGCCGCCAGGCTTTGAAAAAAGGTTACGCTCCGTCCTGGGCGATGCGCCTATCGGGTAACTCTCTCTGTTTTGTTAAGCGCTTCAACCAGCACGCTGTGCAACTGGCCGACAGAGAGATCGCGGACAACAGGCGCAGGAATGCCGCGCAGTCGTCTGCAAAGATAAACAATGCCAAAAAAATCGATGCCTTCACTATGGAAAAGATATTCGTTTTCTTTCAGAGAGAACGCCTTCCTGAAACCACCTTCTTCTGCAGAAAAGCTCACGCCGAAAACTTTTTCGGCCTCCTCCAGCAATTCAACACCATCATCGCCGGTAATCCCCAGATCCTTTTCCAGCCAGGTATTTTCATCGATTATTTCACGTCTGCATCCTGCAAAATCGCGGACAAAAGCGATAACGTCAGCTAATGGGGGTTCCATATCTTTGCTCCTGCTAAAGCGCTCCGCACTATCCTGCCAATTTACAGTCGTCCTAAGGTCATTTCCTGCACCTCAGCCGCTGGATTGGCCTCTTTCACGGCGGCAAGAAAACCGGCAAAATCCCGATTAAAAAGGGTGTAGTTGTTCAGGACTCTGAACTCCCTTTCGGTGCTATAAGACCCGGTGACATAACGAACCAGCCATACCCGGCGACTGCTGACTTCAGTTCCGGTAACTTTTATCCTGATAATATTTTCCAGCGGAACTTTGCAAAGCGTTTCGCCTTCACGCTGCTGATACAGGAAGTCGCTGTCATAGTAATAATCTTCCGTGTTCATGCCCAATTTTTTCAATATCGGAGTGTTAGCCGATATCTTTTTCATCTCGCCAGGAGAAGGAGGAGGCCCTTTTTTAAGGGGCAAAGGCCTGAAGAAAGACCAGATGAGCAAAATGAAGAACGCTAACGACAGCAGTGGAACGATAAAAGAAAAAATCTCGTGCATGTAAATGTCCCTGTCTGCGCGGAGATTTACTGATTATATCGAAGAAGATATGACGCCGTTATCCGTTTTTACCGCCCTGCCCGCTCATCTTTCAGTGCACTACGATCTGTCTGACGCGTACCAGCGACAGACATTGCTGCGCACCTGCCGCACAACTGAGTTGCCTGAATAAATCCGGCTATGGCCCAACGTTTTAGCCTGAGTATCCTCCCTCTACTTACCTCTCACGCTGATGTTGTCTTGATTGTCTTACAGCGCCTGTTCGCCCTTAGAAACGCCCAACTCCTCCCCACCTTTACGGTTTACATTTACCTGCATTTGTTATGTGATCCTGTTACGTGAATTCCTCGAGCTGTCTCTCAAAACAGGATCCTTCATGCGCTTTTACCAGGCCGATCCCCGCCTTGAAAACTACTGGCGCGGCGTTATCCTTTTTGGCAAAAACGTCGCGTCCTATAAGTTTGCTCTTGCCCATGCGCTGTACGACCTGAAGCAGCCGGACAACGACCTGATTACGCTGGAAGCGCTGGCCGTGCCTTTTGTGCGGCATTTATGTGCCCACCTGCGTCATGCGCCAAAGCAGATCACCAGCAAAAGCAGCGAATTTCTGGAGGCATGCAGACAATTCAACGCAGGCGAAATCAGCGAAGAACAGTTAATTGCCATTACCGTTAAGCGCGGGTTCGCTAACGTCATCGATGCTTTTCATAATGTGAATCACGCCGAGATCGACAAACGCTTTTTCCTGGATGAACGGCGAAGCCATAAAGGCATTCGGCTTACGGAGAACTTTTATCAGCTGACGGAAAACGAACAGTTTGCCAGTCTGAAAGCGGAAACGGATGCCAGATGGCGGCTGGTAGAAGAAGCCTGGGCGATGAACGTTTCACGTAACCTGATTGCGGTTGATTATGACGATAATGACAAGATGCTTTTCAGCCGTCAGAGCGGTCGCCGCGTCACCATTACCAGCTGCCGCAGCAGCCTGAATGGCTACCAGAAAGGCCGGTGCTTTTATTGCTTCCGTGCCATTGGCGTGACGGGTGGCGAAGAGAACCTGGCGGATGTCGATCACTTTCTGCCGCTGATGCTCAGCGAGCAAATCGGCAACCTCAACGGCGTCTGGAATCTGGTGCTGGCCTGCCAGACCTGTAATCGCGGCGCCCAGGGTAAGTTTGCGCGTATCCCTTCGATAACACTTTTGCAGCGACTGCATGATCGAAACGAATACTTTATTAACAGCCATCTGCCACTGCGGGAGACGTTAATCCGCCAGACCGGCGCAACGCCGCTGCTGCGGCACAGCTTCCTGCAAAACAGCTGGGATACAGCAAAGTTTGCCCTGCTCCACGAGTGGCAGCCAGCGGCACAGGGAGACAGCCTGTTTTGAACAACGAAGATTATTACCGGCAGAACGCTCAGCGGTTTTTTACCGATACGGCAAGCGTGGATATGTCTGCGCTTTACCCGCCTTTTATTGACTGCCTGCCGCCGGGCGCTCGCATTCTTGATGCAGGCTGTGGTTCAGGCCGTGACGTTAAAGCCTTCAGCGAAATGGGTTTTATCGTCGAAGCCTTTGATGCCTCGGCGGAGCTGGTTGCGCTGGCCCGCCAGTTATCCGGAAAGCCTGTAGCGCAGATGCGCTTTCAGGATGTGGATGCGGTTGAAAGATATGACGGTATCTGGTGCTGCGCCTCGCTGCTGCATGTTTCCGAAGCTGAACTACCCGGCGTCATGACAAAACTGGCCATAGCGCTGAAGCCTGGCGGCGTAGGGTATCTCTCTTTTAAATATGGCCGCGGCGAACGGGAAAAGGATGGGCGCAGATTTACAGATATGGATGTGGCTGGGTTACAGAAACTGATAGATGGGGTTAATACACTTGGCGGTGAGATTCTGGCTACAAATAAGATAGGGGTAAAAAGAGAGGCAGGCTCTGAGGACACAGCGGTAAAGAAATTCGCTCTTGAAACAAAAAAAACCTGGCAGACCGGTGATGTACGTGCGGGACGCGGCGACGAAGTCTGGCTGAATGCGATTATCAGGAAAAAATAACGCAAAAGAGCCAACCTCTCGGTTGGCCCCTTCTTGCATCTTGCATGCTCAGCATCGGGCATCAGCGGTGCCCATTAGCGCCTGTTGTTGTCAGGATAAGCGCCTCAATGCGAGTGGTCGTGCAGTTTGTTCCCGACCTTATCCTTCACTTCGCCGGCTTTCTCACTCACCTTCTCAGTCAGGCTCTCTTTGTGGTCACGGTTATGTGCACCAGGTGACTGCGTGCCTGCGGCGGCGGTCGCAGGTTTTACCCCTGCGGTCGTACCCGGCAGTTCGCGCTCCAGACCACCTCGTGCATGGTCGATATCCACTTCCTGACGACGCACCGTGTCGTTAATGGTCTCGGTACGATCACTGCCGTCGGTACGGACCACCACTTCTTCTTTCACGTGGGTCGTTTTGTTGATAACCGGCTGCTCATGGGTCTCAGCAACCTCGACAGTTTTCTCTGACCAGTCCACTTCCCCAGCCAGCGCGGGTTCATTCACCGAACGGCGGAAGATGTCAGCGTGCTGCTCATGCAGCGAGATATCTTCAGATACGGTATCGGTCACGGTGTAGCGGCGAACACGAGTCGAGCCTTCGCTCACCAGACGTTTACCCACTTCCACCTGCTCTTCGGCCAGACGCAGAATGTCAGCTTCGCTCTCATCACCGGTCAGTGAGGTGCGTCGCGGTTCAACCTGGCGGTCGTTGGTCTCACCAGCAAACTGCTTGCCTGCCGTTGTCGGGTTGATGCCAGGCGCGGTAGTGCCATTCTCAACCGAGCTTTGCATACGTGACGGAACGTCCACCGAGTCATGAGAATGGAGAATGGTCATGGCGCGAGCCAGCTTCTCCTCCTCAGTACGGATAGTCAGCACTACGCCGCCCTTGTCCATCGCTCTGGTGTAAACATCGGCCTGCTCTTTATCAACGGAGTGACCAAACAGACGCTGCCAGATGCTCGGATGGCGGATAGAGTGTCCTTCCTCCTGCAAACGTTCTCCACTGATAAGACTGATGTCCCGATCAGAAAAGCCTGCTTTCACGAGATTTCTTTTCGCGGCCTCTGCCTGAATTGCAGAATCGAACA
>Ga0308169_10001531_pt1 | contig 26734 bp, 15 predicted proteins | sample PhyBR1_2_FD_202139 | JGI IMG/M metagenome (GOLD analysis project Ga0308169, IMG submission 202139) | Phyllosphere microbial communities from UC Gill Tract Community Farm, Albany, California, United States - DLSLSB.R1 | ecosystem: Host-associated > Plants > Phyllosphere > Unclassified | place...
ATGGTCATCACCCGATGGCTCATGTCGGCGTAGAGCGCATAATTTGAGCTGAAGACCTGCACCGCGTGACGCGTTAGTTCTTCACGCATCTTAAAATAGGGCGCACCCATTTTGATGCCGACTTTCTTTGCCTCGGCGCTGCGCGCAATCACGCAGCCGTCGTTATATCTGAATGATACTAACAGTTAAATCTAAATAACTTTATGATTTTTAATACAATTTAATTGCTAACTTTTTCCTGTGTTTTGGGCTTGGTGATATAGTCGAGTTAACGTACTCTGGAGGTGAATACGGTGAGAAGCCATTTCAAACATGCTAACTTCTTACGATAAATGGGCAGTTTCGGTTGCGCATTTGCATCTGATTTGACTATCCATTTGTATTTCACTTGTCTATCGTTCCGAGATTACTTGGCCATCTCTAAGGTGTGGTCGTCTACCGGGGTGGAGACCTTTAAAATTGCTGGAGAAGTTGCTTGGCATGATTAGGGTTCCTAACTCAAAATAGTTCGAATACCTATATCGCACTAGTTCGTACCAGAAGCGAAAGTAGCTAACAACAGTTTGTGTGGAGCAATGAAGCAGAAATGGGCCAGCTGCGCGACAATTTTATTCTTGCAGCCCTGCGTGCACAGCAGACTGGCTTCGATGGCGTAGAAATTCATGCGGCCTTTGGCTGTTTCCTAAGTCAGTTTCTGTCGCCTGCGCTGAATCATCGCCATGACAGCTATGGCGGCAGCATATAGAACCGTGCCCGTCTGATTGTTGAAATCATTAATGGTATCCATGAAGCCTGCCGCTCGAACTTCCAGTTTGGATTCAGAATGTCACTGGAGCGCTACGGTAACCCCGCCAGTGGGCACGCCCGTCGCATCAACATCAACATCAACATCAACATCAACATCAACATCAACATCAACATCAACATCGAAAAAACATCAGAACTCACGCTGTTGCGCAACGAGAGTTGACCGGACGCATACGGATATCCGTGAGTCCGTCAGGCAGCGGCCAGACGAGTTCGCTGGCGCGGAAGCGGGTAATCACCTCAGAGATGGTGGCGCAGCCAACGTTCAGGCAGGCGGCAATGCTGCGGTTAAGCAGATAACAGTCGAACTTAAGGCGTTAAACATCTTTAATTTTACTTACAGGCGTTCTCTGCTTTGGCATGGCCCCTGGTCCTCACGGGAAGATAAAGAGTGAGGATAGACGAGCAGTTGATTTACCAGCAGGAAGCAGGAGATTTTCGGATTAAAGATCACGAATTATGGTATTCCGACCGCGCATTGCGATAAATGCCGTATCTGATCGGCTAAGAGTGAAATCCGTGATCGGTTAAAAACGTAATCAGCGATCGGAGTGGAGCGAAACGCGCATACTCTCCGATTTCCACTGTCTCTAAAGTATGGACCGCCCAGGCTTTCCTGAAGAGCGTTAAGTCCGGGAATTTAGGCTGTCAAACTTCATTCTCACAGATAACATAACAGGCTTTTTTGCTTCTACCTGTGGCCGTTCCGTTTCAGCAGCCCGAGAGTATTTTAACCGCCTTCCCATGCAGACGTTGCGCCCCCCACTTCTCAGCTGTTTTGCCAGCAACTTCAGCCTTATACAATCCGTTGATGCTTTCTGCTAACGCATTGTCATAAGCATCGTCTGTACTACGTGTTGAAACGTATGTGTCCGATAGCATGAAAATTAGCATGAATGATTTTTTAATCGTGGCTAAACTTTCAATTGCATCTACACATTGTTTTCGGTAAATAGAGGTGAGTATACTTTCCTGATATGAAAAAAGTCACATGAAAAATAATGAAATCTATATTTCTGTTGATGTGGAAACTTCTGGACCAATTCCCGGAGAATTTAGCCTCCTGAGCATTGGTGCTTGCCTCGTCCAAGACCCGCTTACGTCAATTTATATTGAATTACAGCCTGACAGCCCTCGACACGATGAAGAAGCGCTCAAAGTGTCAGGATTGAGTCTGGAATATCTTCAGCAGAATGGACTGCCCCCCTTAGAAGCAATGAAATACCTGCATGAGTGGCTGAGTACTATAAAACAACCTGAAAGCAACATAATATTTGTTGGATTAAATTCTCCATTTGACTGGTCATTTATCAATTATTACTTCCATAAATTTCTTGATGAAAATCCGTTTGGATTCACGGCTATAGATATGAAGGCATATTATATGGGATTAACCCAATGCCTCTGGTCTGAAACAAAATCATCGCGTATGGTCGAAAAACTTAACCCCATCAGCCGCCCAAGCCATAATGCTCTGGATGATGCGAGGTTTCAGGCAGAATTGTTTGCAATGATGCTTAATGAACAGCCGGTGATATTTAAACACGAAAATTAAATTATAATTAATTTTTAGAATTAATAAGCTTGTACCAAGGCCGGATGTTAAGGTGGCGTACAAGCTCAGAAAAACTCACCAGCTTATGCTTCAACCTTCCCTTTTTCCCTGGTGGCAAATCCACTGTTTTCATGACGGTGTGACAAACCATACACTCCCCAGGGATATGGGTTAGGATTTGACTGTTCAAACTGGTAAACGATAATGTCGCTCATATTCCTGCTGTCATAACGACGGCCAAAGTTCAGGACCACGCTGCTCTGAGCAGACATAATTAAATGTATAGTCCGAATACCCATGCCTGAATACATTTTAACTCTTTCTGCAAATTCCATTGAGAGACGGCGCTGCTTTGCCAGAGACCAGTGATTGTCGAATTTATTATTTTCCAGATAGAGATGTTCAATTCCCAGACCAGGGAAGCTATTAACAACTTGCTCAATGTTCACCCTGTATGAAAACGATACGACCAGTACTATTTCATCTGAATGAGGTACACAGATGGTTTCACTGATGAAATTTTCTTCGTCATCAACATGATTGATGGAAATATGTCGCCATTTCTCATCTTTTCTGTCCCAATCAAATACAGTGACATCGCTTTTATCATCCAGTACATTCCCTAAAAAAAAGGTAAAAGGCACAGGTAAAAAACCACCGTAGGCCACTTGCGTCATTTCCTTGTCGCCACTCGACAGGCTTTGCGTAATGTTGTCTTTTGCAGGCAATATTTGCCGCTGGAAAGTCATCTCAGGCTCAATGACAACCCCATCACGAATGCGCTGAGTAATGTCAATTTCTTGCGGTTGAATCATGCCTTTCAACATTGCTTGAACAGCTTTGTCTAGGCCAGTGCCTGTAGTCGTTCTTAACCCGCTGCCTGTTACAAGTAAAATGCGCTTTCGAGAGTTTTGCTTATGCGCTTGTCGTTCACCCATTATTAACAGAGAAGAACCAGCAAAGATGAGCAACAAACCAATGATTGGCACTATGTAATCGCTAACCACATTACCTTCAGCGGTGCCAATAGATAGAGATTCACCGCGAAAAGTTCCGGTAAAAACAAGATTCCAGACATTCCTCACAACCATGGCTGATCCTGCAGCCAACATGATGACGCCTGGACGCTTTTGCCGGGTAGCATAATCGATAACTTTGGAAAGTTGCTCCTTCCAGAATAGACTCATTTTTTTTCCTGCTGTCGTGTGAATTTGTATGGGTAAGAATTAGTATTTTCTTCGACCACGTGAGTCTATGCCAGGACGTGGAAGCTCCTCATAATATACCCCGTCGTCATCGTCATTGGGATGTGCCCCTCCACCCTCCCATACCCCTGAATGCAGCCATTGCTCAAAATAAAACAGCCATAGTGAAGCCCAGGGAAGTATTGTTTCACTCAGTTGGTATTGCGGCATCCACTCAGCAAACTTATCCGGATGTCTTTCTTTTGGTAGAAAAAGGCACAACGGTGTTATTTTCGATAATGGTGAAGAAGCATATGTATGCGGGATCTTCTTACCACCAGAGAGTGTTTTAAGTTCAGGCGAAACCACATAACAATGAGGTGCTGACGGGGGAGCGTACTTCAGCCGAATTTTATACTCACGGCTGAATGGAGTAGGTCTGAGGATCCCTTCCCATACAAGAGTATTATTTTTGCCGATTATATTGCATTTCCCCTCAGGATATTGGGCGCAAAGACCATGATATTGCTCAGGCAAAGTCAGACGTCGATGAGGCTTGAATACATTCACCCTTACTTAATCCCCGAAGAAAGTGTTCTTTGGCACGACAATCGGCGATGCAACCTCTCCACCATAAAAAGTGTTTGTGGGTATTGGTTGAGCAGAAGCCGAAGCTCCCATCGTTCCTGCTGACAGAGCTCCTGTGAAGGGGAGTACATTTAAGCCATTTTGAATCCGGGCTGAGTTAACCTCTTTAAGCATGGCATCACGAACAGCTTTGACAGGCCTTTCACCGAAATATTTACTCAGTCTTTTTAGTAATTCATCTTCTCCTACAGAAGCAGCAATCTCATTGATATTTTCAAATGCAGCCTCACGCCACTGAAGAAAATTCCGATGAAGCTTATAGCCTTTCCCGCCTTCCGCAATGTTCCATTTTTCTGCGAAATTTTCTGCATGCATGCTTGGATTAGAAACGTAAAAACATCCGTCTCTTTCAACAATAAAATTCTTCATCAAGTCAAGCACGTCTAGGATAACATCAAAGTCAGTGGAATAAATTCGCTCTCGATCACAGATTAAATTATATGCATGCGCAGAAAGCGTCGTAATAATTGCCGATATAGGCTTTAATTCAATACACTCTGCACCTTTGCTGGCAGCCCAAACATCGCGATGCCGTTTGAAAATCTGCACGATGCGATTCAACAATTTTTTATGATTACGATCAGGCAGAGGTCTGACTGACGCAGATTTCGATAGACTTTCGCATGCAGCCTCAAGCCTAAGAAATAAAGGATATTTCTCAGTAATGGCATCGAACCAAGTTGCATAACCTGCAGGATTGGATTCTTTCCAATTCATAAGCCGGGAATCTGGCACCCACAGAGGATGGTTCTCTTCTGATGCGTATTGATTCCAGTCTATTCCAGGCGTTATGTCCAGATGATAATCGCCTGCATACATTATGCGATATCCTCTGGGGAGAGGAGTAAGCATTTTACGATAGGTTTCATGGCTGTTCAGACGCTGGTAAACGGCATCAAGTACCTGTGCCCAGCCAGTAACCCTGTTGGCATTGGGTAAGTAACATAGCAGGTCAACGTCATACTGCTCACTACCCTTTGGCTTAACCGTCGTATTAAGTCTGACACTGCCTTGTGAATAAATGATAGCGCCTTCAAGAATCGGATTGTCGCCTTCAGAAAGATACTTCCCGACCGAATGGTACGCCCGTTCAATCTGATTATGTTGCGTCTCTGTCAGATCCAGCGAATCCACGATGCAATCCAGAAAATCACCGACATACTGTTTTTTTTCTTTACTAATTTGCACTGCTGGAACGGAATTTCGCATAGAGTACTCCCTCGCCTTATAATCAATATAATGTGCTTATTTCACACATGGCGTACATATGTTGTGTTTTTGCATCTCATGGCGATTATCTTAGTTACGAATAAAAACAGATCAAGACTTGACTTTTACGTTAATTTTAGATCTTACCTTTAGAGAAAACACAACGCCATATCTGGTAAGACTTGAACCTATTGTCAATGCAAATAAATTATTTTTTGGAGCGTAAAACTAAGTGTTTAGAAGGCAGGAAAGAGAGTTAATTGAATATGAATAAACAATTTTTTTTGTGACCTGTAGATGCGATTTCAATCTTAAAAGCTGCGCCTGATACCGCTACATTTATGTCAGACCTTGTTTCCTGACGGGGAGCGCCCAGCGGTTTCCATAAAATGCCGTACCTCTTTCAACCGTTACCACATTGAACGACATTAATAGTAGATGGTTGCGGGTTATCGTATCGTGAAGCGCCTGCCATATCCGCTCAACGTGATTCATCTACAGTGAGTAGCCAAATGATAACCCACTCTGAACAGCGGATGTTCCCTCAGCCAGCGTTGTGTTACACGGCTATTGTGGATAATAAAGTTGGCCACGATTAGCATGATCGTTTTGCCCATCGATACGTGGCTTTAAGTTTTTTCAGCAGGCAGTGAACAGCCCTGAACCTTTGTTGTGCCCAGCAACGTCTGTGACTATGCCCGTTCCGTTGTGAAACGCCCCGGCCAGATAGAATTTTCTATTTTGACACGACGTAAGGATACGTTTGATTACAGCGCTGCACTCAGCCAGCGCTGCGTGGATGGCTACCATTTTCATCTTGTTCCCATCTGACTGCGATGAGAGCAGCCCATGCTTCTCACAGGCCATTCAAACTTAGTTGACTGTTATAGTCATCAACCTATTAACTTAAATGACTATAATTCACTCCTTCATACGAATACTACCCCGAAGTTGAGCGTTTCCTCGAAACGTTCATAGGAGCCCTTTCTATGAAGTGTTCGTACACGCCAGAAGTAAAATGATCGCATATCATGGTCTGGCACATCGGGTAGCTCTCGATAGGCTTTACCTTTAGAAACAAGAGCCGTGCCGCAGTTTCCATCGAACTGCATTGGACGAACTGGTCCCCAGCCCGCATTCCAGTAATAAAGGTCGGCAACAACCTCATTATCTGATTTCACCTCCAATTGCCCGTTACGAGGAACGATCTCGATCAGTTCATGGCCAGGCATAGTGGGTAATAAAAGTCGTCTTGGGTACAGATCATGTTGCAGGTAACCCAAACGGTCCATACCGATCGGCATAGCTAGAGGCCAAGCCCTACTCCTATTGTCCGTGACAGAGTAAAGGGCTGGCGACATCAAGACGGCCGTCGTACTTAACGGCTCTGTAGAATAACCCTGAAGCATTTTTCCGTTACTCCAAAAGTCTTTCAAATGCTCGGCTAAACTCTCATCCTTTATGCAACCGCCTACCACCTGACTCCAGCGGACGACCGATACCTCTACACAGCGCTCAGTTGAAAGTACGATGGGCGACGTGAAGGCTATCAGTTCGTCCCCGGGACTTTCGACTGAGGCTTGTTCAATTAGACTGCGTACAGCTGCACCTATTGCCTCGTAGTCACCATCGAAATGAGTTACGCAGGGCAACCAAGACGGACGTCGAGGTCTGAGCAACGCAAGCGTTGGGTGTACAGGCAATGCCAGCAGAGCCATTTTTTCCGCCAACTCTGAAGGCATGCTCCAGAGCGCTTCAGCAACCGACAGTGTGCGGAGATAGGCGGAGATCATCCGTATGGCAGCCCTGGAAGAGATGTGACCGATGAACCCGTCGCCAAGTGGTCTCACAAAATGCCAGTGATCCCCCTGAAAAGGAGCATGTGGATAGACATTGCTGTTTACTGACCACTCGAACGCCATCTGACGGACAAATGGGAAGCCGCTATCACGCTCAAGGTTAACCATAGTAGTGTGAAAAATCCATGGAAGATCCGCTCCTTGAACACCGTTAAAATCCTGTGGAATAGCAAAGCTCTCAGTCACCTCTTCCAAACCAGTTATAAGGGTCTCAGTCTGTAGACCAAGACTTTCCAGCAATAGATTTGAGAGGATGGACGGTTTAGGAATACTTTGCGCCAATTTCTGGCTCGCCTTGTAACGGTGCATCTGCACCGCTATCCAGAAGACGCAAAGTGCCTCCACCACTTCGGCCTCAAGCTTACGCGAGCTCAGAAACCTAAGTAACGCAGCCTCCGTTGTAGCGTTCGATGCTGATTCACCCAGCCGGGCGGCAAGTTCCTGCATGGTCCACCATCTTGTAGTGGTTGATGGCCAGCCGAGTCTGGCGATTAGAATACTTAGGTCGTCCATCATTTTCCCATTGTCATCGAAGCATCAAGTTCTTTTGCCCAACGTGGGCGTTCCAGAGGCAGCGTTCGGGTATCTTCACGCACGCAGTTGACCATCATTTCGGCAAATTTCACGGCATCTGCTACGCGTTTTTGTTGCACATAGAAATAGACCATTAGCTCTGTCGGCGCTACACGCTGCAGCTCGGGCTCTCCGAACCAGCTGTAGGTAGTAGCATCAACAAACTCATCGCAACGGCTCGGGAAGTGCTTCACTATCATGTCAAACCTTTTACAGGTATCCGCCTCTCTCTCCATCATTCTCATCCAGCCGCCATTTCGAATCTGCGCCTGGACAAGATATTTCCACGCAGCTTTCGAGCCGCTCAACCTGCGTTTGGTCTCAAAGGCAAGGTCAGACAGATCGAAGATGCCCTTTTGCCGCCCCTCGTCTGACTGCAGCAAACCATCCAGAACCGCGAGCAAGCGTTTACCCTGCCCGGAGCGATCCCAGTACTCATACCAGGCTCGAAGCAGTCTCTTCTTTTCGCTGTAGCTTGTTGACAGACTTATTAGCAACTGATCCAGTTGCTCTGGAGCAAATGTCGTAACATCGCCAGTGTACGGGTTACTGTCGTTATCGCTACTGGACGAACCAGTACCCTGTAGCACACCAATGTCCCAGCCGACATGCTTCCTAAGAACACGTAGCTGTCCTGCGGCACCATCCTGACCATCGCGTTCAAGCTGTATTAACTCGTCCTGAACGTCGTGATGCACTCCCGTACGCATGAGTGCATCCAGCGGCCAGCCGTCCCTGACGCCCTGTTGCACATATGCTCGCAAACTGTTCTCCGCATGCGACCATTCACCTGCGTGCGTGTGTTCTTCGTATTTTGCGACCAAAGCCATCGGGCTCAGTTTTGCCAGCAGATGGTCCGCAACTTCAAGCAGGTGCCTCGTGCCTTTTCCGTCGGTGTAGTCCAGCACGTGATGGATTTGTGGCGAAAGCAGACTGAGTAGCCGTCGAGCATCATCTGGTGATGCTTCTACAAGGTAGCCAATGGCATCGACCGTATTACTCAACGTGGGATCTTTACGGTGCCCATAGCCGGTCGTTAACTCCCACACCTGTTTACAAAGCTCTTGAGCGCTGACGTTTAATCTGTGGGCCAAAGTGATGCCACATAACTGCAAAGGCGTCTGCAGATGCACGCTGGTCTCGTCACGGATATCTGCATCCAGCATGGCGCGTTGAGAATGAACGAAAGCTGTGGCCGCCTGATCACTCATTCTGGTTAGCAATCCTGCCGCGTACTGAGTGCGGAAGGATGCACTGTCAAACCACTCGGATGTGGCTGCAGCTGCCAGGGTTGCTTCAGTAAGTACCACATCGTCACGATTGAAGAGCAGGCAGCTTCCAAGTCGAATGTCGCAGGCAACACGATGCAATCCGGCCCGGAAATCGTCTGCCGCTGAACTCGCACTGTGACTCTGCCTAAAATGCCTGAACTTGATCGGCTTGAGCAATTCGAATAGCTCATGAAAGTCCACGAATTCCCTTTGCCACCAACGCTCTGCAACCTGAGCTGCAATCTCTGATAGAGCATCAAGGAAGTGACTGATGTTCTCCCTTTCCTCGTAACTGGGTGCTTGTACGAACTCGAAGGCGATTTGATCCTCAGCTTTCATGCACAGGCTCAGGTGCACACTGCTGAAGAACCAATGGTGGACCAACATATTCAGATCATCTTTACGCTCGTAGTAGCCACCCTTGAGCCACTTGACTGGAATCGGCTCATTTAGTGGTTCCGAAGACCGTTTACATGCCGCTTCCACAGCCGCAACAAATGGGGTTCGTACCAGCTTACTGAAGTCGTCGTGGTCGACGATGCTTACTCCGGCCGTTGCAGCCGCACGAATGCAGAAGTCACTTAGAACACTCGAGTCCGAATCAGGCAGAAGCGAAACAGCCGCTTCCATCAAGTCATCCAGACAACCATCCTGAACCAGCATTCGGGCTCTGGGCATCCATACTATTTGGCTGCTTTCTCGAACTAACTGGATAAAAGCTTCTTGGGTCGCCCCAATGGCACCAAGGCTTGTGAACGCATCAACCAGAAACTGGAAGTCGTCAGCCCCTGCGTTGGTTGAATACCGATTGGAGAAACGGCTGAGGCCTCTGAAACGACGTAGAGCCTCTTCACCACAGGTCTCTGCCTGCACAGTTTGGCCACGTGCCCGCAAGGCTAAACCGAGCGCTGCTACATCCAAAATATCTGTTTCGTGCCGCGATGCCATGGCTTCTTGGACGACCCCTTCATTGGCTGTCAGCGTCAGGGTAAATGACACAAGCCGGGCTATGTCGTCGCTCTGCATCTGAAATTCGCTGCCGCCAACCATCCGGGATTGCAGGTGTGCGAGTCGATATGCGTCTGCAAATGCGTTGGTCTCCAGCGCTGCGACCAGTGCCTCGGATAGTAGCGTGTCAAAGAGCGATTCGGGATAGCCTTCCTCTAAACGAAGCATGACCCAGTCACGAGTTAATCCAGTAATGAGATTTTCAGGATTACCCAGCTTTGCTTGGACCGTCCAGAGCCAGTTAACGCGAAGAGAAGGTGGTGCCTCATTTTCCAGCCAGATCGCCACCGCTGGCATCAGGTTTTTGATGCGCTCGTCGTAGTCAGAGGTCGATCGCACAAAAACCGCCAGACTCTCATGGAAAACCTTCAATCCAGCAGCCGATGAATGCAGCAGATGTTCCACCCTAGTGACATCTGGCTGCGCAATGCCCAGCTCAGCGGAGATCTCCAGAAAAGCGGCTTTGGGCCAAAAGAAAGGAAACGCACATACCAATCGCAGCGTGTCTTTGAGACTTGATGGCAGTTCTTCCCACAATGATGCGTAATAGAACTTTGCCTCTTTGGTCATGTCACCCTTTAGCCGCTCAATATTCCAGCTATCCAAGTCGCGTCCGGCGTGCTCAAGCTCAGCTGTGGCATAGATGACGTGCAGCGGGTGCCCGTTAGTCTTCTTACGTAGAGCAGTCGCAGCTTCCTGTAACTGGCGTTCTGCTTGCTCCTCACCGTCGAACCGGATCAAGAGCCTGCCTTCGTCAACCGCCTTGTGAAGGTAGGACTGGATGGCGTTCTCGGACATAGCTGGTAATGTTCGCCAACTAGCCTTTGGTGCTACTGATAAGAGATCCCTAGGAAGTTGAGCATCGGCGACTGGCTGTGTACCTACCAACAGAACCATGTTATCCGGACAGGGAATAATCTGTGAAAACACATCGTCCAGCGGCCGTTTGTCAGCGTTGTTAATGCGCCAGACATGGTCCAGGCCGTCGAGGACCAGTACGAACGGCTTGCCATGATTCTTGTAGTAGGTTGCGCACGCTTCAAGGAGGCCTCGCAAGTCACTGCCAGGGGCATTAACTTCCGGATGTAAACGTTTGACCTGTGCCTCGATCGATTGCTCAACCATGTAGCTGTTCACACGGTCTCGTCCCCGCTCGGTGGTCGAGAGGAAGTAGTGGTGCCGTACCGTGGGAACCTCTGATTCAGCAAGTACTTCGCACAGCGCGCTCAAGTATGTGCTCTTCCCGCGACCAGGCGGCCCTGTGAGCACGATTGTCTGCCCCGCCCCGGCAACCGTGTCACGTACGAATTCACGGTGGAATGTCTCGTCAGGCACCTCATATCCAAGGGGCACAACAAAATCTTCCGGCAAGGGGGCCGGCGGCATTGCCCGCAGAATAGTGCGGACTTGCTCCAGAGAAATCCACCCCTCCGGCGGCGGACAGTTTTTCTGAATCGACCAGTTCAAGGCAACGCTTTTTAAGTTCGCAATTCCCTCTGGTGTGCCGTGCAAGCGCAGTCGCGCATCAATCTCGTGTTCAAGTGATTCGAAACTCTTATCGCTATGAACAATCTGCAACTGCTTGAAAAAGAACTCACATTTCTTTTCGTCACCGAGTTCGGCGATAACCTCTAATCGCCGTGGCTCTGGAACTTTGGATAAATCGATTTTTCCATCAGTCAGGCAAGACTCAATCTCGGCATCTGGTCGGCGATTGGTCTTCAACGATAGCTCTCCAACGCAAGCAGAATCCAATTTAACAAAAGCATCAAACCACTTACGCAGCATCGACCTCGATCGCGCAGTCTTTCCGGCCCTCTCCAACATCCACGCCCAATTGAGGGTATGCTCAGCAGGATTAGGAGTATATTTAACCTGCTGGAGGTCAACGAGATGGTTAGGGCGCTCGGCGACGATGTCATCCAGCCCGGTTGGAGCAACAGCCTCGTCATCGCACTCAAACTTTACTCGGGTATAGCGTGTCGGCGCGTCTAGCCAGTCGCACAGTAGTTTAAGCCCCTGCCTGTTCTGATAGACATAGCCTGCAGCAGTGATTGCAGTGTTTTTGATTTCTTCAGACATTAAAGGACCACCTGTGATCTGGATACTTGACCACCGCTCTAGTAGCTGGTCTGCTCCCTGTTTCTGAATGGGCAGGACGTCGATTCAGAGACACGCTTTTCAGATATTTGAGCTGGCAGTTAAAAATTGCATAACGGTTATGCAGAATACTTTAATTTATGATGCACTTATCGCACATGCACGTCCAATTGCGATGAATAAACTCAGTAAAAGCCGGTTCTTTATTGAAGAGCAAGGAATCGACGTAACTAACCATCAAGGTGATACGTTTTTTCTGAATGTATAACTACAACCTGCTGAGTGCTGTGTTCGCTGAACGGAATTTCAGTTAAGCAACAAAGTTGCATTGAGCATAAAAAGTATAAATATCAATATAATTCAAAAAGTTAAAGCAATGATTTCAAAAACCTCTTGATTCACCGATGCATTCAGCAATACTGTATATAAATACAGGTAACTGGGTTCAACATTATGCAGTTCATTAGACCAAATGAGACTTCTCAACAAGTGATGCTTCCTCTCTTCTCTGAGAGAGTGGCCTGCGGCTTTCCCAGCCCAGCACATGACTATGTTGAAGAAAAATTGGATCTCAACAAATTATTGATAAAACATCCGAGTGCCACCTATTTTATGAAGGTTAGTGGAGAGTCTATGCATGATGCCGGTATCAGTGATGGAGACCTTTTAGTGGTTGACCGATCAATTTCTGCCATGCATGGTGATATTGTGATTGCTGCCGTTTCAGGTGAGTTCACCGTAAAAGAACTTCGTACTCATCCTTTTCTACAGTTAGTACCTCATAACCGTAATTATTCTTCTATTTCATTTGAAAACATAGAGGGATTGAAAATATTCGGGGTGGTAACCTTTAGTGTTAAGCCTCTTAAATAATTATGTTTGCTCTTGTCGATGTAAATAGCTTTTATACCTCTTGCGAGACTGTTTTTCGCCCAGACTTACAGGGGAAACCTATTGTTGTCGTTTCAAATAACGATGGCTGCATTATTTCTCGTTCAGCCGAAGCGAAGTCCCTTGGCATAAAAATGGGTGACCCTTTTTTTAAAATAAAGGAAAAATTATACAATACTAAAGTTCATGTTTTTAGTTCCAATTATGCACTTTATGCCGATCTAAGTGAACGTGTTATGCAGACGCTAGCTGAAGTAACTCCCTCCATTGAAATTTATTCAATAGATGAAGCCTTCGTTAATTTATCTGGCGTAATAAATTATACTTCTCTAAATAATTTTGGTCATGAAATGAGAAATAAAGTACTCCAGAACACTGGTTTAACAGTCGGAGTAGGTATTGCGCAAACCAAGACATTAGCAAAGTTAGCTAACCATGCAGCTAAGAAATGGCCTGCCACAGGTGGCGTTGTCGATTTATCGAATATCGATCGTCAACGCAGACTACTGGCACTTGTCTCTGTAGAGGATGTCTGGGGTGTCGGCCGACGAATTAGCAAAAAACTCAACTTGATGGGTATTAATACAGCACTTGAGCTGGCTGAAAGCTCATTATGGATAATGAAAAAGCATTTTAATGTTGTACTTGAAAGAACAGTTCGTGAACTTCGTGGTGAACAGTGCCTTGAACTGGAGGAGTTTTCACCGACAAAGCAACAAATCATATGCAGTCGGTCTTTTGGTAATCGCATAACTCAGTATTCGGATATGCATCAGGCAATTTGTGCTTATGCTGAACGAGCATCAGAAAAGTTACGTAATGAGCGACAATCCTGCCAATTTGTCAGTGTTTTTGTTAGTACCAGCCCACATGCAAATAATGAAATATACTATAAAAACCAAGCATCCATGAAGTTATTAACTCCTTCAAATGATACCCGCGACATTATAAGTTCGGCCACCAAATCTCTGAATAGGATATGGATTGATGGCCATCGATATATGAAGGCTGGTGTCATGCTTGCTGATTTTTTTAGCAATGGTGTGGAGCAACTAAACTTATTTGACGATAGTTCACCGCGAAAAAATAGCGCAGCTTTAATGGAGGCTATCGATCAATTAAATAACTCAGGGAAAGGAAAGGTCTGGTTTGCAGGGCAGGGAATCGAAAAAACCTGGGCTATGAAACGGGAGATGCTTTCTCCCGCTTACACAACTCGATATTCAGACTTACCATTGGCGAAGTGAAATTATTTAGGAACGCCACTAGGGAAGTAAACAGCCTCTGGTGAGTGCCACTCACGTTCACCACGGTCACGAAAATCAGCGATAGCATCTTCGATGACTTTCTGACTTAAATGAGGTGCATCCAAAATCATTTTCAGCCCTAATCCATAAGCGTGACCTGCCCCCAGGATTAGATACAACCTTCAGTTAGTAATGTCAGTTGATCTTTCTTCATATTTCCCGTTTCGCCAGGCAGCTGCAAATTCAGCTGGAGTCTGGTAATCCAGCGATGAATGTGGACGGCACTCGTTATAATCCTGCCGCCAGTCATTAATGATTCTCCTGGCGTGAACGATGTCGCTGAACCAGTGCTCATTCAGACATTCATCGCGAAATCGTCCATTAAAGCTCTCAATAAATCCGTTCTGCGTTGGCTTACCCGGCTGGATTAAGCGCAACTCAACACAGTGCTCAAAGGCCCATTGATCCAGTGCGCGGCAGGTGAATTCCGGCCCCTGATCGGTTCTCATCGTCGCCGGAAAGCCTCGATACAGTGCAATGCTGTCCAGAATACGCGTGACCTGAACGCCTGAAATACCGAATGCGATGGTAATTGTCAGACACTCCTTCGTGAAGTCGTCCACACGGGTCAGGCACTTGATCCTGCGACCTGTGGCCAGCGCGTTCATGACAAAATCCATCGACCAAGTCAGATCAGGTGCCGCCGGGCGGTGCAGCGGAAGCCGCTCAGTCGCCAGACCCTTACGACGTCGTCTGCGCTTCACACTCAGGCCGCTAAGGTGGTAAATGCGGTATATACCCGCTTGTGGTTGACGAGAAACCCTCCCGACGCAGCAGTTGCCAGATGCGGCGGTAGCCAAAGCGCCTGCGCTCCAGTGCCAGCTCAGTGATGCGCCCTGATAAATGTGCATCAGCCGCCGGACGCTGACCCTCATAGCGGCAGGTCGACAGGGACAAACCTGCCAGCCTGCAGGCACGACGTTGCGACAGACCGGTCGCATCACACATCAACATCACAGCTTCCCGCTTCTGGTCCGTCGTCAGTACTTTCGCCCAGGAGCCACCTGAAGCGCCTCCTTATCCAGCGTGGCTTCGGCAAGCAACTTCCTGAGTCTGGCCTTCTCTTCCTCTGGCGACTTCAGACGCTTAACCCCGGTCACTTCCATGCCGCCATACTTCTTACGCCAGGTAATGGGATGGACTACCTCCTCCCGCTGCGGTTAACTGTACGAAATGTGCTCACCAGGAGAATCGCCATGAATGTCGTATTTCTGGGTATTGATCTGGCTAAAAATGTCTTTCAGCTCTGCGGATTGAACCAGGCCGACAAACCGGTTTATACGAAACGCACTGGCCGAACAGAATTACTCCAGACGCTGGCAAATATTCCAGCCTGTCTGACTGGAATCGAAGCGTCCACCGGGGCATTTTACTGGCAGCGTGGGTTTGAGAAACTGGGGCACAAAGTAAAGGTCATCAGTCCTCAGTATGTAAAACCCTTTGTCCGCGGGCAAAAAAATGACGGTAATGATGCACAAGCCATCGCAGTGGCTCTGATGCAACCCACAATGCAGTTCGTGCCGCCAAAAAGCCCGGAACAGCAGTATATTCAGGCTTTACACCGGGCAAGGCAGCGTATTGTTAATCACCGCACTGCGACAGTCTGTCAAATAAGAGGGTTGTTACTTGACCGGAGGATCCTCATTGGAAGTGCTGCCTCCAGAGCTCGCCGGGCTATTTCTCTTATCCCTGAAGATGCAGAAAACGGTCTGAGTTCCCGTATGCGCAGAACAATTGCCGAACTCTATGATCTCTTTAACGATCTCGAGCGTCGGATCCATTTTTTGATAAGGAAATTGAAACAGTTTTCAGGCAATCAGAAGCTTGTCAGCGTATCACCAAAGTTAAAGGCATTGGCCCTAAAACGGCCACGGCCGTTGTTGCTGATACTGGCAAAGGAACTGAATTTAAGAATGGTCGTCACTTTGCAGCATGGCCTGGTCTGGTTGCGCGCCAGCACTCAAGTGGCGACAGGGAGGTGCTGATGAATATGACGAAAAAAGGCGACAAGCATCTACGGACACTTTTTATTCATGGCGCCCGTGCTGTCGTCAGGGTTGCCACGAATAGCAATGATGGTTATATGAATCAGTGGGTTAATCAGTTAAAGGAACGGCGAGGATTTAATAAAACGACCGTGGCGGTCGCTAACAAAACCGCGAGAATAATCTGGTCGATGCTGAGAAATGAAACCGGGTATCAGGTCGTGTGAAATTAAAACCCTTTCAGCAAAAGTCGCAGCGTACTGAGAAATGGTGACAGGTTGCACCTGCACAATCGGAACCTAATTTTTATACTGGCCTAGGAGGCCGTCCAGTTGTTGTGGCGATTGTGTGCGGATTACCCATTTGGGCACAGATTTTCCTGATGCCGGATAGATGTAAGCCACAACCATATTCAGTACTTGCAAAATGGAGGTAGTCAATAGATGTAAAAGGTGGCGTCGGAAATGGCGTGCTTGCGGCAGAGCTCACGGGCAGAAATCCCGGCTTCAGCCTCGCGGAGGATACTGATGAACTGTTCGTCGGAAAAATGCTTCCTCATGTGGCTTATGAAGACATTACTAACATCTCGGTGTATTAATCAACGGGGAGCAGGTCACCTGCTCTTTGATGAAGACCTAACTCTCACCGAGTTTATTCACAGGAGTTGGACGTGTATGTGCAATAAGTGCATCATAAAGTAAAGCATTCTGCATAACCGCCATGCAACTTCTAGCTGCCAGCTCAAATATCTGAAAAGCATGATGCTGACACAAAAATCCATCTATTCAGAAAAGAGTGCAGGCCATAATAAATATGTTTAAAGCGTTCGAAAACAATGGCCTCCTTAGATATGATACAGTCAGCCAGCAATGCTTCAGGTGTCGTGCCTCTGTACAACTGCTGAGCAATTTATAAATTAGTGAGTCAGGATAAACTAATGGAACTTAGCGAAAAGCAAACCGGTATAGAACTTATTGAACCTGCGCTTTTGAAATCCGGGTGGAAATGGAAGCATGAGGTGCGATTAGGGCCGAATGAAGCCTCATCACGCATGTACATTGATTACCTTTTGACTTTTCACAACCTCACTTTGGCGGTGCTTGAGGTAAAAGCTGACTTCAAAAGTGCCGCGGAAGGTATGCGTAAAGCGTCCCAGTTCGCAAACCAACTATTCCTTCGCTTTTCCATATCAACAAATGGACACGACTGGATCCTCACAGATAACACCACTCGTGCTTTCGAAACGTTATCTTGCCCCCCTTCTCCTGATGAGCTAATGAAACGTGCTGGTTGGTCAATTGACTGGGCAAAGTGGCAAGATATTTTATCATCTTCATACCTGAGTAATGTTCCTCAGCATATTCAACAGGATATGGCAGTTCAGCACGCTTTGATGCATTTTGCTCAAGGTAATCGTCGGGCGCAGATCTCGATGGTTACAGGTGCGGGAAAAAGCCTGGTTCTGCTACAGCTCGTTTGGAAATTCCTGAAAGAAAATACAGCTCAACGGCGGGTTCTTTTTCTGACAGACCGTAAAATGCTCAATCAACAGATGTACGAGCTGTTCAGTTCATTTCCCAATGCTGATCGCCACATGATCGAATTTGGTCTGGCTAAAAGTGATATTTTTCATCCGGCAAAAATCTATTTTTCGACTGTCCAGCATTTATTTATTAAGACGAATGAAAAGACACTGTTCCTGGATTTTCCCACAGACTTTTTTGATCTCATTGTTTTAAATGACATTTCGACGTCGATGCACGAGCAACCTTATAATATTCTTAGATATTTCAGCGACGCGCTGCAATTACGTATATCAAATGGTCTGGATATTGAGAAAAAAGACGGTGAAATCTTATCCCACTCGGAGCAAGCAAACGAGTATTTCGGTCCCCCTGTTTTCGCGTATAGCTCGACACAGGCGGTAGTCGATGGGTATCTGGTGCCGACTCACATCATCCAACGTCAGCCTAATGAAACAGGAAAAGGTTATACATTCCCGGAGCGAAATCCTTCCTTTGAAACCGGACAAAAACACCGCTTCCATATGTACTCTCGGACTCGTGAGATAGCAGAAGACCTGTGGGATTTACTGGGTGAGCGAAAGGCAAGAGATCAAAAAACAGTAATATTTTGTTCGGACATTACACATGCCTCATTGATGGCCAGCGAAATACAACGTTTATCAAATAACCCCGGCTATGTGGCCAGCTTAACGTCGGTCCAGGAAAACCCAGAGTCAATCATAAGAACATTTTCCCGTATTGGTAAAAGCTATCCAAGAATACTGGTAGTGGTTGATATGTTCGTGGGGTTGGATATACCAGATATACAAAATGTTGTTTTTACTCGTTATATCAATAACATCCTTAACTACAGACAAATGAAAGCCATTGGCTCCAGACCCTGCCCAGTGATAGGGAAAAGCCATCTCAACATATATGATTATTCTGGTGCCACACTATTGGAAGAAAACTTGCAAGACAGTCTTTTCAACAAGCACCAAAGAGAATCAAAGTCTGGTAGCCGGTTTTCTCCTGAAAAAGACTCTATCTCTTCAAGAGATAGCTTCTGGGAGTTGTCGTCTACAGCATCAATTACGGGTAATGAAGTTCATATCTCAGATGGCCGCATTCTTTCTGTCACTGAATATTTGGATCTTACAAAGACAGCTATTCAACATGCCTGCCATAACGATATGGACGAGCTCTATCACCTTTGGGGTAGTAAGGAGACTCGCTCCTCACTGCGTACCCAACTACATAACCAGTACATCAGTGTTCCTGTCCTAAGCAAATACTTACGACTCACTGAGTCTGATGACGTCGATATTCTTGCAAAGATTGGATTCCAGCTTTCTGACATCCCAACCAGAGCGCAGCGAGTCGAACATTTGCTGGAAACAAGAAGCGAGTGGTTACGAGGATCCGGAGATCCGCAACAAGCAGAATTCCTCACTACATTTTGGCAAGCCGTGCTGGATCACTACAGCCACAGCGGAGTCGATGTGCTGGAACAGGCTAGCACTTACGATTATCCTCTTTTTATAGAGCTGTTCGGTGGATTTGTAGAGATTGCTCGGCGTTATGGTGGAGCCAGTGCTTTGCGCAAGGACTTGGGACAAATCATTCAACAGCTGTATCTCCCTTCATTACGCTAAGCGAAATTGCTAAGCACCTGTTTTTGAGATGGACTTTGTTAAGAAGAATACACTTCGGTGAGCGATGAAGACGAAACCAGATAATTACGAGACGACCCTTATGACGACTGACTGGATAGAGGATCTCAAGCGAGTTCTGCCTGCTCAATCGATCCGGGAACTCTTTTCCGTTTTTTTATTGCTTCGCTGGCAGGATGTTAAAAATGAAGAAAAGCAACTAACAGGAGACTTTGAGGGAAGCGGCTACGTTCCTTTGCTGCCCTCCTGTCTACAATTGCAGAACTGGGCAGAAAGCACCAACCCTGCTGAAATTGCAGATAACATTAACGCTCTTGCTTCGCATATCGAGTGGAACAAGGCTAAGGGGTTTGATGACAGTGATTTTGAGTTCTTAAAACATCTCGACAATCCGTTAAGGCACATTCAGAGCATTGACGCATCTCTACTGTTGTCTCTTGCACGATGGGTCACTTCTCTCCAGCTCAACCCGTTGACTGCACGTAGAATCCTTTCTGACATTTTTGATCAGGTCCTTACGGAAACAAGAACTCCTCACGACGGAGAGTACACATCTTCGGAAAACCTCTCTCGCCTGGTAGTTGAACTTAGTAACCCGGCCCCAGGAGAATCAGTATATGACCCTTGTTTTGGAGTAGGCAATTTTCTTATTTCTGCATGGAATTTGAACCGCCTGCGTCAGAATGAACAGAAGCACTCATTCACTTCCTTGCAGATAAGCGGTAATGACGTTAACCATAGTTCTTTCCTGACTGGTCTCACCAGAATGGTATTTTCTGGGATTTCATCGACAAAACTGATGCTAGGAAACAGTCTTGATGAGAATAACAACACAAAAGAGTTATTTGATATTGTCGTAGCCCATCCGCCCGTTGGGATTCGGACAGACTGGAAAACGCATAACTATAGTCATTACCCGTTCAAATCACCTGACATCACAGGACTGTTCGTTCAGAACGCATTATCCAAATTAAAATCAAATGGCCGCGCGGTTATCGTTGTACCAGAAGGTTTCTTGTTCAGGAGCGGAGCTGATCGAGATTTGCGTAAGCACCTGGTTAACGAAGGTCTGGTTCAGGCTGTTGTAGGCTTGCCCGGAGGGCTCATTATTCCGGGTTCAAGCCTTAGGGGATACCTTTTAGTACTCAACAGTACAGGCAATTTTCGTCATGTACAGATGGTTGATGCAAGTAACATGTCCGTGCTACAAGCCACGCGCAAACTATCTCAATCGTTTTTAGCTGATACTGCAGAACTGACCAGTTTTGTTCTGGCGCGGCATTCACGCGAATGGGGTGATTTTTCATCACGAACTCATCCAAATGAAACGAACCTCCTTACGGAGAGTAATAGCGCGAGCGAATACACAGGCTGGCAAGTTTCAGCCGCAGAATTAGCCGATGTAGACTGGGATCTAACCCCGCGCCATCGAGACAAAAATGAATTACTTAATGCCCTAAAACCTATTGTAAAGGGCTTTGAAGATGGTTATCTGGCACCACTTTCGACAATATCATCTATTTACGTGGCACGAACGTATAATTCGGCCGACATAACAGAAGAACCGCATTCCCCTGATGCCAAAGGATACATTCAGATAAGGGATTTGGCCCATGGGAAGATCAGCCGTATCTCACGTTGGTTAAAATCAGATGTGGTATATAATCCCCGCTGGACTCTGCAATCTGGCGATATACTGATCTCACGTTCAGGCACCGTAGCTAAAAGTGCAGTTGTCAGTGATGTAACCTCGGGTTCGCTTGCAGGACATGGACTCTATGTGATTCGCCCAAATAAAAACAGCATAGATCCCGACTATCTACTTGCGTATATCAATAGTCGTGCATGTCAAAACTGGTTGTCAGCGCATGCTCGAGGGACCGCAATTCAACGTATTAATCGTGATGTATTTTTGAAATTGCCTGTCCCCGTCTTTCCCCTCTCCATTCAGAAACGCACATTTGCCAGATATCACAACTCCGGTACTGATATTCTTACTTTTATCTCTGCCCTCGCCAGTTACAGCGATGCAGATCCTTTTAGCAATCTACTACTGGAAATTGAAAGCTATCTTCCCCGCTTCGTTCCAGGGACAGAGGCCACACCTCCTTTAGAGCAGTTCGAACCCATAATCGCATTGATTCGTAAAATGCAAAAACAGTCCTCTACCTCATACACTGACGAGCGAGCAGCCAGAGATATTGCCCCGTTCCTGAAGGCAATATATTTGCTCGATGATGTGGGGGAAATTCCCCGAGGTCCTGTATTACTCAACGTCTTACAGGAATCTGAACGTGCATTGTTCTTGATTGCAGACAATCAAGCCAATAATGAAACACCTCTTCGGGTTACAGCTGAACGTATACGTATTTGGCTAAAAGCTGTTATCGCTGATCTTTCAGTACCAACTGAACTGAAGCTTATTTCATCTCCAGCGTCACTCCCTGCCGACAGCAATTATTCATTTGAAATTCAGATTGAAAATCCGGGAGTGTTACCTTTGCGAAACGTTCAGTTCAAGACACAACCGGACTGGGGTTCTGAGCAATTTGCTTATATTTCAGAGAAATCAGCCTGTGCGTTACAACTTCATGGAGACACCCCGAAAGTAGAAGGTCGTTTTAACATCCGTTTGAACTGGCAAGCTACCGGATTATCTGGTCTGGAGTACGTGGGGGAAATAGAACTTGCTTTTGAAGTTTCCGAATCAAACATTGTAAGCCGTCTTACTGATCAGGATCTCGGGAGCAGCCCATATGTTACGGGTACCCCGTTAGGACCAGAGAGTGGCCATAACGTCTTCTTTGGTCGCGAGGATATTCTTGAATGCATTAGCCGACAAATATCAACCCATGGAAATGTAATATTACTGGAAGGAAACAGACGAGCCGGGAAAACATCAATATTGAAGCACTTGGAAGGAAAAGACATCATACCAAGTTGGTTGTCAGTATACTTTAGCCTTCAGGGGGTAAGTGGTGCGTCAAATGCAGCAGGAGTTCCAACAGTAGAAGTCTTCAGGGGAATGGCAAGATACATTGCTTTAGCCCTGAATAAATATGGATTCGATCTTTATCTACCTGACGGTAGCTCGCTACAGCATAGTAATCAAACGCTGGGTGTACGGCGCCTTATTTCGCAAGCATGCCGCAAAGGTATTAGCGAGGAAGATCCTTTTGATGATTTCTCGATATATCTAAATGAGTTGCAAGAAATTTTGAAACCCATGAAGGTCGGAATCGTACTTCTTCTCGATGAATTCGATAAACTTCAGGAGGGTATTGATAGCGGAATTACCTCGCCTCAAGTGCCAGAAAATATACGTTATCTGATTCAAAATAATCCTCAGTTCTCGGCCATCCTCACAGGATCCCGAAGGCTCAAGCGTTTGAGAGAGGAATACTGGTCAGCACTGTTCGGACTGGGTACAAACGTTCAGGTTACAGCGCTAGATAAACCAAATGCCATTAAAGTCGTTACAGAGCCAGTTCGTGGAAGACTTGTTTTTGCACCTGATGCGATTGATAAAATACTCAAACTTACCGCAATGCATCCTTACCTGTTGCAGTGTTTATGCAATAAAGTGTTTGATTTTGCTATTAAAACTCGCAGTAAGAACATCTCGGCTACTGTCGTTGATGATTGCGCTATAAAGCTAGCACAGGATAACGAACATTTCGCTAACTTATGGGATTATGCAGGGCTTGGCCCTGCGACCGGCCGATGCCGCCGCCAGTTAGTATTAATGCTTTACACCATGTCAAATCGACAAGATGAATCCATTAGTTTCGGCCCGTTGCATGAACAACTAACACAAATGGGTGTTACTGTTTTTGAAGAGGCGCTTGAGATAGATCTCGACTATCTCAGAGAGCTTGAACTAATTGAATATTCAGGACAACTTGATGGAGGAGAATACAGACTCGCCATCCCACTAATGGCTGTATGGATAGCCCAACAGAAGGATATGAATGTTGTGTTAAGCCACGCCCGGACAGAAGCAGAGGAAGAAAATGTCTGATATGAGTTTCCCTATTCTCGGAACCAAGATACCGCCAGCAATAGGAAGGCGCGGTATCTTAGAGGGAATGCAAGCTTCGCTGACCAAACCCGTTCCTGATCATCTGCAAGTAATAGGCGCACGCTTTGCAGGAAAAACTGTCGTTCTTTACAAGCTTGCGGACTTATTGAGTCAAACTGGAAGCAACTACACTTCCGTTATAATGTGGGACTTAGGTCATCAGACACCAGCGACAGATAAACAATTTTTACAGGCTTTGGCTGAAAAGCTTGCAACTGCCTTATTAAAGAATCATCCAGTGTATGCAAAACTTTTAAAGGAAGCAGACGATGACTTATATGATTGTATCGAGGACGTGCTTAACGCGTTGAAAGATGAGAACAAGCGTATACTGATGATTATGGACGGGTTCGATAAACCTCTTGAAAATGGCAAATTAACGAGGAGTCTGTGGGACCAACTGAGGGAGTTAGCTCAACTATCAAGTTTCAGACTCGTAACGTCAAGTCGACGCAGACTTAGAGAATTGATCAGACATCCAGATGCTCAGACTAGTGATTTTTGGAATATCTTTAACCCTGAGCCAGTAAAAATAGGCTGTTTTGACGATGAAGACTTAACAGCACTACTGGAAAAATTACCCAATTTAACTTTCGACCAAGGGGCATTGGCCGAACTAAGGAACGAAAGCAACGGCTACCCGGTTTTGCTACTTGGAGTACTCAACACCATTAACAATCAATCTTCCATCAAAGCCGTCAATTCTAAAATAGTTTGTAATGCAGCCTCTCAGGCATTGATAGTTCTACGGGACCAAATAGAATCCCTCTGGTTCGATTGCCCTATTACTGCCAAAGATCTTTTCCTTCGCGTAGTAGCTGAAAACATCGTTACAAAAACTGAGGCTGCGCAAAGCGACCTGGAACGTCTGCTGGAAAAAGGTTTTGTAACCCTTACTGTTAACAAAATACAAAAACCCTGCAGAATGCTGACTAAATATCTGGATGAACAGCCCACGGAAGGAAATGCATTAGTTCGTCTCTTTGGCACCTCTGATGCTTATATTTCTAACATTAAACCTGTTTTTGAACGACGAATTGATCAAATTAATGATATTGACCCCGCATTAAAACACCTTCTTGAACGTGCAATCGGAGATTTACCTACCCAACCAAGTATTTTCATGGGGAACATTCGTGGGATCGTCGATCGTGTATTTGAGCTGATATGGGCCTCTGAACTGCCGGACAGAAAGATCCCAACTAATTGGTTAGATGAGTGGGAATACAGCGGAGAAAAAATTTATGAACTCAGGTCAGTTTTTCCGCAAGGAGGAAAACGGGTCCACCTTTTAAAATTAATGACGGGTACTGAAAAGGTCAACCCCAGAGCAAATAAAGTAAGTAAAACCACCTACTGCCTGGTCAACTCAACGCAAGGTTTTGGCGACTTTGGCCAACACCTGAATGGCACAATTATTGGCGAGGGTACTGCCTATGCGGTGTTCCTGATTTGTCTGGAACTCGTTGCATCAATAACCAGGGAATTAAGATAACCTAGGTCATATTCAACCTATCTGCAGGCATATGGATCCTGAAGGCAGCAGAAAGTTGCTGCCTTAATCATTTCTAGTATTATTAGGGTAAATCTATACTTAAAAATGATAAAAACTCATATTTTAAAGTTTTACTATATGTTATGCATCAAATGAACGAATGTGTATGCGCGCAGAAATACAGAAGTAATCACTCACCTCCTTGCAATTTGGCTGCAGTTGAACATTAATCTCTTAAAATTTGAATTGCTCAATATGCATAATTTCAGAATATCAGCAGATGACCTAAAATTGACCACTAAACCTAATTTGAACTTTGAATCGCCAAGGGTTTAACAGACACCTCAGAGTCATTTAAAATGACTTGAAGAGAGGTGCCCATGTGCGGTAAGCGTTGGGTAACGTACATAACCTACATCAGGACCCACGAAGGCTGGCTGTATCTTGCCGTGGTTGTTGATCTGTTCTCACGCAAAATTATTGGCTGGTCAATGCAATCCCGGATGACAAAGGACATTGTCCTGAACGCACTGCTGATGGCTGTATGGCGGCGTAACCCCCAAAAACAGGTGTACTTACATGCCCACGGCGCAGCGCATTCTTCAACCTGGGATTAAACACATATTTGAGAGAAAAAGACTTGGCTTCACAGGAGCGAAGTCCACTTCGCACCATGAGGTGGAACAGTATCTGATGGCTTGGATCGGCATCTAAGGCGAGGCATACTTTGACTTGATCTTTGGTCAATAATTTCATTAGACGCTTTCGCTCGCGGAGCATTATTGAAATCTTACTTCTTTCGTTCCCTGGCCGAGTTACATGGCTTAAAAGACCTGAGTGGGGAACAACATGAGTTTTTCTCACCAAAAGGCAGCACCTTTATTAGGTTGTTCAGCTTCGCCCATCGATAAAATCTCACAATCAACGCCAGAGTTGTTAACAGTACGCGGATTAAGCGCTAGTTCGCCGATTGACCAACCTCTGTATCTCGAAAGAACGCTAAGGCCGTGAGCTGGGGTTTCATCGTTCCAGGCTAGCGTATTGGCTTCCAAGAAAGCAAAGTAGTCATACAAACGCCGACCGTATGCTTCCCAGGTCAGAGTGCTTAGTAATTCACCTGACCCGAAGAGGATGTGCCAAAGAAAGGATAGTGCTGGCTGAACTGGCCACCCATCTGCTCCAATCAGCAATGGAAAGCCTTCGAAGGAGCGATTAGCCAGAGTCAAATCTTGAGTTGCAAATACAACCCTTATGTCACGCCCACGCCATCAAGAATAAGATGATGTGAACAGCTTAGGATTAACTAACGTTTCTCACCACTCAGATCGTTGTTCGACAGCACTACTACCGGTTTACCTTTAAGATCAGGCCGGAAAACGGTTTCACACGACGCGTAAAAGCAGTTCACATCGACCAGCGCGAACATGGTCAGTGGGTCGCTTTAATAACAAAGGTCACAACGCCAAACACTTCCAGCGCATCTTCGGTCTGGATAGCGATCGGTTTAAATTTGGTATTCATCGGCATCAGTTGCAGGCAGGGATGAAGCTGGAGACGTTTAACGGTGAATTCACCTTCGACCG
>Ga0308169_10001532_pt1 | contig 26719 bp, 46 predicted proteins | sample PhyBR1_2_FD_202139 | JGI IMG/M metagenome (GOLD analysis project Ga0308169, IMG submission 202139) | Phyllosphere microbial communities from UC Gill Tract Community Farm, Albany, California, United States - DLSLSB.R1 | ecosystem: Host-associated > Plants > Phyllosphere > Unclassified | place...
TCGCACAAGAATGAAACAGCTCCGCGTTGTCAAGGGAAATATTGTGGCGGGTCGCAGGTGAGCGCTTACCGCACGAGTGCAACGCCACGGGTGGGACGCTCGAAGATCAAGTCGCCTCTTTGCGGGCAACTGTCCACACTATTCTAAAGCAGAGGCTACTGGACTGCTTCACCAAGGACAACCGAGCGCTCGCTGGCGCGTCCATGTTCGTCTGTGACATCACGGGCCAAGACGCTCCCATCTGCTGGGACGCTGCCATGGATCTGTTCTGTGAGACCGCGCCTTCTGCCAGTTGAGGTCCTGCCGGCCCGTGGGGTCAGACTTGCCTGTGGTCCAGAAACTTCAAAGGCGCCCCGAATGCAAAGCGGAGCAAGGAGCTTTGTACAGAAACAGCCTGTGTGGCTGCAACGCTGCGGCCTATCGCAACATATATCACATGCATATACCCTACTCGAGCTCCATAGCGCTAACATTTGTATCCGCCGCCGCGCGAATATGCCTCGACGGTTCCCAAACCTGCAAGATGTTGTCATCCGCAGCCGTGGCGATATGCCATTTGGCCAGAGGGCTCCACGACAAGTCGCTAACTCGGGCGGTGTGTCCCCCATGGACGAAGAGCAGTTCGGGCGGTCCATCCTCGGCATCATCCGGCGTCTGCTCTTCTCCGATCGCAGCGAGGTTCCAAATGTGCACGCGGCGGTCTGCGCCGGCCGAGGCGAAGTGGACAGGGGAGTGAGGGGACCAGGCGACTTGGAGGACGTCGTCGGTGTGTGACTCGAAGGAGTGCAGCTTGAGGTTGATTTTTCGGATGTCCCAGAGTGCGATGGTCTGGCGTCAGCGGAGGGAGCACCGGTCGGCGGGAGTAGAGGCAAAAGAGCAGGTAGCACTCACGTGATCGGCAGAGCCGGTGAGGAGAAGGTACGAGCTGCTTGGCGCAAAGGCGATGCTGTTAATCTCGCCCGAGTGCGCCTCGACCTGCATCTCCGGCTTGGCCGTGTTGTCTGCTCGCGTATCCCAGCTGCGGGTCAGCTATTGACTATCCCTGCGTCGTCCAGACTCACATCATGAGCTTCCTGTCATCGCCGACCGACCCGAACATCCAGTCGTTCTCCGGGTGCCAATCGACATCCTGCTGTCAGCCCGTGCAGCGAGAACAATCCCCGTACTCACGCCAACGTTGGACGAATGGCCCGTGTACTTTCTCAGTGGCTTCAACGACGGGTCTGTCTTGTTGTACGCTTGGATATCCCTGAGGTCAGCTTCCTTCCACATCTTCACGCGTCGCGGAACTCCCGCCAGACACTCACCAGTGCGCAACTGTCGAGTCCTCACTGGCACTCAGAATGTTTCCCTCCTTGGTCTTGCTCCACGACAAGCCATAACTACTGTCAGCACCGTGCATCTCGGTATATCCGGCGTGCTTACCCCTCCTTCGTTTGCCCCTTGAGCACGATATTCGGCTTACATCCCCCATTCTTCGGCGCATTCGACTCGTGCTTCGACCGGTCGAACACGTACACCTCGCCGCGCACCGTCTTAGTGGCTATCAGATCTGGGTTCTGGGGCATATATCGCGCACGATTGACCTCTCCTGCGTGGTTGATCGTCTGCGTGACGCGGATCCGGGCTGCACTCTTAGTGTATCCGCCGAGCTCTGGCATGAGCTACCCAATGACCAGGATCATTCAGGATCAGCTACAGGGAGCCATCGACGCACCCTGCTTCTCCTCGTCGTACATGTCCGTGATCTCTTTGCCGGACTCGGCGTTGGCTTTGGGCAGGAGCACCTCGGCAATCATGAGGTGGTCGTTTGCTTGGCCAGAGGTGTGCGTGCCGAGCAGAAGGCGGTGGATGCTGTAGTCCTCATCTTCGGTGGTTTTTGGCCTGACATCAGATTCTGTGCAGTCCGACCACGGTGTAAGAGTCGCGCAACTCACGTCTGCTCATCGGGCAGCCATTGACAGGTCAAAGACGGCCAGGTCAGGGCGTGGGTAATAACTGTGTCGTAGAGGAAGGGCGTGCTGATGTTAGCATAGAGCGGAGACCAAGAATCGCGAGCCGTACTTCTTCTTCCAAATCTTGTACTCCTGCATCTCAGCTGCGTTGCGCCTGCAAGGTTGGGCGGGACTCACCTCGTTGATCACCTGCGACTCGGTCGCCGTGTTGTCCTCATCCTCGACGACTATGGGCTCCGCGGATGCCATATTGAAGCGGTAGCGTCCGTTTGCTATTCGCCAGCGAAGAGATCGCGTCTGTGGAGGCTAGATAGGACAGCGGCCGGGTGTATGAAGGTATAGAATGATACGAGCAGAGGTGAAGTGGACGGTATTTCTCGTCCAGACGCGTCTCTCGACGCAATGTTCAGTTCGGCGGCGTCCGCCGCCCGCCATCTCCACTGGTAACTTATGGTCATCGCGCTCCTTCCTCACACGGACGATGTCGGCGAACCCTCTCATGTGTGCGTCGACAGCGGGACCAGTGCAGAACCATGCCAATAGCTATCCCGAGAAATGCATGATACCGTATACACCTGCGCTTTCTCTATGATTATGATGATTTGGTCCACGACTCGACCAGCTTCTCCAGGTCGAACTTCGGGTCTTCTGGGTCGGTGACGACTGCAGTAAGCATTCGCTGTGGTCCTGCCGTCCAAAACCTGCGCAGGCCATGGGGAGAACCGGGGGTGTGCAGGGAGGAGCCAGGAGAATGGAAGAGTGATACCGCCAGAAAAGGGTGACCAGCCCAGGAGATCCCCTCGAGGAGCCTACGGACGTCCAGACCCGGGAATCCACATCTGAGGTCGCCGCAATCGCGACACCAGAAAGGAGTTCGAATGGTGAGGAGGTTTCTTCGCCCCGCATCGTGTGTCATGCGGAGCGGGGGTGACACAACATCGAGGACACTCCACTGCACGCTCCAGGGAGGCTCGACTGGAGCCGGAGCACAACAGCATCCAGCTCCGCATGCTCGATGGGTCGCGTACTCGAATCCCCCTTTCCCCGCGTGGCACCACCACTCATCTGGTGACATGGTATGGCTCCATGTTTCCTCCTCCGCCTTCCCACAGCCCTCAGCCCTCAGCCTGGATCCACTCGCACCCCCGTACACGCATCGGTCAAGCCTCGCACATCCGGGCCGATCCCAATGAACGAGCAATACTCACGCGCGGATGCACCAGACTTCTCTCCAGCCTTCTTCGCCGCGTAAGCTGCCTTGGCCTTCTCCACGAGGTGTGCCCGGTGAGCGGTTTGTCGCGCGACCTGTTGTGCCGAAGGGATTGGAGCGACCACGTAGTGAGGAGTTTCAGAACGAATAGCCGTTTGGTATGTGAGAGTGGGGCGAGGTGTGGATTGATTGTGCGAGTACATGGAGGGAAAGGCAGACCAGAAAGCGAGTAGACTATGTCAGTTGAAAGGACAACATGGGATATACGGGAACAACAGACCTTGTCCTCGTCGTATTTAGCCTGCAATGTTCCCTGGTGGACCAGTCCATAGGTGACACCAAAGATCAACGCGCTCCACCTGATAACCTGGCCATCAGATCCTACTCGCACAATGTGTTCATCCGCAATGCATGCTTGGCCGAATACGACAGCAAGTGCGAGGTTGAAAAGTCGGAACTAACATTTCGAGTTGGGGTAGCCATTTTCGACGGATCAACCTAGATTTCTTTCTGCGGAGTCGAGGGAAGTCGAGGCGGCGAGTCGAGTGCCGTCCTTCGGGAGATGCGAGAGACGAGGGAACAAGGTAAAGGTGAGGTGTATGCAGGGTATGAAAGGTGCAAGAGGTATAGACCGGCGTGGCCGGGGAAGGGCGGACGAGCAAGCGCGAAGGGGGAGCTAACTCCGGGATTCCCCGCAGAGTGGCACCGGCTCAACTTGGCTCCCAGGACAACCACGTCCACGTCCAACGCGACTGACCGCCCGTCATACCACGACCAACCTATACCTCGTACCTCACAGGCTCATCTCGCTGCATACAACTTCGTCAGGCAGAGGATTCAGACGATAAGGACTACACCCATCTGTCTGGCTCCAAGTCGCCCTCGCCGACACCATGAACCCGTCGTCGACATGCTACACCATCATCCATGACGACCTCGTCGATGCGCCCTCGTCGCAGGAGCTGCGGAACGCGCTCCAGAAGGGCTCGGACGAGGTCAAGCTCGAGACGATGAGGCGGATCATCGTCGGCACGCTGAACGGCCAGTCACACGTATGTCCGCGATGCTGCGAGCTGCCACGAGCTGCGAAGAGAGCTCACGCGTAGCCGAGCTTGCTCATGCCGATCATCCAATATGTCATGCCGTCGCGGAATAAGCAGATCAAGAAGATGCTCCACTTCTATTGGGAGTGAGTCGGCCCATGAGAAGCCTGGGAACGAGCTCACGCCAGGATCTGCCCGAAGCTGGACGACGCGGGCAAGCTCAAGCAGGAGATGATCTTGGTCTGGTAAGCGGGTGGTGGGACGTGCATGATCCGAGCTGACTTGCAGCAATGCTATCAGGAATGACCTCGTACGGTTGTCGACGTTTGACCGGTCCAAGCTGACGCCCAGCAACACCCCAACGAGTACATACGTGGAGCAACATTACGGTTCCTGCAGAAGATCAGGGAGTCCGAGCTGCTCGAACCGCTCGTCCCGACCGTCCGATCATGTCTGGTACGTCCGAGGCCTTTGCTCACACGCCAAAGCTCACGATCAGGAACATCGACACTCCTTCGTTCGAAAGAACGCCGTTTTCGCAACGCTGTCCATCTACCAAGACCACGAGCACCTCATCCCGGACGCACCGGAACTGCTCGACACATTCCTGGCCGCGGTGCGTATACTGCGCCCGAGCACGCCCGTTGCTGACAGTAGGAATCCGACTCGACGTGCAAGCGCAACGCTTTCGTCTCGCTGTGCCAGATCTCGCAGCCGACCGCGGTGCGATACCTGCTGAACAACTTTGATCAGATCAGCGGCATGGACGAGTTGATGCAGATGGCGGTGATCGAGCTGGTGCGCAAGGAAGCTAAGACGGAGGGCGGGCACCGGGTGGGTTGTCTTACTCCTGGCAATGATTGAAGCTGACTTGTAGGCCAAGTGGATCAGGTGCATCTCGGAGCTGCTCAACGCCCCATCCAACGCGGTCAAATACGAGGCCGCAACGAGCTTGACCACGTTGACGCAGAACCCAGCGGCCGTCAAGGGTGAGTCGAACTGTCCCGAGATACTCCTTGAGCTGACATCCAGCTGCCGCCGCCGCTTTCGCCGAGCTCATCATCAAGGAGTCGGACAACAACGTCAAGCTTATCGTGCTCGACCGATTCGACCTCCTTCGCGCCAAGCACGAGAACGTCCTCGACGGCATGGTCATGGACATCCTCAAAGTGCTCAACAGCCAAGATATGGAGGTCAAGCGCCGGGCTATCGGTATCGCGCTGGAGATGGTCTCGAGCCGAAACGTCGAGGATGTCGTTCTGTTCCTCAAGAAGCAGCTGCAGGGCACGATGGATGCCGACTTTGACAAAAACCTCGAATACCGCCAACTGCTCATCCAGTCCATCCACGCGTGCGCAATCAAGTTCTCGGAAGTTGCCGCGAACGTCGTGTACGTCTTGATGGACTTTTTGGGTGATTCGAACAACCCGTCTGCGGTCGACGTCATCGCTTTCGTCCGCGAGGTTGTGGAAAAGTTCCCGCACCTCCGAGCGCATATCACCGAGAAGCTCGTTTCCACGTTCGGCGATATCAAGAGCGGCAAGGTGTTCCGAGGTGCGCTGTGGATTGTGGGAGAGTACTGCGAGGGAGGAGCGGAGATCAAGAAGGCGCTGTTTGAGATCAGGAAGGTGTTGGGCGAGATCCCCATTCTTGCTTCGGAGCAGGTGAGTTGTGACGCCGAATGCACGATGTCCAGCTCACGTAAGCGTCTGCTGGACGAGGCCGAGGCGGCGGACGAGAACGTGAATGAGAAGCCGGCAGAACAGCCCAAGGCGGTCACGACCACGCGTGTGCTCGCCGATGGTACCTACGCGACCGAGACGGTCTACTCGTCCGCTGCCGACGCAGCGAGGCTGGAGAAGGTCCGAGCGGCGACCAAACCGCCATTACGGGCGCTCCTGCTCGGCGGCGATTTCTTCACCGGAAGCGTTCTTGCTGCGACGCTCACCAAACTGGTCCTCCGCTATGCCGAGACGGCGTCGGACGATGGCGCGATCAACTCGATCCGTGCCGAGTCGATATTGATCATGACTTCGATTATCCGTGTGGGACAGTCCAAGTTCTCGGCTGTTCCCATCGACGAGGACTCGCAGGAACGGATCATGAACTGTATCGAGACGCTAGCGGAGCTACAAAGCAGCAACGTCATGGCGGATGTGTTCTTGCGCGATACCAAGAAGGCGTACTCTACGATGGTGAAGACGGAGGAGAAGAAGGCGCAGGCGAAGAAGAAGGAGGACAAGGCGCACGTGGTACAGGCGGATGACCTGATCTCGTTCCGGCAATTGTCAAAGAAGTCTGCAGGCGGCGACCTGGACGACGTGAGTGGTCAGTTCCGACAAGAGCTGATGGCAGTACGACCAGGATGTCGGACGGGCTACCGGGGCGGGCATCGTGCAAGATGACTTTGTCTCGAAGCTGTCGAGGATAACGCAGTTGACCGGCTTTTCAGATGCGGTATACGCCGAAGCGGTCGTTACCATCCAGCAATTCGATATCGTGCTCGACATCCTTATTGTCAACCAGACGACGGAGACTCTGCAGAACCTGACGGTCGATATCGCCTGCCTTGGAGACCTCAAGCTTGTTGAGCGCCCGGCACCGCACACGCTTGGTCCGCACGGGTTCCACAATGTCACGGCGACGATCAAGGTCAGCTCGACCGAGACGGGCGTGATCTTCGGCACGATCACGTACGACAAGCAGGGCGCGTCGGACGCGAGTGTCAACATTGTCATGAACGACTTGCATATTGAGATCCTCGACTTTATCCGGCCAAACTACCTCACCGAGGCTCAGTACCGATCGTGAGTGGCCGTGAGCTGTGAGGCGGACGAGCTGACGCGCAGGTTCTGGACCGAGTTTGAATGGGAGAACAAGGTTGCGGTGAACACGGGCGTCAAGGACCTGCGACAATACCTCGACTTGCTCATCAAGAACACGAACATGCTGTGCTTGACGGGCGAGTCGGCGCTTTCGGGCGACTGCGACTTCCTCAGTGCCAACCTCGCCGCCAAGAGTCTATTCGGCGAGGATGCGCTCGCGAACTGTAGTTTGGAGAAGGGCGAGGATGGAAGCATAACGGGACATGTGCGGATCCGGTCCAAGACGCAGGGTATCGCCCTGTCCCTGGGTGACAAGGTGGGTCACAGGCGCGGGAATGCGATGTGAGGCGGCGCGCTGATGTCAGATTACGATCAGTCAAAAGGCGACGAAGGCGTAGGTAGGGCTAGGGTCCCGTGTAGACAGATAGGATAGATGAAGGTAGTCACCGGATCTGGAGTGTTATGATATCATGAGATTGGAGTGATCGTGTGCTATCACGCGTGTGCTGTCTGTCGACTGTCGAGGCAAGACTTGGACGCTTGCCAGCTGGGTGGTGTGGTGATGCGGGGCGGTACCAGATGTGTGGCTCTTGGTAATGCTCTGCCTTGGCTGCCCTGATGACGCCAAATACATGGGTTCTATTGCCATGGCCTTTTTGCCTTGTTCCTGTTTCATCTCTCGCCTTGTCACCCGTCACATCCCTCACACGCGAGCACCATACAATCGAGCAACGTAGACCATGCACATCGACCGACACATCCACCCGCACAAACAACGGCCGATAAGCTACACCCAGCGCTGAGCCCCCTGACTCACATATCGCCCGCTGCGCACAGCGCCGGCAGCGGTCGCCCACCACACGCCATGTCCACCAACCCCACCCGCTCCCACTCCGCCTCTGTCTCCTCTGTGCACTTCCTTGACACCCCTTCCTTCCACCGCCCAGTTCCGTCGTCCCTGCGCATCGAGTCAAAGTCGCCCACCCACTCACGAGGCCCCGTCAAGGCTCGATCGTCTTCGCCCATCCGTTCACCGGGTCCTCGCTCGCCTGGGTCCACGCCTCCTCTGGAGGCCACCTCGCCGCGCTCAGCTGACGTCCCTCGCTTCTCGAGTGGGGCCAGCGGTCAGCCCGACCATTTGGCCCGGAGATCGTCTCATGATAGGCGGGTGAGATCCGAGGGCGGCGGGCTGATGACGCGCATGGACAGGTCGGGGAGTCTGCTGGGGAAACGCGCATCGATCGTCACGGGGGGTTATGAGACGTCCGAGTCGAGCGATGCAGACGATGATGACGGCCATGACGGCCAGAATGGGCATGCACCAGCAGGAGGGCCCGCGAACAACAGGCCGACGCTCGATCTACCGTCCTCGTTCTCCTTCGGTGCGGCGGGGACGAGCGCGGGGTCCACACAACCCCTGGTCGCCCATCGAGGCGCGGTGCACCGCACGCACTCGGCTGAAGGTCGCAGGAGGTCGAAGAGTCTGATGTCGCCTACAATGGAGGAGGTGTTCGAGTCGAGCGGGTCACAGCATCAGCTGCAGCTACAACCGCAGCTGCAGCCCCGGGACAAGGACCGCGAAAGGAGGAAGAGGCCCAAGGATGGACGACGGGGGTCAAGGGATATGTTGCGACCCAGCGAATCGTTCAAGAAGGCCAAGGGCGACAAGGACAGGGATGGTGACAAAGACAAGGACAAGGACGGGATTCGCAGCGAGGCTGCAAGTCCGGCCGAGGCGGGGGCGGGAAGAGTGGTGGATGGGTTGCGGCGGACAGAGAGCCCTGAGCGTGCGAGCGATCGGGATCACGATCGGCTTCGGAAGGGCAAGGGAAGGGCGAGGCCCATCAACGGCCTGGCGTCGAGCTTGGGCCTGGTCGCGACCAAGGGGGATGTTGCTCTCAGTGCAGGTACGTCGCCCTCCATGTGCTGTGACAAGGCCCATTGCCCGCGACCACGCTCATCGTAGACCAAATCAACAACCTCCTCTCCGACTCGGACGTCGCCTCCGCGCTGCGCATGCTTCATGGCGGCGGTGCGGCAACTCTAGCGCCGCAATTGTCGGCCATGCACCCAACGCCGTCGTTGACGTCCGCTTCGGAACCGTCTCGCCCGACGTCGCCCCAGCAACAACCAAAGCACGAGCCGTATATCGCCCACGCCCCGCCGGCGTTGTATCAAGACGACAAGGATCGACGGGACCGCGCGGCAAGCGTGGCTAGTACCGTCGCGCCCCGCCGCGAGCGGACCCTCAGCGTTACTAGCTCGATTGCGCCGACTCGGGAGAGATCGTCCTGGACGGCGAGACAGCCGCCGATGATTGCGGGGAAGCCGGCTGGCAGGGCACGAGCAGGGTCCCGAGCGGAGTTTGACGGTGGGCATGTGCCCTTTACGCATCATCTGCCGACGTTGCACATCGACGAGGATCGTCATTCCGTGACGACAAATGAGACGATGACCGCGGGGCATGACAATGGGTCGGCTAATGGGGACCACGCGGAGTCCAGGGACCCCAACGGTGTCAAGGAGAAGCGCAACACAGGGATGGGGAAGAGTCGGCTGAGCCAGCTGTTTCATCTCAAGAAGAAGAAGAGCTCGGACAGCGTTGTATTGGACAAGCCACACCGGCTGGAGAAGGAGCGCACGCTGCTACCAGTCAACGATGACGCGAGGCATAAGCTCGTCAAGGACAGACCTACGCGGCGAGAGTCGCAGGATACAGAAAAGGACCTCGAACGGAGACGGATCGAGCAGGAGAGGCGGGATGCCGAGCTTGCGCAGGGTGGGTCGTGCTCATGGAGGCGATCGGCATGCGGCTGACAGCAGAACGCCGATTCAAGGCGCTCACGCAAGTCGCGGCGCACCCAGACTCGGAACGAGCGGCTTACAAGACGTCGTCACATCTGCGCGCGTACTACACGTTCATCTATGACGGGATCGACGAACCACCGCGGATGAACCCGCTTGCCGTGCTCCGATGGAAGCACAAGACGGAAGAGCAGAGCGAGGCGCGGGCAAAGTGGGAACGCGAACGAAAGCTCGCTTCCTCCACGAACGAATTTGGCGCGGTGCACTCCAGTCCGGTCTCGATCAACTCAAGAGCGCCGCGTCCGTCGACTTCGACCAATGATCGGCCCTCCCCGGCGAGCAACTGGCGATACAGCATCAACGACATCACGGCCTACAATGACGCCGACGGGGTCGTCAACTACTTCATTCCGCCTCGGCCGACCTATGAGGAACTCCGCGCGAGATCGAGCAACTCTCCGTCTGCGCGGTCACCCTCCTTGGCTGAACCGCGTGACACGCAAGCGCGCTCGCCTTCGCCGCTCCCCCATCACGGCAGCTCTGTCGCGGGCAGCATGGACAAGTCCGTCGGCAAGGCTCATGTCACTTCCGCCTCGACAGTCTCCCTCGCTGCTCCGCCGTCGACGATGGACACGGAGCCTCTGTCGCGCAGCACGTCGATCGAGCACAAGCGTCAACCGCGGGATCATCGCCTCACCCACCGCACGCACCAGAGCCTCGGATCCATGGGCCCGCATGCTATCGGCCACGCCCTCAAGGCGCCCTTTGAGAAGCTCGGGTCTGTGGCTCGTAAGCAACGCGCGGAGACGTTCTCGCCTCAGACAGACGAAGAGAGCGTCGACATGCGGCGGCATCACCTCACCGCGCCGACTCGGCGGGACTGGCGCGCACCCGAGCGTGATCGCGAGCGGGTGGAAGACGACCGACAGGGCGAGCAACGGGAGTTCCATCTGCGTAAGCTGTTCCTGAAGGGCCAGCGACTGGCGCCGAGGAGTCATCAGCACCTCCGCCCGGATGTGGATCGGACGTCGAGCGGAGGGGGAAAGGGACACGATCGCGAGGCCGAGCTGAGGGCGTTGCAGGCTGCCCTGGCGAGGGAGACGGCGTTCCGCGAGCGTCAGGCGGAGAGGGACCGGCAGACCGAGCTGGAGCGGGACGCAAGGGAGCGAATGCGCGTGCTGGAGGATGAGATTTACGCCGAGCGCGCGGGGTCAGTCGCGATTACATGGGTCGCGGGTTATGGTGCTGATGCTAGACAACTGGCGAAAGCGCGGCAGCGCCTCGACTCGATCAATGCGAATATCGCGGCAGTGGACGAGAACATCCGGCATTACTTTGCGCAGATCGACCAGCTTACGTCCGTGGCCAGGATCTCGGCCGAGGTGGACATGCATTTCCCGAACATTGCTCCCATCCGCCTCGCGTACGCCAAGAGGCCCGAGCCCAAGGCATCCCGGGGCGAGGCGGCCGACGTGCTCGGTCCGCTGCGCGCCTACGACTCCGCCAGCGGATCAGAGACGCGGCGTACGGGATCTCGCCAGGGTTCGATCACGCTCCCTGGGAGCAAGCGCAAAGGCAGCTTGGGACCCCTCCCCCCGCTGTACTCGCACGGGATCAAACCCTGGCCCCGGCGTCTCTCGCTCGCGCCGGACGGAATGCAGCGGGTGGACCCAATCCGGCGCACGGAGCTCACCCTCGCCCTGGCACAGAAGCAGCAGGACGTACTGCGCTCGCGGATCGATGCGGCGCTCAAGACGTTGCAGGGCATGCTGGCGACGATCGACGGGCTCATGAAGCAAAAGGACGCGGTGCGCGCATGGACAAAGGTTGCCTTGGAGCATAATCGCACGATGCGGAATACGGTCGACGGCCTGAAAGCCGATCTGGCGGGCGGGACAAAGGCGCGCTTTGACCGCATGACGGATCTGGCGATCGACAGGGGGACGAGGATGGTCGTGGGCCCGCTGTTGCAGCTTCTCTTGAATGGAATGAGGAGTTCTAGGTGGGCGTTCAGCTGGAGGAACGAGCATTCTCGTAGGAGCTTTCAACGGGAGAGGGAGAGGGGCGGTACGAAAAGTGTGCTCACGTGTTGGGCGGTGCTGGGGGTGATTGTCCTTGCGTGGGCGCTGCTGTATCGGTACGGCGAGAGCTGGGAGGAGTGAGTGGCCGTGCGGATCAGAGAGACCGGAAGGGAGAAGAGCGGTGAGCGGTTGTAATGATTAATATGGCCTCGAGCTTCCGTTATGACTTGTATACGATCTGCATGGTTCAAGCTCGCTCGGTGCACGGGTCCTCCGGCCAGACTGCTTGTCTTGCTGCATGGGGGTTGTTTGGCACGAGCAGCGGACAGACGACACGGGAGGAAATACTGAGTCGGCCAGGCGCTCTTCGACTTGGACAGCGCACATCGCCACAAACCCATGAACTTCGTCTCTTCAATCGCAAGGCCTCCACAGGTCAGAGTGCTGGACGTTCAGGCCAAGACTGGGAGGGTGTATGTGATGAGATCTTCGAGCCTTTGATCATGACTCCAGCGCAGACGCGGAAACGCTTGTGGGACCGCCCACCTGTAACCTACTTCCGAGAGTGAGGTGTGACACCACAGTGGGCCGAGGTCCCGACGGGGGACCCGTCAGCACAGCACAGCCCAGATAACGTGCGGACCTCACGTTGGAACTCATCTCAGTATTGCGCACGATTTGGGTAGCGAACTCGCCACTGGATAATGCCGGACAGATGGATCAGCGATCAGGCGCGCCAAATGTGGAACGGACGCTCATCACTGTCGCAGAACGCGTGAGCCCCGGTGCCATCCGGACAGACAGCGCGTGAGAACCTCGTCGACGGATCGTCCTGGCCTTGCTGACAGTGTGCGCAGCGAGCTCGCCACTGCACGAGTGGCGGATTCGACGTGCAGTGACGGATCAAAGGGGGAAGCGATAAGGCGTGCCAGATTTGGAACGCTGGCTAGCCACACGCCGCGCGACGCAATCCTGCGCCAGTAAGCCACGAGCACGCTGGGTGGAGGTGCGTCCGCGCCATGCGCCATGCGCCGCTTCCACATCTCGTGGCAAAGGTGACGGTCATGAGCATGGAGGGTGAGATCTGCTTGCATGTCGCCCGGCTTGCGTCCTCGTGGACCTCGATCAATACAACCTGCAATGACGCGCCCGGACGAGATCTTCGATGAGCGTACACGTGGAATGTTCCTCGACCAATTGTCGTTGTCTGACCTTGGTTCTGCGCCAACGACAAGGTTCGCTCGATCGCCTAGTGTATCTTCTGCTTGTTCACGTTGTCATCGATGACCCTCGAGTGGGTGAGTAACATTGCACCCGACGCGTCGGGCTAGACTGTTTTGGGCGGCAACTCTAAAACCCTGTGTCCACAATAGACCCTTCGGAGGTCTCACCCAATATGACCGAGAACGCCGGGGGGTGGGCGAGGAACGCGGGCATCGCCGCTGGGCTGCCAGAACGAGCAGGTGACCGCCGCCAAGCTTTTTGCCGCACGGATGATGCCGGCTAGGGTTACGTCAACGACAAAATCCGCTTGCCGCCGCTCGCGGTCTACCCCCGGGTATCGGAACAAGGATCGAACAGTCGGGACCGCCTCAGCCGGTGGAGGCGGTCCGTAGCTGCCCTGACCCGCCGGCCATTTCTGTCCTGAGGGTTTGGGCATCTGCCCGCCGCTGGCGGGATGCACTGCGCTGCGGTGCCGGGGGGCTGGACGCGTCATGGGAAAAACCCCGGCAGCTTTGGGCGTAGTGCGCCTTCCAGGGCGAGGGACACTGCCGCGTCGAGACGCTAAGCCTGCGCGCGTGAGTGCCAAAAGAGGCATGAACAATGACAGGTGCTGAATTGGGCTGCTGATTCGAGGGGAGCACGCAAATGTGCACCGCGACTACGCTGCCAGCAAATGTCGTCTATCATGTCAATTTCGCATACGCTCCCGCACTCTACCCACCGCTCGTCATCGCTTTGCTGAGCTTCGTCGACGTCGACACGTATCGCCTCACTCGTTGCCGGTCTTTACTCTCATCGCTCCAGCCTCACTGCCTGCATACGGTGTGCCCGCTCCCGCGTCTCCGGCTGCACTATAAACGGCGCCACTCCGACACGATCCCAACCGACAGACCATCTCGGTTTTCGTGGCGTGTTCGAACTCTTTCCAAGCAATCGGCGCGCCTTTTCCACTGCCCATCCGACAGAACGCGGCGCCACTCCCCGACACCGCGCACAACAACAGACTGCAGAGGCATTCGGACGTATCGCAGAGCCCTGCTCTGAGACTAGCCACGGCGCAACTTGTTCGAACACGTCGCACATCGGACGGGTCATATTGATCTGCCTCCTTTGCCCGAACCACTCGGACACGTCCTCGCCGCGCAGCCTACGCGCATCGACCCGTCCCGCTCGGACACATCTCGATACTTTTTCCGACAGGATCTGAGAACAAGAGGAACAGAGAAGCTTCACCCCTCGGCGTCTGCACCGTGTTTACGCCAAACGTCCCGTTTCGATATCAGACACCCCTATCGACGCCGCCGCCGCTCGTTTTGTTCGGCTCGGACAAAACATTCATACTTGCATATACCTGTTCATCCACACATTCATCCCCATTCACAAACCCTGCTCGCTTTCCCTTGTCGATTGTCGATAATCCGCAACACATCCTCGATTTGGCCTCCACTTTGACTGTCTCACCTGCTATCCACGACACAGACCGCCGTCAGTTGTGATCAAAATGTTGCACCGTCTACCACCGACAATCTCGCACCTCATCATCTTCTTCCTCCTCGCCTCGCCGCTTCTCGCCGCAGCTTCGCCAATCCAGGATGACGCGCCCGCGGTCGACACGGTGCCCGACGCGCAAGCTGCTGTTGTCAACGCCAAGCCCGCAACAAAAGTCCAGACGGCCGCGAAACGTGCACCGACGCGGCGGATGGGCCAGCGCAAGGCGAAAAAGTCCGAGGTGTTGAAGAAGAAGGATTACTCGTCGTTCCTCTGTCCCGGCGGATCCGTCGCTTGTCCGGTGTACACCGGCGAGGAGGTCTCGCCCGACTCGGTTGCGACGCTCGAGAGCAGCCTGTCGAGTCTCGCAGACTGGTTCAAGATCGGGTTCGAGTGCATGGAGCTGGACAGCGAGTTGAACTCGTGTGGAGGGTGTTTGGCGCTCGGCGCAGGGTGAGTCGCGACGGCACGGATAATGTCGAATGGCGTTGACAGTCAGGCAAGACTGCTCGGAGATCGCGAACGCTCGAGCGACGGGATGCGAGTCCGGCAAATGCGCCGTTTACTCGTGCTTTGACGGATATGTCGTCTCCCCGGATCGTCAGTCTTGTGTCAAGAAGGGCACGGTACAGCCCGCGACGCCCGTGACGGCCGTCACGATGGACGTGGACCAGCTCGTCATGCGATAACGCGTTGATCCGCACAGGGACGAGGGAGCCCGCGCAGTGATATGGCTGCACATGGACAATGGACATTACACCTGTAAGGATTATTTTAATAGAGCTTTTTGGACACTGTACGATACTGTATCCATACTGTACGGGCCATCCTAGAGCGATGCGTCTGAGATGTATCCTGTCGAGGCCGCTCTGCGACGCGTATGGTCATTCTTTGTTGACACGTACGAGAAGAGGGGTCCTCGGGGGCGCTGCCCTGATTTTTTATGCGTATCCGGCGAGAACGTGACGGGTCGGGCATTCCCTTTGAAAGACGTCACCACTCAGAAGGCAGTGTCAGTGTCCCTCCATTCACCCCTCGCCATCACATCCATCCACTCAACAGCGCCAAATGAACAGCGCATACCCTGGCTATGGCCGCTCTCGCCAGGTCCAGGTGCAGCCCATGCTGTCTGCCGAGAGCGTCCTCTGGGCGCTCCGGGTGGGCGGGCGGCCCACACCAGAGTGAGCCGGCTCATGTCGCCCGGCCGAGGTGGCGCATGGTGAGCTGATAAACAGCTACGTCAAGGCGGTCTTCCGAAGCTACATCGACATCAAGTTTGCGCGCGGCAGGACGCGCTACGAGATCGACAGCAAGCTCACGCTGCTGGAGAGGGAGGTGAGCTGCTTCCAGCGCCATGCGCGGCGTATCGATTGATCACAGTTGCCGGCTTACGCGGACGAGTTTAGGACGGTCCGCTTAGAGAAGGGCTTGCCGGCATCGAGACTGTTTGGGCCCACCAACGCAGAGAGTCTGCGGAGAGTGCAGACGTCTGCTTCCGCTGCCGCCAACAATCGTCCCTCCCCCGGATCGCTATACAGGGCTAGCACGACATCGACCTCGGCTGCGAGGCCATCCCCTTCAGGTATCACCAGCGTGAGTCGTCCAACGAACACGCCCGCTAGGAGGCCGACGACTACGACAAGACCGGTTGTGGAGGACGACGAAGAGCCGCCTCCACCGCCGTACGCTCGGGTCGACCCGGAACCGGACTCGACGAGGCTGTTGCAGGAGCGCCTGGCCGCCGAGGCGGCCAACACAATCCCCTCCGGCCCACCCCCAGGCATCGCTACCCCTCCCAACGAGCCGGTACTCGTTCATCCCACCACACCTCCCCCGGCCTCTTCGACGGCGGCGATAACACCAGGGAGGACCTCGGCGGCGACGCCTCCGCATCCCGCCGGCCGTGCAGCAAGCACTCCACCACGTCTACCTTCCGACCCCGAGTTGCGGCGCATATGGGAGGAGTCGCAGTTCGACGAGGCGAAGCGGATGAGCACGGTCGCGGAGAGAGAACGGCTGGAGATGGAGGAGGCTATGCGGTTGTCTCTCGCCGAGACGGAGGCCGGGGGCAGCGGAGGGGGCTCCGAAAATGCCGCTGCTGGACCGAGCCATCCCGGGACCGCTGGAGCCGGGAACGATTCGCCAGGGTCCAGGCGGGCGAGTTCGTATAACCCGCAGACGGACCTCATGGGCGGGCGTCGAACGAACGACAGCGATGCGGGCCATGCGGGAGGTGTCGAGGGCTTGAGTACAGGAATAGGGAATCTGGACATGTCGGGCGGCTGGGATCAGCAGCAATCGCAACATTATCTCCAGCCACATCAGGGTCAACATCAAGCAGCCCAGCCTACCGGAACATCTCTGCTCGACGACGACGACAACGACAGTGTCCCGCTTGCCGCGACGACCCTCACTCCGAACAAGACCGGGGCGCTCATGCAGAGCAACAACCCCTTCTTGTCCCCTTCGGAGCGGGAACACGCTGAAGCAATCGAATTCCCCACATCATCCTCGGCCGGACCAAGCACGCCTCAGCCTAAATCCCATGGCCCGTCTGCGCAGAGCTATCCTTCACCCCATTTATCGCCGCCTGGTGGATCAACCCGAGATTCGCCCGGTACTCCGCGGACGACATTCAACCCACCGGCCGGTGAATCGCCGGTGTCGAATAAGCCGTTACCGTCTGCTCCTGGCCCTGGTGGTATCCAGCCAAGTAAGCTGGTCTCGTACGCTCCGCCGCCTGGCCCACCACCGGCGCACCTGCGAATACCTACCCCTCCGGGCCAGACAGACGGGGCCGCAGGGTCAACGCCGATCCAACCTCAGCAACTCGAGCGGCAGTATAGCTCGGCGCAGCAGCCTCAACAGCATGCCTTCGCCTCTGGCCAATCAGCTCAACACCCCTCCGCTCAATCTCAACATCAGTCCTCCGGCCCGGCGCCGAGCACGACAATGTCCCAGCCGCCTCTGCCGCCGCGGCGTGAGACCACGCAGTCCACGGCGAACCAGTATGCACAAGGCCCAGCGATGATGAGCCCCATATCGACTGAGCCGCCTCCTGGCCCCCCTCCCATACCGCTCCGACCGGTGCGGCAAGATGGCGAAGACCCACTGGAGATGCTGCGGGAGTATGACACGGTCTTCCTGATTGACGACTCGGCGTCGATGGCAGGGGAGAGATGGGATCAAGCGATGAATGTCATTATTGGCGTGGCGGAGATTGCAGCGGGATACGACGAGGACGGGATCGATGTGTACTTCCTCAACTCGAAGCGGGTCGGCAAAGAGCTCAAGGTGGGTCCATGGACGGGCAACACGACTCGGGTGCGGCGCTGATGGTAGACTCGGCTTGATGTGGAAGACCTGTTTGCGGGCTTGACGCCAAGGGGTTCGACTCCGTGCGTGAACAGGCCACACAGAGTGTGAGGTGATGCTGACGAGCAGGACGGGCGCGCGGTTGGAGGCAATTCTGCGTGACTACATGAGCAGGCTGGAGCGGTCCAGCATGGTCTCGCCAGTCAGCGAGGTCACGCCTGCGTCGGGTGTCGAGGTCAAGCCGATGAACCTTATCGTTGTCACGGATGGAGGTGAGCGACTGCGGCGAACCGGCACCAGTGGCGTGTATTTATCGTAGCACCATCTGACGACCCTGGAAGCGTGATCATCTCGACGGCGAAGCGGGTGAGTGGTGCACACGTAGGCACGGACGGGCCTGACGGGCAGCTTGATCGTGGAGACTATCCTCTCTCTCAGGTTGGGATCCAGTTCTTCCAAATCGGCAATGATCCCGAGGTGAGTCGACGATGTTGGTTTCACGCGATGCTGGACTAACCGTCAGGCCCGCGAGGCGCTACAGGAGCTCGACGATGGCTTGTCAGAAGCACATGGCGTGCGGGACATGGTTGACACTGTACCGTATACGGGCGAGATCGACGCCGCGTTCATCATCAAGACGCTGTTGGGCGGAGTCAATCGGCGGCAAGATCGGCATGGGACGCTGTGAGTGTGGTGGGGGATCTTCAATCGTTGTGCACGCAATTCAATAGACATTTGATATCAACGCTATTATTGTATACCGACGTAGATGTGATGCATCGGATTCCGCGTTCGGCCAAGATACGATGTGGCTAGAACTGGATAGTGGATGAGGTCTTTTCGGCGCGCCAGACTGGGGTGAGCTGCATCTTGATAGAGGCTCTACATAGCCACTCACACGACGCATACATGTTCACCCGGTCGATGGCCTGGTTGTTCTCCCGGATATCGATCGGCTCGACTGTCGTAAGCGACTGCACCGTCGAGACAAAAATCTCCAGGCGCTCACCCTTGAACCCGGCCAACTCGAAGCGCTGGCGGTACCACGGCCTCTTTGCCGCGCTGCGCCATACAGCGTGTCCGCCGACACGGAGCACCCTCCGCATCTCCAGTATCTCGTAGTCGAGTTCCGAGCGGAGGTGGTCGTAGGCCGCCTCGGGCGTCGAGTCGAGCTCGTCCCGCGTCGGCGAGTGCGGCGGGGGCAAGGGTGTCTTGGGCGGGATGGGGTCGAACCCTGGGATTCAGCTGTCCGTCCTCGATTTCGCAGCGGATGCGGCTCACAATCCATCGAGTCCATGACGATTATTTTGGTGAGGCTCTCATCGGGCAGGCCGCGGAGCACGCTGCGTGTCAGCGCTTCGTACAGCGGGGAGTCCGACGAAGCGGTGGCGGGGACATACTTGAGGATCGTATCGGTGTGCAGCTTGAAGGCGTTGTTGATCTTGGCATTTTTCAGCGCGGCAAAGCCCTCGGGCTTGAGGTACGCGGGGCACGAGGTCCGCGAGTAGCGGCCGTGCAGACACAGGTAGAAGAAGTAGTTGTCGTCCTTCCGTCAGCGCGGCTCATATGCGGAGACCCAGGTCGGCGTACCCGGAGCGTGGTCAAGCTGGGCACGGGGTCCAGCGTTGCCTTGACGAAATCCTCGACCGAGCCGTCTTGCAAGAAGCAATTCATCTGGTTCTTCGGCACGCCGAGAGCATGCCAGTTGAATGACCTGTCGTCAGCCTACATCATATCAACGAGCTATCTGGGCCAAGAACAACGCACGGGTTGCCCAGGAATCCCTTCAACATGATCTTGTTGAGCAGTACGGGCCGGAGGTGCTTCTTCCAGATCCTCTCCTGCTCTTCGACCGTCTTCGCCTCGCAAAGCCTCCTCACATGGCCTGAGACGCCCGCCAGGAAGAACGCGACTTGGGCGAGACGTAACGCCCAGCCCGAGTATCCCCTGAAGTAGAAATTGCGGCTGAACTGGTCCGCGTGGGCTTTCCAGTACGCAAAGGCGTGCCTGCGATCAGCCAGCTGTTACATCTGTATCGGGTGCGGAGCCTCACGAGGACAAGAAGGGGGACAGCTTGCCCGTGAGCAAGCCCTCAAAGTTCTCGTGCCGGCCCTCGCCGAAGATCTTCCAGAAATCGGGGTACTCCAGCGCCTGCGCCGCAGCGAGCTTGAGCTCGAGAATATGGCCCTGACAAGGGTTCATATCTACCGCATGGATCTTCTCGCACCCTGCCGCCAGGGCGTAATGCAGCACGTTATCGCCCGCCGACGTGATAGCCAGGACGCGGTCAGACGCCTTGATGTTGAGCTTCTTCACGTCGACGTCGGGGTCTTCCCATGTCCAGCCGTAGATATGCGTGCGGAACTGCTCGTGGATCCGTTCTTCGAGATACGGCACACGCCAGGCCTGATTTCAGCATCTGCCCCGGGTCGAGATAGTCGGACACACCTTGCGGAGCTGGTAGTGGAACGGGGAGAGGGGTGCGCCGGCGTCGAACAGGGTTTGAGAGTAGCCGTCCCTCACCTTCATCGCCGGACCGAGGGAGAGATCGGGAATGGACATGGTCTTGTCGAATACGTTGGCGGCGGAGAAGGGAGAGACCGTGAAGGGCGAAGATGGGGTGAGAAGACCGCCGTTGCCCTGTCCGAGCTTGTTGCCCGCTTCGATCTCGAACGCTTTCGCGTGGGTCGTAGCGTCGCGCGAGCGCGAGCAGCCGAGGAAGACGTAGCTGTGGTCAGAGACGGATAAACTGGTTGTTGGACTACCGCGTACTAGGGGATCTGGATCAGGTATGTGTTGAGGAAGTTGTTGCGCGCAGAGTACGTCTTGATGGTGCCCATCTTGTACTCGAGGTAGTCTGCCCATGAGCTGGTGTCCCCGCCGATCTTGCTCGACCCACCTCGTCGGGATGCGTGCAAGTGGACGTTGTCAAACTCGAACCAGCACTCCCAGAACCACTTGGCGAACCAGGAGACGCGTTTCCGGTGCGAGCCGAGCGCCTACGTTGTCAGCAGCGGGCCCGTCAAGCAAGATGCGCCAGCACTTACGCGCTCCTTCCTGCCACCATCGCGGGACGTGTAAAAGTCGACGACACCCATGAGACCACGTTGTGGGTCGAGCACCTGGTCGCAGCGGTCCAGAAGCTGGTAGAATGGCGGGATCTGCGAGTGAGCTCAACGGACCGTGTGCAAGGTCGGGATCAGCTCACCATAGACAGAGAGTAGCTGAGGGTGATGGCAGACACGCTCCCCCTTGGGTCAACAACCCCATTCTCCCACTCGGGCAGGACGAATGCCGAGGCATCCTGATGCAGAACGTGGACGTTCTTCCACCCTCTGGCCTTGAACCGCTGCCGCGCCACCTCGAGCAACGGCTCGCACAGGTCGACCAGGTACACCGCGTCGAAATAGCTGATCGGGAGGTACTCGTCCCTGCTGTCAGGTTGTCCGTGCCTGATCAGCACCCCGAAGTGCAGACCGCGACTTAGCAGGGCAGACGTACATCTTCTCGATGTTCCAGCCGGTTCCTCCACCGATATCGACCCAGATCTTGGGCTTGGCAGCCGCACCCCCCGCGCGAGTGATCCCCGCCGGCTGCGCCTTGAGGTGCGACGCCAGAAGCTGCAGCATGTCCTCTCGACCCTTGAGGAGGTGCGTGCGCGTCGTATCGTACACGTCCGCCTGTCCGGCGTAGAACGCGTCCAGCACTTGAGATTGGTTGTCATGCGACTTTCCGAGCGGCTTGAGGAAACAGTTCCATATGAAGCGGAGCGGGGTTTTCAGGTAAGGACAGAGAGCGAGGGTGAAGAGGACGGAGGAAGTGAGAGCGAGGGTCCAGCCCACCGAGTGGGGGTGGAAGTCGGTCAATGGCTGAAGGACTTCTTTGAGAGGTCTGCCATCAGCCCAGGTCCCTTTGACGAGCGCGTACGAGAGCTCACTTGAGGCCGAGCATGATCCCCGCCGAGCTCGCAAGGAGAGCGAGCTGTACCGGCGCCGAGACGAGCCTCGTTGAGGGCTGCTTCGAAGTCATACTGTGTCAGTCAGAGTCGAGGTGAGTACTAGCGATGGGGGAGGGCGATACGACACGCCCCGCGACGTTCTTGTACGTTCCATCGCGTCCCCGACTCTGCGCTATGTGCGCCAAATCACTCGGCTACGGACTAGCGGGTCCTGCCCAGCAGCGCGCGGCGTGGAGTTACATGCCCGATTCTTGAGCTGATGGATTGGACGATTCCGATTCGCTGCATGTAGCTCAGACGGACATTGCGTGGTGGAAGAAACGTGTATGATCATGAGGACGAACGTGTCATATCAGACGCGTCGAAGTCAGTCGCGTCGGGCACTGCAGCTGGGTCCTGGTGGCGGTATCAGGTTCACTCGTAGTGGCGGGTGATATTTCGGGTCGACCTTTAGGAAGAGTGAGATTGTAACCTGAAACGCCAAAGGTGTGGTGGCTCGTAGCGATTTCGGGATCGCTGCTGTGACGAACAGCAGGTGACAGCATGACCGCTAGAGTATAGGCGCACATGCATGTTCGTCATCCGGTCTGAGCCGGTCCGATCGTTATCATGCTATATCACCTCATCAGGCCATCAGCGCCAGCACGAGGCCTCGAGCCCCGGGATCGTCTCCACAAACTGCAGTACTCGGTCTAGCATCATATCCGCCAGTCCGAGGAGAATCCATGACATCGGACTCTCGACGCTTCTCAGCGCAGATACAGCCCAATTGGCGGCGACCACGACCATCGCCGCCCCCGATCCGGGCCTGATCATCGCCACGAAATCAGGCGTCATCTCCCGACACCATGTCCAAGCTGCCCCAAATCCGTCCTTCCTGAGAATGGTTGATAATGAGTTAATAGCCCGTATCACCTCCCACCGCTCTTGGAAATTTGGCGGGCGTCCATACAGCTCCGCTAGCTGCAGCGGAAGCAGCCGGAGAGCGTCGTGGGGGTCTGTTTCGGCGTTGCTAGCGGTGATATTCGGAGCTGGGAGAGAGTCTCCCGCGAGGTATCGGAGCATCTGCATGCCGTGCACGATGTCAAATGGCACGGGAGCATGTCCTTGGGCGGATCGTGAGTCACGCCATAGGGCTAGCGCGGCCGAGACCAATCGCGAGCCCAAGGCGGCGCCTCCGCGCACCATACCACTCTCTCCATCGACAAGGCCGTGATCCGACCGGATGCGATAGACTTCGTCCACGGCGCTGGGGGGCCTTTTGCACTCAAAGCAGCCGTGTGCGCTGTGTGTGTCAAGGAGTCGAGCAGCCTCATCCCGGGCGTGCACACCCCTGCGCTTGGTCTGCCTTTGCCCTCGGTCCAGCGCGACTTCAAGCTGGACAAGACGCTGGTCGTGAATGGGGCGTCAGCGTCCACGGGCATCATGGCGATCCAGGTAGCCCGGGCGATGGGAGTCGATGTGATCGCCATCGTCGGCGCCGCAAACATCCCACTGGCGATGCGAGCGGGTGCATGTGCGGCGATCGACCGAGCGGCACCCAGTCTTGTCAATCAGGTTGTTGATGCCGTCAAAGCGCTCGAGGGGAATGAGTTCGCTGGTATTTTTGACGCCATCTCGGTGGAGACCACTCTGGCTACCAACCTGGCGGTTTTGGACCAGCTCGGACGGGGCCATCTCGCCCTCACTCACCCTCCGCCGCAACATATCCCACAGAACGTCCAAGCTGGTATCATCTTCGCCGTGAACAATGTGGCTACACCTTGCTGGCGCACATATGTGACTGCGACGCTGGAAGGTGGTCAGCTGCAGTGCCTGCCGCCGCCTTTGGTCGTTGGAAACGGGCTTGAGTGGGTGCAAAGGGGATCGGAGATGAGCAAGGCAGGCGTTAGTGGGACAAAGCTGGTGGTCGAGCTGGACTGATAGTGTTGTCGTAAAGCGACCTGGAGCGAAGAGCACATCATTCCGGTCATAGCGAAGAATCAAATGTGCATGCGATACCGCCCTTGACACCATCGTCATCTTGCAGGTCGCAAAAGTCGGTAACCTCCACTCCGTCATCTCCCACTTCGTCCTTGCCCCAGACATTCGATATGTCATATCGCACGCCCATCGCAGCTTTACGGACCGCGGGTCGGTGCAACAGTATCGCACGGGTGCTCCCTCGCTCCGCCAAGCGTGCGATACCTCGCCCAACCTCCGCGCGGGCATTCTCGTCCACCCCTCTCCGCCCATCGGCCCTCAACAACATCCTCGCCTCGGAAGACGATCCCGTCAAGCTCCAGGTCGATCGACTCACCCCCCGCGGCTTCCACCTTACGGACGATCTGCTGGTGCCGGGAGGGCTGCTGCTTATTGACGGGCAACCGTTTCTGTGGGACGTCAACCCGCCGAACCTCAAGGCCCCGAACTTGATCGAGTTCTGGCGGGGATGGAGCCCCGAGGCGTTCAAGGTGTTCGAGGTGGTTCTTCCCAGGCCAGGTAGGTGGAGCCTATCCATCCGGTCGCACGAGATGGCCAGGCCGCATCGGAGAGAGAAGATTAGGGCTGACAGCAGAAATGCTCATATTCGGTACGGGCGAGTCTGTTGTCCCTCCCCCGAAGGAGATCAGAGAGTACATCTCGGGTCTGGGCATACAGCTGGATGTGCAGAGCTCGGTACGTAGGGTGATCGGACCAAGCGGAAGAGAAGCTGATCTGTCAGAGAAACGCATCGGCCACGTTCAACATGCTTCAAGAGGAGGGACGGAGGGTCGCGCTGGCTTTATGTCCCACCACGCCCATCGAGCCACGGACAGGCAAGGCCCGGGCGTAGTCTTGACCCATGCAGCCTCACCCATGTACTCCTGTATCTATAGTCTGCCATCGCCATATGCATGCGTGCCAATATGCGCCAGCAGCCTGTCCCGTTGAAGCTCGCGCATGCGCATATATCCTATCCTCTAGTCATACACTACAGTCAGCACCGGCTAGCCTTTGTCTGGCAGAGAGGTCCAACCCGCCGCGACCGCACACTCACCATGTATCAGCGCATAGCTCCCGATCCAGAACAACAAGAATCCCAACAGGTTCTCCTGTCCCACACCCATGAGCCCCAGCCACCCTTTCCAGCTCGTCACGCCTCCGCCTCCTCCGCCTGCACCGGGCGCACCTGGATTCTGCCCCGCCATGCCGCTATGCGCCTGCGGGACGTACTTCCCCACGTCACCGCCTCCGCACTTCAGTAACCCAACGGTCAGGGCGGAGAGGACGGATGTGCCGAGGTAGAGCAGGAAACCGGGCAAATTCGTGAGGCCTAATATGCCCGCAACGAGGCCAGAGAAGCACGCCGCGAGCTGTACATCAGCGGTGCGGGCCTCGGACCCTGAAGAAGATCATCTCCGCGCACTGCGCGACCGTCTCCGCGAGGTGATGAGGACGAGCGAGTGGAGGAGAAGTGCCAACTCACGGTTGACAAGGCCGAGAGCACTCGGGCGTTGTGCATCACGCTGGGCGGATGCAGCGGCGACGAAGATGGGTTGAACTGCGACGAGCTCGCCTGAGGCGTCGGTGCCGGTGCGCCTGGGTTCATACTGGGTGGATTGGATGGTGGTGTCGCGTCCAAGGTAAGGAGAGAGACTCGCGCAACCTGAAGAATACGGGTGCGACATCAGCGGTCGGCCTCGCCCGCTTCGCGGCCCCGCTGTTGTCGAGACTTGCATCGACGACAAGACTGCTGCTGGTCATAACGGTGGGAGCGACGATTTGGCATCCCAATTGGCTGAATATCTATGCAAATTCAGTGTCCATGCATACGCGCAACTACAGCACTACGAATACGGGAACACTCTGCAGCCGTCCAGCGGCTGACTCCCTGCATCCCTGACGCTCCCTCCAACACAACCTAGTGGGCGTCGCCAGAGTCGACCGAGACTTCATCCTCATCCGTCATGTTCATCACCCTCAACCGGCTCATGGTGCTCATGCGCTTGTCGTTCAGCGCAAGCGGCGACCCTAGGCCGGGTGAGCAGGCGGTGGGCGATCGCGGCGAGCGAGGGGACTTTGTGCCAAATGTGCCCGGCGTGGAGACGGGGTTGCTGGCGCGTCGAGTGGGAGTCTGCTGCGGCGTCGAAGGCAGAGCACGAGGCGAGCGTTGCGTAGGTGTCGCCGACCCGGACGAGTTAGGCGAAGCAAGGGCCGGAGCAGCGTTAGTCATCGGAGCCGATCCCCGTCGAGCCGGTCCGCCCGCCAGGTGGCGGGACGAGATCGGCTGTGAGACTGCACGGGGATGAGCGGCGGCGACGACGTCTGACGCTCGACGGGCTTGCGGGTGCGGCTGCATCGGGTCGAACATGACGTGGCGCTGGAACTCGAGGGACGGGAGGCGAGGGGGTCGCATGCCTGTGCTGCTCGACTGGACAGGTGCCGTGGGCAGACGACCAGGAGCTAGCGAGGGGGCGTAGGGCGTTGGCGAGGCCGAGCGGAGGTACGGCAGCGAGTCGTCCTCTGCCGACGCCGCAGGCGAGGCGGATCGGGCAGGGACGATGGTAGGCGCGTCGGAATGAGAGTGAGATCGCAAGGTGGAGGTGGGCGAAATCGATCGGAACGCGGGTCGGACTTGCATCTCCTGCGCGAGCATGTTCCAGTCGAGACCGTCCGCGGCGGACGGGTTGAAGGATTGACCAGAGGCGGTGACGCCGGAAGCAGGGGTGGGCGGAACGGTGGGCGGCTGGACAGTGACGGACGGGATGAGTGGCTGCTGCCCATCGTGCAATGGCGAGCCGTTGTGGTCAGACGAGTCGGCCGAGTCGAAGCGGATCAGCGGAGCAGGATCGGCGAATGGGTCGGCGGTGTTCGTCGACGCGACACCAGGAGGACCGGCCAAAGAACCTTGAC
>Ga0308169_10001533_pt1 | contig 26713 bp, 21 predicted proteins | sample PhyBR1_2_FD_202139 | JGI IMG/M metagenome (GOLD analysis project Ga0308169, IMG submission 202139) | Phyllosphere microbial communities from UC Gill Tract Community Farm, Albany, California, United States - DLSLSB.R1 | ecosystem: Host-associated > Plants > Phyllosphere > Unclassified | place...
ATCCCGACAATCCGATGGCCGACAAGGATGGCAACATCTTCGAGGCGGCGGTCGATGAAACCCGCGAGATGGTCGACATGATGGAGACCGCGCGCAGCTACCAGAACAACATCGAAGTGATGAACACGGCCAAGTCGCTCATCATCGATACCCTCAAGCTAGGCCGCTGATCATGGCATCATCCTTCGATACCACATTGTCCAACCTCGGCATCACCCGGACGGCGTCGGCAACCCCGCCCAAGACGACCACCGCGGCCGCAGCGGGCACGCTCAATCAGAACGACTTCCTCAAGCTGATGACCGCGCAGATGCAGAACCAGGATCCGTTCAACCCGGTCGACAACACCCAGATGGTCGCGCAGATGGCGCAGTTCAGCTCGCTCGCCGGGATCACCGAGATGAGCACGACGATGAAGTCGATCGCCGACAAGCTCAACACCACTAGCGCGAGCGACGCGCTGTCCTACGTCGGCAAGACCGTGCTGACCGAGGGCAAGACCGCGTATGGCCGCAGCACCGGCGGCATCGCCGGATCGGTCGAGCTGGCCGGCGCGGCGACCGGCGTCAACGTCACGATCAGCGATGCGAACGGTGTCGCGCTCAAGACGATGCAGCTCGGCGCGCAGGCCAAGGGCACCGTCGGCTACGACTGGGACGGCAAGACTGCGGCGGGTGCGGATGCTGGCATCGGTCCGTTCAACGTCCGCGTCGAGGCACAGAACGCCGGCACTGCGGTCGCCGCGACCAGCCTGGTTTGGGCGCCCGTCCAGTCGGTGTCGACCACCACGGGAACCGCCATCCTTACCCTTCCCGGGATCGGCGAAGTGCCGGTCAGCAGCGTCCGCCAGATCGGCTGATCGCACCCCCGTTTCTAATTCCAAGGAGTCAAACCCATGTCCTTCTATACATCGCTTTCCGGTCTCCAGGCCTCGCAGTCCGAGATGGCCACGATCTCGCACAACCTCGCCAACGTCTCGACCAACGGGTTCAAGAAGAGCCGCACGGATTTCGCCGACGTGATCGCCTCCAGCGTCTCGCTGGCGCCGGCGCAGCAGGTCGGCTCGGGCGTCATGGTCAAGGGCAACCGCCAGCAGTTCGGGCAGGGCAACCTGATCCAGTCGGCGAATGCGCTCGATCTCGCCGTGTCGGGTGACGGCTTCTTCGCGGTCAAGCCCGATGCCGGGTCGGCGACCGTCAACTATACGCGCAACGGCTCGTTCCTGGTCGACGCGAACAACAACGTCACCGATGCGAACGGCAACTTCCTTCAGGTCTATCCGGTCGACGGGTCGGGCAACGTCATCCAGTCGAGCATGAACACGCTGCAGAACCTGACGCTGCCGGCGACCAGCGGCATCGTCAAGGCGACCGAAACCGTCACGCTGGGTGTCAATTTGAACGCCAAGACCGCGGTGCCGGCGACCACGCCGTTCAACCGGTTCGACGTATCGTCGTACAACCAGACGACGACGACATCGGTCTATGATGCCCAGGGCAATCCGATGATGATGACGAGCTATTACGTGCGCGACACCGCGCCGAAGCCGTCGACCGCCGGCGCGGCCGACGATCTGTCGTCGACATGGTCGGTGTACAGCTTCGTTGGCGACCAGGCGATGACCGTGGGTGGAAGTGGCACCGGGGGCAGCAAGAGCGTGCAGTTGACGTTCGACAGCACCGGAAAACTGGGCGCGACACCCGCTACCAAGTTCGACGCGTTCACGCCGTCGAGCGGCTCGGCGCAGGCGATCAGCCTCGATCTGGCGGCAAGCACGCAGACTTCGGCACCATTCAAGCTGGCTTCGCAGGCGCAGGACGGTCTTGCGGTCGGCCAGCTGCAGGGCGTGACGGTCGACGACGCCGGCATCGTCAAGGCGAGCTTCTCGAACGGCGACACCAAGGCATTGGGTCAGGTCGCCCTCGTCAACTTTTCGAACCCGTCGGGCCTGCGCCAGATCGGCGACAGCGGCTGGGCATCGACCGGTGTCTCGGGCAATCCGATCGCGGGCTCGGCCGGGCAGAAGGGGCTCGGCAACCTGATGTCGGGCACGATCGAGCGGTCGAACGTCGACATCACCGAGGAGCTGGTCAATCTGATCGCGGCACAGCGCAACTTCCAGGCGAATTCGAAAGCCTTGGATACCGCCAGCCAGATCTCGCAGACCATCTTCAACATCCGCAGCTGACGAATAGCGGGCGGGGGGACACCTGAATGGACAAGCTGGTCTACACCGCGGCGACGGGCCTGCGCGCGCACATGGCGGCGCAGGCGGCGATCGCCAACAACATGGCGAACGCGTCGACGACCGGATTTCGCGCCGATCGCGTGGTGTTCGACCGGCTCGACCTGAAGGGCGACGGCACCACGCTGGAGGCGCGCGCGCCGACCTCGGAAGAGGTCACCGACGCGGACCGCGCACCCGGCGCGATCCAGCAGACCGGGCGTCCGCTCGACGTCGCGATCACCGGCACCACGGCGTGGCTGGCGGTGCAGGCGTCGGACGGTTCGGAGGCGTACACGCGGCGGGGTGACCTTGAGGTCGCGCCATCGGGCGTGCTCCAGACCGGCGACGGGCACCCGGTGATCGGCTCGGGGGGGCCGATCACGCTGCCGCCCTACCAGTCGCTGTCGATCGCCGCCGACGGGACGATCTCGATCATCCCGCAGGGTGGCGACGCGCAGAACCCGCAGGTCATCGACAAGCTCAAGCTCGCCGACACCAAGGGGTCGGACACCGTCAAGGGCCTCGACAATCTGTTGCGGGTCAAGGGCGGGGGGACGCTGCCCGAGGATCTCGATGCCAAGGTCCAGGGTGGCGCGATCGAGGGATCGAACGTCAACATGACTCAGGCGCTGGTCGACATGATCGAGAACCAGCGCAGCTACGAAGTCCAGGCCAACATGTTGAAGTCCGCCAAGGACATGGATGAAAGCGGTGCATCGCTGATGCGCCTGCCGAGCTAGAAGGAACCGACGAATGTCATCCGCAGCCATGCATATCGCGCGTACCGGGCTCGACGCCCAGGATACCCGCATGCGCGTCATTTCGAACAACCTCGCCAACGTGAACACCACGGGCTTCAAGAAGGACCGTGCGGCGTTCGAGGCGCTCGCCTATCAGGTCGTCACGACCCCCGGTGCACAGAGCACCGCGGAGACGAAATACGCGACCGGGCTCAACCTTGGTACCGGCGTGCGCCTTCAGGGTACCGCGCGGATCGACACGCAGGGTGCGATGCAGACCACGGGCAACAGCCTTGATCTCGCGCTCGACGGCGATGGCTATTTCCAGGTGCAGATGCCCGGCGGTACGCTCGGCTATACCCGCGCCGGCAATTTCTCGCGCTCGGCCGAAGGCTTGCTGGTCACCAGCGAAGGCTATCAGGTCCAGCCCGGCATCACCGTTCCGCAAGGCACGACGTCGATCACGATCGGGTCGGACGGTACCGTGTCGGCGACCGTCCCTGGCCAGACCGAGGCGCAGCAGATCGGCCAGATCCAGGTCGCCAACTTTCCGAACGGGGCAGGGCTCCAGGCGACCGGCGACAACTACCTCGTCGAGACTGCCGCCAGCGGCGCCGCCAATGTCGGCATCGCCGGGCAGGACGGCCGCGGCAACATCAAGCAGGGCATGCTCGAGGCATCGAACGTCAACGTCGTCGAGGAACTCGTCGACATGATCGAGACGCAACGCGCGTATGAGGTCAATTCGAAGATGATCTCGGCGACCGACGACATGCTCAAATACGTCAACCAGAACATCTGATCCAGGTCATGGCATCCAAGGCACCCACCCCCCTCAGCATCCCGTCGCGCATTGGCGCGCACTGGATCGAGATCACGCTCGCTGTCGCGGCCGGCGCGCTCATCGTCGCCGGGCTCAGCCCGTCTTCGGCAGACGCCAACCTTTTCGGCAAGAAGGCGCCGCCCGAGGATTTCTCGGTCGCGCGGCCTTTGCCGGTGGCATCCGTGCCGGTCGTCGCGACCGGTTCGATCTTCCAGGCGCAGGACGGCTATGCCGCGCTGTACGAGGGTTGGCGCGCGCGGAAAGTCGGCGATCCGCTGACGATCGTGTTGGTCGAGCGCACCGCTGCGTCGAAGTCGTCGGGCTCCAAGCTCGACAGCAACGGCGGGGCCAGCATCACGCCGCCGACCACCGGCTTCCTCAACCTGTTCAACAAGACCGATGCGGCGATCAGCGGCGGACGCAACTTCAACGGCGCCGGCGCCGCTGACCAGGCGAACTCGCTGTCGGGCGAAGTCAGCGTGACGGTCGCCGAAGTCTATCCCAACGGCACGATGCTGGTGCAGGGGCAGAAGCGCGTCACGCTCAACCGCGGCGACGAGTTCCTCAAGATCAAGGGTCTGGTCCGCACCGCCGACGTCGATGCGAACAACCGCGTGCTGTCGACCCGGGTCGCCGACGCGCAGATCTCGTACACCGGCAAGGGCGACGTCGCCCGCGCCGGCCGCCAGGGGTGGCTCGGCCGCTTCTTCTCCGTCGTCAGCCCGTTCTAAGGCCGTGACCATGCGCTTCCTGCTCGCCCTTCTGGCATCGCTCCTCATCGCCGCGCCGGCCTCGGCTGACCGGATCAAGGATCTGGGCGGGTTCCAGGGTATCCGGTCGAACCAGCTGACCGGCTACGGCGTCGTCGTCGGCCTGCCAGGCACCGGCGACGACAACCTCGAATACACCGTGCAGTCGCTGAAGGCGGTCGCGTCGCGCTTCGGCCTGCAGCTGCCGCCGACCGCCAACCCCGGCATGAAGAACGCGGCGGTGGTGATGATCACCGCCGAACTGCCGCCGTTCGCCAAGCCCGGCCAGCGGCTCGACATCACCGTCGCATCGATGGGCAAGGCCAAGTCGCTCCGCGGCGGCAGCCTGATCATGACGCCGCTGCTGGGTGCGGACAACCAGATCTACGCTATGGCGCAGGGCAACCTGGCGGTCGGCGGACTCGGCGCGGAAGGCGCGGACGGGTCGAAGATCGTCGTCAACGTACCCTCGACCGGTCGTATCCCCGAGGGGGCGACCGTCGAACGTGCGGTCGCGACCGGGTTCGACAGCGCGCCGATGCTCACCTTCAACCTCGCGCGTGCCGATTTCACGACCGCGCAGAACGTCGCCGGCGCGATCAATTCGAAGCTAGGTTTTGGCAGCGCGCAGGCGATCGATGCGGTGTCGGTGTCGGTGCGTGCGCCGATCGGCGCGGATGTTCGTGCCACGCTGATGTCGACGATCGAGAATCTCGACGTCGTCTCCGCCGAACCCTCGGCCAAGGTGATCGTCAACGCCCGCACCGGCACCGTGGTCATCAACTCCGCAGTCCGGGTCGGTCCGGCGGCGATCACGCACGGCAAGATGACGGTGCGGATCGACGAGAAGCCGCAGGTCAGCCAGCCCGCGCCGTTCAGCCAGGGGCAGACCGCGATCACGCCGAACAGCCGCGTCGCGGTCGAGGAGGAGCGTCGTCCGATGTTCCTGCTCGCGCCCGGTCCCAAGCTTGCCGACATCGTCAAGGCGGTGAACGCGATCGGCGCATCGCCGGCCGATCTGGTCGCGATCCTCGAAGCGCTAAAAGAAGCCGGCGCGCTCAAGGCGGAGTTGATCGTCCTGTGAGCCCGCTCAATGCCCCCCTCTCGCCGACGGCCGCTTCGACGACCGGCATCTCGACCGACACGAGCCGCCTCAAGTCGAAGGACAATCTCGACAAGGCGGGCAAGCAGTTCGAGGCGGTCTTCACCGGCATGATGCTGAAAAGCATGCGCCAGGCCAAGCTCGCGGACCCGTTATTCGATTCGAAGGCGATCGACACCTTCACCGACATGCAGGACGGGCTGGTCGCAAAGTCGATGGCCGAACACACCCCGCTCGGGATCGGCAAGGCGATGACCGACTTTCTGAGCAAATCTCAATCCGATATTAACCCGGCTGCGACAGACTCGCCGCCATGAGCGATCTCCTTTCGATCGGCGCCTCGGGCGTGCGCGCGTACCAGACCGCGTTGTCCACGGTGTCGGAGAACATCGCGAACACCGGTACCGCGGGCTATACGCGGCGGACCACCAAGCTTACCGAAGTGTCGTCGGTCGGTGGCGGACTCAACGCGCGGATCTCGTCGACCGGGAGCGGCGTGCTCGTCGTCGGCGTCGGTCGCAGTGCCAACGCATACCGATCGCAAGCCGTCCGGTCCGCGGGTACCGATCTCGGCAAGACCGAAACCAGCGTCGCGTGGATGAGCCGGATCGAATCGTCGCTCACCGACAACAAGCTCGGCGACAGTCTCACCAGTTTCTTCAGCTCCGCGCAGACATTGGCGGCCGATCCGACGTCCGTCCCGGCGCGCGCCGTGATGCTCGAGACCGCGAAAACCGTCGCTGCGGCCTTCACCGCGACCGGCAAGGCGCTCGAGACGGCTGCGACCGAACTCGACTCCTCCGCAACACAGGCCGTGTCGTCGCTCAATTCGTTCGGCACGGCGCTCGCGAAGGTGAATGACGGGCTCGCGAGGACGCCTCCGGGGTCGTCGAGCGCGGCGCAGCTCGCCGATGAGCGCGATCGGTTGCTCGACCAGATGAGTACGCTGACGGGCGTCAGCGCGACGTTCGACGATCTCGGCCGGGCAACGGTACGGTTGGGTGGTCCGACCGACGCGGTGTTCGTCGTCGGCAACGACAGCGGGCAGGGCTCGTTCGCGCGCAACGCCGACGGTGCGGTCCAGTTCACGATGACGCGCGGTGGCGTGGCGTCGGATCTGTCGCCGGCCGGCGGCGCGCTTGCCGGGATGGCCGAGGGGGCGCAGCGGATCGCCGCTGCGCGCCAGTCTCTCGGACTTGTCGCCGGCGATTTCGTGAAACAGGTCAATGACGTCCAGGCGCAGGGAGTCGATCTCGACGCCAAGGCGGGGACGGCGCTCTTCGCTGCCGATCCGACAACGCCGACCGACATGTCCGTGGTGCTGTCCGATCCGCGCGGGATCGCGGCGGCTCGTGTGGGCGGCGGCGCCCGCGATTCGTCCAATCTCGCCGAGTTGCAGAAGGTTCGCGGGACTGGCGGCTTCGAAGCGAGCACCACCAGCCTGATCGCCGGCAACGCCGCCGCACTCGAACAACGCAAGACCGTCGCCGAGGCGCAAGGGGCGATCCGCGACGGCGCGGTCAGCGCGCTTGCGTCGGCGTCGGGCGTCGATCTCGACAGCGAGGCGGTCGATCTGCTGCGGTTTCAACAGGCCTATCAGGCGTCGAGCCGAGTCATCCAAGCCGCACGCGACACTTTCCAGTCGATCCTCGAGATCCGGTAACGCCCATGCAGATTGCCACCAGCCTCTTCTACGATCGTGCTGCCAGCACGATGGCGTCGCTCACCGGCAAGGCGGATGCGCTCCAGACGCAGATCGCGTCCACCAAGCGCTTCTCGGCGCCGTCGCAGGACAGCGTCGCGTATCAGCGGCTGGCCGGACTGGCGCGCGATACGGCGAACGACAAGGCTTTCGCCGCCAATCTCGGCACCGCCGCGTCGGTCCTGAAGCAGGCCGACACCAGCCTCACCGCGATCACCAGTCAGTTGCAGAGCGCCGCCGAACTGACGACGCAGGCCTTGAACGGTACGCTCAACCCCGCGGACCGGAAAGCGATCGGTGTACAGCTCGCGTCGATCGTCGCGACGCTTGCCGATATCGCGAATGCGAAGGACGCCCGCGGTCAGGCCCTGTTCGGTGGTGCCGATGGCGCGCCTGCGGTCGGCCCTGTCGGCGCCGACGGCACGTATGCGCTCGCCGCCAAACCGGTGTCGGGTATTCCGATCGGCGACGGCCAGAGCGTCCAGGCGAACGAGACCGCCGCGCGCATCTTCACGGTCGGTGACAAGATCAACGCCGATGGCAGCATCGAGAGCGGAACCAACACGCTGACGATGCTGAGCGCGATCGCGACCGCGCTGCAATCCGATGACCGTGATTCGGCGTCGCTTTCGACCGCGCTCACCGACATTGCGGCGGCCTCGGAGCAGGTGTCGACGGTACAGTCCTCGCTTGGCGCCCGCGCGGTGCGAGTCGATGTCGAGACTGCGCGGCTGAAGGATACCGGCATCGACCGCGAGGACGCCCGGTCGGCGCTCGAAGACACCGATATTCCGACGGCGGTGATCGAACTGCAAAAGACGATGACGATATTGTCCGCGACGCAGGCGAGCTTTTCGAAGCTCTCGGCGCTGTCGCTATTCGATTATCTGCGCTGACGGGCACGCCCGCGGCATTTTTTTGCGACCGCCCGTGCGACGGTAACGGGTTGGCTACGAAATCCGGTTAACTCTCTGGCTACACAGGCGCCGCTTTCGGCCCAGGGGGATTTTCCAGCACCATGTTTCCGGTCATCGGCATCGTCGTCCTCCTCGTCATGGTGTTTGGCGGCTTCGCGTTCACCGGCGGCGCCCTCGGTCCGGTGCTGGAGGCGATCCCGCATGAAATGCTGATCATCGGCGGTGCCGCTGCCGGTGCGCTGATCATCGGTAACTCGGGCAAGGAACTGAAGGCGCTCGGCGGTGGGCTTGGCAAGGTCTTCAAGGGCCCGAAATACAAGAAGCAGGACTATCTCGACGTCATCTTCCTCGTCAGCAAGCTGATGAAGATGCTGCGGATGGACGGGCCGATCGCGCTCGAGCCGCATGTCGAGGATCCACAGTCGTCGGCGGTGTTCGCGGAATACCCCAAGCTCCTGAAGAACCACGCGCTCGTCAACCTGATCGCCGACACGCTGCGCCTCGTCGTGGTGTCGTCGGGCACGCTCGACGTGCACGCGGTCGAGGAGGTGATGGACCAGTCGATCAAGACGCATCATCACGAGGAGGAAAGCGCCCATGGTACGCTGACCAGCCTCGCCGACGCGCTGCCCGCGCTCGGCATCGTCGCCGCGGTGCTCGGCGTGGTGAAGACGATGGGGTCGATCGACAAGCCGCCGTCGATCCTCGGCTCGATGATCGGTTCGGCGCTGGTCGGCACGTTCATGGGCGTGTTGCTGGCGTACGGGATGGTCGCGCCGCTCGCGAACCGACTGCGCCAGGTGCTCGACGCCGACGCGGCGATCTACGGGGTGGTCAAGCAGATCATCATCGCCTCGCTGCACGGCCATCCGCAGCCGCTGGTGATCGAGGCCGCACGGTCGGGCATCGCGCACAAGAACCAGCCGGGCTTCGCCGAAGTCTTCGACGGCCTGCGCGGTAAGTAACGCTCATGGCGCGCGCCCCGCATGGCACCAACCTGCCGCCGAAGATCATCGTCAAGAAGATCTATATCGAGGGTCATGGCGGCCATCACGGCGGCGCCTGGAAGGTGGCCTATGCCGATTTCGTGACCGCGATGATGGCGTTCTTCCTGCTGCTCTGGATTCTCGGCGCGACCACCGAGAAACAGCGCAAGGGCATCGCCGACTATTTCGCGCCGACCCTGCTCGATACGCGCTCGCTCGGGATCGGCGGCGGCGCGCTGTTCGGCGGCGAGTCGGTGATGGACAAGAACAAGATCGGCCCCAAGCCCGGTCAGACGAGCTTGCCCGCGATCGCGATTCCCGATCCGGGCCAGGGCGGTGCGGATACCGGCACTGGTGACAAGGGCTCGATCAAGAGCCGCGAACTCGCCACCGAGGACCGCAAGAATTTCGATGCGATGCGCAAGCGCGTGCTGAGCCAGATTCAGCGATCGGCCAAGCTGTCGCGGCTGGCCAGCCATGTCCGCTTCGTGCCGACTCGTGACGGGATGCGGATCGATCTGGTCGACGATGCGGACTATTCGATGTTCGCGCTGGGGACGACCGCGCTCGATCCGCAGGCGGGCGAACTGATCGGGATGATCGCCGGATCGATTGCGGGGATGAAGAACCCGATCATGATCCGCGGCCATACCGACAGCGTGCCGTATGGCGATCCGCGCGCGATGAACAACTGGATGCTGGCATCGGGCCGGGCCGAGGCGACGCGTCGCCGGCTGTTGTCGGGTGGCACCCCGGAGGAGCGCTTCGAGCGGATCGAGGGGGTCGCCGACCGCGAACCGCTGATCGTCAAGGATCCGCACGATCCGCGCAACCGTCGCGTCGCGATCACCTTGCTGTATCGTCGCGGCGCATTCGGCAGGTGACGCACCCCATCCGCGTCGCTGTGCGCGGATGAAAAGGGCGCGCGGATGGAAAAAAAGGGCCGGCGTCGCGAGACGTCGGCCCTTTTGTCGTTGCGAAGGCTGCCGAGCGGCGGGCCGTTTATTCGGCCGCGGTTTCGGTCTTGCGCTTGCGCGTCGTCGGCGCGGCTTCGGTCTTGGTGGCACCGGGCTTGGTAACACCGGGCTTGCGACCCAGGCCGATCTTCTTCGCCATCGCGCGACGGCTTTCCGAATAATTCTCGGCGACCATCGGATAGTCCGGCTTCAGACCATAGCGTTCCCGGTACTCGGCGGGCGTCATGCCGTGCGTCGCGAGATGACGACGCAAGGTCTTGTACGACTTGCCGTCGATCATCGAGATGATGTGATCCTTCGACGCCAGCGACTTTCGCGACGATACCGCCGGCGTGTATTCTGCGGCTGCTTCGACCGGTGCGGCATCGGTGTTGGCACCCAGCAACGCGGCAACCGTATCGTGCATCTTGCCGAGAAACGCGGGGACGTCATCCGCCGAGCTGCGCGTATTGGGATTGCCAAGCCAAGCTATAGTCAGCTCGGTTGCGAGTTCGACGGCATTCAGGTCTGTGGTATCTTCGGCCATGTTAAACTCCATTGACTGACGTCGCCGTAACGAGAGGAGAGATTGGGTTCAACCGTCAGCACGATGATTTTTGCCGATTTTTTGTAAAAATGTGTGTCGAGAGTTTGGATATTTACCATCCGGTGCAAGTCGACTGCTTTACGTTAAACTGGAACGATGGCGATGATCTGTACAGGATTGGTGTTCGCGATCATCGCGAACCACTAGGCGACCGACGCCGCAGGCCGTATCCGATGTGCATATCAGCCAAAGGTGAGTGCCATGACCGTATCCCGCTTCAGACCCATCGCCCTACGACTGCTTGCCGGTTCGGTCGCGATCGGAACCGTCGCCTCGTTGCCCGCTGCGGCGCAGACGACGAACAATGCGCCCGGTGCGGCGGCTGCACGGACCGAGGCGCCGAAGGCACGGCCATGGATGAATACTGCACTGAGCGCCGATGCCCGCGTCGAGTTGCTGCTCCAGGCGATGACGCTCGACGAGAAGCTGCAGCTGACCTTTGGTTATTTCGCGACCAATGCCGACTGGCTGAAGACGCCGGTCAAGAACTGGGTCTATCCCAAGGACGGCCTGCCCGCGTCGGCCGGGATCGTGCCGGGGATTCCGCGGCTCGGCATTCCGAACCAGTGGCAGACCGATGCCGGCGTCGGCGTCGCGAGCCAGCGTGGGCTGACGCCGCGGCTGCGTACGTCGCTGCCGTCGGGGATCGCGACCGCGTCGACCTGGAACCCCGAGCTGGCGCAGGCGGGTGGCGCCATGATCGGCAACGAGGCGTTCCTGTCGGGCTTCAACGTCCAGCTCGCGGGCGGAATGAACCTGACGCGCGAGCCGCGCAACGGCCGCAATTTCGAATATGGCGGCGAGGATCCGCTGCTGGCGGGCGTGATCACCGGACACGAGATCAAGGGCATCCAGTCGCAGAACGTCGTTTCGACGATGAAGCATTACGCTTTCAACGGGCAGGAGACGAACCGCTTCACGATGGATCACAAGATCGGCGAACAGGCCGCGCGCCAGTCCGATCTGCTCGCGTTCGAGATCGCCAACGAGATCGGCAAGCCCGGCTCGGTGATGTGTTCGTACAATCGGGTGAACGGGCATTATGCCTGCGAGAACGACTGGCTGCTCAACACCGTCCTGAAGCGCGACTGGGGTTTCAAGGGCTATGTCATGTCCGATTGGGGCGCGACTCACTCGACCAGCGAGGCCGCCAATGCCGGGCTCGACCAGCAATCGGGCTGGGCGTTCGATCGCTCGGCGTATTTCGCGGACGCGCTGCGCGAGGCGGTCAACAACGGCCATGTGACCGAGGCGCGCGCGACCGACATGGCGCGGCGCGTGCTGTGGGGGATGATGTCGGTCGGCGCGTTCGACACGGTCGTCGCGGGCGATCGCGCAACGACGATCGATTACGCCGCGCATGCCACGGTGACTCGCGCGGATGCGGAGGAGGGCATCGTCCTTCTCAAGAACAGCGCCGGGCTGCTGCCGATCGCCAAGTCGGCCACGTCGATCCTGCTGATCGGCGCGCATGCCGATGTCGGGGTGCTGTCGGGCGGCGGCTCTTCGCAGGTCTATTCGCACAACGCGCCGGCCAATGGCCTGGTCGTGCCCGACGAATTCCCGAGTGGCTTCCCCGGTCCCAAGACCTATCACGCCTCGTCGCCGATGAAGGCGTTGCAGGCACGGACGGGCGCGACCGTGACCTATCTCGACGGCAAGGACGTCAAGGCGGCGACTGCGGCGGCGCGGAAAGCGGATGTCGTCGTCGTGTTCGGCGAGCAGTGGACCGGCGAGTCGATCGACGCGCCCGACCTGAACCTGCCGGACCGCCAGAACGCGCTGATCGACGCGATCGCGCGGGTCAACAAGAAGACGGTCGTCGTGCTCGAGACCGGTGGCCCGGTGGTGATGCCGTGGCTCGGCAAGGTCGGTGCGGTGCTGGAAGCCTGGTATCCGGGCACGGCAGGCGGCGAGGCGATCGCGCGCGTGCTGACCGGCGAGGTCAATCCGTCGGGGCATCTGCCCGCCACCTTCCCGGCGTCGCTCGCGCAGACTCCGCGGCCGGTGCTGGAGGGCGATCCGAAGCTCGACCGCGACGCGCATCCGATGGGCAATTACGACATCGAGGGCGCCGCGGTCGGTTATAAATGGTTCGACAAGACCGGCGCCAAGCCGCTGTTCCCGTTCGGCTACGGGCTGTCCTACACCAACTTCGCGATGAGCGGCCTGACCGCATCGACCGAGGGCAAGTGGATCCGGGCGGGGTTCTCGGTCAAGAACACCGGTGCCGTCCAGGGCAAGGCGGTCGCGCAGGTCTATGTGTCGGGCGCGGGCTGGGAGGCCCCCAAGCGGCTCGGGGCCTTCCGCAAGGTCGACCTCGCACCGGGTGCGGATCAGACGGTGTCGGTGACGATCGACCCGCGGTTGCTCGCGACGTTCGATGTCGCGGGCGGCGGGTGGAAGATCGCTGGCGGCGATTACAAGGTCATGCTGGCGACGTCGGCCGCGGATATCGTCCAGACGGTGACGGTGCGGGTGGCGGCACAGACGCTGGACCGCGGGGGGAAGTAGGGGGCAGTCCCCCTTCCGTTCGTCCTGAATAGCCGTCGCGTAGCTGCGAGGCAGCGTATCGAGACGGCGTATCGAAGGACAGGTCGGCGGACCGAAGCTGTACCTCGATACGCGTCCTCGATACGTCCAAGGGGGCTACTCGGTCCCTACTCGGGACGAACGGGTAGGGGAGTGTGTTCGGCAAAACCAGAATCCTCCCCCGCAAGGGGGAGGATCGGCATGCCTCAGCCCTTCGCCTTCATCGCCGCGATCCGCTCGTCTACCCGTCGCTCCAGGATCGTCAGCGGCATCGCGCCTTCCTTCAGGATGTCGTGGAACTGCTTCAGATCGAACTTGTCGCCCAGCGCCGCCTTCGCCTTCAGCCGCGCGCGCGTCCACGCCATGTGCCCGACCTTGTAGCTGCATGCCTGTCCCGCCTGCGTGCAATAGCGCTCGACCTCGCGTTGCGTGCGCGGCCGGGCAAAGCCGGTCGTCGCGACCATGTAGTCGGTCGCCTTCTCGCGGCTCCAGCGCTTCGCATGGATACCGGTATCGACCACCAGTCGCGTCGCGCGGAACAGGAACGACTGGAGATACCCCGCGCGCTCCAGCGGCGAGGCATAGGCGCCTAGCTCGTCGGCCAGCTGCTCGGCATACAGCGCCCATCCTTCGGAATAGGCCGAGAAGAAGCCGATCTTGCGGAGCGTCGGAATGTCCTTCGATTCCTGCGCGAGGCTGATCTGGAGATGATGGCCCGGCACGCCCTCATGATAGGTGAGCGACGGTAGCGTGTATTTCGGCCAGTCGCCGACGTCCTTCAGGTTGACGAAGTAGATCGCCGGGCGGCTGCCGTCGAGCGACGCCCGGTTGTAATAGCCGTTCGATGCGCCGTCCTGGATCTCGACCGGCACCGCACGGATTTCGAGCGGCTGCGTCGGCACTTCCGAAAACGCCTGGGGCAGCTTGGCGTACATCGCCTTGATGCCGTCGTTCAGCCCCGCGATCAGCGCGGTCCGGCCCGCCGCGGTGTTGGCATAAAGCTGGTCGGGCATGACGTTCAGCTTGGCGAGTCGCTCGCCGACGGTGCCGGTCGTATAGCCTTGCGACTTCAGGATCGTATCGATCTGCGCGCTGATCTCGGCGACCTGTGCGAGGCCGATGCGGTGGACCTCGTCGGGGCTCATCGTCGTGGTCGTCGCCTGGTTCAACGCCATCGCATAGATCGCGTCGCCGTTGGGTACGCGCCAGATCCCGTCGCCGGGCTTGGTGGTCGGCTTCAGCCGCTCGATCAGCGCGATCTGTCGGTCGAGCGCAGGATAGATATTGTCGTCGACGATCTTCGCGGCGCGTGCCTGCCAGTCGCCGGCGAGGCCCTTGGCGGCGGCGCGCTTGACAAGCGACTGGACGATGCTCGACGTCGCGGCAGGCTGACCCCGCAGCTTCCGCATCTGGCCGAGCGTCAGGTCGAGCGACCAGCCGGGGGCGAGCAGGCCACGCGCCGCCTCGGCCTGCTGCATCGCGCTTTCCTGATCGAGCACCGTGCCGAACTGGTTGAGCCGCGCCAGATACGCCTCCGCATCGGGTGTCGCCGCGATCGTGTGCGCGGTGTTGAGGAAATCGGGCACCTGGAAATAGGCGCCACCCTGCTGGAAGATCCGATAGGGGCGGATCGGGCTGTCCATGTCGAATTTCTCGGGCGCGGCGATCTGCGTCTCGAGCGAATAGCGGACGACCTCGAGGTTGAGCTTGGCCGCCGGCGACAGCCCGTTGCCGTCGAAGCGCGACAGGCTGGCCAGCGCCGTCTTGGTCTCGGCGACGTCACGCGCGCGCTTCGCGGGCGTGCGCGGCGAAAGCTGACTTTTCAGGCCGACGAGCGGCCCCTTGTCGAGACCCAGCGATGTCGCAAGTTCTGGAGACCGCGCGATACTGCGCTGGAAGATCCGCTCGAATTCCGCGTTGAGCCCGGCGTCGCTGGGCGACTGCGCGAAGACTCTGGCCGGCAACAGCGTGGTGGCAAGCGCGGCGACGCCCCCCGATGCGAGGAACTGACGACGATCCATGACGAACTCTCCCGTGAACTTTCGTGCATCTAAGCCGATCGGCGTGCAGATCGCCAGAGCGCGAATGTTCGAAATCCAGCGCATCGGCGGCAGGAACCGGCGCGGAACACGTGTGCGTCGCGAAAACTGCCGGAACAAGCACCGATATCGTCGGTTTGACCCGAGAGCCCGGCGGTGTCCTTGTCCCCCGATGGATGCCGCCGGGTTTGGTATGCTTAGGTGAGGTAGACGTGCAAAACGAGACATCGAGACGTGGAGCCGGTGCGCGATTGCACGACGTCGGCGAAACGTTGCGGTCGTCGTGGCAGACGCCTACCGACACGATGATCACCGAGGACATTCCGACGCTGCTGACCCGCCTGTCGCAGGTGCCAAAGACGCGTAAGAAACCGTGATCCGATCGGTCCGGCGCGTCGCCGGACCGATCCGCGACCTAGATCAGCTCGTCGCAGCTGCCTTCATCGCCTCGATCAATTTTTTGACCTCCTGGCTGCGGCCACGCGGCATGATCAGGACGTCGTTGCCGCTCGCGACCACGATCAGATCCTGGACCCCGACCAGCGAGACGCGAACGCCGTCGCTGCGCACGAAGCAGTTCTTGGTATCGACCGCGAGCACGTTGCCGTCGCCGTGGCTGCGATGCGCGTTGCCGTCGCCATCGACGTCGCTGATCGCGTGCAGCGCGTCCCAGCTGCCGACATCGTTCCAGCCCATCGCGACCGGCACCACGGCGACGCGCTCGGCCTTTTCCATTACTGCGTAATCGATCGAATCGTCCGGCGACGCGGCGAAGGCGGTGGCGTCGGGATAGATCCGCGTTCCCTCGACCCGCGCCTTGTCCATCGCCTCGCGCGTGGCGATCAGGATGCCCGGATCGAACTGCGCGAGCGCCTCGAGATACGCGTCGGCCTGGAACAGGAAGATACCACCGTTCCACGCATGGTCGCCGCTCGCCAGCATCGACTGCGCCTTGTCGAGCGGGGGCTTCTCGACGAACCGTGCGACGCGGTGGACGCCGGGCTGGAGGGCGTCACCGATCTGGATCCAGCCATAGCCGATCTCGGGGGCATCGGGTGCGATCCCGAAGGTGACCAGCCAGCCTTGCGCGACGAGCGGCATCGCCGCCTCGATCGCGGCGTGGAATGCCGCGACGTCGCCGATCACGTGATCCGACGGCATGACCAGCAGGGCATCGCCGCCGCCGCCCGCAGCGATTGCCGCCAGCGCGATCGCCGGTGCGGTATTGCGACCCATCGGCTCCAGAATCAGCGCTCGCGGTGTCGCACCGGCCTCGACGAGCTGCTGTTCGACCAGGTCGGCGTGACGCGCATTGGCGACCACGATCGGTGCGACGAACCGGTTGCCGATGGCGCGCGTGGCGGTCAATTGCAGCATCGTCTCGTCGGCCGTGAGGGCAAGCATCTGCTTCGGCATCTCGGGGCGCGACATCGGCCAGAGGCGCGTGCCCGACCCGCCTGACAATATTACCGGAATGATCTTGCGAGCGGTCATGCGTCCTCCTGAGTTGGTCGCGCTATAGCGCGACGGCATGCTCTGCAAACGTCGTTTCGTCCGACCGGGACACAGTCTTTAAGCTTTTTTGGTGAATTGCTGGCAAACCGGCATCCTGTGTCGGTATATTTGACAACGGTACGTCGGGATAGCGGACGATGATACGCCTCTTCAAGCACTACGTACCCCATGCGGTAATCATGCTCGGTCTGGTCGATCTGGTGCTGCTGATCGTGTCCGCGGAAATCGGCTGGATCATTCGCGCGAACCAGATCGGCATGCTGGTCGCACCGATACACACCCGGATCGCGCAATTGCTGACGTTCGCGGTGGCGCTGCAGATATCGCTGGTCGCGGTGGGGGCTTACGGCGTCGCGTCGTTCCTGTCGTTGCGCTTCGCCGCGGCGCGTCTCGCGGTCGCGCTGTCGCTCGGCGTGATGTTCTTGTCGTTGATTTTCTTCCTCGTGCCGCCACTCGCGCTGTGGCGCTCGAACCTGTTATATTCGACGGTGATCGCGACCGTCCTGCTCGTCACGGTCCGCGCTCTGCTCGGCAGGACGCTGGGCGGCGAGACGTTCAAGCGGCGGATCGTCGTACTGGGGGCAGGTGTCCGCGCGGCGCGTATCGAGAGTCTCGCCGAACAGCCCGGCGTCAATTTCGTCATCGCCGGGTTCGTGCTGATGGGCGAGGTCGAACCGGTCGTCCGTGGCGCCGTGCCGCGCGTCGACATCCCCAACCTGGCGGCGCATATCGTCGATCAGAATGCGAGCGAGGTCGTGCTGGCGCTCGACGAACGCCGCAACGCGCTGCCGATGAAGGATCTGCTCCGCGTCCGGACCACCGGCGTGCAGGTCAGCGAGATATCCACCTTTCTGGAACGCGAGACCGGCCGCATCGACCTGAAGAGCGTCAATCCCTCGTGGCTGATCTTCTCGGATGGATTCGCCTCCAGCCGGATGCTGTCGAGCGTCTTCAAGCGGGCGTTCGATATCGTCGCGGGCGGGCTGTTGTTGACGATCACGCTGCCGATCATCCTGCTCACCGCGATCGCGATCAAGCTCGAGTCGAAGGGGCCGGCCTTTTACCGCCAGCGCCGGGTCGGGCTGTATAACGAGGGGTTCGACATCCTGAAGCTCCGCTCGATGCGCCAGGATGCGGAGATTGCCGGCAAGGCGGTATGGGCCGCGGAGGACGATCCGCGGATCACCCGGATCGGCCGGTTCATCCGCAAGGTCCGGATCGACGAACTACCGCAGACTTGGACCGTCCTGAAGGGCGAGATGAGCTTCGTCGGGCCGCGTCCCGAGCGTCCGCAGTTCGTCCAGCAATTGGAGGGCCAACTGCCCTTCTACGCCGAACGCCACATGGTGAAGCCGGGCATCACCGGCTGGGCGCAGATCAACTATCCCTATGGCGCATCGATCGAGGACGCGCGGCACAAGCTCGAATACGACCTGTATTATGCGAAGAACTACTCGCCGTTCCTCGACATGCTGATCCTGCTGCAGACGTTGCGGGTGGTGCTGTGGCCGGTCGGCGCGCGATGAGCGCGGGCATGGCACGCGCGTGACCGCGGCCGTCATCCTCTGGAGCCACGCGCTGGCCGCCTTGCTGTTTGGTGCGCTGGCGCTGGCGCAGTTCCGGCGACCGGATGGGCATTGGCCGCATATGGCCTTCATGATCGCGCTCGTGACAACGAGCCTGTGGGCGCTCGGCGTCGCCGGGATCGAGACGGGCGATGTCGTCACCCGCGTTGCCGCCAGCGCGCGCGATGTCGCGTGGCTGATCTTCATGCTCGCGCTGGTTCGGCGCGATCGTGCGGGCAATTATGCGATCGGCGCGGTGTATCTGGTCGTCATGGCGCTGGCGGGGACCGCGGCGCTGCTCGCGATCGTGCAGCGGATCGGGCTTGAGGGCGAGGCGCTCGCCGCGGTCTCGTCGGCGCGGACGGTGTTCCGGATGATGGGGGCGATCAGCGCGCTGGTGCTGGTCCATCATCTCTTCGAGGCGGCGCCCGCGTCGCGCGGCGGCGTCCGCCTGGTGGTGCTCGCACTAGCGGCGATGTGGAGCGTCGATCTGGTCGTCTCGACCGCGACCTATGTCGAGGCAAGCTGGATCCCGCTGGCGATCGTCGCGCGCGGTATCGCAATGACCGGTGTCGCGGCGCTTCTCGTGGTCGGCGTGCATCGCAGCGGCGACTGGACGCTCGCCTTGTCGCGACCGATCGCGTTGCGTGCGCTGTCGGCGGTCGGGTTGATCCTCTATATCGGCATTACCGCGCTCGCGACGACGATCGCCGCGAGCTACGCCGGATCCTATGTACGCGTCGCGCAGACCGCGATCGTGTTCGGCGCCACCGCGGCGGTGCTGGCGCTGCTGTCCACGCCGTGGTTGCGCGCCTGGACCAGGGTGAAGGTTGCCAAGCATCTGTTTCGTCATCGCTACGACTATCGCGCGGAATGGCTGCGGTTCACCGATACGCTGGGCAAGCCCGGCGGCGAGGCCGAACCGCTCGACACGCGGGTCGTGAAGGCGATCGCGGACCTGACCGATTCCCCCGGCGGCCTGTTGCTGGTGCCCGACGGTACATCGCTCGGCATCGGCGCGACGTGGAACTGGCTGTGCGCCGCCGATGGCCCACCGGGCACGGCGCTCGCTCGCTATCTCGAACGCGACGCGCGGATCATCGAGCTGGACCATGTCCGCACCGGCAACGCACCGAGCGACGAGCTGTCGAGCGTCCCCGACTGGCTCCGCGACTGTTCCGAAGCCTGGGCGATCGTCCCGTTGACCCACGGCGGCGTGCTGGTCGGCGCGATCGTGCTGGCACGGCCGCCGGTCGACCGCGCGCTCGACTGGGAGGATTTCGACCTGCTCCGCGTCGCCGGGCGGCAGGCGGCAAGCTATCTCGCCGAGGACCGCGCGCACGCGGCGCTGGCGGATGCGGCACGCTTCGACGAATTCAACCGCCGCTTTGCGTTCATCCTCCACGACATCAAGAATCTCGTGAGCCAGTTGACGCTGGTCGCGCGCAACGCCGAGCGTCACGCCGACAACCCTGATTTCCGCGTCGATATGGTCGCGACTCTCAAGGACTCGTCCGATCGCATGAACGCGCTGCTCGCCCGCCTTTCGCAACACGGGCCCGTCCGCGACGCGCCACTCCAGCCGCTCGACGTCGCCGCGATCGTCGAGCGGGTCGCGACGGTCCGCCAGTCGCTGCATCCGATCGTGACGCGGGGCGGCCCGGCCTGGGCGCTGGGGCATGCCGCCCGGCTCGAGCAGGTGCTGGGGCAGCTGGTCCAGAACGCGGTCGAGGCGAGCGCCGCAGACGATCCGATCCTGCTGTCGGTCGAGACGGCGGGCGACCGCGTCGCGATCGACGTCATCGACCATGGTTGCGGCATGACGCCGGGCTTCGTCCGCGACCAGTTGTTCCGTCCGTTCGTGTCGTCGAAGCCCGCCGGGTTCGGCATCGGCGCGTTCGAGGCGCGGCAGTTGGTGCACGCGATGGGCGGTGCGCTCGACGTCGTCAGCCGTGAAGGCGAGGGTACGCGGTTCCGCATCCTGCTGCCCGCCGTCGCGGCGCTCGAGGTGGCGGCATGAGCGGTTCGGATCGCCCCGTCCTGCTGATCGTCGAGGACGACCTCGGGCTCCAGCGGCAGCTCCGCTGGGCGTATGAGGGCTATGAGATCGTTGTCGCGAGCGATCGGGCGCAGGCGCTCGACGCGATCCGCGCGCACGAACCTGCGGTCGTGACGCTCGATCTGGGCCTGCCGCCCGATCCCGACGGCGTCACCGAGGGGTTCGCCACGCTGCGCGATATCTTGGCGATGAAACCCGATACCAAGGTGATCGTCGCGTCGGGCCATGGCGTGCGCGAAAGTGCGTTGCAGGCGATCGCCGATGGCGCCTGGGATTTCTATGCCAAGCCGATCGATATCGACGCGCTGGGGCTGATCGTCAGTCGCGCCTTTCACGTCCATGCGCTGGAGGCCGAGAACCGCCGCCTCGCCGCGCGGATCGACGCGGGCGGGTTCGGCGGCCTCATCAGTGCCTCGCCCGAGATGGCGGTGGTCACGCGCACGCTGGAGCGGGTCGCACCCGCCAACGTCTCGGTGATGCTGCTCGGTGCGAGCGGTACTGGCAAGGAACTGCTCGCGCGCGGGCTGCACGATGCGTCGCCGCGGTCGCGGGGTAATTTCGTCGCGATCAACTGCGCGGCGATTCCCGAGACGTTGCTCGAAAGCGAGCTGTTCGGTCACGAGAAGGGGGCGTTCACCGGCGCGGTGAAGACCACCGAGGGCAAGATCGAACAGGCCGCGGGCGGTACGCTGTTCCTCGACGAGATCGGCGACGTGCCGCTCGCGCTTCAGGTGAAGCTGTTGCGGTTCCTCCAGGAGCGCGTGATCGAACGCGTCGGCGGGCGCAAGGCGATCCCGGTCGACACGCGAATCGTCTGTGCGACGCATCAGAATGTCGACGCGATGGTCGCCGACGGACGGTTTCGTGAGGATCTGTACTACCGGCTTGCCGAGATCGTCGTGCGGATCCCCGCATTGGCCGAGCGGACCGGCGACGCGGTATTGCTCGCGCGCCACTTCGTCACGCGCTACGCTGCGGCGATGAACCCCGCGGTCACTGGCCTTGCTCCCGACGCGCGCGTGGCGATCGATGGTTGGGGCTGGCCAGGCAACGTCCGCGAACTGGAGAACCGGATCAAGCGCGCGGTGATCATGGCCGACGGCAAGCTCGTCACCGCCACCGATCTCGATCTCGACGGGAAGGACGAGGATGCGGCGACGCTCAACCTGCGCGCAGCCCGCGAACTCGCCGATCGCAAGGCGATCCGCCAGGCCTTGGCGCGCGCCGACGGCAACATCTCGGGGGCATCGCGCCTGCTCGGGATCAGCCGGCCAACCTTGTACGATCTCCTGAAAAGCTACGATCTGCATGGCTGAGGTGCGCTATCCGATGCTGCGTCGGCGCAGGCGACGCCCGCGACTGGTGCTGCCCGCGGTCCTGACGGCCAACCGGTCGCGGGTGATCGCGGTCGGCCTGCTGTGCGCGATCGTCGTGGCGATCGGCCTTGCGACCGGGCTTCGGGCGCCGCGGCCCGATGCCCGGGGGTCGCTCGCCGACAGTCTCACGACGCTGCAGGCCGGCAATTACAGCGCCGCGCGGACCAATGCGCAGGCGGCGATCACGGCGGCGCCGGCCTGGGCGATCGCGCATGCGGTACTGGCCCGTGCGTATCTCGAACTGGGTGATGGCCTTGCCGCCGAAGCCGAACTCGCGCGCGCCGAAGACGCTGGCCTAGCCGCGAATCGTCTGCATCAGCTGCGCGCGCATGCGCGCTTGTTGCAGGGCGATGCCGAGGGTGCGCTCGACGAAGTTGCCGAGGCGTCGCCGCGGTATGCCGGTTATGCCGCGCGGATCGCCGCGCGCGCGCTGGCATCGCAAGGCAAGATCGTCGAGGCCCGGACGGGGCTCGAAACGCTGGTCGCTCGGTCGCCCCGCAACGCCGCCGCCTGGACCGATCTCGGCAGGCTTCGGCTGACCACGGGCGACGTTGGCGGTGCGGCGGCGGCTGCGGTGAAGGCGGTCAACCTCGACCCCCGCGAGCCCGCCGCGCTGACCTTGCAAGGTGAGGTGATCCGCAGTCGTTACGGGCTGATCGCCGGGTTGCCGTGGTTCGAGGCGGCGTTGAAGCGCGACGCCTATTATCATCCGGCACTGATCGAATATGCGGCGACGCTCGGCGACGCCGGACGCAATCGCGAGATGTTGGCGGCGACGCGTGCCGCGCTGCTGGCCCGCCCCGGCAGCCCGCAGGCGCTGTATCTACAAGCCGTGCTTGCCGCGCGGTCGGGGCGGACCGACCTGGCGCGGTCGCTGCTGCGCAGGCGTGGCGGCGCCGGCGATGGCCTGGCGGGCGCACTGATGGTGTCCGGCGGCCTCGATTATGTGCAGGGCAAATACGAACAGGCGGCCGTCGCGTGGCGACAGCTCGTCGCCCAGCAACCGCTCGACATCGGCGCACGCCGATTGCTCGGCGCAGCGTTGCTGCGGTCGGGCGATCCTCGCGGCGCGCTCGATATCCTCCGGCCGATCGGTGCCCGGACCGATGCCGACAGCTATTCGCTTACTTTGATTGCGCGGGCGTTCGAGGCAGTCGACGACCGCGCGTCGGCGGCGATATTCCTCGATCGCGCGGCGTCGGGAGCGTCCGCACCGGCGGCCGTGTTCGCGACCGACGACGCGCTCGGCGCGCTGATCGCGGGCGCGGCGATCGCCGGTACCGATCCCACCTATGCGCTCGGCGTGATCCGCGGCCAGATCGCCAGCGGCGATGCCGCCGGCGCGGTCGCACGCGCGCGGTCGCTGGTCGTCGCAGGCCCAGGCGCGCCGGCCGCACAGCTCGCGCTCGGTGATGCGTTGGTCGCGACGGGGCGGTACGGCGACGCTGCGGGCGTCTATGCGCACGCCGCCAACCTGGCATTCGACGAACCGACGATGTTGCGTCTGGTCGATGCGCTCGGTCGGGCAGGGCGCGTGGACGATGCGGCAACCTCGCTTGCGCTGTATCTCTCGCAGAATCCACAGAGCCTGGCGGGGCAGCGCTTGCTCGGTCACTGGCAGCTGGCATCGGGCGACTGGGATGCGGCGATCGAAACGCTCGAAGGCGTCCGGCGTCGGGTTGGCAACCGCGACGGCGGCGTGCTCATCGATCTCGCGCTGGCATATGCGGGCAGCGACGACGGTGCGATCGCGGTCCGATATGGCCGTGCGGCCTATGCGCTGTCGCCGATGAGTGCCGCCGCGGCCGACAGCTATGGCCTCGCGCTCGCGGCGAACGGCGATATCGCGGGGGCGCGCCAATTGCTGGTCAAGGCGACCCTGCTGGCCCCCGGCAATGCGCTTTACGCGGGACATCTACGCGATCTCGCCTGACCGCCGTCTCGCGATCCTTTCCTAGATGCTTGTCTCGGCGGGATCGGATCGCCAAGAGCAGGCGATGACCGACCCGCTGGACCGTATCGCCGCCGCGCTCGAGCGCCTTTCGCCGCCGCCACCCGTCGCGGCCGATCCACTCGCGCATCCCGCCTATGTCTGGCGTGGTGGTGCGCTGATCCCCGCGCGAGGCTTTGCACCGCTACCGCTCGACATGCTGATCGGGGTCGATCGACAAAAGGCGGCGCTGCTCGCGAACCTCGATCGGCTCGCCAAGCGTCATGCGGCGCAGGACGTGCTGCTCTGGGGCGCGCGCGGTACGGGCAAGTCGGCGCTGGTCAAGAGCGCCGTCGCCGCGATCCAGGCCGATACAGGCGATCTCGCATTGGTCGAGGTGTCGGCCCTAGCCGGCTTGCCAGATCTGTTCGCCAGGCTGGCACCGGTCGATCGGGCGTTCGCGCTGTTCGTCGACGATCTCGGGTTCGAGGTGCCGGCCGAGGCGCGGACGTTACGGTCGATGCTGGAGGGAGGGGCGGAGCCGCGGCCCGCCAATGTCCGGCTGATGGTGACGGCGAACCGTCGGCATCTGGCGCCGCGTGATATCGCCGAGCAGGAAAGCGCGATCAATCCACGGGATTCCGCGGACGATCATCTCGCGCTGGCGGACCGATTCGGTCTCAGCCTGGGGTTTCATGCGCTGGATCAAGATGGATATCTGGCGATCGTCGCAGCGTATGCCGCGATGTACGATCTGACGGTCGAACCGGGCGAGGCCATCGGTTGGGCGACACGTCGTGGCAGCCGGTCGGGCCGGGTCGCGTGGCAGTATGTCGTCGAAATTGCCGGCCGGGCAGGCAAGGCGCTCTGAGCGTCTAGGGCAGGCTGAAAAACGGAGGGCCGGCACCGAAGTGCCGGCCCGGCAACATCAGTTGCTGTCCGAATCGTCGTTGTTGTCGTCCTTGACGATCGCGACAACGCCGATTGCGACGACGCCAGCTGCGATCAGAAGTGCGAAGATACCGCCGCCGCCAGCGAGCTGGCTCTTGTCGGACGTTGCCGAACCAACGCGTGCGTTCGACAACGACAGGCTGCTCGCGGCGTTCGCGACAGGTGCAGCCGATGCTGCGACCGAAGTGGTCATCATCGCGAGCGCGAGTGCGCCGCCGGTAAGAGCCTTGAGCTTCATATGTATCTCCAGTGTTTAACGTGTCCCGGGCGGGCAACGCGATATTCGTGAGATTGTTCCCTATCCGCTTTGACTGCATTGGTCAAAGTTAGAGTCATCAATCTCCGCCTTCGACCAGTTCGGCGAGTTCGAGCCAGCGCAGCTCGGCGGTTTCCTTTTCCGCACGCGCCTTTTCGATCGCCGCGGTCAGTTTGGCGAACGTCGCATTGTCGCGCATGTAGAGGTCCGGCTTGGCGAGCTTCTGCGCGTCGGCAGCCATCTGCGCGTCGAGTTCCTCGATTCGCTTGGGCAGCAATTCATAGTCGCGCTGGTCCTTGTAGGTCAGTTTCGCACGCGGCGCGGCCGCCACCGGAGCGGTCGCCGCGACCTTCTTCGACGCACGCTTGCCCGTCGTCGTCGACACGCGACGCTTTTCCCAATCCTCGTAGCCGCCCGCAACCACGTCGACCGTGCCCGAACCGTCGAGCCCGAGCGTGATCGTCACGGTACGATCGAGGAAGTCGCGGTCATGGCTGACGATCAGCACGGTGCCGTCGTAATCGCCGATCACCTCCTGCAACAGGTCAAGCGTCTCGAGATCGAGATCGTTGGTCGGCTCGTCGAGCACGAGAAGGTTCGACGGCTTGGCGAACTCGCGCGCCAGCAGCAACCGCGATCGCTCGCCACCCGACAGCGAGCCGATCTTCGCGTCGACCATGTTCGGGTCGAACAGGAAGTCCTTCAGATAGCCATGGATGTGCTTGCGTACGCCGAGCACGTCGATCCACTCGCCGCCATCGACGACGACTTCGCGGACCGTCTTCTCGGGCGCCATCAGGCTGCGCTGCTGGTCGATCACCACCGCGTCCAGCGTCTGTGCCAGCTTAATCGAGCCGCTGTCGGGCTGGATCTCGCCGGTCAGCAGCTTGAGCAGCGTCGACTTGCCCGCACCGTTGCGGCCGACGATGCCGATGCGGTCGCCGCGAGTCACCCTCAACGTCAAGTCGCCGATGATCGTGCGGTCGCCGTATACCTTGGTGACGTTCTTGGCGTCGATGACGACCTTCGACTTCGTATCGTCGCTTGCGGTGGTAAGGTTGGCCGAGCCCTGCGGCCCGATCATCGAGGCGCGTTCGGCACGCATCTCGTGCAACTTGGTCAGGCGGCCCTGGTTGCGCTTGCGACGCCCGGTGACGCCGCGGAGCAGCCAATGCTCCTCCAGCTTCAGGCGCGCATCGAGCTTCTCGCCCTGGCGCTGTTCCTCGGCATAGACCTGCTCGGTCCACGCCTCGAACCCACCGAAGCCGATCTCGGCCCGCCGGATCGCACCGCGGTCGAGCCACAAGGTCTGCTTGGTGAGCCGTGTCAGGAAGGTACGGTCATGGCTGATGACGACGAAGGCGCCGCGGAAGCGCTTGAGCCAATCCTCGATCCATTCGATCGCGCCGATGTCGAGATGGTTGGTCGGCTCGTCGAGCAACAGCACGTCGGGGTCCTGCGACAGCGCGCGGACGATCGCCGCGCGGCGCCGCTCGCCGCCCGACGCGGACGCCGCTTCGCGCGACAAGTCGATGCCGAGCTGGTCGGCGATCGAATCCGCCTCGTAGTTCACCGGCGCATCGTCGCCTGCCATCACGTAATCGCGCAGCGTCGCGAAGCCACGCAGGTCGGGCTCCTGCTCGAGGATCACGACGCGGGTGCCAGGGACGATCGTCCTGCG
>Ga0308169_10001534_pt1 | contig 26704 bp, 20 predicted proteins | sample PhyBR1_2_FD_202139 | JGI IMG/M metagenome (GOLD analysis project Ga0308169, IMG submission 202139) | Phyllosphere microbial communities from UC Gill Tract Community Farm, Albany, California, United States - DLSLSB.R1 | ecosystem: Host-associated > Plants > Phyllosphere > Unclassified | place...
GGATTCCGCGAGAATTTCATCTGGGGCAAAAGGATTCATGTTGTAGGAAACTGCTGGCGCCATGAACACCGGGGTATTGATCAGCTGGCTCGTTGCCGCCTGGTGGTAATGCCCGCAGAGGATGGCCTTGATATCGGTGCCGGCGGTGATCGCGGCCAAAGCCATCGGATCCTTTAATCCACGCCCGGCTCTCGCTGGACTCGTGGCTGCCACCGGCGGGTGGTGCAATAGCAGCACCGAACCAAGTGGTGCCGGCGCGGTGAGCAATGACTGCAACCACGACAGCTGGGCCTGGTCCACTTCGCCTTGCGCCAGCTGGAATCCGCCGCTGTCCAACCCGATAATCCGCAATCCCAGCACTTCATGCACGGTATTGGCCGGGTAGGGGCCGGTCGATAACCGCTGGGTATTGAATTCCGTGCCGACGCTTCCTAGTGGATCGTGATTGCCCGGAACACTGATCACCGGGCAGCCAAGCTCCTCTTGGATGTCATTGAGCATCGCCGCGGCCGCCGGGTGGATCGGAGCGCCTCGGTCGGCGATGTCTCCGGTCACGACGATTGCGTCTGGCGAAAAGTGCTGCGTGGCCCGCAGGGCATGGCGAGTTCGCCGCCAGGAATCAATGTTTCCATGAAGCAACCGGCCTTCAGGGCACAGATGGGTGTCGCTCATATGAATGATTGTCAGTGGCTTCATCGATCCCTCCCCCGCGTCCTGCTGCCGTTCACTCCATTGAACTTTTCGGTTCTGACGATTAGGTGAACAAGGAACCGACGAGATGTGAAGTCCTAGCGAATCCCTGTTTTTCGATTACCGAACGAAAATTGCCGAAATCATGGGATATTGCCCGCAATACATGCGATCTGCGGTATATGAACAGCGAGTAGCACCCAAAACGACTACCCTTAGAAGAGCAGATTTGAATCCACCTAGGAGCTACATCCATGACGGGCAGCAAAGTCGTCGCCTTTGGCCACTTCCAGCCAGAGCGCATCGTCCCAAACACCGAGCTGGAAAAGCTGGTGGAAACCAGCGACGAATGGATTACTCGCCGCGTCGGCATCGAGGAACGCCGCTGGGGCACCGGTGTTGAGACCGTGGACTCCATGGCCATCAAAGCCGCAGAGATGGCTTTGGGCAATTCGGCGGACATCGCGGCAGCAGATATCGATCTGATTGTTGTTGCTACCTGCACCGCAACTGACCGCTCGCCTAATATGGCTGCCCGCGTTGCCAGCGCACTGAATATGGAGCAGGGTCCTGCCACCATGGATGTCAACGTGGCTTGCTCGGGCTTCGCCCATGCAGTCGGCATCGCCCAGGGAGCCATCGCCGCAGGCTCCGCGAAGACTGCACTGGTCATCGGCTCGGAAATGCTCACCGATTACACCGACTTCAGCGATCGCACCACGTGCGTTTTGACCGCTGATGGGGCTGGAGCGTTTGTCATCACCGCTTCGGAGGATAACGGAATCTCGCCGGTCGTGTGGGGCTCGGTTCCATCGCTGTCAGACGCTGTTCGCATTGAAACTGAAAACAACATGAAGTTCGCGCAGAACGGCCAAAGCGTTTACCGCTGGACCGTTACGCAGCTTCCAAAGATTGCTTCGCAAATTATCGACCGCGCAGGCATGAAGCCAGAAGAGCTGGACGCGATTGTCCTGCACCAGGCCAACCTTCGCATCATCGAGCCGCTGGCTGAGAAGATCGGCGCTCCTAACGCACGCGTGGCCACCGACGTGGTCTATTCGGGCAACACCTCGGCAGCATCGGTTCCGCTGGCCCTGTCGAAGATGATGGCCTCGGATGAGCCACTGCCTTCAGGTTCCAAGGCTTTGCTCTTTGCCTTCGGTGGCGGCCTGGCTTACGCCGGCCAGATCATCACCATCCCGTAAGCATTGACCACCACTAGTGGGCGCCCCGGCATTCTTGCCAGGGCGCCCACTAGTGCTTTAACAGCGTTTCACGGGAGATCCAAGATCATTCCCGCAATCCCCTTGCCCAAATGCGTTAGTCACTGCTAACGTATCTTTTATGCTTGATCTGCTGGAAGTCGCATCCGAACCAACGCGAAGGCGCTTGATTCAGTTGCTGGGTTCCGGAGAACGCACGGTGACGGAACTGGCGGCAAATTTCACGGTCTCCCGTTCCGCCATCTCACAACACCTGCTGCTTTTGATTGACGTGGGACTGCTGCAAGCGCGCAAGGATGGACGCAGCCGCTACTACTCGCTGAACCCGGCAGGCATCGCGAAGCTCAAGGTCCTCCTTGACTCGTTTTGGAACACCGAACTTGATCTGCTTGTCGCCGAAGCCGCCGATTTGGCAGCGCTCGGCACACTGCCGAATTCGCCACAGAAGCCACCAGGAGAAACGCCATGAGCTTTGAACGAACCGTCCTCCTCCCCGTTGACGCCGACACCGCCTTTGACCTTGTCACCAACCCCGAACGCCTTCGCCGCTGGCAAACCGTTGCCAACCGCGTTGATCTTCGAATGGGCGGGAGCTTCCGCTTCACCATGGGACCAGGCCATCAGGCCACGGGCACCTTCACCGAAATCGAGCCTGGCAAGCGCCTGGTGTTCACATGGGGCTGGGAAGGCTCCGACGCCGTTCCGCCGGGCGACTCAACGGTCTTCATCACCTTGGAACCCTGGGAGAATGGCACCGCAGTCACCTTGCGCCATGAAGGCCTGAACGCAGAACAGTCTTCGGGCCATGCAGAGGGATGGAACCACTTCCTGGATCGCCTCACGAGCTTTGCGCAGTCCGGCGAAGCAGTGATCGACGAGTGGAATGCCGTTCCCGAACCCCAGGACCCGTTCATTTCTGCCGAGGGATCATTGGCGGCATTGCAATTTGCCCTGAACAGCATTTCAGAAGCAGACCTTGGCAGCCCCACCCCCTGCGCCGAGTTCTCGGTGAGCCAGCTGCTGGATCACCTTGCAGGTTCGATCTCCTCGATCGGCAAGGGCTTGGGCGCAGCGATTTCTGACGACCCTGCGCTCGCTGCCGAAGTTCGCATCGCCAACTTGGCACAGCCGACTCTGGAAGCCTTCGCGGCTCATGGCCTGGAAGGCGAAATCGATCTCGGTTTCGCTGCGATGCCGGCAAAAGTTGTCGCCAGCATCCTGAATCTTGAATTGATGGTTCACGGGTGGGACTTCGCCCAGGCCACGGGGCAGGGCTTTGAGATCCATCCGGGCCATGCCGAGTACGTTCTCGGCCTCGCCCGCAAAACCATCGGTCCAGAACAGCGCGAGTCAGGCTCCTTCGCGGAAGAAGCCGTCATTGCCGAATCCGCCAGCAGCCTGGATCGCTTGATTGCCTTCACCGGCCGCGTTCCAGCAGGGGCCTGAGGACCACTGATGGTTGATGTCTCGACCAGCATCGTGATTGACCGGCCGCTGGCCATAGTGGCCGGCTACACGATGAATCCGTTGAACGCACCGGCGTGGTATCGGAATATCCGCTCGGTGCGCCGGCTGGACCAGGACGATTTTGGGGTCGGTTCCCGCACTGCCTTTGAAGCCCGCTTCCTCGGCCGGGACCTTTCTTACACCTACGAAGTCACGTCGATGCTGGAGGACGAGGAACTGGTCATGGCCACCGCCCAGGGCCCGTTCCCCATGCGCACCACTTATCGATTCGAAGCAGTGGGCCCAACGGCAACCCGGGTCCAGCTGCGCAATGATGGACAGCCCGCGGGTTTCAGCAAGCTCGTCGCCCCGCTGATGGAACCCATGATGCGCCGTGCCAATATGGCTGATCTGCGAGCCTTGAAGAAGATCCTGGAAACTCGATAACAAGCCACAAGGGAATGGGTATCGGAGAATTCTCCGATACCCATTCCCCTGTCTATGGCTTTTGAAGATTGCTACTGGCCGCCCGTTTCGACATCAATCTGCGAAAGTTCCGCTTCCAGCTCACTGGCCAACTGGCGCAACCGGGAGATCCGGCCAGCAGTCATCGATGGCGCCGGGGCAACTTGGGCGTCCACGTCAAAGATGGTATTCGGGCTATGCCAGACATTGAACCATTCAAGCCCCATGCCGCTGGCGTCCCGGGTTACCCCACGAAGCAGAAGCAGCGGTTCGCCCACCGATGCTTGAAGCACTCCGGCCAGCATCCGGTCTGATGCAACTGCTTGGACGCTGCGCGGACCGCCCACCGGCTCGAATCCACGCTCGCGCATCACCGACAGCAGGGAAGCGTTCTCCAGGAGATCAGCGGAGAAATCGCTAAATGCCCCATAGGGAACCCACGTCCGCATGAAAGCTACAGCCACTGAATCCAGGGACCGCACACGCTCGATCTGCCAAGCGTCGGCAACGCCCAAGGCCTTAGCCGCTTCCCTCGGAGGAGTGCAACGCTGAATGGAATGAATGTGGGTGGCCATCCTTTGGCCGCTGGCCGCAGCTTGCTGGTCCAAGCCACCGGCCTGCTGGATATGCCGGCGCAACACAGGTGCGGCCGCAACGACGCTGCCCCTGCCACGTTGCCGATGAATCAGCCCCTCTTCAGCGAGCCCGGCGAGCGCTTGGCGTACCACGCTGCGTGAGACCCCGAAGTTTTTCTGCAGCTCCTCTTCGGTAGGCAACGGCGTGCCGGCGACCAGGCTTTGATCGACGATGTGCTGATGCAGGATGTCCCGGATCTGCGCGTGAAGCGGCTGGCCAGAAGAACGGCTCAGCAAACTCTCCTGCGGCGCGAAGTTCATGCCCCTCCTCGTTTCACTGGCAACCGCCAGTACAGCACCTTGGCCTCATGCCAGATCACTGGCATCTATTTCGTTTCAGTCTAGTCTCCGCCCTCGCACCTTCGGTGTTGGCAAGGGCTCAAGGCGCCGCAACGGCCACCGGAGGATGACTTGGGACATGAGGAAAATATTGTCCAGGTCACAAATTTCGCTTGACTCGGATCACATCCTGGTATTAACTATAACTTGTTGTACGTACAAAAAGTACGGACAACTTGAAGCAAGAGATTCTTTCCTTGTCCTTCTCGCCAACGCCAGCCAGGACAGCCGATGCGGTGGAAAGCTCCAGCGCATCTGAATGACGAATTTCAGCTTCTCCCTAAAGCAAGCCCCCGCGACGAGAGCACAGGGGCAATTCGGCAGAAAGACTAAGCTCATGGCTATTAGCAATCAGAGCAGCAAGCAGGATTGGCTGACAAAGATGTCCGTGATCCCCGGTGCGCTCATGCTCATCCCGCTGTTCCTCGGGGCCACCATCAATACTTTTTTCCCGCAGGTTCTTGAGGTAGGCAGCTTCACCACCGCGCTATTCCGCGACGGCACTGCGGCTCTGTTGGGTCTCTTTTTCTTTTGCCTCGGTTCCCAGCTGGATGTCCGCACCACCGGTCCCACCTTGGAAAAGGGCGTTGCGATTCTCATCGGCAAAGTCGGCATCGGCATCGCCGCCGGACTGGCAGTCGCCTTCTTGGCTCCAGGGGGCTCCCTGTTGGGATTGACTCCTCTGGCCATCATCGCAGCCATGACCAATTCCAACGGCGCGCTCTTCGCCGCGTTGACCGGCCAGTACGGCAACAAGACCGACCGCGCAACGGTGGCTGTCATCGCCCTGAACGACGGCCCTTTCATCACCATGATCGCCTTGGGCACTGCAGGCCTAGCCAGCTTCCCGCTACAGGATCTCATCGGCCTGGTGCTGCCGCTGGCTCTGGGCTTCATCCTTGGAAACCTTTCGCGAACCGCCCGTGAGTTCCTGAGCGTCGGCGAGTCCCTGCTCATCCCGTTCCTTGGTTTTGTTGTTGGACGAAGCATTGATTTTTCCACATTGGTCACCAGCGGCATGCAGGGCATCTTGCTGGGCCTGGCCACCGTGCTCATCTCCGGCCCGGCCTCGATGCTGGTGCTCTGGTGCTTCCATGCGCTGCATCGCCGTCCACGTAAAACTCGCAACCTCATTGCCGGCATGGCCGAAGGAACCACCGCAGGAAACGCCATCGCCACACCTGCCGCGTTGGCACTGGCAGATCCGGCCTACCAAGCTATCGAGTCGGTGGCCACCGCACAGATTGCCGCCGCCGTCGTGACCACCTCCATCCTGATCCCCTTTGCGGTAGCACTGGTGGCCAAATGGCAGCAACGACGAGGGGTCTCTCCACAGTGGGAGCTCGAATACTACGAACGGCTCTCCAAGAAAAATCAAGCCCCTGCAGCTGTTTCCAGCTAAGTCTCTTCCCGGGCCGACCCCACGATTTCACTAGAACAACATTTATGTCTGGAGTACCCCATGCGCGACCATCGGATTGTGCGCTGCACCTATTACATCGAATCAAGCATCGAGCCTGAGAAGGCCGCCGCGCTTCTTGCCGGCGAACAATCCAGCGGCACGTTCCTTCCTGTGCCGGGCGAGTCCGAAAGAATTCGCATCCGGCACGCAGCTCACGTGACCAGGATCCAGGAACTCGGGCGTCGCAAGCCATCGCTGCCCTCGCGCACTACCCCTGAGCAGGTGCGCGCGGCCCTGGCCACCGTCGATTTCCCGATGGAGAATATCGGCACCGATCTGGCGACCCTGCAAACCACCGTGGCGGGCAATCTCTTTGAGCTCGGTGAGCTCTATGCCTGCCGCTTGCAGGATATTGAATTGCCAGAGGACTTCATCGCGGCCCATCAGGGGCCCGCATTCGGCATTGCCGGAACCCGCAAGCTCATGGGCGGAGTTGAAGGCGCGATGGTTGGCACCATCATCAAGCCCAACGTCGGCTTGTCGGAAGACGAATTCCGCCTCGTGGTTCGCGAACTCGCGCTGGCTTCCATCGACCTGATCAAGGACGATGAGCTGATGACCGACCCGGCCTACCTTCCTTTGGAGCGCCGAGTAGCCGTGGCCATGGAGGAAATCATTGCTGCCCGGGAAGTCACCGGGCACCACACGATGTATGCCTTCAACATCACCGGAGACCTCGCCGGCCTGCGCCGGCGCCACGACCTGGTGGTCAAGGCTGGCGGTACCTGCGTGATGCTCAATATCCCCGTGATGGGCCTTCCTGCCCTGGCCATGCTGCGCGAATTCAGCGAGGTCGCCATTCATGGACACCGCGCCGGCCTGGCTGCCTCCATGCGCCATCCGGGACTCGGTGTCGACTACAAGGTGTGGCAACAGCTGGCCCGCCTGGCCGGTGCAGACCAGCTGCATGCCAGCGGACTGGGAAGCAAGTTCTACGAAACCGATGAAGAAGTATCGGCCAATATTCGCAGCCTGCTGGCCCCGCTGGGCAGCACCGAAGCGGTAGTGCCGGTGCTCTCTTCAGGGCAGAATGTAGCTACGCCAGCCCCGACCTTCCAGGCCATCGGCTCCACCGACCTGATGATGCTCGCCGGGGGCGGCGTCGCAGCCCACCCTGATGGTCCAGGTGCAGGAGTGCGCAGCCTGCGCCAGGCCTGGGAGGCAGCGGTCAATGGCACCGAGCTGAGGCAGGCCGCCGCGGAATACTCCGATAGCGGCGACACCGACTTGTTGCACGCGGTCAAGAAATTCATGAAGGACAGCTGATCATGCCACGCATTGGATTTGTCGCAGACGACCTCACCGGCGCCGCGGATGTGCTCGCCCAGGCCCACGCCAACGCCATCAATGCAGCCCTGGTCATCGGGGATGCGCCGCTGCCCGAAGATGTCCAGGTCCTCGGCGTTGCCGGACCGGCACGCTCCCTGGGCGGCCAGGAATTTGATGCCCTGGTACGCCGCGATGTGGCAAAAATTGCCGGCTGGTCTCCAGAAGTGCTGCTCTACAAGGTGTGCTCCACCTTTGACAGCTCCCCCGCTGTCGGCAGCATCGGGCGCGGCATCGAGTTGCTCCATGAGCGTTTCGAAGGCCATGGCCCGGTGCCGGTCGTTCCGGCCCAGCCCGCTTTCGGACGCTACACCGCTTTCGGCCACCACTTTGCCAGCTACAAGGATCAGGTGTACCGCTTGGACCTGCACCCGGTGATGTCCAAGCATCCGGCAACACCCATGGATGACAGCGAGCTCTCGGCCATCCTGGCCCAGCAGCTCTCCTCCGGCAACGAGCCTGCACTCATCGCGCTTCCCGCCCATGAGACCGGGGACTTTGCCCGGCAGTGGAAAGCCGCACGCCAAAACCCGGGCCACGAGGCCTTCGTCGTCGATGCCTGCACCGAAGCCCATCTGGATGCGGCGGCTGAAGAACTGCTGGCCGAAGGCACCGCGAGGGAACCCGCGGTGGTGGTTGGCTCCGGCGGCATCATGGCCGCGCTGACCCGCAATCCGGGCAGCGCCGCCAGCCCTGCGGGCACTACGGTCATCGCCCATCCGCAGCTCCCGGTGCTGGCAGTCAGCGCCTCGGCCTCCAGCACGACGGCCCAGCAGATCGCCGAGGCGGCCAGCCAGGGCTGGGTGGAAATTCCACTGCCCGCAGAATTGCTGCACGGCTCCGATGAGCCATTGCGCCAGCAGCTCTCGGCACAAGTCGCGCAGGCCCTGCGCAGTGGCCAGCACGTGGTGGTGCATTCCACCAGGGGTTCGGCTGATCCGCGTTTTGCCGCGTCCGCCGCGGTCGATCCGGGCCATCTCGGTGCCTTGATCGGGGATCTGGCCGCGCAGATGGCCCAAGCGCAGCTCACCCGGGACATTGCAGTGTTCGGCGGCGACACCTCAAGCCACGCACTGATCGCCATGGGTGTCACGCAGCTTCGCGTGGCGGGGCAATTTGTCACCGCCGGGCCCATCGTGCAATCCCACGGCCCTTCGAGGGTCGCAGGGTGCAACCTGCTGCTCAAGGGCGGCCAGGTGGGGCCAATGGACATACTTCAACGCTTTGCCCAGCTCACCGGGCACTAGAAAACAACAGCTCTTCGCATCATTACTGGAAAGGACCAGCCTTGCGCGCAATCCTCAAGACCTCCGCCGAACGCGGAGCCACCTTCACCGCCAACGCCGAACACCCCAAGGCCCTGCCCGGCATGGTGGTACTCGAAATCGGCGCCGCGTCCCTGTGCGGAACCGACCGCGAGCTCTACGAGTGGACCCCCTCGGCCCAGGCCTTCAACCTGGACCTGCCGGTGGTTCTGGGCCATGAAGGCGCGGGAACCGTGGTGGAAGTCGGCAGTGGAGTCAGCAACCTGAAGGTTGGCGACCGGGTGGCCCTGGAGAGCCACCTGGCCTGCGGCCAGTGCTTCGCCTGCCGTACTTCCAGCGCCCACACCTGTGAAAAGACCAAGATCCTGGGCATGCACTTTAATGGCGTCTTCGCCGAATACACCGCGGTGCCCGCCGGGATCTGCGTGCCGCTGCCAACTGGCCTGTCCCTTGAATCCGGCGCGCTGCTGGAGGCGACCGGCGTGGCCGTGCACGCCATCCAGCGCAGCAACTACGCGGTCGCCGGCGGTTCGGTTCTGGTCAGCGGCGCTGGCCCGGTGGGCTTGGCGGCGATCTACCTGTCGCAGCACCTGGGCGCCTCGCACGTGGTGGCTGTGGACCCCAATCCCTTCCGCCGGGCGCAGGCCGAAAAGCTGGGGGCTGTTGCCTTGGACCCGAGCGATAACGTGGTGGAGCGCTGCCGCGAGCTGGCCGGGCGGCGCGGCGGATTCGATGTGGCCTTTGAATGCTCCGGGGCACCGGGCACCCTGGACATGCTCTTCGAGGCGGTGCGCCGCGAGGCCACCGTGGTGACCGTCGGCCACCCGAGCCGCAGCTCGCAGATCGACGTGGCCGCCTACATCAACAAGAAGGGCATTACGCTGCGCGGGATCTTTGGCCGACGCCTCTGGGAGACCTGGGAGCAGAGCCTGCAGCTGCTGGATTCGGGCCGGGTGGAACTGGATTGGCTGGTCACGCATCGCATGCGCCTGGACCAGGTGGATGAGGCGATCGAGCTGTTGACCGGTGATGCCTGCAAGGTGCTGCTGGTGCCTTCCTTGGGCTAGCCCAAATCAGCGATTCGCTTATCCTCCCAGCTCAGGGGCTTGGTTTGCCATTGGCAGGCCGAGCCCCTGTTTTGCTGTTCAAAATTCCTTGTGGTGAAAACTTGACGTTGGGTGCATCACACCCGCACACTTGTACTCGTGAACCTGTCAGACAGATGGACACCCGGACAGCAGCCGATCGAGCGACGCTCCGCTGCCGAAGCCGTATTCCACGCACTCCGCCTTGCCATTGAAGCCCAGGAAATCCCGGTCGGGAGCAAGCTGGGCTCCGAAGCGGCCCTCGCCGCCGACTACGGCGTCAGCCGCTCGGTGGTCCGCGAAGCATTGCGCTCCTGTGCAGCGCTGGGGTTGACCCGCACCGAAACCGGGCGCGGCACCTTTGTCATTTCGCACCGCCCCACCCGCGAATTGAAGCTGGGCATCTTCTCCTCCGACGACCTGCTCGAAGCCCGCCCGCATATCGAGATTCCGGCCGCCACGCTCGCGGCCACCCGGCGCACCGCCGAGGATCTGGAACGCATCAGCGGGCTGATCGAGCAGATGGACCAGGAAGACGATGCTGCCGCCTGGGTGGAATTGGATGCCGCCTTCCACGCCGCCATCGCCCAAGCCAGCGGCAACTCGGTGTTCACCAAGGTGGTCTCCGATATCCGCGAGGCCATGGCCCGCCAATCCGAAACCGTGAACCTCGTCGCCGGGCGGCGCAGCCCTTCCAGGGACGAGCACCTGGCCATCTACCGGGCCATCCAAGCACAAGATCCCCAGGCCGCCAACCAGGCAATGGGCGATCACCTAGCAGCCGTACAACATGCAGTGTCCACCATCGTCAGGAGCAATAAGTGATCCCCGCCCACCCGCAGTCGCAGACCGACCCGCTGGCCAACCCGGTTTTGCCACAGCACGCGCCATTGGTAGCCGCCACCCGCGGCCACGCAGTGGAATCCATCCACTACGGCTCGGCCGTGCTGCTGGATGCGCAGGGGGAAGTGCTCGCCGCCGTGGGCGAGCCGCAGGCCGCCTACTACCCCCGCTCGGCGCTCAAGCCGCTGTTCGCCGTGGGCATGCTCCGCGCCGGCCTGCAGCTGGACGACCAGCAGCTGGCCCTGGCCTCTGCCAGCCACTCCGGCGCCCCGATCCACCAGCAAGTAGCCAGCTCCACCCTGGCAGCGGCCAAGCTGGATGAAACCGCGCTGCGCAACTCCACCGACCTGCCCTACGGCGTGGCCGAGCAGCAGGAGTACCTGGCCGCTGGCGGCACCGCCACCCAGCTGGCGCAGAACTGCTCGGGCAAGCACGCGGCCCTGGCCGCGCTGAGCGAGCTGAAGGGCTGGGACACCGCCGACTACCTCCACGACGAGCGCCTGCTGCAGATGCTGCAGGAGACCGTCGAAGAGCTCACCGGCGAGAAGATCAGCGGCGAAAGCACCGATGGCTGCGGCACCCCGGTCTACCTGATCAGCCTCATCGGCCTGGCCCGCGGATTCGCCCGCCTGGCCTCCGCCGAAGCAGGCACCCCCGAGGCCCGGGTGGCCGCGGCGATGTCCAAATACCCGGAACTGGTGGCCGGCGATGGCCGCGATGTCACCGAGCTGATGCGCGCCCTGCCCGGTGCGGTAGCCAAGGACGGCTTCGAGGGCATCCAGGCCGTGGCCTTGCCCGATGGCACCGCCCTGGCCGTGAAAATCGCCGATGGCTCGGATCGCGCGCGCATGCCGATCACCGTCAAGCTCCTAGCCGGGCACCTCGGTGAAGCCGCTCCTGCGGCCCTGGCCGAGCTGGCCAGCTCCCCTGCCATGGGCGGCGGTGCGCCGGTGGGCGTACTGGCTGCCCTCTAGATCCTTCTTTACTCGAACCACTACCTTTTTGGAGATACATCCACCATGTCTGAAACCTTGCTCAGCGGCGAAACGCGTAGCGAGCATGATCTGATTGGCGACCTCGACATCCCCGTGGAAGCCTACTGGGGCGTGCACACCCTGCGCGCAAAAAACAACTTCAACATCACCGGCACCACCCTGGCTGGCAACCCGCACCTGATCCGCGCACTGGCGCGCGTGAAGCAGGCCGCGGCCCGTGCCAACCACGAACTGGGGCTGCTGGATGCGGACCGCGCCCGCGCCATCGACCAGGCCTGCGAGTCCATCGCGCACGGCTCGCTGCACGACCAGTTCATCCTGGATCCGATCCAGGGCGGGGCCGGCACCAGCACCAACATGAACGCCAACGAGGTCATCGCCAACCTGGCGCTGGAAATCCTGGGCCACCAAAAGGGCGAGTACCAGTACCTGCACCCGAACGACCACGTGAACCTGTCGCAGTCCACCAACGACGCGTACCCGACCGCGGTCAACATCGCCACCCACTTCGCGACCCAGCCGCTGCTGTCAGCCATCGAGGTGCTCCAGGGTTCCTGCAATGCCAAGGCCGCTGAATTCCGCACCGTGGTGAAGATGGGCCGCACCCAGCTGCAGGACGCCGTGCCGATGACCGTGGGCCAGGAGTTCCGCGGCTGGGCCGTGACGCTGGGCGAGGACCGGGCCCGCTTGGCCGAGTCGCTGTCGCTGGTCACCGAGATCAACCTCGGCGCCACCGCCATCGGCACCGGCCTGAATGCCCCGGCCGGCTACGCCGAAGCCGCCTGCCGCCACCTGCGCGAGCTGACCGGGCTGCCGCTGACCACCAGCCCGGATCTGATCGAAGCCACCAGTGATGTGGGCGCCTTCGTGCACCTCTCCGGCGTGCTCAAGCGCGTGGCCCTGAAGATTTCGAAGATCTGCAATGACTTGCGCCTGCTCTCCTCCGGTCCGCGGGCGGGGCTGAACGACATCCAGCTGCCTGCCGTGCAGTCCGGTTCCTCGATCATGCCTGGCAAGGTCAACCCGGTGATCCCGGAAGTTGTCAACCAGATCGCCTACCAGGTGGTCGGCCACGATTTGACCGTCACCATGGCGGCCGAAGGCGGCCAGCTGCAGCTGAACGCCTTCGAGCCGGTGATCGCCCACTCCATCGGCCTGTCCCTGAAGCACCTGACCAATGGCTGCTTGACCCTGGCCGAAAAGTGCATCGACGGCATCACCGTTGATGAGCAAGCGCTGCGCCGCGAGGTGGAGAACTCCATCGGCTTGGTGACCGCGCTGAACCCGCGCTTGGGCTACTCCGCCTCCACCTCGGTGGCCCTCGAAGCGCTGCACACCGGACGCGGCGTGGCCGAGCTGGTGCTCGAACGCGGCCTGCTCTCCGCCGATGACCTCAATGAGCTGCTCTCCCCCGAGCGCCTCGCCAACCTCTCCGACTAAAACAAGGATCCCGATGGACAATTCCACCCCGCACGCCACTGCGGCGCACGTGCCTGACGCCGCGCTGACCGTCGGCGACAACGATTACCACAAGGGCCTTTCCTCCCGGCAGATGCAGATGATCGCCATTGGCGGCGCCATCGGCACCGGCCTGTTCATGGGCGCCGGAGGCCGACTGGCTGATGCCGGCCCCGGCATTGTCATCAGCTACGCAGTCTGCGGCTTCTTCGCCTTCCTGATCCTGCGTGCGCTGGGCGAACTGGTCATGCACCGCCCATCCACCGGCTCGTTCGTCTCCTACGCCCGCGAGTTCTACGGCGAGAAGGCCGCTTTTGCCACCGGCTGGCTGTACTGGCTGAACTGGGTGATGACTGCGATTGTGGACATCACCGCGGTGGCCCTGTACATGGGCTTCTTCGGCAAGTACGTCGCCTGGATCGGTTCGGTGCCACAGTGGGTCTGGGCGCTGCTGGCCCTGGCCGTAGTGCTGACCATGAACCTGATCTCGGTCAAGGCCTTTGGCGAGATGGAATTCTGGTTCGCACTGATCAAGGTAATCGCACTGGTCGCCTTCCTGATTATCGGCTGCTACTTCGTCATCTTCGGCACCCCGGTAGAAGGCCACGATGTCGGCTTCTCGCTAATCACCGATAACGGCGGGCTATTGCCCAACGGCTTCATGCCGGTGCTGGTACTCATGCAGGGCGTGGTCTTCTCCTACGCTTCCATCGAGCTGATCGGCACCGCTGCAGGCGAGGCCAAGAACCCTGAAAAGGTCATGCCCAAGGCCATCAACACCGTGATCATCCGCATCGCCGTGTTCTATGTCGGCTCCTTGGTCCTGCTTTCTCTGCTGCTGCCCTACACCGCCTACAGCTCCGGGGAATCGCCCTTCGTGACCTTCTTCGGTTCCATCGGCATCAAGGGCATGGACGTGATCATGAACCTGGTGGTTCTCACCGCTGCGCTATCTTCGCTGAATGCCGGCCTGTACTCCACCGGCCGCATCATGCGCTCGATGTCCCTGAACGGCTCGGCTCCGCGCTTCGCCGGACGCATGAACAAGGCCGGCGTCCCGTACGGCGGCATCGTGATCACCGCTGTGGTGGCCGTGCTCGGTGTTGTCCTGAACGCCATCGTTCCTGCTGCAGCGTTCGAGATCGTGCTGAACTTTGCCGCCATCGGCATCATCGCTTCGTGGGCCATGATCGTGCTGTGCCAGATGGCCTTGGTGAAGTCGGCCAAGCGCGGCGAGCAGGATCGCCCGAGCTTCCGCATGCCTCTGGCGCCGATTTCCGGTTGGGTCACCTTGGCCTTCCTGGTCATGGTGCTGATCATGATGGCCTTTGACAACCCGGTAGGCACCTGGACCATCGCCTCGCTGGTCATCATCATTCCGATGATCATTGGCGGCTGGTACCTGTGCCGCGGCCGTATCAATGAATTGGCCCAGGCTCGCATGAACGCCAAGGCGTCGGTGGACTAACCCTGGAACACTAGAATCGCCTAGTCTCGGAAGCGGCGCGGAAGACAAGACCGATCCTGTCCTCTGCGCCGCTACCGCTTTAAGCAGTCTAGGTAAGCTGAACCAATTATTCCGCTTTTACCTTGTGCCTCAGAATCACAGAATGTGTAACTCAAACCGACCTGATCAATCTGAACAATATGATGGCGCTCATGGCGAATCGGACAAAAGCGAATTGAAGACTGCAGCCCAGATTCTGCAACTGGTCTCAAGATTTCTGGTCTCAAGATTTCGCGTTCACTTCTAATCTGGTATTGACAGTACACACCTCACTGAGACGAGATACCTCAGACACGGTATGCCAATCGACTTCGTTGAACCCTACTTCCTCGTTAGCCTAAAGACCTCTTACTGTCACCTATAACGTCATTACTATCAGCACCCCAAGAGCCAAATAAAAGCCTTACGCCCCGTCGCCATCGTCTAACCCCGTATATTTGCTACTTGTAACAATTTTCGACTTGAAGTCATATTATCTCCGTGATTTAGCAGTTCTGGGATAAACAGATAATTTTAACTCTATGAAAAGGATGAACCACGTTGGCCGAGTCACTTGTGCCATAGTTGCGACCTTGTTTATGACGTGCATAGTCGCACCGCTTTCGCACGCTGAAGAAGTTGACAGCACAAATTCAGCGCTTGCGACCGCTGGGGAAATGGTCACTGACCAAAATTTCGCGGTCACCAAGACTAGCGCTGTATTTGTTGCCGATTCAGAAGAATCCTCTGTAGTGATTACCACCGACCCCGAAAAGCCGGTAGTTTACGAGGATTCCGCGACTACGATGAAGCTTCACGTCAGGCTCCCGAATGCAGATAAGGCATCTCAAGGAAAAAGGTCTGAGCTGGGCGGCGTCACCTTTGACAACTTCGACGACAGCACGAGCACCGTCCTCCCAAAAACCGATGGCTCTCTGCAAATCGCGACCGTCATTGAATCGAGCGAAGCTCCAAACGAGTACGAGTACACAGTTACCAGTAAATCGGGAGGAGAAATGGTACTGGAGCGTGATGGGAGCGTCTCCATTCTTGATGAGAACGGAGAATGGGAAGCTGGAGTCGCGCGCCCATGGGCAAAAGATGCCAACGGCAATGAAATTCCGACAGAATACCGGATTGATGGCGACAAACTGATACAGCACGTTGCTTTTGATAACGACACGGACTTTCCCGTTGTTGCCGATCCTTGGCTGGGATATAACTTGATTAGCAAAACCTCATGGGCCATGGACCTTTGGCAATACAGTCCCACGTTAAAGGTATATCCAACTTCGTTTGGCCGGTACCACGCCGGGCTGGCTGCCAGGTGGGCTGCTTGGTCTGAAACTCTTTCTAAGACGACACGAAAAGGTTGGCCCAACCCGGACACAACTTCGATGAAAAATCAGTTTCTTTGCCATTTCGATGTTGTTCGTCTTCGAGCCCCGAATAAAGAATACTGGGGTCTGGACTCACGACTTCCGAATCGCGGATACTGGGGACACGTGAAGAAGAACTGTAACTAGGAGCAATAATGTCAAGGAACGCAGTGAAAGCCTTCCGAATTCTTTATGCATTGGCATTGACCGGACTGAATGCAGCAGTCATCGCCTTCTACACGCTGTGGCAAATTGCAGATACTGCTGCAATCAATCGAATGGAGACGGGCAGTGGCATGGATGTCGCCCAAATGCTCCCTAACTCCAACCTGATGTGGGCGGCGGCGCATGGATCGCTCATCATGCTGATAATTGTCGACATCATGGCATTCTTCCAAGTCATGACGGCATTTTCTTCTCATGGCAAGGTAGTCTACAACGGAAAATTAGGACCAGCTATTCAAACTACAAAAGTCTAACCTCGCATCTGATCAGGTGTGTTTACTCAACATGAGTAGACACACCTCGGGAGAACGCAGCTCACGGGCAATTACTCGAGGACACAACTACTTGGAGAATTGGTTTGTCCCAGACTTTTCGCCGGTTCACAGACGGGCGATTACTCCGAGAGAAATAGCTCATAATTTGAGAATGCGCTCATCAGCCCAGTTCTTCTGTCGTCAACAACGTAGGTATCACGCTTAGTATCATCCAGCCGCTACAACCGGATGCCACTCAAAGACACCAATTCTGTTCGACGATCATAAATTTACGTCATCAAGTGCGAGTACGGCGCTTTTCGACCGATGGTCCGCAATGCTGAAGACCAGAATCAATATCGCATGACCCATAATTACGCGGGCACCGTACCATAAGTCAGTTCAGTATCCGACAAGACCGGATCTTAAAGAGCAGCCGTGCTGATCTGCTTCCCATGGCAGTCGGTGACAGAGAACGGATCACTAATCAGGCACGTTCCGGCATGAGCGGCATGCTCCCACGGCAATAATGGGATATTTGGTTCCGATGGAAAAATCGCGTGGATTCCACGACCGTCATCGTTTACCTTGCGTTGTGTGTTAACCCAGAAATACCTGCGTATTCCACATACACAGCAGCCAAGGCGGTACGGCCACCACAGAACTGAGGGACCTCCACGAAAATTTTCTTGGACCACTATACAACCTAGTACTGCTCCGCCGAGAGGCGCATTCCAATCCAATCGATCGTCGAACCGGCCATACCAATCAGTTACGAAATCATCGCTGCGACGATGCCTTGATTTTTCCGGTTTGTCATTCACAGCGAATCATCCGATGCTCTCATAGTCCGCCAACTTACTGAAATTCGTATATCCCCGCGACCTGTATATTTCGCACCCGCCCAATATTTAGGCCCCTCGTAAATGCGCCACAACAAGAGCACTAATTGCGGAGAGTACATCAGTCAATCTCTGGAGTTGAGCTTCAAAGCGTGGCAAGATGAGTGAGGTGGAACACTCTAAGCATTCATTTCATAAATTGGATTCGTACATCTCTATGCCCCGGCTCGGCGGCCTAGCTCTCTCCCCTGATGGAACGCGCCTGGTCACGACCATGAGCACCCTATCCGAGGACGAAACCAGCTACGACAGCGCCTTGTGGGCCATCGATCCCAAAGGCCAAGCCCCGGCGCGCAGGCTCACCTTCGGAGAACAGGGCGAATCGCAGCCCCAGTTCACCGCCAGTGGCGATCTGCTTTTCGTGGCCAAGCGCTCCAGCAAGGACGACGCCAAGCCCGAAGGCTGGTTGCTCCCGTCCGAAGGCGGTGAAGCCCGCCCGGTCATCTCCCACCCGGCCGGCGTCCAGTCTCTGCAGGCCTGCGAGCAATCCCCGCAAACCATCGTCCTGCGCACCAGCGCTCATAGCCGCGTCAAGGACCTTGAAGCCGAAGAGAAACTGCGCACGGCCCGCAAGGACAAGAAGGTCTCTGCGATTTTGCACACCGGTTATCCGGTGCGCTACTGGGACCATGACCTCGGCCCATCCACCCCGCACCTCTACACCGGCACACTTCCAGAGAATCAGGATTCTGCCCGTACCGAGCTCACGGATCTAACCCCGGGCATCGGCGCGAACCTCCAGGAGGCCGCCTTTGATGTGGCACCCAATGGCGAATTCCTGATCACCGAGTGGCAGGTGAACGAAGGACGGGCCTCCCTGGCCCCGGGCCTCATGCGCATCGACATGCACAGCGGCGCCCAGGATCTGCTCCTGGCCCCAGATGACACTTTTGAGTACACGCTGGGCAAGATCAGCCCAGATTCCAAAGAGCTGGTCTACGCTCGCTGGCACCGCTCAACAGCAGATACTGCACCGGTCTTCGAACTGTGGCTGATGCACTTGGCCGATGGATCCACCCACCAGATTGCTGCCGGTTGGGACCGTTGGGTCAATGACATTCAATGGGTTCCCAATGGGCGTTCGATGCTGCTGATCGCGGACGACAACGGGCACAGCCCGATCTTCCACCTGAGCCTGTACAACGACAAGATCACCCGGCTGACCGACGAAGGCAGCTTCACAGACGTGGCCATCAGTCGTGATTCCCGCACCGCCTACGCGCTGCGTTCCAGCTACCTGTACCCTGCCGAGCCGGTAGCGGTGGACCTGACCCATGTCCACGAGCTTGAAGCCGGCGACTTCGCCGATCTGACCCAGTTGCTCTCCCCTGCGCCCCGCCCGCAGCTTCCTGGAACACTGGCTGAGGTCACCACCACCGCGGAAGACGGTTCCACGGTGCGCGCCTGGCTGGCGTTGCCAGAGTCGGCATCGGCGCAGAACAAGGCACCGCTGCTGCTGTGGATCCATGGCGGGCCGCTGGGCTCGTGGAACGCATGGAGCTGGCGCTGGAGCCCCTGGCTGTTGGTGGCCCAGGGCTACGCAGTATTGCTGCCCGACCCTGCCCTGTCCACCGGCTACGGCCAGGAATTCATCCAGCGCGGCTGGGGACGCTGGGGCCAGGAACCATTCACGGACCTGATGGCCATCACCGATGCGGCCGAGGCCCGTGACGACATCGACGAAGCCCGCACGGCAGCGATGGGTGGTTCCTTTGGCGGCTACATGGCCAACTGGGTGGCCGGACATACCGACCGCTTCAAGGCCATCGTCACCCACGCAAGCTTGTGGGCACTGGAGGGCTTCGGCAAAACCACCGATGCGGCCTTCTACTGGACCCGCGAGATGAGCCCGGAAATGCGCGAGCTGAATTCTCCGCATCATTCGGTAGGCAATATTGTCACGCCGATGCTGGTGATCCACGGCGACAAGGATTACCGAGTGCCCATCGGCGAAGGACTTCGCTTGTGGTACGAGTTGCTGGCAGATTCCGGTTTGCCGCAAAAGGAAGACGGCAGCACCGAGCACCAGTTCCTGTACTTCCCGGATGAGAACCACTGGATCCTCTCCCCGCAGCACGCCAAGATCTGGTACGAAGTCGTCACCGAATTCCTGTCCCAGAAGGTCTTGGACAACGCGCCTGGCGAACTGCCCGAGCTCCTGGGCTAGCCACATCACGCACCGGCTGCCGGGGTAGCGCTTACTGCTGCCCCGGCAATACCACCGGCTGCGGCGCATCCCCGCCGGCCCCGCGGCTGGCCAGAACCAGGTCGCGGGCACGCTTGGCCACGTCTGCATCGCGTTCATCGAGCAGGGCGACCAGGCGTTGCAAATGATCAGCCCGTGCGGCATAACCCGAGCCAAGACGCTCGGACAGGCTCATGGTGGACAGTTCCTCGGCTTCGCGCCAAGCCATCATCAGCGCGCGTTCGAAGAGACGCTGCCCCGCTTCATCAGCATGCCCCGACTCCGAGGCACCCAAAACAGCTACGGCGTTGATCTGCGAATCGTCCAGGCCCAGGGCCAAGCGCTCCAACCGCCGCCGTGCCTGTTGCAGCGAGCGCGAACCGCGGGAGAACCGGTTGAAGCGCGAGGTGGCACCCAACAGGTACTGAACCAGTTGGATCAGGTTGAGCACCGTGAAGAAGAACATGAACGTGAGGATCCAGAACAACAACGTCGCGTTGTAGTCAGGTTCTTCATATCCAGCGCGTTTGAGCACCGTCGCGAAGTCCTCGGCCGCATGGGCCACTTCCATCGACGGGTATCGGGATTCATAGATGCTTCCGTACTCCCAACCGCTAGTTGATCCCCACGAGGCAGTCCCGCTGATGACAGCACCTGATATCAGGCCGGGCATGATCCCCTTGCCTTCGTCGGTGATCAGCAACGGAATAATTGTCAGGTTTTCGGGCAGTTCCTGGCTTACTGGATCCATCCGATCCTTGTATTCGTTCTTGATCCTCCAAATGGCCTGCCGCACGCTTTGAGGCGTTGACTCGCGATATTCCGAGCCATCCCTGTTGTGCAGCTCCAGATAGGATTCCGCGTCGCGAACGGCTACCAACAGGTGCTGTTCTACCTCGAAGTCTTCTTCCATGTACCGGCGGATCTCGGCCTCGTCAATCAAACCGGCCTTGTCATCGAATTCCAAGAACATGCCTTGGCCCGACCCATCGTAGGTTGCCTGCGGTTTTTTGGTCACCGAGTACACGATGCTTCCCGCAGCAATGAGGCTGGCGCATAGCAGCACCGCGAGCAAGCCAATGATTTTGGCCCGGCCAAGTTTCCCGGGTTCATCTTTGCCATGGGGCCGTGCCTGAGCCAGCTTGGCCAGCAGCCGCGCTGGCAAGGAGGCCTGTTGCGCGTTCGGCTTCTGCTTCTGGTCGGCGCTGAGCGTATCGCCGAGAATTGAACGAGCCACGCTGTTGGCGACATGCAGCTGATGCAGGGCGCCGTGCTGCGAGACGGGTGCCAAGCCCAAGGTCGAGCGCAGCTGGTTATGCTCCGCGCCCACTTCCGGGATGGGCGGCCGCTTCCCATGTGGGTAGCGGCGCAGCTGCCGGATCAGCCGATGGGCAATACGTGAAAGCTGTTCTTCGGCGGCAGACCACGCCTGTACCGCATCGAGCTGCTCGATATCGCCTTGGGCGGCATCGAGAAGTGTACCCAAAGCCTCGCGAAGTGCTGCCAGATCCGCGCCGGCAACCATCTTTCCCGGTGCGCCTTCGAGGCGAATCAGCAGCGCTGTCGCCGCATCGTTGATCGGACTGCTCAGCTTGTCGAAAGTGGAACCGGTACCGGCCAGGCGCGCATGCACCGATCCGGCACCCATGAGGCTGTCAGCCAAGCCGGTCAGCTTGCGCGTGGTGGCTTCAAAGGCCGCAAGCTTCTCGCCGGTTTCCTTGCCCAGGCATTGCTCGCGGTCAAAGAGTGCACCGACCAATGGGTCCTCATTGCGGGCGGCATTCAGCGACAGCTTCTGCAGCTGCATCCATGCTGAGGTGAAACCTTCGGGACGCCTCGAGGCCTCGGTGGCGGCGTATGTGGCCTCCAATGCTTCCAAGTCCAGTACCACGCGGGCCAGCTTGCGCTGGGCCACCGCCAGGCGACGGTGCCTCGATTCCCACCGGGAACGGAAGCGCAACGCAGGAACAAGAAACGCCGCCGTGAGCATGGCACTAAGTCCGACCACGGAGAACCAGAAAATGACCGAGCTCGTCGCCGATCTATCCAGCACCACCGACGCGGTATGCGCGGCGGCGACCACTGCCTTGGATCCATGGCCTACGGAAACATTCTTGGTGAAGGCCTTCTCGATGTCGTAGCTCAAGTCGGTATGCGCATCATCGCTGCCAGCAAGATTCCTGGCCAGCGCTACTCCGCTAAAGCGTTCCTCGACATCCGTATCCTTGGTTTCAAGGTTATCCAGCTTGGAAGAGATGATGATCTGGTTATCTGGAATCTCGCCGCGCAGCTTTTCGTCACCGGTCAGCCAACGGTCCACCAGGATCAGGGTCAGCGGTTGCGAAGAACGCACTGGGTGCGCAGCCAGTTCCGCATCGACGTGTTCCTGGGTGATATTGAAATCTTGTTTTCCCTTGATCTGGACGGTGACTTCATAGGGCAGCGGCACGCTGGCGGCGTGCACTGCGAACCCGGCGCGAACCCCCAGCAAGGTGGTCACCAGAGCAAGAAAAATCGCTGCAAAAGCCGTCCAATGATAGGGACGGCGCAAGCGTCGGCCCATCGAATCGTGCATCAATCGTGCGGCCATCAGTGTTTCCCGCCATCCTGCCAGAAGGTCCTGAGCACCGAAATCGGATCGTTGGTTTTGGCTGCCGAGCTGGGCAGGAAGGAGCGCATTTGCTCAACCAGCTTTGCCTCGGCCTTCACCTGGGCTGCTTCTGCTTGAGCCAAGGCACCATCCATCAATGAATCCAGTTCGTCGCGCAGCACCCACAGGTCTTCCAGCAATTCGGCGGCCTGCTGCACGGTGGGCTTGGACTTTGCTCGTTCGTGGAACTGGTCGAGTGCATCGGTGTGGGTGACAATTGCCGTGCGAACCTGCGGGGCAATATCCAATTGGGCGGCCCCGTCGCCGTCGAGGAACCGCACCAACAGCTCCAGCCCGCCTCGGTGCTGTTCAATGATCTGGTTCCACGACTTCACAGAGCTGCTGGCCGGTCCCTGCAGGCTGCGAGCTAGCTCAACTGCCCGGCGCAACAGGGAAAGGTGTTCGGACTGCTGTTCAAGTTGCTGTGCCTGGGCTTCAGAAATTCCAGCACCAGCGCTGGTGTCGACGAGGCTGGTTGTGTGTGAATCATGGCTGGCAAGGGCCTGCTCTCGCTGCACCTGGATTTCGTGCAAGGTCAGGGCGCTGCGATTTCCTGGCTGCACGTCAAAACGCGTGGCCGGAATGCGCCGAAGCGCATTAAGATCCTGCTGAATAGAGGATTCCCAGCGTTCGGCCTGTTTGGTTCGCTTTTGGGCAGCCGCTTGCAGCAAATTGCGGCGCTTCTTGCGCAACCCGAAGGACACGAGCACGGCAACGATGAGAGCCAGCACTCCGAAGACGATCGACAAGGCGATCTTCTGATCCAGCGGGGCACGAAGGTTTTCAGTGGCAGACATCGCGACAGCGCTGATTCCATCGGTGTAGTCGCCAGCTTCAAAGTCCGCCTTGCCAGCTTCCAGGATCTTGTCTTGGCTGCCTGGTTCGGTTTCCCTGACGTTGCGCCCGGGATCAACAAAAACCTCGACTTCCCCATCGGCCGATTCCGGAAGCATCACGCCCACCGCAATCCAGCCCTCGCCTACGTAGCCTTTGGTTTTTCCGTTCTCCAGCCAGTCATCGCTGAGCGCGTCGCTGTCCCCGAACATCAGCATGCCACGGACGAGTTGGCTCGCGCCCTTGAGGTTATTGGGCTTTTTATCTACACCGAGAAGAATCTTGGCGTTTTGCCCATCCACTGCCTCACGGACTGCGTCCATGATTTTTTGTGAATCGATGTCATCGATCGCTGCATCCGTCACGGCCAGGTAGAACTTGCCTTCTTGGGCAGTGACCGAGGGGATCAAGATGGTGTCTTTGTCGTCTGACTCGCTGCTTGGCGACGACGACGGGTATACCGGTTCAGAAGAATCAGTGGAAGCTGCCCAGACGGCGCCCTGCACCGGAGCACTGACCGTGCCAATGCCCAGGGTGCCCGCCATGGCCACCGCACTGGCCAGCAAAACAGTGTAGCGAAGTGGTCGTCCACGGCTGAAGCGAGTCATGAAATCTACTGTATCAACAGTGCGTTGACTAACTATTGCGGTTCGCCTCGGGGTACTCCTAGGTTTGCAACTCAGTCCAGTTGCGCCCGGCCCTGCCTAATTTATCGGGGTTCGAAACTTGCATGATGCGCTGGATGGATCCCGAGACAACATCAATGACCAACACGTCTTCCCTGCCCTCCATGGCGAACAGCAAAGCCGGCTCGCCATTGATGTGGCCGGTGCAGATACGGCGCCCAGGGTTCTTTCGATCCACCCCAATCATGAATCGAGCGATCTTTTGCGCGCCATAGACCGGATTAAGCGCGGCACGCACCTTCCCGCCGCCGTCGGAGTAGAGCACCGCGTCCTGGGCCAGCAACCTGACCAGCCCGTTGATGTCGGCACGATGGATGGCTTGTACGATCTCGGTCAGGAGAGACGCGACACGGGAGACTTCAAGTTGCGGGGCTTGGGCTTGGCCGAGCTTCTTGGCGGCGCGGCTGAGCAATTGCCTCACTGCTGCCGGCGAGGTTTCCAAGACCGGGGCGATTTCGGCAGCGGTATATCCCAGGGCATGGTGAAGCACGTAGGCAGCCCGGGACTGGGCTGAGAGCTCCTCGAGCAGAAACAGGACGCCGAGCCGCAGCATCGAATCGTTGATCGCGGCCTCTTCGGGCAGCGCATTCTGGTCGATCGGCTCGGGAAGCCAGGAGCCGACATAGTCGGTGCGCTGATGCTGGGCCGAGCGCAGCACATCAATGGATCGGCGAGTCGTCAGCGTGGTGAGGAACCCTGGCCAGTTCTCCACTGCGGCGACCTGATGGGGCTCAAGCTTGAAAACCTGTTCACCGACTGCGGCAACCACGTCTTCCGCTTGAGCCCACACGCCGAGCATGTTGTAGGCCAGCATCGTCAGCCGGGGCTTGGCCTCTTGCCATTGCTCCAGCGCCATGCGGGCATCGCGTTGTTCCACGCGCCCGATCGTATCAGCAGGTCCTGCCATTAACCGCGTACTGGTGGTTCGAGCTGAGTGGTGATGGCGATGCGGTTCCAAACGTTGATCGTGGCAATGGCCAAGATCAGGTTTCCGATTTCTTCTTCGCTGAATTCTTCGGCCGCGTCGTTGAATACCTCGTCGCTCACACCGTGCATTGCATCCAGTCGAGTGACCTCGTCGGTCAATCGCAGGGCAGCACGCTCTGCGTCGTTGAATAGAGGCGAATCGTTATACGCGGCCACGGCGAAGAGCTTGGCTGCAGGAATGCCCATGTTCATCGCATCATGCGAGTGCATGTCCGTGCAGAAAGAACAGCCATTGAGGATTGATGCACGGAGCTTGACCAGTTCATAGAGTTCCTTGGGCACCGCGGAACTGGCATAGGATTCCAGTCCCAAGACAGCTGCGTAGCCCTTCTTGTGGGTCTTGCTCAAGTTCATGCGCATGGCATTGCTCCCGTTCTTTCGGCGTTCACGGCAATTTTTATGCCCTCAATAGATACGTCGTTTCAGGAGCTTTAACTGTGACACCCCCGGGGAAAAACTTTTCAAAGTTTTTCCCCGGGGGTGCCAGTGCGGTTTGCTAGTCGAGCAGCATTGCCGGTTCCTGCAGGATGGAAGCAACGTCAGCCATGAAGCGGGCCGAAAGGTCGCCATCGACTACGCGGTGGTCGAAAGACCCACCCAGTGTGGTGATCCAGCGCGGAACCACCTCGCCGTCTACAACCCATGGCTTCTGGCGGATGGTGCCGAAGGCAACGATGGCCACCTCGCCCGGGTTGATGATCGGGGTGCCGGTATCAATGCCCAGCGCGCCGATGTTGGTGATGCTCAGCGAGCCGTCGCGCATATCCTCTGGACGAGTCTTGCCAGCACGGGCCGTGGTGGCCAACTCGTTCAGGGCAATGGCCAGTTCCTTCATGTTCAGGTTCTGGGCGTCCTTGATATTCGGGACCAGCAGGCCACGCGGGGTGGCTGCGGCGATGCCCAGGTTCATGAATCGCTTCTGGTGGATTTCGGCCCCGTTTGGCGTTTCCACCCAGCTGGCGTTCACCGACGGGTTTCGTGCCGCGGCCCAGATGACTGCACGAGCCAGCACCAGCAGCGGCGAAACCTTGATGCCTTCGAAGTCTCGGGACTTCTTCAGGCGCTGCACGTATTCCATGGTGCGGCTGGCATCCACGTCAACGAAGATCGAGACATGCGGTGCGGTGAAGGCCGAATCGACCATGGCCTTGGCCGTGGCCTTGCGGACGCCGCGCACCGGAGTGCGCTCGACCCGGGCGTCGGCCAGCTGGCCGTGCGCCCAGTAGGTTGGCGCTGCCGCATGCTCGGCCTCGCGCTGGGCCTGGTAGCTGTTCACATCTTCGCGAGTAATCTCGCCCTGGGTACCGGTGCCGACAACATCATTGATATCGATGCCCAGTTCCTTGGCCAGGCGACGCACCGGGGGCTTGGCCAGCACGCGGTCGACAAAGCTCGCCACCGCAGGCTTGCGGCGGTCCACTTCTTCGCGTACGACGCTGCCCAGCGACTGGGCACGTCGGGAGATGGTATCCGCCAGTGCCGAACCGGAAGTGCGCACCGCTGCGGCACGGGTGCCTGCGGCCGAGGGGGCCGGACGGCTGGTGCGCTGGCGGCGTACCGACGAGTCCGCGGTGGGCCCGGAGCCGACCAGCGGGCCAGGTTCTTCCGAAGCCTGCGGGGTTGCAGTGTTCAGTGCTTCCGCCGGTTCTGGCACACCGGTTGGAGGTGCGGCGTTGCCGTCCTGGTCGATGCTGATCAGCGGGTGATCCACCAAGACGGTGTCGCCTTCGGCGGCATGCAGCGCGGTGACGACACCTGCGAAAGGGCACGGCAGCTCAACGAGCGACTTTGCGGTTTCGATCTCGACGAAGATCTGGTTGACCTCGACGGTATCGCCCACCTTGACTTTCCACGAGGCGATATCTGCTTCGGTCAGGCCTTCGC